>Ga0210006_1000062_pt1 | contig 84875 bp, 89 predicted proteins | sample CryGey02umfilter_2_FD_185452 | JGI IMG/M metagenome (GOLD analysis project Ga0210006, IMG submission 185452) | Groundwater microbial communities from aquifer in Utah, USA - Crystal Geyser 4/10/14 0.2 um filter (SPAdes) (version 3) | ecosystem: Environmental > Aquatic > Deep subsurface >... | reverse complement strand
TTCCAGGCGTGTCGGTGATAAGTATCCCGTTGCTGTCTATCATCATTTGCTCCTGCGCTTTGTTAGAAACAAAGCGAGGTTAACAGGGGTTGAAGTGTTCGGGTAGGTGGGATTTGTGGGGGCTTACAGTATTCCAATGTAGCAAGCTTGATTTGCATCAAACTGTTTGATAAAAACATTGTCATTAGCAATCATTAGTGGATGCACATTTAATTCCTTTCTACTGTTAATATGAACACATCCAATTGTGCCATCACGATTTTCGCAGGTAATTTTATAGGAGCCATAGTTGTGCTTTAATAAATAATTTGGTTTTTCTATATTTTTTAGATGTGATTTTCCTTTGAGAGCATTTCTTAATGCCATTCCATAGTAAATACCAATCCAGCAGGCCTGTTGACAAGACAAGCCTTCAATCATCTCAGAATTTGCAATAATTTCTGAAAATGTTTGTTTGATGAAAATATTTTTTTGAATAAAATGTAGTATAGCAATTTGGTTTTCTGAATCAATACTAGATATTCTATAGAAAATTAAATGGCTATTGGCGTGCGTACCAGCAAAAAATTTTGAAAATAAAAGAGTAATTTTTTTCAGTGCTGTTTTTATTTTCATAGTGAGTGCGCACATTGCTTAAAATTTTTATTTAGACTTAGCTTGAAAAGCATAGACACGAGCGGATATATTTTTCTTGTTATTAGATCCACTCCCTATTTTTATAGGATTAAAATCGGTTTCAGTGTCATAAACATCGATATTTTCCTTCTTTTTCAAATAGGGAACTAAATAACTTGCGGGTATAACCGCTAATGGATTAAAGATAACTTTGAATAAAAAAGAAGTAAGGATTAATTGTGGCATATCACTTATTGGTGTAACACCAGCAAAAGCAATAATTACGCAAATTAATGTAAATATAAATTCACCAACAATCGATGCCCCTAAGCTTCTTAACCAAAAGAATCGGCCCTTTAATAATATTTTTGATTTGGTAATTGCATAGATATTAATAAATATTGAGCTGATCATGGCGATTACATTGCCGATAAATATGCGAGTGAAAGAACTAAATACTGTTTTATAAGCGCCAGAATTACTAAGGGCATGAGGCGAATGAATACTGACAGCAATTAGCATGATAATTGCGAATAAAAATTCACTAAGTAAAGCCGCCCATATTAGTTGTCGTGATAACGCGTAGCCATATACTTCTGCTATGACATCGGCAAGTATAAATGTGAAAGGCAGTACAAAAGTGGATACCGATGTCATGTAGTTACCGAAGTAAACAAGCTTATGTGCTAATATTGCTGAAGATAAAAAGAAAACCAAATAAAACATAGATAAAAATAAAATACATTTTGAGTATTGAATTTGTGATTTTGGTTCAATTTTAATGCTGCTTGTAATTTCCATGGTCCTATCCTAATCTTGTTTTTTGATAAAAAATATTTCGATAATATTGAATCAACAATAAGCTCATGATTAATATTATTCCGAAAATAATGATATTAAATTGAAATCCAGTGAGTATTTGCAATAAATATGCGACAAGAGGTGTAAATGTAATTAAACACGAAACTTGCATACCCCCCAGTGTCAAGATTGCTTTCTGCAGGCTGTATAGTGGAATAATTGTGGTTAATATAGAAACAAAAATAAAATCGTACCATTTATTCAAAATGCTCTCAGTTGTAATGTGATCTCCTGAGATAAATAAAAAACAAAAACAAGTGGCGATGACGAAATAGAAGCGAATACATAAAAAATCAAGTGTGATGAAATTGAATTTCATCTGCAATTTTTGAGAATAATTAATATAAACAGCGCTAAAAAATCCTGATATTACTGCAAGTGATAACCCATAAAATACTGTTTTTGAGAAATCAACAAGCTTTAAGCTTTCATATGAAGCAAGTCCTAGCGTCAGAAAAATCAAAGTGAGCATCAAAATTATTTCTTTATATTGAAATTTGGCTTTATTAGTTGTGATAAATATTGAAGCAAGAGGAATGACACCCATAAAAATTGATACAAATATTCCAGGGGAGATATATTTTAGTCCCCAAAAGGTGCCAATCCATATGATCGCTGTTATGGTGTTGATGCTAATAAAGTCAATCGGGCTTTTAAATAGCACTGAATGCGCTATTTTAAAGCGGTTAAAATTGGTGAGGTTAAAAAATAAAAAGCAGAGTAAAAAAGAAATCAGTGCAACAAGGCTCGGATTTGTCTGTATTTCAAATTGATTGATCACTATCAAAGATAAGGCAGTTGATAATATGTAAGTTAGCATCGATCCATATTTAAACACTATCAACCCCTAATGCTTTAAGCTTATAAAAATCGCTTTTAATATCTTCATAGTTATTGCTATAAAATATCGATTTTCCTGCAACATCAACAACAGACTTAGAATTTCTCTTTGTTATTTCTGCGTTGCTTATTAACCATTCAGTGTTCACATGTGATTTAAATTCAGTCTCGTTAAAATGATCAATTACATGCTTGTTGATTGGAAGTAGCGCTTGCAGACAAAAAGAATGATTTCTTTTTATTCTGGGTAAATCAGCATTGAGGTGAATTCCAAAGTCCAAGGTGAATAAATTGATATCAAACATTTTTTCATACATCTTTGCTACCAATCCGCCTGCAGGTCTTGCAGCAACCTCGAGAAAATATATTTCATCTGAGGTAACGAACAGTTCCACATGAAAAACACCGTTGATTGCTCCCAAGCAGATGACAGCCTCAGTCGCAACATTTGATAAATGTGATTTGAGTGGTAATTCGTCAGGTAATATTAAGCTTGCTATGACTTTGCCTTTTGAGAAGTCATTGTTCGGGCATGTGTATTTGCAGCATTCAGAGAATAATATTTCTTTATTGCGCATTGCGATATCGCAATGATATAAATCGCCATCAATAAATGTTTCAGCTTCATATTCGTGTAAATCAAACACTTTTGAATTAAAGAATGAATTAAAATCATCGAAACTTTTTACAATGCTAACGCCAAAGCTTCCAGTGTAACTAGAGGGCTTGAGGACAAATTTTTCTCCCAATTTATTTTTTAATTTCTGATAATAAATATTTAAATCTGATTTAGCTTCATTTGAATTGAATGATTCATATGTTGGAACTTGAATTGATGAGTTTTCAAGATGATTCTTCATTAATATTTTATTTTGAAATAATAATGCTTCGCACTCTTTAATGCCAGGGAGATTTAATTCGTCTCGTATTCGAGCGGATAAGGACATATTGACTTCATCTACACACATTAACCAAAAATTATTTTTACAGTCATATTTTGCAATAACATTTTCTACGCTGTTTCTCAGAATGCTGTAATCAAACCTAATAAGTGGGCCTGTATTTTTTGTTGGCATAGGTATTGCAACTATTTCATGAAAATAGCGTTTTTTATTTTCTGGAAATTGATTTACGAATGGCTCAAGCACAAAAGCGATGAGGCGATCCGATGGCTCCACTGATAAATCAAAATCATAGTTATCAATGTATCGATGTGAAACAAAAGCAATTACTTTCATATGATGTTATGTCCAATAAATAATATCTTCATTTTGATTTTTGCCCATTAAGCAGGAAATGGTTGTGCGATGACTTTCTTGCGTTTTGGGTGAGCTAACCGCGTGTATATTTTTTCCATTAAAGAAATAGATGTCACCAGCGTTGATGTCTAGGTCAATCATAGTAAATTCTTGAAGCGATTTTGCTGGATAAGGGTAGCCTGTTTCTTCAACACCGAGCATTTTTTTAGTTTGGTTGTCAGGTTGTATATTCCAGTAGTGTAAATTTCCCCCGCCCACATTTTCGATACAAAAATTTGCCGCTACGATAGGGGAATTAATCGTGGTTTGTATTTCAAAACCCGCTTGTTTTTTATCTGTGCATTGCGCGCCATCATCATGTGGAGCTAGCGCATAATCTTCCGCCATTTGTCCGGGCCAAGATCGCATAAAAAAATGACATGCTTCTTGTGTGCCATGTTTTGCAGGCCTAATATTTTTTTGTGTTGAGTGTAAATTCAATTGCAGCATATCCAAAATGCGCTGAAAGATATTTTCTGTATTTGAAAAAATGCTCGGAAGCACTGAATTAAAATACTCAGATTCTCTGAGGTAGTCATTTAACAATTTTTTGTAATGATACGTTCCAAGAAAATTTCCTGGGACGCCATCTGATCTTTTTCTTAGATGAGTGCTGTTCCAAAAGTTCTCTGTAATTATCTTGCAGGCTTCCGGATCAATTGCACCTCTAAATAAACAGCCCGCTATTTTTCCTTCGAATACATCGAGTAAATTAGCGATATTTATGTGATCAGTTTCAATAATTTTGAAAACCTCAGTAGGCATCAGTTCACCGGTAATTTTATTCGTATTCATATTAAAATCCAATCAAGCATTCTATGTTTTTTAATCCCTCTTTGGCTGTTACTTCAGGCTGCTTTCCTTGATTGGCAGAAGTGTAAAGATCAATTAATTCTTTTTCATATAAATCCTCTTTGCATTCAAACGATAATTTTTGATCTCCGGTCATAATTATTCTTGTGTTGAGCGGTCCAGCAAGATTACTTCCAGTAATCACACCCTCTGATGTGTGTATTGTTAAATCGAGAGGAGAGTGGGATAAAATGGATGAATAAATACTTGCTGTTGCGCCCGTTTGGAAGCGCATAGCGATTAAACTTGTTTCATCGGTTGTGTGATATCGGTTGTTGGTTGTAATGACCTTAGATTCATTGACTTCGCCGCAGACAGGCAAAAGATACCAACGAACAATGTCCACAAGGTGTGTTCCGAGAGTTGTTAAAGACCACCATTGTGATGTTGTAAATGATTTCCGCCATTTAGCTTCATGAATAAATTCATACCCCCATCGTATATCGATGTGGTAAATCTCCCCTGAAAATTTATTGTGCAGATAATTTGCTAATTCTCGAAGCCCTGCGTGCCATCTCAAGTGGTAACCAACAGCGCAAGTAATTTTTGACGAATCTAGAAGGTCAGTTAATGCGCGTGCTTCATCAATATTTGTACAAATAGGTTTTTCAATTAGTAAATGCTTGCCATTTTTTGCGGCCATGATTGCATATTCGGTGTGGTGAATATCTGGTGTGCTGACAATAACAGCGTCCAAATTTTTGTCTGATAAAAAAGCATTGATGTCTGTTGATGAAGTGATGGGAGTGTCTTTTTGATACTGTTCGGCAAATTTTTTTGCTGATAATGCATCTTTAGAAAAAATACTATGTAGCTTTATGTTTGGTAGGTGGGATGATGCTTTTGCAAATCGGTGCGCAACACGACCAGGACCAATGATTCCAATATTGAAATTACTCATATCTGTATCCGCGATTGTGGTCGGCTATCCTGCCGTTGCGGTGCATATAAGGCACGAGCTTCACTGCAAATTGGATTAAAATTGTACAGTAAAGTTTTAAAAAAATACAACATTTTTTTGCTCTGCTTTTATTTATTGTTTTTAATAAGAAAAGGTCGTTTTAACTAGTACGCCCAGTATCTTAACGTAGTCGTCGAGTTTAGTGGGTTCAGCATTGGGGTTAAGTGGCAATAGCAGTCTGATTGGACCATCAATCGAAAATTCTCGGATCGTTGCTTCGTCGGTACCTGAATAAAGCACAATCACATAATCACCATCTTCTGGTGTCGCATCTGGATCGATAAATAAGATGGTGTCTTTTGGAAAGCGTGGCCCCATAGAAGGTTTGCTTGATAGGGCGTACGCATTTTTTGACAAAAATTCGCTAACCATCCATTTATTCCAATTACCCGGTGTTAGATGTGAAATAAATGCCACGGCATTGGTGCAGTCTTTCCATGAAATTACAGGAATAGACTGAACAGTGATAGCGGGGCTTTTGTTGCCGGCTGCGGTGGGGTTGCCTGATAATAACTCATCAATTGAAATATCAAAAAAATCAGACAGTGTTTTTAAGGTGGATGCGCGAGGATCCTCTGTCTTTCCTGCGAGTATTTTGTGCACGGTTGCCTGTGGAATATTGGTTCTACGAGATAATTCCGCTTCATTTAATCCAGCCTTTTTCATCAGGGCGCGTAAGTTATGTATCAATAAATCATGCTCGGCGGATTGTTCAATAATATTTCGTGTTGTTGGCATATATTTCTTTGGTGTCTCAATTGATGGGTGGGGTGCATAAGCAAATATGGATGCGTAATTTGGTTAGCCATGTTGCACATGTTCTTATGTAAATTTACTTTTTGAATTATTGCACCACTATAGATTTTTTTCAAGAAAATAATCGCATTAAATTATCAAAAATTACTGTTTAAAAATAACATACAAGTAAAGATGTACATTTATTTTGATTAAAATATTATAAAAGTAATATTTTATGTTGACTGTCACGTATTAAATTACTATAGTAATTTTTTATTGAGGGGTATCGTTTTTTAATTGGGTCATCTACAAGGAAATTATTATTTATAGGAAGAAAAACTTTTTATGTTTTTTTAGTAGGGCGAGGTTAATTTTATGACAAAAATAAGTAGTCATTTTTTTAAAGAGTGTGAAAAAACAGTTAATGATTGTTTTTCTATAGAAGAAAACTTTTCCCCTGCTGAATCAATTTCATGGTTTTCAAAAATTGCTCGAAAAGAAAATGCCAGTTTGAACGAAGTAAATAATGCATTAAAAAAAATTGAATATTTTGTGGATCAAAAAGAATTTGAAAAAGAAGAGACAGTTGCAGAATTACAACTTGGCTACGGTTTTCAAAAATTGCTTGAAGAAAAACGAAGTGAATTAAATATGTTGGCAGCATTAAAAAATAATAGGAAATATAAAATTACACGTCAGTTGTAATTTTTAATATTGGGCTTGAATGCTTCTGAAACCACTAATTGCGATTTAAGGAATGGGAAATGGATTTTACAGAAAAAAACAGTCTACAGTCAGGTTTGTGTCGAACCTTAAAAACACGCCATCTTACGATGATTGCATTTGGTGGTGCCATCGGAACTGGGTTATTTTTAGCAAGTGGTAGCGTGATTCATACAGCTGGTCCTGGCGGCGCTATGTTAGCCTATTTTTTGATGGGCGTAATTGTTTATATATTGATGTGTGGCTTGGGTGAGATGTCTGCTTACATGCCGGTATCAGGTTCATTTTATACTTATGCATCTGAATTTGTTGATCCAGGTTTAGGTTATGCGCTGGGTTGGAATTACTGGTACAACTGGGCGATTACCATTGCTGCAGAAATTGCAGCTGCTGATATGGTCATGCAATTTTGGTTTCCGCATTCTTCTTCGTTGATGTGGAGTCTTATTTTTATCTCATTTTTTACAGTATTTAATGCTGTTTCTGTAAAGGGATTTGGTGAGGTTGAATATTGGTTATCATTTTTAAAAGTCACTGTCATTTTTATATTTATTATATTAGGAGCGGCTTTTGTTATTCAGGATCATCATCATGCGCAATCTGTTTTTAAAAATTGGCATATTCAAGGTGCGCCATTTCATGAGGGTTTTTTAGGGTTTTTAAGTGCATTTATGGTTGTTGGATTTTCATTTCAGGGAACGGAATTAATTGGTGTTACGGCGGGTGAAAGTAAAGATCCACAAAAAAGTATTCCGAAAGCAACTCGAAATATTTTTTGGAGAATATTATTATTTTATGTGCTTTGTATTTTTATTATTTCTTTAATTATTCCTTATACATCATCCGGTCTTTCGTCTTCTAATGTTTTGGTTAGTCCATTTACTTTGGTATTTTTGCACACGGGAATAAAAATTGCTGCATCGATAGTGAATGCAGTTGTTTTGATTGCCATTCTATCGGCTGGTAATTCTGGCACATATGCGGCAACGCGTATGCTGCAGCATTTGGCGCAGCAAGGTCATGTTCATGCAATTTTTTCAAAAATAAATAAAAATGGTGTTCCCATTTATGCGCTATTCGCAACTATGTTAATAGCTTGCGGGGCTTTTTTATCTTCTTTTGTTGGTAATGGACAAGCATATATTTGGCTGATCGATGCATCCAGTCTTTCAGGATTTATTGCATGGGCGGGAATTGGTTTGAGTCATTATCGGTTTAGAAAAATACTGATTAAAAATAATATCAGTTTAAAAAAATTACCTTATCAATCAAAAATTCACCATTACGCCTCATATGTTGCTTTTATATTTTGTCTGTTAATTATTGCTGGACAAAATTATGCAGCATTTACGCAAGCACATATCAGTTGGATCGGATTAGCGCCATCTTATGCGGGATTGCCTGTTTTCCTCATTTTATTCATTACGTTCAAAATGAGAAAAAAATCAATTCTGAAATTTCAGAATAATAAAAAATTATACTTTGATGATGAATTAATAAGTTCGACGTAATAAATAAAATAGTGAGAATTAATATGACACGAATAAAAATAGAAGAAATGCATGATGCATTAACAGAAATTAAAGCGCTTAAGATGGTGCTGAGCAAATCTGTCCCATTTGCAACAGCACGTTTGTTATTTGCTTTAAATACCATTGCAATGGGTTATGCGTCTAGCCAACTTGGCAAAGATGAGGTGGCGGCAGCTGCTTCATTTACGTCATTACAATATTTATTTGTAGGCGCAGCACAAGGTTTGCTATTTGGTTCTGGGATGATATTCAGCGAAAAATACGGTGAAAAACAATATGCAAAAATTGGTAAAATTAGTCGAAGCACTTGGATAGCTGCGCTGCTTGCAGCTGCTGCATCCATTGGGTTGATGTTAGGTGCGCCCAGAATTATGTCTGCAGCCAATATGTTAGACAGTAATGTTGCAAAATACACACAAGAATATTTAGATTTCTACGCGATAGCGGTACCTGCTGTATTACTTTCTGTTGCAGATCAGCAACTAGCGGTAGCTACAAAAGATCCTCATGTGACATTGGGATTTACAGCAATTTATTCTTTAATTGCTTCTGGTATCGGTATTCCAGCAACACTTGGAAAATTAGGTGATGGGTTGTCAGGCATTAAGGGCTTTGGTATGAGCACCGCCTTATCAGCTTGGCTTGGTCTGTTGGCAATGCGAATTTATTTTTATGCCAGTAAAAAATATCATTCGTATGATTTATTTTCTTTAGACATGATGGATGTTAAAAAATATTGTTGTGAATTAATGTCTATTGGTTGGAAAACCAGTCTTCAAGCAGGTGCTGAATTTGCAAATCTAACTGCTACTGCATCTTTATTATCAGCTTACGGAAAACATAAAAATATTCCTGCGCTCCAAATAATGTCTCCTTCAATTCAAATTGCATCAGCATGGGGATTAGTTTGCATTGGTCTTGGTCAGGCGCAAGCTAATTTAATTGCTGCCGAAAGAGGTGCGATGAGAGCAGCAATTGATAGAGCCGATGAGGAAAGTGCAGAAAATGCAAAAAATAATATTACTAAAATTGCACGACAAGGATTAATAGTGGGTAGCGCTCTCAGTCTAACGCTTGCAATTATTTGCATTGTTGCACCGAGTTATCTTGCCAAAATATTTTTATATGATGGCATGAGTGATGCCGATTTTAATCAATCAACAAAACTTATTCAGTATAGCGCGCTTGGATTAGTGTTTGATATGTTGCGCAACGTTTCTGCCGGAAGTTTGAAGGGATTTAAGGATGTTAATTATGCGACTGTCGTGAGTTTTTTAACGATGACAGTGCTTTTTGCTGGTATTGGTGCAGCCTTACTGTTTGAAAAAGATTCCATTGAAGGATTTGCATGGTTAAGAAACGGGTTGATAGGTTTGGCTTCATGTTTTACAGCTTATCGATTTTCAGTTTTTGATAAAAAAAGTGTGCAAGAACAGGCAACTCCAGTTCGTCATTCTAATGCTGCTAATCGTTTTGCATTTCACAATGTGTCAACGCCATTATTAAATGGCGCTGATTCGAATCTGAATATTCAAACTGTTTCTGCAAGTATGTAGGTATAAAAATTGTATTCAATTGTAATGATTAAAATAAATTTAAAGGATGGAAAAATGAAAACACAGATTATTAGTATCGATAATTATAAAGTAGAAACCTATTTTATTGAGGATAAGTTGAGTATCACTGTTGCTTATAATAATACAAAAAAATCATTGCCAGCAAATGGTGGGCTGAGGTTTTGTAAATACGAAAGTTTGTCTGAAGTGCAAGATGAGGCATTAACGCTCGCCAGAAAAATGACACAAAAGCATGCGCTCTATAATACTGGTTTTTCAGGTGTTAAGTTGGTGGCTTCGGGTGATGTAACAGCAGAAAACAAATTAAAAGTGCTCAATGCTGCTGCTGAAATTTTAAATAATTTTAATGGAAAAATATATACAGGTTGTGATTTGAATATAAATAATGAAGATATGGATTATTTATTTTCGCTCACACCTTATGTGCTAAATGGTATTGGTAGTTCTGTTAATACATCAACTGCTACAGCGTATGGCGTATATGGATCATTGATAGCAGTAATGAGCAGTGAGGATCATTTAGAGCATCCTAAACGATTTTTAATTCACGGTCTTGGAAAAATTGGAACTGTTATTGCAGAAAAACTTATTGAAGCAGGACATCTCGTTTACACTTATGATGTCAACATTGGTGCAGCAAATATAGCGGGTTCAGTTAATATTTCTCACCAGTCAGATTGGCATCAAACACCTTGTGATTATATGGTGCTATGTTCAAAAAGCGGTGTCATTGATGAATATAATGTGGATGCATTGAATACGCGTTGGATTATCAGTAGTGCAAATGCACCTTTTTCAAATGATGCTGTCATAGAAAAACTTAAATTAAAAAATATTAACTGGCTACCTGATGTGGTGAGTAATGCTGGTGCTGTTATTTGTGATTCTCTTGAATTTATTAATCCAAAAAAATACCAACAATCGAATCCAGAAAAGGTCTATCAATTTGTTTATGATGCAAAGCGGCATAAGACCCAAAAAATATTATCTTTTGCAAAAGCGCATTATATTTCAACTGCCGAAGCGCTAAATATGTTTTTTGTGCTTTCGGAAAATGAAAATATTTTAGATGCAAAATTGGCTTGATAAATAGGAAATAGTTTTATGTTTACGCATTATGATAGCGATATTATTGTTGTGGGTGGTGGGCCAATCGGAATGGCAAGTGCTTTGTTTTGTGCAAAAGAAGGAAAGACAGTCACGTTGTTAGAACGATTTTCTATTGGCAATCAACATGGCAGTTCGGCGGGGCATGTTCGTATGTGGAGAATCATGTATACCGAATTAAATCATGCCAAATTAGCAGTAACTGCTGGAGAGTTGTTTCGTGATCTTGAGCAAAAAGCCGATGTCAAACTATTGCATAAAAATGGATTGTTGAATTTTGGATTAGAAACGGATTATACGCCAGAAGGTACATTAGAAAGTGCGATTCAAGTGATGGATATGCTTGGAAAGAAATACACAAGATTAACAAAGAATCAAATTGAGTCTAGATATCCTTTTAAAAATCTACATAAGGATTTTTCAGGTGTCTTTCAAGAGGATGGTGCAACAATTGATGTAAAAGAAACAACGCATTCGTTATTAAAATTATGTCGAATGTATGGTGTCAATATTAAAACGCAGCAGTTAGTGACTGAAATAAAAACGGATGCCAATGGTGTTGAAGTAATTACTAATGAGGGTGTTTTTCACGCAAAAAAATTAATTTTGTGCCCGGGTGCTTATGTTAATGAGATTGTTAAACCCAGTTTTGGATTTGAATTTAATGTGAAGCTGTGGGAGATGTGTTTCGCTTATTATCGTGTTACTGATCCAAGCTTATATTTTCCTATGTGGTTTCAATTTGATGAGCCGCGTAATGGCCATTCTAATTTATTTTATGGATTTCCTAACGTAAAATTTGGAAGAGACAATTTTGTGAGATTTGCAGTGGATTGGGCATCCCATGTTTTTGCAGATCCCACAGAGCGAGAGTTTGCTCCACGACGTATTGATATACAATTGACACAAGATTATGTGAAACAGCATATTCGCGGCGTTGATTCAGCGCCTATTGATATGGCTAGCGCATTAATGACACATTTTCCTGATAATCATAGTTTATTAGATTTTATGCCAAAGGATCTAGTTCCTTATCATAAAAACGTGGTGATATGTACAGGAGGGTGGGCGTTTAAATTTGTTCCATTATTTGGAAAAATTTGTGCTGAGCTTGCGGTTTATGGTGAGACAGAAATAAAAATTGATGAATTCTCTATTAGCAGACCCAATATTATTAAATAATTAGAAAAAACAAAGGAGTTTTATTGTGAAAAATCTTGTGTATGTTGGTGCGATTTTTTCTATTTTGAGTGCTTTATGTTATGCGCTGCAAATTTCAGTTATTAAAATGACAGGTGCACATATACCGGTCCCCGTATTGGTTTTTATTCAAAGTTTTATTTGCTTGCTAATGGTAGTGCCGGTTATTGGTTTGCGTCATGGTGCAAAATCTTTTAATCCCATTACATTTTCTAACATAAAAATGCAGCATTTTTTAAGAACAATATTTAGCTTGGGCATTAGCTTTTTCCTATTTACAGCGCTAAAGAAAATCTCTTACTTTGATTCTGTACTGCTTTATAATACTTTTCCGTTATTTATTCCGTTTGTCGCACTCATTATATTGCGTACCAAAATTAATCATGCATTGTGGCCATTTGTTTTTATAGGCTTTGCAGGTGTGATGTTAACATTACATTTAGATAAGCATATTTTTTCAACGGGGGCATTTTATGCATTGGGGTCGGCTGTTTCAGCAGGACTGTCTATTGTGATGATGCGAAAAATATCTGCTATCGATGATAGTGTTAAAAGTTTATATTATTATTTTTTAATATCGACAATTTTAGCAGGCTTTGTGTCTATTCCATTTTGGCATGAAGTATCTAATCTACATGTGCTTTCAATTTTATTAATTGGTATATTATTTTTCTTTGTGCAGTATTTTTTAACATTGGCTGCAACATATACGACACCGCAAATTGTTTCTACGCTTTATTATTCAAATATTGTATTTTCATTGATTTTAGCGCATGCCTTATTTTCCGAAGTGATTACAAAAACGATGATTGTCGGGATGATTGGTATTGTCATTGGTGGGCTTGGTGTTATTTATATGCGAAAAAACACGGTTGTTGTCAAATCAAATAATATTTTAGTTAATAATTAAAAAAGGAAGTGTGATGAATTTAAATTTAGAAAATAAAGTCGCGGTTTTGGCAGCCGCAACTGATGGTTTGGGATTGGCAACTGCAAAACAATTGCTGGCTGAAGGTGCTAAGGTTGCTATTTGTGGGCGTGACGAAAAACGAAATGCAGCAGTGCATGTTGAGTTATCAAAATTGGCAGATGAAAAAAATTTCCTTGTTTTTTCCTGTGATGTGACCAATCATGCGCAAATAACGCAGTTTGTTTCTGCTGCAGTAGAAAAATTTTCACAGATTGACATTGTGGTTACGAATGCAGGTGGTCCGCCAACAGGAACGTTTGAAACGATTGCATTAGAAATGTATGACAAAGGTTTTCAATTAACGCTGATGAGTGTTGTGTATCTTGTACAGGCAGCATTGCCTCATCTTAAAAAAAGCGAAGCTCCCAGTATTTTGACAATCACGAGCACTGCAGCAAAAGAACCCATCCCAAATTTGTTTATGTCAAATGTTATTCGTCCAGCGGTAATTGGTTTAACAAAAACGTTGTCGCAAGAACTGGGTGTGTATGGAATACGCGTTAATTCTATTTTGCCTGGATGGACAGCAACGGATCGAACGATTTATTTATTAAATAATCGTGCTGAAAAATTAAATAGTACTTATGAAGTGTGTGAAAAAGAGGTGGTGAAAAATATCCCATTGAAGCGAATGGGAACACCACAAGAATTTGCAAATGTTGTAGTATTTTTAGTTTCACCCGCAGCGAGCTATGTAAGTGGACTCATGATGCAAGTGGATGGTGGTGCTTATATGGGTTTAATATAGTTAGATACCAAAAAGTCGTAAAGCGTAAATGATAGTGGCTGCATTAATCCTTTAATGTAGCCTCATATGTTTTGATGAAGGTGGAAACCATATTTTTTTGAAGCATTTTTTCACTGGAAATTTTTATAATCTGTGTATATAAATTTACAGTAATATCGGCGCATTTTTTTTCGCCTAATTTGTATTTAATTTTTAACTTAATGACTTCTTCTAAAATTTTCGTTAATAGCTCTGGGTTTAACATGACATCGGTTTGAATTTTATTCATTTCATGTTTAAGTGCTGTCTTAATTTGTTTGTTTTTTGTTTGTTTTCTATTAGATAAAGGGCTGCCTTCGCCAGTTTCAATCCACGCACTTGTAACACCAAAAGCTTTGCTATACAGCTTTAAAAAATCAGAAGTAGGATGGCGGCGACCTTGCGTATGTTGCGCAAATGTTAAATAGGGAACGTTAAATTTTTCGCAAAACTCTTTCGCGGTTGCAAAGCCCGCGGCTTTCATTGAAGCTTTGATTCTAGCGCCAAGCGCATAATTTCTTTTCATTATGAATCCTTGTTCTTTTGCTATCCGTATATTGATCACAAGAATATGATATGACATAATTATGTCAAAATCAATCTAATTTTATATCAACGAGGAAATTGTAATGGTTTATGATACTGACCTGCTTAATACCAAAAAACGCCTTACAGAGTGGGGTAATTGGTGTTATCGAATCACTACTATGGGGCTTGGATATTCAAACCGAACATTGCTAGCAAAATTACAAGAAGAAGGTGGGATGATTATTCAAGGAACAGCAAAAATACTCATACCGACTAATGAAAAAGCAGAAGAGATGAATGATCTTGTTGAGCAGCTTGCAATGGATAAGCCAGAAGGTGCTGGAAAACCCGAATGGGCTAAAATTATTCGTGTGCACTATACAATGCAAGAAAAAGATATCATTGAACGTATTCAATTAACAGCGTTGCCAAAACGGACTTATTACCATTATTTAAAATGCGCACAAACGTGGTTATCAGAAATTTTGTAGCGCTATCGATCCTTCCACTTAAAATAAATGTTTCGCAAAAGCGCTTTAAAATTAAGTGCTTTTTTATTTCTTGTAACTCTAAAACAAAAAAATCAAATAAAATAAAAGAATTTAAAACTGCTTAAAAAGTAGTGCAAACTTGAAAAAGTATTTTGATCAGTATAATTAAAATTACTTAAAACACCTTAAAAACAGATAAAAAAATATAAAACAAAAAATAATAAATAAATATTTTTTTACAAAAATACTTGATATTTTATTTATTTTTTTGTAAGATGCTCTGGTAATTTCAAAAAACCTTACGCAAGCCCCATCGGATTTATCCCTGGGGCTTTTTTTTGCCAAAAAATCCCTATCGCTTTTATTTTCTAATTATTAAAAAAAACAAATTGAGGATTGCTTATGAAAAAGCATATGCAGCTCAAGTGCTATGCCTTGAGCGCAATATTATTACTGTCTGCATCTTGTGAAGCAGCAGTAAATGTTGCCAATAACATTAACGTGGGACGTTATTTATCGGTACCAGAAAAACCTAAGAATGATCAGATAAATCTTTTAAATCAGCAAATACAAATTAAATTTCCACAAAATATTTTAACGATTAAGCAGGCTATTCAATTTCTCTTGCGATTCAGAGGTTATCACTTATGTGCTAACGATCAGCTCGATGAAGCCACTACGCAAATGTTAAATCAGCTGTTACCTGAGGTTGATAGAGAATTTGGTCCAATGACACTAAAGCAAGGGTTGCAAACTTTATCCGGCAATATGTTTTATCTGCTTGTTGACCCCGTGAATCGTTTAATTGGTTTTAAGTTGAAACCAGCGTATTCGAAAATATACCAAAATGTGACAACAAATAACTTTACGAATCAAGAAGAGGACTAAAAAATGTTAACGATGATAGCAAACACTAACTATGCAGTGTCAGTGCCAAAAATAGCGCCTGGATTTAATAGGTTAGAAAACTATGTTGGATACGACGTAATGCTATACATATTACGTTTTCTTTATTACTTGGTTTTTAGGGCAAAAAAATATGGCTATAACAAACAGTATTTGGTGAATCAAATTGAGAAATTTGAAAAGCAATCTAGGTTGCCTGGATTTTTATCATCGCTTCCAATTGATCAACTCTTAATTAAATTAGAAGATGCGCAATTTTTTTATCCAATTCGTAAACATGAAGTTACATTTCCAGTATTTCATTAAGATGACTAATTTTTTTAAAAAGGTATTTATATGATGAAGTTAATTAACGAGGATGCTTTATTAAAAATAAAGAATTTTTTATATAAAAACATAAAATTTCTATATCGTTGGATTAAGCCGAATTTTAAAAAACGATACTTTGTTGCTCTATTGTCTGCGTTTTTATTTTCCTTTTTAACTCTTATTTTGTTTTTTGGTTTCCATAATTCATATAAGCATCACGAATTACAAAATAATTATGCAGTTAGGTTTGAAAAACCTGAAGTCAAAATTCAAAAACAATCTTCAAATATTCAACCTTTGAATATTGTAAATGATAAAAAAAGCGATGAAAAAATATTGCAAAACCAACTTGATCGATTAAAGCAATCTTCAAGTAAAAAGATGCAAGCACTGCAAGTTGAACTGCAGATCATGCAGTCTCGAATTTCGCTGCTTGCTTCTAAAAACGATGTGCAAAAACTGCAGCAGACCGTTTCAGAACCAAATAGCACATTGCTTGGAAAAATGAATAATTTGCAGGATTCTGTTCAAAAGGTCATTGCGCAAACAGCTGAGAAAACATGGGTTGATCCAACTACAGTACAAAAATATTTTCGCTTAGTCGCAGTGCAAGGATTTAGTGATGGAATGAGAGCAATCATTGATATAGATGGTAATCAAACCACATTAACTACTAATGAAATTTGTCCTGCGTGCCGTGGATGGGTTCTACAAAAAATGAGTTTTGCAAATCAAAGCGCTGTATTTAGTAAGCAAACCGATAGTCGTGTTTTTTATGTGAAATTACAGGGTAATTAACGGGGATTCCAATGCGATTTTTTTATTTTAATGTTCGGTGTGTCAAGTTAACACTTTTGATTGCTTTCATATTTGCTTCATTCAGTCTGTTGTCAGGGTGTGCCGGAATGATGCACAAATTTGGTTATGAGCCCGTTCAAAAATCAGATGTGCAAGCATGTATGGCATCCACGGTACTGATCACTAATTTGCAATCAGATTCCTACGATAGAACTTATCAGATGACAAATGGTCGTGTTTGTCACGGAGTAAACGATTATGAAAAATAAAAACAGCAGCTCAAAAAAATTATTTTACATATCATTTTTAGCGTTTAATGCATTTTGCACATCAGTTTTAGCGGATCAATTACAGTCGATTGATCCTAAACTAACTCAAAACACAATTATTAAATCTTCATCGGATCAAAGTAATGCACTAGAAAGTAATGCCAAGATGTGGGGATTAACAACAAATAATTTTCAACATTATCTTTGGTTGATGAAAAACAGCCCTAGCGGTAATTGGTATAAAAATCTTGATCCGCCAGAGGTGTTGGCACTCAATACAACTAATCCTGAAAAAATGATGCAATATGCTGAAGTTCAAGCACGTAATATGCATTCGCGCGTCACGCAAGAATTACTATTTAATAAAATATATTCTCAAGCTTATAGGAATTTGTATCCTGATGAAAAACCGATTATGCCGTTAAATCAAGCGAATCAAAGTGACATTTTAAAAGCAGGTGATAGGGTATGGTTATTTTTAGGTGTGAATACACCGCTTGGAAGTTTTGCATATAAAAATTTATTGAAAAATATTCAATCTACTCCAAACACAGTATTGGATATTTATTTTGTTGGTAAAAATGTAACTAAAAAAAATATTGAACAATGGGCTGCAGATATGTCTATTCCGCATCAGCTTGTTAATAAGCAAATCACGTTAAACTTTGGCAATGATCGATTTTCGTCGTTAACAAAGGGAAAGCCAGTGAATTTACCTTTTGTTGGAATTGTGCATAACAATCGTTTCCAGCCGATAACTTTGTCATCTGTTTTATAACACCTTAAAAATTATATTGAGATAAATTGTAAGAGGTTTTGTCATGCAGAATCGTTTATTGATAGCAGTGATATTAACCACTGTAATTTTTATTTATCAAAATGCATTTGCATCAGAAAGTAATAAAAATTTAATGATGCGCGTGCCTGTCATTCAAAAAATTGAAAAGCATAATCCGCAACTAAGATCAGAAGTTTTATTTGCGGGTTTGCGTGCCTATGATCATTTGCGCTCTATGGGAGCAGATAATCGTCGGTTGCTTACAATTGTTGACTTTAATAGACCTTCCAATAAGCGACGTTTGTGGGTTTTTAATATCAAAAATGGAGATACAAAATATTTTACTTACGTGGCTCAAGGAAAAAATACAGGCCTTAACGCTGCAAAGCGTTTTTCAAATCAGTTTGATAGTCATGAAAGCAGCATCGGTGTTTATCTTACTGGGCAAATATATTATGGCATTGCGGGTCAATCGATGCGAGTTCATGGCTTAGACGCAGGATTTAATAGCAATGCTTATCGTCGCGATATTGTTGTGCATCCTGCTTGGTATGTCTCGCATCATTTTGCTAAAAAATATAATCGCGTGGGTAATACTTATGGATGTTTTGGATTGAATCAAAAACTAGCACCTCAAATCATATCAAAAATTCAAGGCGGAACGGTGATGGTTGCTTATTATCCAAACAATCTGTGGCTTGATTTATCACCCTATGAACAACTGATGATTCATTAATATTTAAAACCGAGTTAGCGTTGCATGAGTTCCACAAAATATAGTTATCATCTAAAACGACAATTTTTACCTTTGATTTCGGCAATTTTTCTCATATTTTTAGCCGAAAAAGCTCAAGCACAGAACTTAAGCTTTGTCGTTCATTCAACTCATGCAACGCGCCTTATTATTGATTATTTGCAAAGTAATCCTGAAAAAGTAGCTTCATTTCAGAAAATGAAAACTGATTCGCATGAAACAGTGAATGCAATGAATGAAAATTTAACACCGCAATTAGAAGATGAAATTAATTTTGCTAAACCTAAGACAGCAATTTTAATTCCAGTATTTCCAATACAGTCAAATTTGTTAACGCCAGGAAAAGTATATGAAAATCATATTAATATTGTACTGCCTCATCCATTTTTCATTGTTGGTTGTGATGATCTCTCGATGCAGTGGTTGAATCGTTATGCAAAAAGGCTGCAAAAATTAAATGCTACTGGATTTGTTGTTAACATATCATCTCAGCAAGATTTTTCAGAACTGAAAAATGCATTTCCAAACTTGCCATTATTAGCAGTGCCAGCAAATTCTATTGCAACTGCTTTGCATATAACGCATTACCCAGTCTTGATATCCGATAAATTGATTGAGCAGTAATAATAATTGTATGAAAAAATATCCATTAGAAAGTTTGCTGCGCCCGCCGGTTGAATGGTGGTCAAGTTTGATTTGTTTAATTGTATCGATATTTATTTATATGCAATCATCTATTTTTTTATTGAGTACACAAATAACTGCTTTTATTGCAATAGGGCTTTTTTTTCTTGGAGTGGTGAGATTTTTTCAAGGATATCGAGTTATTAGTTATCAAAATAATTTGAAACGATTGTCATTTTATGCGGCAAGTTCTGATGAGCTGCCAATTAGTCAGCACAAACTTTTTTTGGGAAAAGGATTTAAATGGGAAGCGAAACATACGCAACGATTGCGGGATTTAAAGCAAAGTACATATGAAAATTATTTGAAACCAGGAAAATGGTATCAGCGCGCAAGACAATTTGAATTGAAATATGAGCACTCATTTAAATTAAAACCATTAATTAATTTTTTATCGAGCCAAAGCCGATGGAATTCTGTTCGTCCATTGCCTCCTGTTGGTGGTAATCCAGCCATACATGGTATTGAACTCAATGAAAAAAATATCTTTTTGTCGCTTTCAGAGCGTGTCGGTCACACGATGATTTTAGGAACGACCAGGGTAGGTAAAACACGATTATTAGAACTGATGATTGCTAGTGATATACGACGTAATGATTCTGCTGTGATTGTATTCGATCCCAAGGGAGATATGGATTTATTAAAACGCGTTTGTTTTGAAGCAAAAAAATCTAATCGTGCTTCTGATGTGATTGTTTTTCATTTGGGCTATCCATCACATTCCGCGCGTTATAATCCCATCGGTAATTTTTCACGCATTACTGAAGTAGCCAATCGGGTGGCAAATCAACTGCCAAGCAGTGGTGAATCGGCTGCTTTTAAAGAGTTTGCATGGCGTTTTGTTAATATCATCGCTAATGCGTTAGAGGCATTGGGTAAAAAACCAAATTATAAGGACATGGATAAATATATTTTAAATATTGATTCATTAATGTTGGAATTCTGTGCTAAATGTTTAATAGATATCAATCCGGAATGGCAGCAGATTGTAGAAATCGATGCAAAAATGATTGATGTTAAAAATTTGCCGATGCATTTGAAATCACGAAAACCTTTTATGATTGCGCTCGTCAATTATATGGATAAATTAAATATCAATAATCCAGTTTATGATGGATTAAAAGCAATTTTTAATTACGATCAAACGTATTTTCAAAAAATAACTGCTTCACTATCGCCATTATTTTCAAAGCTAACAAGTGGGAGAATTGCGGAGCTTATTTCACCGAACTATTTTGATTTTGATGATGAACGTTTGATTTTTGATTGGCTGCAAGTTATTCGCGGCAAAAAAATTGTTTATGTCGGATTGGATGCTTTATCAGATAGCACAGTCAGTTCTGCCGTTGGTAATAGTATGTTTGCTGATTTGTGCTCAACAGTGGGTCAGATTTATAAATTTGGCATTCAGGATGGTATTGCTGATTCGTTAAGTAAAAAAACATTTAATAAAATTAATCTGTATAGCGATGAATTTAATGAATTGGTCGGTGATGAGTTTATTCCGCTTGCAAATAAAGGTGGTGGCGCAGGTCTTCAGCTTACTGTTGCAACACAAACAGGTTCAGATGTGTTAGCGCGACTGGGAAGTCAGGCAAAAGCTAATCAGGTTTTTGGTAATTTTAATAATTTAATTTGTCTTCGTGTCCTGGAAGAAAGTACGGCAAGATTATTAACTGATAAGTTACCGCAACGTGTGCAGGTGCGAGATGTTATTCAAGTATCCTCTGCAAATGATGCAGCGACACTAACGGAATCTACTCATTTTTCAAGTCATACAGAAGATCGCATTACCGTAACAGAAGTGCCGCTAATTTCATCAGATGATTTGATGCAGTTGCCAAAAGGGCAGGCATTTTGTTTGCTTGATGGCGGTCAGTTGTACAAGGTGCGTTTTCCATTACCTAAAAATGATATGGCTTTGATGTCTGAAAGTGTTGAAAAAATGGTTGAGGAATTGCGTACTGTGTAGGGTGGTCAAATATGAAAAAAGCAGAAAAGGCACATAAAACGCAAAAATCACCAACATTGCTTGATTTATGGATTTGGTTATTCATACGTTTTTTTATTTGGATAGTCGCAGGGTGTTTTGGATGTGTTCTGATAGCGGTTATTCTTGTGACGTTACATGGAATATCAGGTTTTGTAACATTTCAGAAATTATTAGAAGAAAGCTATCAAACTCTGTCGACGCTAATAACACCTAATGCGTTATTGATTGTTAATCATTGGATGGCTGTTTTTCCAAATAAAATCATATTGAAAAATCCTCTATTACTATTATCAAAGACACAATATGAATATACGATTTTATCGCATGTAAATTTAATGATTGCTGCTGTATTGCTTGCAGCAAAATTATTGGTAGTGCGGTTATATTTATTTGCGCATTGGTGTTACTTGTTTTTGCTGCTTGGATTTGCAGGATTAATAGATGGATTAATGCTACGAAAAATTCGCCGTTTTTCAGCGGGTCGAGAAAGTGCGTTGATCTACCATAATATGAAACCTTTAATCATGTTGAGCTTAATTTTCAGTGTTTTTGCTGATTTAGTATTGCCAGTTTCATTACGTGTGAATGAATGGATACTGGTGATCTCTGCCATATTGTTTGCACTTGCGATTCAGGTAACGGCAAAGTCGTTCAAAAAATATTTTTAGAGTTGTTGTGATAAACTAGCATAAGGAATTTGAATGAATTATTAAGGAGTAATAATGGCAAAAATTGATATGGAAATCTTTAAACCCAAGAATGGTAAAGCTATTTTTTTAAGGCATTGCACACCAAAAGATGCCGCTGTTTTTCCTGATTTTGAAAAAACAATTGCAGCGGAAACCAGTTTTACCAAATTAGGTGGTTTTAATATAGATACTGCAGATTCAATAGAAAAACGATTGGTGTTGTCGGAAGCAAATCCAAGAATGCTTGAGTTAGGAGCATTTTTAGAATCTGGAGAAATGCATGGGCTTTTAGTTTTTCACGCAATACGAGAAGGACATCCATGGCTGCGTCATATTGGTAGATTTGGATTAATGATTCGACAAATTAATTGGGGTCATGGTTTGGGTCATCGAATGCTTGAACTGCTTGAAAAATTTGCGATTTCAGCTAACTTCAAACGTATAGAATCAGAAGTACATATTGAAAATGACAGGGCATTGCATTTATATAAAACGTTAGGCTATGAAGTGGAAGGCATTCGTAAAAAAGCGTTGTACATCAACGGAAAGTATTTTGATGAGCACTATATTGCAAGGTTACTGCCTTAATAGTAGTGAAAATTTTCACAGAAGATAGAGATATCATGAAAAAATTAAAATTGATGTTAAAAAATAAATTTAAAAAAGCTTCTGCTGCGCATTGTTTGGCTGTTTAATTATTATATTTTTCTAATAATTTTTTTTGCGTGTTTCTTCCGCCAGTATCACAAAAAACACATAATAATTTTGATGTTATAGTACATAATGTACATCATATAATAAGATTATTTGTATTGTAGAATTGACATATGTTATAACATCAAACGTTCATTATACTGTCATCATTCAAATTAGGAGAGACTTATGAAGACCTTGATCAAATCTATTAAAAATCGGTTTAAGACTGCTAAAGCAGCCGCATGTGTTCCTTTTACAAACTAATATGCTCAAAATCCCGTATTCTGCATTTCTTCGAATGAGGATTATGTGTTCTGCGGGTTTTTTCTTTACATATCGTTTCTTGTCAATTTTTTGTTTCTTCTGATAGTATTAAATCATTTTTCTTCTTCCAGTATTTCCAAACAAAATACAAACAGACGCAGCTGATTGCAGAAAATGCAGCCAGCGTTAAAAACAAATTTTTGTAAACACTTAGACTGGGATTGCCAGCGTGTGGACTGATATATTCCCCAATATGACCACTTAAATATGAGCTCAATCCTGCAGATAAAAAGAAAATACCCATCATTGGACCACGCAAATTTTTTGGTGATAAAGCTGCTGTGGTTGCTGTTGCGATAGGTATGGTAAATAACTCAGCGAAAGCCATAACAGCATAAAATAATACTAACCAAATAAGCGCCATTTTTTGGGTGGTTAGAAAGATTCCGTATATTAAAAAACAAAAAGCGATACTTAAGCTTAATAAACCCAATGATATGGAACCGCCAGAAGACAAGCCGTGCCCATTTTTTTCCAATTTTTTGCGAAGCTTTAAAACCCATATAAATAAAATTAGAACGAATGATGGCTCCAATGATTGAAAAACACCTGTCGGAATCATGACATGAAATAAAGTTCTGTTAACATGAGTTGACGTAAATAGATTGATTGTACCGAAAGCTTGCCGAAAACAAATTTCTGCAGCTACTAACCCAGTCAGAATTAAACAGATTGTAATAATTTTAACACGTGTTAAATATTCCATTCGTGGTAGAGCTATAATAAGAATGACAAAAACCCCAGTAAAAATAGCTTCAAGAATATATTTCACATCCCTTTGATAGAGAATAAAAAATATCAGTGCAAGTAGCAGGATTACAATTGATAATCCTTTGCAAGTATCAATTGGTTTTTTTATATGTTCGTTCTCTAGTAATTTGAAGATATTTTGGTAGTTATTTAGAAATATGATGCCACCTAATACACAGGCAATCCCTGATGTTATAAACATTAAGGATGGATAAACACGATTCAAAAAAGTTAATGTAATAGGACCAAAGATTTGTCCGCATATGTTAAAAATATGTAATAAAATAAAGCCAGAATTTCTTTCTTCTGATCCGCATTGATTATAGTGAATTCCAAGCAATGTTCTGATGTTTGGTTCAAATAATCCCGCGCCACATGCAACTAATGTTAAACCAGCATCAATGAAAATAATTTTTTGATCTATCGCTAAAATAAAATAACCTAATGCATATGCAGTTAATCCCAATATAGATGAAAAGCGAAAGGTTAAGTAACGACCACCTATAAATCCACCAATTAGGGCAGAAACACAAGATAACGATGCAAAATTTCCAAAAATACTGTAAGAAATTTTCTCGGGAATTCCTGCATGCCTGATAAGGAAAAGAATCAATAAGCTTAGCGTGCCAAAAAATGAAAAGCAGCTGAAAAACTCAGTCGTGCAAATAATTAGTAATGTTTTTTTACGGTTAAAGTTTTCTGTCATTTGCAATTTCTTTTAATAGAAATAGTTTTTTTCTAAAAAATTCTTTTATGATTTCTACAGATGTGGCTGCAATTTCAAGAAGGCTTAATTTTCTAACACGATAAATATAATCCCCGAACTCTTTTTTATACAGTTGCTGCATGTGTTCAAATGCATTAGAAAGATCTTTTTCATTGGATTGATCATCCATGCCAAAATAAGGATAGTGATGCAAGTAATAACCAAAAATGATATTGCAATCTTCGTGATATTTTTTAGTGTCTAAAATGTGATTGTGCCAGAACTCATCGATTTCTTCTGATGGTGGTAACTGCCCACGTTCATGGGCATATTTTTTGTTTAAAAACAGAAAGTTTTTATAATATTCACAAATCCTCAGGACATCTTTTTTCTTCCAGCCGGTAGTTTTTACCGTTTTATCGATAATCATCGAAAAATCGATAGCATCAATATACTTTTTGGCTTCACTGGGTGAAGTTTGTTGGCTATTTAGCATAGAAGTACCTATCACATATTGTATTTGTCGATTCTATCAAAAAATGGAATTTGTTTCATTTTTTTACAGGTCAATTTATTGAAAAATAGTGAGTTATTTTTAAACGATTTAATAAAATTCATGGCTGAGTCAAGAGCTACTGTGTTTGATCATGAGTTTTCCACAGCCTTGTTAACAGAATCTGTTGATGAAATCCTGTGTGTATTTTTTAATCACATTAGTTTTAGTAAAAAATAATGAGCATGAGAGGAGAAGAAGTATGAAATCTATTAATCCGTTGAAGTTGGGCGGTATCTTTTTAATTTTATTATTATGTAATAGCGCATTTGCAGATACCGCACAAATGAACGCAACGCTTGCAAGAATTAGCGCTGTTTTAAATCAAATTAATCCACTGATTAATTTAGCGCAATCGCAACAAAATCCGAATGCACGTGTTCAATTTCAATTTGATCAATTACGAAGTGATATCGCAAATATTCAGTCTGGTATTGCGCAGGCAGTCAATCATGTATCCATTCAGCCACGAATGGTGCAGTCATTGTCAGGAGACTATTTGCCTGATTTACCTAAGCCGCAATCAATGATTAAAAATAAAAATGAGGAGAGCGGATCATGACGCCCGGACAACGTGAGGCCTTTTTAATGGGTAGCGGTATTCATGCTAATCATTTGAATTTTTTATTGCGTCTCAGTGCAGGTTTGCTCATTACGGTTGTTAGTTTATTTATCATCATTGGATTAATTAAATTACTTGAAAATGGGCAAATACAGGATCATATGAGATTTATGCTCTATTTGTTTAGCTTATCAATTGTATTAATGATCTTCTTTAGTTTTGTAGCTGCCTGATTTTGTCTCTCATTTTATTTTTCGTTTTTTATTTGGTTTTCTAAAACATTTTTAACGCTTGCTGCATTTTATGCGGCGATTTTATTTCTCACTATGAGAGGCTTTTATTATGAAAATAATTAGAAAGATGAAATCAAAAATAATTTCATTTTTTAAAAAACAACGTTCAAAAATTGGTGTTTTAATTTTATTAATCACAAACAGCACTGCATTTGGCAGTGATGCTGATCCATTTCCAAGTATCGATGTTGGTAACGGCGATGTGGTTGCAACAATCGGATCTCATATGGAAACCAGTATGAAATACGCAATGGTAGGCGGTGGCGTCATTATGTTGTTAGTTGGTATTGGTGTGATTATGCATCGTCTGCGTGAAGATTCTGCAAACAGAGATACAGGTTCTTTTTTAACAACGTTAATTATTTCAGGTTTGGCGATTACGGTTGGCATTATCTTAATTGCAATTGGTTGGAGTGCTGCGGGTTATCAGGCAGGTTCTTAATATGCATCGAGGAGAGTGGGTATGTATGAAGAAATGCCCGATATTTTAGCATCACGATTAAATTTTGATGTAATTGCATTTCGCGGTAATACCAGAAAAGAAATGATTGTGATTGCAGTAATTAGCCTTGCATTAACCGTGGTGATGCTTGGAACAATAAGCAAATGTCTAATAGGTATGTTTCTTGTTGGTGCAGGTTTGAGTTTTCCTGCTGCCATTCCTGTCGGATGGGTTTTTGCAACCATTATGCAAAATCTCAAAGATGGTAAACCAAAAGGATACATTAAACAGCAATTTCAATTGTGGTTAGAAGATCAAGGCATTCAATCATCACCATTTATACGTTATTCAGGTAAATGGTCTGTTCGGAGGTTTTTTACATGAAATTTTTAAATGCGCTTGATGAATCAAAGCGTCTCATAAAATATTTGCTGGTGATCGTTTCATTATTGTCATTATCCAATCTTACAACAGAATTTTTTTGGCATCGTGCGCAAGATAATATGACAATTTATATACCGCCAAAAATACCGAGCAGTGGATTGCAAACAACAGGAAAAGTAGTTCCGTCTGCAACTATTTATGGTTTTGCATTTTATGTTTGGCAAAGTCTTAATCATTGGTCAAATAACGGAATGCAGGATTATAAACAGCAAATTACAGATTATTCTGCTTATTTAACACCTTCTTTTAAAAATAGTTTGATAGAAGATTACAATAATTTGCTCAATCAAGGTGAGTTGCAAGATCGTATTCGGGTTATGCAAGGTTTGACGGGAAGTGAATATTCACCAACAGATGTGAAATACGTGGGCCATGGCACTTGGATTGTCTATTTGAAAATGCGATTAACTGAAATGATGAATAGTAATGCAAAAATCGTGAAAGATATTCAGGTGTCTTATGCACTCAAAGTTGTTCGTTACGATATCGATCCTAATAGTAATCATTGGGGATTAGCTATTGCGGGTTTTGCAAAAAGTCCTGTGCGCGATAAAACCATTGTCTGATTTACCACACTTTTAATTTCTTTATTTCTAATAAAAAATATTATGGAGTTTAAAATGACTCGCATTGCGAAATATTTATTTTCTTTTTTTGCAGCAGAAGTAATGGCAGCGTTGTTCTGTATCTCTAGCATCTCTTATGCAGCAAACACATTAAATACCGATAGTAATTCAGATGTGCATGTTGTGTGGAAGCGAGCACCTATTGAAGTGACATTGCCAGTTGGTAAAGAACGATTTGTGACTTTTCCAAGTGGCGTAAAATTTGGTTACAACAAAAATTTATTACCTTCTTCGGTATTAAGCGTAGAAAACGATAATCAAACATTATATTTTGATGCGAAAAAACCGTTCAAAACGCAAAGAACAGAAGTAAAGCTTAATGATGGTGAAATTATTCTGCTGGATATCAATGCAAAAAAAAATGCAAATGATAATCCGGTTGATATTGTGTTTCCAAAAAAAGTAAAAAGTATTACAACAACTACTGATCAGTCTGTCAGCCGATCTAGTGTTACTTACGTCACTTTGATTCGTTACGCTGTTCAGCAATTATATTCACCTGAAAGATTATTAAAACAATCCAGCAGTATTACGCGTTTTCCAATGGAAACGGCACACACTGTACCCATTTTTTATGATGACAGTGTATCAGCAATGCCATTGGCAAGTTGGCAGGGAGGTGATTATTTTGTGACTGCTGTATTTATTGAGAATCTACTAAATCAGCCATTAAAACTTGATCCTCGTTTAATCTGCGGTGATTGGAAAACAGCCAGTTTTTATCCGCAAACGACTTTATCTTCGCATGGTACTCCGATTAATCAAGATGCAACGACGTTATTTATTGTGTCAGACAAACCATTTTCTGAAGCGATTCAATCTTGTTTGAATTGAGAGCGGAGATTTATATATGTTTAAAAATTTAAGTAAGACGACCAAATTATTTAGTGGATTAATTGCGGGTGTATTGCTGGTAATGATTATTATGATTTCTATTTCAGGAAATAGAACATCAGAGCAGCAGCAAGCGCATTACATTAACGATAACGCATCTGCTGATAACAAAGTTGAAGCATTAAAAACTATGACGGCAGATTTAGTGAATGTCGAAAATGAAAATAAACAGCTTCAAAAAAATGTGCAGCAGCTTCAGTCTCAGAATAATACGTCTGTTGTGAATTTGAAAAAAGCGGTTGCGCTTCAAATGAAACAAGCGTTAGCGAAAATTCAATCACAAAACCAGACAAACCAAAAAAGCGAAGGAAATCAGAAAATGTTAATCAATAAAGATACCGGTCAAAATAAAAAATATTTTGTTGATGGTGTAAATGATGACGTTGATCGTGATTCTTTTGTGTGGATATCTGATTTGTCGCAGCCTGCAGGTATTAAAAATAATAATAACAAATTCTCGGATAATAGTTTTTTAAATTTCGTAACGGGTAATCAAAATAATAATAAAAATTCTTTGCTGCATAATGGTAAAAAAAATTTATTAGATCAAGACAGTAATAGTAAAAAAGATTTAGTTAAGCCTGCTTATACAATTCCAGTGAATGCGACATTGACTGGCGCAGTTTTGATGACGCCTTTGGTTGGTCGCATACCGATTGATGGACAATTACCGTCTCCATATCATTTCAAGCTAGTTCTTTCCTCGGAAAATTTAACAGCGAATGGTTATCCCATGCCCGGTGTAAAAGGGGCTGTGATGAGTGGTGTTGCAAGCGGTGATTTGTTAGGTAGTTGTTCTCGTGGGGATATTCATAGTATTACTTTTATTTTTAGTGACGGCACCATTAGCACTACGCAAACGAAAAGTAATGATAACAGCTTGGGATATATATCAAGTCAAACAGGTAACCCCTGTATTGCAGGAACCTTTCATAGTGATGCTGCAATATTTTTAGGTGCACAAATGGCTTTTGCTGGTGCGCAAGGTTATGCAAATGCAATTACTGATTCGCAATATATGACATCGACAAATTCTGATGGAAATAATATTCGCACATTAATTGGCAGTGCAAATAAAGCAGCTATTGGTCAGGGTGGTTCAGCTGCAGCACAGGCGGCACAAACTTGGTGGAATCGACGCGTTCAAAATTCATTTGATTATGTGTATGTATCAAATGTTGATTCTAAAACAGGTCATCCCATGAAAGTGGTTGTGAATATCTCCAAACAAATTTCTATTAATCATGATTCTAATGCGAGGAAAGTCAGTTATGAAAATGCGTTGCAGACTAATAACAGCTGGCTTGATTAGCATGGTGTTGAGTACACTTTTTTTAAGCAGTTGCTCGAGTATGATGTCGAGTAAAATGCCGAAAGGAAGTGTATCAATGCAGCGTGCTTATAACGATGCTATTGATGGTACAAATGATTCATCTGGAAGCGGTTCAATCAAACAAGTTCGTAATAAAGTGGCATCACTTAAACAGCAGCCGGTTAATTACACGGGTTATACTAGTACAGAGCAAAATCAAATCGACAGTCAATTTCCAATGCTGCCTAATCCGAGTGTTGTGATGTATGTATATCCCCATGAAGCGGGCAGGGGCAATAATTTAACGCCTGTTCCAGGGTATTCAACGGTATTTCCGCTGTATCAACATGTGTATTACGCAATGCCTGGTGAAGTCGATACACAATAATTTCACATTTCAATGTAAAAATTAATCAATACAACTTATTTCTATTTTCAAAAGGTGATCATATGAGAGATAACAGCGTGCAGCAATTGCTTTCAATAGAGTTTGATTTATTAAATTCATTTCTTGGAGAAGAAGGAAGTTATTTTGAAACTATTTTAGATTATCAAGACGTTGATATTGGCACAAAATGTATTTTTTTAAAAAAAGCTCTATCAGAAGATTGTGATACTTTTTTAAGATCTTTAGATAAGCTTTACTTTCAAAAAAATAACGAAGCTGAAGAAACCACGCAAATGGAGTTTATTGTTTCATTAAAATTTATTAATGATGTTTGCTTTAACAATTATGTTTTGTATGGTGATTTTGGAATAAGAAGCGTTATTAAACATTATTTCTCATTGGGACGTCCTGCGCATGATATATCATCACCGATTTTTTTTCGCCAAGTCACGCAAAAAATAATTCTAAAGGGAATTCAAGCGCTAGAGATGTTAGTTTCTGAGGAAGAATTAACAAGACAAAAAATAGCATGGGGAGTTAAAGAAACAGATGGCCTTTTTTCAATAAAATGGCGATCAAAAATAGATTTACCACTATCTCAGAAAGAATACTTTGTAAAAGACAGAAGATTAGAGATTTTAATATTAATTAATAATGCATGCAGCATTAATGAATTAGAAATTACCCAGGGTTATTTAAAAAAACACGGTGTACGTGTTCATGAGGTTGCAGTATTAGAAGCAATGTATTTTCTTATTGTGTATTTCAAGATTTCGTTATCGCTTGCCATCGCAGAAGTAAGTGGTCTTAATGCAATACAAGCAGATGTATTAAGATATGGCTATGAATACGGTATTAGAAAAATAAATTTAATTGACATAAACACTAATTTTCCTGCTTACACGATTGCTTTAAAATTAATATTGCAAAATAGTCTCATGTCAGAAAATCAAGCGATGCAAGAAGTAGCTGGGATTAATAAATTGCAAGCATTGACATTGTGTGAATTAGCAGCTTTAGGTTTGCGATCAGATCACTTGAAAATGTTTGGAGATGAGTTCTCAATCGTACATGCTAACGCATTAATTTTTTTTATTAAGCAAGAGCGTCTGCCAGTAGAATATTTTATTTCAAACACATTTCTTTTAAATAGGAAAAATATTCTATTGCTAGAAAAAGATTATAAAAAATTACCTATAAAAAACAAAACAGCGCTGCAGCGCTTTATTTCAAAAAAATATAGTCTTTATTGTGCTATTAAAAAAGCAGGATCATTAGGTGATGCGCAATCGCATGCGATTGGTGATTTACATCACCAAGACTTACAACTATCTTCAGGAAAAGCAACTTCTTCAAGATCAGAAATAGAGAAGTCTGCTGTCAATGTCAAAAAAGTAATTAGTGATATTATTGTAAATTACATGAACTCAAGAACATCGCAAACTATTAAGGTTGCACATAAGATGAATTTTGAGCATCGTTTTTTTAGAGGGTATCACAGAAATAAAGATAAAACGCAGAAAAAATTAATCAATGCTAATGAGCTTTCGATAGCAATTTTAAATTGCAGAACATTAGGTGAAATAAAATCATTTATTAAAAAGTCTATTGATAGTAATCACTCTTTTGAAAAAAATTCTTGGAATCCCTTTACCAAAAGTCATTATGCGCGTGAATTACAGCAATGCAATAAAATAATTGATGTTGCAAAAACACAAATGACTATTAGAAGTAGTTAAATTTTGAGAGCTAAGACATGTCAATAAAGAATGAGAAAAATACTGAAATGCAAAAAGATGATAATAATAAATTAACTGTTATCTTGGCAAAAAAAAATTATCAATTACCCAATTCCATATTAAAACATTTGCCATGGGTAGAATTTGATAAAAAGAGCCAAAGTGTTGTATTGCAAGATACGACAGTTGGCGCTGTTTTTGAATTAGCTTTGGTTGCAAGTGAAGCAAAACCGGAAAGCTATCTTGTGCAATTGCGTGATGGTCTTCAGGGAATTTTTCAAGATACATTTGCGCAATATCGAGATGAGGAATCGCCTTGGATTTTACAGTTTTATGTTCAAGATGAATTGAGTATGGGGTATTTGTATCAAGCCATTCATAACTACATTCAACCGCCCGCACAAGATAGTCCATTTAAAGATAATTATCTCAATTTGATGAAAGAATATTGTGAATGGCTATCACGTGCAGGCGGTGTTTTTTATGATGATAAAGTAACAGATAGTTATTTTCATGGTGGACAGCGCAAAGTGCGCGTTGTTATTTATCGTCAGTTTTCAGCAAAAATGGCTTTGAATAGAGGCAGAACTACGCTGCAAGATTTGAATCAAGTTGCTACTAGCTTTGTTTCTAAATTAAATGGGGTTGGAATCGAAGCAAAACGTTTAAATGGAAAAGATTTTCAAGATTGGATGATTCGATGGTTTAATCCGCGGCCAAAAATCACAAACAATAATGTCGATTGTTTGTTAAATTTAATTCCAGATCCTAAATCAGATGATGAACGACCTTTTGGCTATGATTTTAGTGAGCAATTATTTTATTCCGTTCCTGAGTCTAATGAAAAAGAAGGTGTTTGGTATTTTGATGGATTGCCGCATCGTTATGTGACAGTTCAGCATCTCAATAAAGTGCCTGATATAGGACATCTAACACGTGATCGTGCATTTGGTAGTTTTCGTTATGGATTATTTGATAATTTTCCAGAAGGTGCCAGTTTTGTTATTACTGTAATTATTCAATCTCAGGAAATAGTAAAAAATCATTTAGATCGTATTGAAGAAGGCGCGCGTAAAAGTAATACTACTGCTGCTACTGTTACTTTTGAAGATTGTCAAATTGCAAAACGTGCTATTGAAAAAGGAAATTATTTATTTCCAACAACGATGGGCGTTTATTTATCGGGTAATAATCTGGAAGATTTAGCTGAAAAAGAAAATAAATTAGATTCATTATTAATTAACAATGGGTTTCATGTTCTTAAAAGTGATCATGATTTAGTTCCGATACACACCTATCTTAATAATTTACCATTTTGCTACAGCTATCGTTTTGATAAGAAAAATTTGTATCGAAGCGGATATGTTTTTGCAAAACAATTAGCAAATTTAATTCCACTATATGGCCGTGAGCGTGGAACAGGACATCCTTTGCTTCAGTTTTTAAATCGCGGTGGCGAGAGTTTTACGATTGATCCTTTTAATCCAAAAGACAAAGATCAAAATAGTCATTTACTTTTATTGGGTTCTACCGGTTCTGGTAAATCGGCAACAAGCACTGATCTTTTAATAAAAATTATGGGAACGTATCGACCTTATTTGGTTATGGTTGATGCTGGAAATTCATTTCATTTAGTAAAAGATTATTTTTCTGAAAATGGATTATCCGTTCATCACGTTGCGGTAACATTAGAAAATCCACCAATTTTAAATCCCTTTGTTGATAGCGAAAAAATGCTGAATCAAGTCGATTCCATGATGCAAGATCAACTCAATGATCAAGTACTAATAAAATTAGAAACTCGTTTGGAAAAAGATTTTATCGATGTGGATGATCATAACATTACCTCTATGAATCAATCTGAAATTTCAGATATCGAGACTGAAATAACACGTGATTACATGGGCGAAATGGCATTGAGCGCACAATTAATGATTACAGGTGGCGAGCAGAAAGAGCAGGAAAATATGACGCGCCAGGATCGTATGTTAATTTTAGAAGCGCTAGTTCGTGCAGCGCGTGCTGCAAAATCGGCTGGATTTAATCAAATGATTCCTGAGGATGTTATAAAAGCATTTTATGAAATGGCGTCTGAATTAAATGAAGCTAAAAGAGAACCTGAAAAAAAAATTAAACTGCGTTTAATGGCCGATAGCATGGCATTCTTCACTAAAGATGCGATCGCTAATCTGGTATTTAATCGTCGCGGTACTGCATGGCCGCAAGCGGATATCACACTCTTCGAGCAGGGTCTTTTTAAAGATGAAGGTTATGAAGCACACAATGCATTAGCTTTTATGGGGCTGATGTCTCGCACGATGGCTAAAGCAGAAGAACGTCAATTTGAAGAACGTTTTACACTGTTTTTTGGCGATGAAATTCACACGATTACTAAAAATTTATTGACCGTCGTGTATTTAACAAAATGCGCAAAAATGTCACGTAAATTTGGTTTATGGTTGTGGTTAGCAACGCAAAACGTTTCTGATTTTCCAATCGAGGCAAGAAAAATTCTTTCCATGATGGAATTTTGGATTTGTCTTGGCATGAGTGAAGCTGAAATGAAATCTGTAGAAGAATTTAGAAAATTAACAGATGAAGAGCGTGAATTGTTTCGATCAGTGCGTAAATCGTCACGAAAATATGTTGAGGGTGTTTTGTTGTCTAATCGCATTAAAGCATTATTCCGCAATGTGCCACCACGTTTGAGTTTAGCATTAGCAATGACAGAGAAGCATGAAAAAGCAGAGCGTAGAAAACTCATGAATCAATATCATATTTCTGAACTTGAAGCTGCAAAGATGGTTGCTGTAAAAATGCAGTAATACGTGTGAGTTAGTATGAATAAAAATAAAATAAAATTTTTTTTGTTGGGATGTGTACTAACAACTTTTTATGTTGCATCAATAAATTGTGTGTATGCGAATGACTCAGTGGATTCACTAACGGTAGCTGAAGATACGTTTAAAGGGATTTCACACTGTATGCATTACCATATTACCGGCATGTGTTTTTGGATGAAATGCTCTGTCGTTGGATGTTATTTAAAAACAACACTCAAGGTAGATCAATATGTGCCGGATAATGTGGTGAGTGTTTACACGCAGCATGATAATAATCCGTGGGATTATGCGCGTGAAATTGAAGATCCTGTTTTTTACAAAGCGGGGCAAATAGAAATGAGTCATATGACGCATTTTAATTTGGGTTCTGGTGGTGATGAAAATGATAATTCACCCAAGGATATCAATAATAAATTTCATGAGGTTGATATTATTGGCAATCCTGCGCTAATTATTTTGAATGATTACAGCAAGCTATTACTGCCAAGTACTGCAAAACCGTTTGTCCCTTATTATTCATCTTTAATGGATGCTTATGCATGGCGATTTCCTGCGCTTGAACGTTTTTATCCTGGCAGTTTGATTCCTGGATTAGATGATGTGGGTACCATGATTTTGCATGATTGGGGTCCGCTTTATCCTAGGAATGGATATGTGAATCAGCCTGATGATGCGAAAGCAGGTGCAGTGGATGCCATTAGAGCATCTAGCATTATTACGGCAGAAGGACAGCCGCATTTATATATGCCGTTATCAAATAATTGTGGTGATCATTGCAAAGCATATCCCGTCAAACAAAATAGTAAAAATGCGCAATTTCAAATGATTTATCCAAAAGCAGAAAATCAATGTGTGATTTTTGGTGGTAGTGATATTGGCAGTCTTACGCCGTGGGAAGCTGACGCGTCAGCAAAAGGACATAATCGTTATGTTTGGATTTTATGGCGTCATTATCAGGGATGTGTTCCAGATCGTGGTGCTAAATATTTAGGTTCTGCAAATTTTTAATATTTAAAATATTTTTTATTCTTATGTCTTTCCTTTTTTTTAACTTTATAAAAATTATCATTGAGGTTTTTCATGACAGAAAAATTAATTTCTATCGTGTTGGCGATAAGTGTTTTTATGTGTGGTTCAATTAGCTCTGTAGTGTATGCGGGTGATGAAGGTTTAATTCCTGCAGTAGGAAGCGGTTTTTATTATAAAATGGGTGGTGGTGATGATGTGCCACTACCCGCTTTTTATAATGTTTCTTATATTCCTTTAAGTGCTAACGGTAGTGTTGGATTTGGATTTGATTGTGGTGTTTTTAATCCCGTTACATCCATTACTAATTCGTTGAATGAAATTAAAAATAGTGCGATGAATGTTGAGCAGGAAGTTTTAAGTGCGGCAACAGGCGCTGTTACTGAATTTCCACTTTATGAACTCTCTCGTGCCGATCCTAATCTTTATAACTTAATTACAAATGCGATGTCAGGTGCGCAAGAAGATATGGCAATTTCTACTAAAAGTTGCGAAGTGATGCAATCAGAAATTGGTGCCGGTGAAAATCCTTATGCAAATTGGGGACAAATATCATTGGGTAATCGCTGGCAACAAGATATTGGGACAGCTGAATTATCCGGTAATGGTGATATCAATGAAGCACGACAAGATGTCTCACAAGATGCTGGAAAAACAGGTGTTCCATGGGTAAATACGGGCGGTTCATTTGAGTTGGGTGCCGGTCCAACACCTCATGCAGGCGGCGTTGGACAGCCTGTTATTCATGTCATTCATGATACAGCGATGGCAGGTTACAACGTTATTGTGAATGATACCCAATCGAGTTTTAAAAGCAGTGGTTTTTTAGGTGATACACAATCTGAAATTCAAAAGGTTTTTCCAACTTCAACAGCAGCAGCTGATTGGATTACTAACGTTGTGGGCGATGAAACCATTACCACTTATAACGGTGGCCAGAAAACTTCGCAGCCAGGTGCAGGTTTATATTCTGATATTGAATATGAAACACAACAGGTACTACCAAAGCTGCAAGCGCTTGTAACGAATGAAACACCGGTATCTGATAAATCAGCGCTGAGCGCATTGGGATCAAGTGGTACTGCGATTTCACCACAGGTAATAGAGTCTATTCAACGACAACCAAGGGTTATTCAAGCAATTATTGTCGATAAATTGGCTCAAAATATTGCGGCATCGATGGTGTTTAATAAAGCAAGATTAGCAATGCAAATATTGCAATCTGGTAGTCGCGTTCCAGCTATTTATTCGAATAAAGCTGCGCAAAAAAATATTAAGACAGCGATTACGCAGCTGCAGCAAGATATGCAAAATATTTTGATGTTTATCAAAGCAAAACAAACATTGATGTCAAATATGCTGTCAACGGTAATTCAAGCGGGTGATGCGACTGAACAAAAAAATACTGAAATCGCAATGCCATCTTCTAATGCGCCAATAATCCAAAACGGCGCTGTTAAAAATTCAGTTTAAAAAAATTAAAAATTTTTAAGCTGAAAATTTTATTTCTTTTATTTCTTTTTTTAATTTTATTTAGGCGGGGCACTTATGAGTGTGACAGGTTATCTTGCCTTGTATACCACTTTGATTGGCTGGCAACAGTACCAAAATTTATGGAATATTATGGTGGGTACAGGTTTGGTATTTATTCCATTTGTTGGAATTGTTTTGCAGTGTTTTCTTGAGCCATTTGAATCTCAAGAACCTAAAAGCGCATCCGTTATCACTTTGCGCCGCCTAATGATCCAAATTGTCGGCGCATTATTGGTAATTGAATTTTGTTGTGTGCCTGCTGTGCCGCTCGAACCATCTGTGTTGCATTATGAACCTGCGTGTGTGGCAAATGCGCAGGTTGCTACACCTGGTCATACAGGAACTACTTATGACAACGAATATAAAGCAATTACAGGTGTTAGGGTTCCTGTGCTTTGGTATTTGGTGATGGGTATTTCAAATGGATTTACTCATGCAGCAACGGAAGGTATTTCATGCCAGAAAATTAATTATCGTCAATTGCAAAGTTCTTTGGATATGACGCATATCACCAATCCAAAGTTAAAAAGTGAAACAGCTGAATTTTATAATGATTGTTATGCGCCAGCTTATTCAAAATTTATGTCGGGTGATGCTAGTCGCGCTGAAAAGCAGCAAATTAAACAATATCAAACAAAATATGGTCACAGTGATTTGGGTTGGATGGGATCTCGTGCTTTTGTAAATACTCCTGGTTTTTACGATTCACTGTCAGCACAAGAACCGGTTAAAGGGTTTTTGTTTGATCCAACGCGAGATCAGTATGAAGGGCAGGTGACTGATCATAGTAAGTGGGGAGAACCAAGCTGTGAAGCATGGTGGTCTGATCCTGAAAATGGTCTTCATGCCAAGCTTGAAAAAGCATTACCAGCAACATTTCTGACAACCATAACGCATATGGGTGATGGTCAAGGGCAATTAGCTGATGCAGGTATACGTGATCTTATTCAGCATTCATTTGATCATGGTATGTCATTGGGTGAAATTGCGCGTGGATATGAATCACTAGATCATGAGACAACAGGAAATTGGGCAAGCGAAATTGGCAGTAAAATTGGTGTTTCTGCTGAAGGTTTGTCTTATTTTCCTAAGTTAACTTTGCTGGTTAATGCATTGCCGGTTATTCAAGCATTATTGTTAATGACGATTTATGCATTGTTGGCATTGATTATTCCATTTTCGAGTTATCGTCTGCATTTTATTATTACTGGTAGTGCTGCCATTTTTGCCATTACTTTTTGGAGTTACTTGTGGCATTTGGTTTTGTATCTCGACAATACGCTTATTCCCGCATTGTATACGCGACCTGATTTTAAACTGAAATTAGAAGCAGTATTAGCTGGCAGTATCAATGATCAAGTATTTGTCGATTATATTATTGGCACGCTCTATATCGTTCTGCCTATGTTGTTTTTAATGATGATGACATGGGGTGGCTTAAAGGTGGGTAATAGCATTATGGGTGCTATTTCAGAAATGAAATCACCAGGAGATGCGGCAGGCAGCAAAGCAGGTGCATTAGCAAATTACCTGATTAAGCCGGGCGTTGGGATGATTCTTAAAAAATAAAGCCCTATTTAATTAATTCAATTCATACACTAAAAATATCGGTAATAAAGCCATGAAAAAGGTTTTTCATTTATTTATTTTTGTTGCAACGCTGTGTGCTGTTCTATTTTTTATAGGACATAGCATGATTTCTTTAACTTCAGGTGATTCGATATCAAAAAATGCATCTCATTATCGCTACCTTTTTATGCTGTGGCGATATGGGCTTTATGCATTAATACTGATTTTATGGCCTTATTTTGTCGCCTGTATTGGCAAAAAGCAGAAGTGGAATGCGGAAACAATTCATTACTTTTCTAATCAAAGAATCAAGTTGTTTGTCTTATTTCTCATTTTTGAAATTTTCTTTGTATTTAATGTAATCAGTCATCTTTTGTAAAAATAATTAAAAATGGTGCGTTATATGAAATTATTTATTTGTGAAAAACCTGCTCAAGCCAGAGACATTGCGCGAAATCTAAATGCATCCAAAAAACATGATGGTTATTTAGAAGGTAATAATTGCCAAGTAACGTGGTGTGTTGGTCATTTATTAGAATTAGCGCCGCCGGAATATTATCGATCTGATATAAAACCGTGGCGCTTAGAAAAATTACCGATTATTCCCGAGCAATGGGAATATTTGGTAAGTGAGAAAACGAAAAAACAATTTAATGTGATCAAATCTCTTTTGAAAAAAACGGATCATGTCGTTATTGCTACCGATCCAGACAGAGAAGGGCAGGCGATTGGAGAAGAAGTTTTAAAAAAATGCCTTTTTAAAGGGAAAATTGAGCGATTATGGCTTTCAGCATTAGATGATACCTCTATTCAGAAGGCGTTGAAAAATATCAGACCGAATAGTGAAGTAACCGGTTTATATGAATCTGCGCGTTCACGAAGTAGTGCTGATTGGTTATTAGGTATGAATAATACAATGGCGCTTACAGTGTTGTATGGTGCTGGAAATGTATTGTCGGTTGGGCGTGTTCAAACACCCACCTTAAAACTGGTTGTTGATCGCGATCTTACAATTGAAAATTTTAAACCCAAAGATTATTTTTTATTAAAAATTTTATTTTCAACTGATAATCAATCAAGCTTTTGGACAACCTGGAAGACATCGGATGCATTATTAGATGAAGTCGGTCATTGCCTTGATAAAAAATCTATTGAAAATATTTTTTATAAGGTAAATGGAAAGCCTGGTTTAATACAAAATGTGAAAGAAATTCAAAAAAAGCAAAAAGCACCATTATGCTTTTCTTTATCAGCCCTTCAAAAAACAGCTTCTGGTCTATTTGGATATTCAGCAAAGCAGATATTAGATATTGCACAATCACTATATGAAACACATAAAGCAACCACGTATCCGAGAACGGATTGTAATTATTTACCGATTGAACAATTTGAAGAGGTAAAAAGCGTATTAAAAGCGCTATCTCAAATAGATTCTAAAATTTCATCATTAGTGACTTTATGTGATTTAAATTTTAAATCGACGGTTTGGAACAATGAAAAAATTACCGCTCACCACGCAATTATTCCAACTTTTAACGACAAAATAGATATTTATAAAATGTCACATGATGAATTCAATATTTATGATCTTATTCGAAGACAGTATATCGCTCAATTTCTTGGTGATTACGAATATTTACAAAAATCAGTTGAAGTAATTTGCGAAAGTGAATTGTTTACAGCAGTAGGGACTACTCCAATTAAATTGGGATGGAAGCAGGCATTTGATCGTCATCCTGAGGACGAAGATGATGAGACTGACGTTAGTGAGGTTCTGCCGAATTTAACAGAACAGATGAAGCTTGAAAATCAGGAAACCAAAATCGATAGCAAGAAAACAAAACCACCGGCTCGATTTACCGAAGGTACATTAATTGAAGCCATGAAAACGGTTGGTAAATTAATTAAAGAGGATCATCTTAAAAAGATTTTAAAAGAGAGCAGTGGAATTGGTACTGAAGCGACTCGTGCGAATATTTTAGAAACGCTTTTTAAGCGTGGTTATATCGAGAGAAAAAATAAGCAGGTTTTTTCAACACAAAAAGGTCGTGTGTTAATTGATATTGTCCCGGAAGTTATGAAAAACCCCATCTTAACTGCGCAATGGGAAGCGGAGCTTGAAAAAATAGCAATCGGTAAAAGCAATTTTACCGCTTTTATTCAATCTCAATCAGCATTGTTGCAGGAGATGTTATCAAAATTAATGGATAGCAAAAAGAGAGCGTTATCATGAAAAATATTTTCTTAGGGGTTGTTTCTTTAAGCTGCCTAATTATGATTAATAATTCAGCTTTTGCATTATCCGAGACAAAAAAATCTGATGGTACTGTAAAACTGGTGGAGTACTACGATTATGAGTGTCCTCATTGTCGGAGAATGAATTCTGTTATTGATGCGCTGAAAATGGAATATCCAAATTTAGAAGTAACGTATCGTGTAACACCTTTGCTAACACTAGCATCACGCAGCATCGCAAATATTGCATTGAGTGAAAAATATCAGAGTAGAAATGCTTGGATACAATTTCATCATGATTTGATGCAATTTAATAATACACCGACTGTATTTGATGCTTGGCATATTGCATCTGAGTTGGGTGCAAAGCCTTCTGCTTTGAGCAATATGATGAAAAGTCAGAAAGTGCAAAATCAAATAAATAAAAATATAAAAAGGGTAAATAGATATGCGGTAAATGGTGGTATTTATTTACCCATTTTTATTTTTTCTGGACAGTCTCAATTAAATGAAAAAAGTCAGTCTATTGTTTTGATAGGTGAGCAGCCGCGCACGCTATTGTCAGCAATTATTCAACAATTGAGTGATCAATATGTTCAAGTGGTTAAAAACAAAAACTATGCAGGTGGAGGGAAATAATCAAACTCAACACATTGATACTTTAGATTCCATTGATTTAATAAAGATGCGATTTATTCATTCACTTGCGCAATTATCTGCATTAACAAAAAATGATTTTCAAACACTGTATGGTGATACTGTAACGAATTTTGAAAATTACTTTGTTTCGCAGAGTCAAATTGAGAAACGCAAGATTTTGATTGATGTTTTTTCAACGGTTATTTTGGCGCTAAAAAAGCGACGAGGTTATTTATTGCCTGTTGGTGCTGATAGTGAAACCTCATTTCGCGAAAGAGAGGAGTGGACATTTTCTGTTTTTTCAGCAGCCTTGCTTATAAATATTGGTGAAAATGATCGATTAAACGCTGTAAATTTCATTTTACCAAAACAGGCAATTGCATGGTTAAACAGAAATAATAAGCTGTTTGAATTATGGAAAGATTACTTGAACGGTAAAAACAATATTTTCTCAGAAATTATTGTAAGTAATCATTCTATATCATCACGGAATGATGATAGTTCAATTGCCTTACACGTGAGTGAAGTTAATCCTTCTGACAATACTATTAAAAAAAACCAACCAAAAACTGAAAAGAAAATTGTTGAAAATTTTGAATGTAATGAACATGGTTTTTGGCACTGGCTTGAGAAAACAATTAAAGATAAAGCGATAGCTATCAATCAACTAGATAGCGTTATTCATCGTGTTGAGCCAGGTGTTTTATTAGTGATGCCTAATATTATCGATGAATTTTTACATTATCAGTTTAATAAGTCTGAAAAAAATGAAAATACATTCAATTTAAAGCAGCGTATTGCACTTACAAAGGCAATTAAAAAGAATGGATTGTTAGTGAGAGATGCAAAAGGATCTCGTATTCATTTTTATTGCTTTGATAAGTGGGAGGAAAGGCGGGTGATTTCTGGGATTATTATAAATCCGCAATCGTTCTTTGATGACAGCTTAGTTGAAATTCCTGTTAATCCGCAATTATCCATTGATCCAATATCTACCAATTAAAATTTATAACAACTCGAGAGAGGCTTTTATGATCGATATCAATTTAAATACAGTAAATAGTGAAACATCAGCGATAAATATAATAAACGCACCTGTTGAAACGAATGCGAGTGCAAATAAAAATACAAAGAAAATAGTCATCCGGGCAGATTATTGGGAAATGTCTCATTTGAAATTCATACAATGGATGCACAGTTACTTTTTTCAGGATATACGGATAAAAATTCCGTTGGTCTTTTGCAGTTTGCAGCCCTCATGACAACTATTTGGGATGCTGCGGAAAAAGATGATCCCTATGCAGATTGGCATTTATTAAAAACGTACGATGCAATTATTCAATTGCGTAATCAGTTTGCGCAAACGATTCAAGATTATCAGGAAAGTATCAGAAAAATATATGGCAGAACTAATTTGATGTTGGTGCCGTTTTCTTCAGAAAAACCGGTTGTAAAAAACTTATGGTTTCGCACGCAGTACGGTTATTTGGGTGCCGCTGTAATAGGTGATTTTGATGAGTTGATGCGCACTGTTTTGACCGCTGGTCGTGTAGGTGTTTTGCTCGATAAAACTCAAGATATGATTCGCGTGGAGTGGATTGATAAAGTGGGTTCATTGTTTAAATTACCCTTGAAATGGAAACCGTTTGGTCTTATTCGCGCTGATATTAGTTCGGATAGCGAACTAGCAAAGACAGCTATGCAAACGCTTGGAAAAGTCCCCGCTAATATTTTAGATAAGACAGTACGTGCGCCATTTTCTCCTTATATCAATATCGAGTTGGGAAGCTAAAAATAATTAAAGGTTGTTGTACGTCGTGATCACAAGCGACTTAAATTTTGTGATGCGTTGTCGTGGTATGAAAGACAACTATTGTTATGCAAATAATGATATGCCGCCCTCTACATAATTTTGATTTTTAAAATTGTGTATCTAACTGATATTGATTTTTTAATAGCATTTTTACTAACCCAAAAGGGAATGATAAACATCCCTTTGGGTTGTCTTCGTTTTCATTTGGTTTTTTTACTTTAAAACTTTAAGGAGAACAAATCATGACTAATGTAACTAGTTTTTATTCACTAAGCGTTGAAAAAGGTCTTCGCGGAAATATTGGGAAAATGACCGTTGTAGAAAAGAAAGATGGTACATCCTTTATGAATGTACTGATTTTTTTAACTGCAAATGGTGATGGTAGCAAAGAAGTTTTTTCTCAAGCTGTTAATGCCCATTTTACTGAAGAAGCTTTTAACGAATTAAAAAAATATGACGTAAGTGATTATGTGCGTATTTATTTTAATCGCGTTGATTTAGCTAAGGGTAAAGAGTCGCTTCATATTTCTGTAAAAGCGTCTCGTATAGAGATGCTGAAAAAATCAGGAAAAAATGAAACCCCAAAGCCTGTTTTTGAACATCAAGTGAAAACTGCTGGCAAAAGATCGTAACCATTTTTTGAGTCAATTTTCTCTTATTCACTAAACCCCAATCCTTTTTAATGATTGGGTTTTTTTTAAGGATATCTATTATGAATAGTTTTGCTGTACAAACATCAAAATCAATACGTAATCCAGTTTTTGGCGTAATCGATTGGATTTCACTGAATGTAAATGAAGTGAAATGTTTAGAGATGGCGTTGTATTTTTTAACTGAACAATTAAATAAAACAAAACCAAATCTACAGTTTTTGAATTTTCGTGATTATCAGCTTCGCTATATGTGTGATTGGATTTATGACACTCGTTTAAAAAGCCAATTACGTACCGATGGTTTGAATACGGTTGTTTGGCCTGTGATGGATATTGAAGATATTAAATGGTTTGCGTTGGCACTTGAGTTTGGCATCACTGAAGAAATTGTTGTTACGATGGCTTCAGATGACGCGAATTATGATCGTGATATGGCAGAAATGCATGGTGATGATATTGATTTAAATAATCAATATTACGATTTTCATCGTTATTATTGCTCTATTGCACGATTAAAACTTCAGTTATTAGGCAAACTAAAAAATATTTTAAGTAACTATTACGCTATTTAGTTTTTTGTTTTCTTGTTTTGAATTTTTATCTACCGTCAAAGGTGAAAACCTTGACGGTTTTCTCCTTTGTTTTTTAATCAACTTAAGGAGAAATTTTAATGGGTATGCGTTCACAAATTGCTATTGCAATTATTGCTAAAGAAAAATCAGTTTTTGAAAAAGTAAAACAAGATTTTGTGCAATCTGATTTTTACAAAGATTATACGAATATTGCGACAGAGTTTCTTAATATGTTCCAGGAGAAGCAAAAAGATGCTTATCATTTAATGGTAATTTATGAAAATTCCATAAAATGGTATGGCGCTATTGATTTAGCTTGGAAAGTTTTTTCTGAAGTCTGCAATGACTTTAATCTTCATTGGTCTTTCATGCGTGTGGGTGAAGATGAGTATTGTGATATTGAAGAAGAGAATAACTATTGCAGATTTTCTGATCATAGTGATTTTCTATTGCCTTATGAGGTTTTTGCTGTCGTTCGATATATTTGTTCTTTTGTATAAACGTTATTAATTTTTAACTAACCCGCTGGGGGAGAATAATCCCCGCGGGTTTGCTCCTTTGGCTTAATTTGACTGAAGGAGATGTTGATGTCTAATTTTGAATTGTTAACTTTTAAAGACTGGATGAAAAATCAGTTTGATCATGATGAGCTTGTTAGTCTTTGCGAGCATGGTGCACAAGGTGGTTTTTCGGGGTTGATTTACTACTTTGAGACAAACGCATTGTATGACCAGTATCGTGATGATATTTGGGACATGCTGGAAGAAGATCGTGAATCATTTGGTATGAAAACATGCGCAGAACTTATTGCGTCGTTTAATGGTGCAAAAGATGTTGCAAGTGATCAACAGTATAAAAATCTACTGGTTTGGTATGCAGCAGAACGTATTGCTTTTGAGTTAACACAAAGTCGTCGAGGATTTGATGAAGATGACGAATAAAGTAATTGTTTAAATAAACTCCCGTTTTATAACTGACCCCGCGCTATTTTTGCGCGGGTTTTTTAATTTGTGTTTGCAAATAAAAAGGTCTTTTTGAAAGGGTTTTTTTATTTGCAGTTTTGAAAATAAAAAAATTAATTTGAGGCAATATGCTGAATAGCAATTATATTTTACCAAGATTTATCCGTCTGCGTGATGCGCCAGATTATTTAGGCATGGATAGAAATCGCTTTAATCGTGAGGTGAGGCCGGATATTGCCTCCATCCCGATAGGAATTCAGGGGATTGCGTTTGATAGATTTGACTTGGATCATTGGGCTGAGGTATATAAGGAACGTGTATCACGGCCTGTGATTACTCAAGAGGGTAAATCATGGGTCAAAAAAGAACGTCAGGCCTCATCAAACGTGGTGGGTGCTGGCACATTGATAAAAAAATCTTTGGTCAGCGAATTCGAGGAACTACTGGAACAAAGTCGTTTGAAGAAGCGCAAGCTCTCCTCGCTCGTCGAATCGAAGAATTAAGACAGGCAGTAATATTTGGTGTGCGACCTGAAAGGGTTTTTGCAGAAGCTGCGATTAAATATTTAAGGGATAATCAGGACAAAGGTAGTATCGATAGCGATGCCAGCCATTTGCGAATGATTATGCCTTATATAAAAGATATCGCATTGCATCGTATGCATATGGGTACATTGCAATCCTTCATTGAAGCGAGAAAAAAAGAAGGACGAAAAACACGAACCATTAATCATGGTTTGAAAATTGTTCGTCACATTTTAAATTTAGCAGCGAGTGAATGGATTGATGAAAATGGACTCACATGGATACTTACTGCACCAAAAATTAAATTGTTGCCCGAATACGATACTCGAGCTCCGCAGCCTTTAAGTTGGGAGCAAGAAGATCGGTTAGTAGCGGCATTGCCGGAGCACCTGAGAAACATGGCGTTATTTTCCATGTATACAGGCAGTCGAGATAGGGAAGTTTGTCGGCTGAGGTGGGAGTGGGAGGTTCGCATACCACAATTGAATGCGAGTGCTTTTATTATTCCTGCTTTTGCAATGCTAAATGGTGAGCGAGTTCGCTTGATTAAAAACGGACAAGAAAGATTAATTATCTTAAATAAGACGGCACAAAAAGTAATTGAAACCGTTCGAGGTCAAGATTCAGAATTTGTGTTCACTTATCGAGGTAAGCCTATTGATCGGATGTTGAATTCGGGATGGAAGGCAGCACGTCAGTGTTCAAATCTTCCAACATTACGAGTTCATGATTTGAAGCACACTTATGGTCGGCGACTGCGTGCGGCGGGTGTGAGTTACGAAGATAGGCAAGATTTACTTGGTCATAAATCAGGTCGAATCACGACGCATTATTCGGCAGCAGAAATGTCAAAATTATTGGAGGCTGCAAACAAAGCTTGTGATAAACAAGCAAGTACGCCGACATTAATGCTATTGAAAAAGGTTGTTTAAAATGATGGCCCACAAAACGCCCACAAGGGCATTTTTGGAAAATCAGAAAAGGGTGTAACTGCTTGAAAAGATTGCTCCCCGGGCCGGACTCGAACCAGCGACCAAGTGATTAACAGTCACCTGCTCTACCACTGAGCTACCGGGGAATTCGGTTTTTATTGCCGGTACATCCTTGCACCTGCAAATGCTCTTTTATTATTTGCACCCAGTCACACTTCGTGTGTGCCGTTTCTCGCGCTGCGAATGTCCGCTGGACATTCTGTGACAAACTCATTTTTGAGGGTGTATCTTACTGATGCATTGAAGCTCGGTCAATAGCATTAGAAATTTTTAAGTGATTTTTTAACAGATCATTTCTCGGTGTTTTATTTATCCTTCAATAAACGGTCTCATACGTTCAACGGCTGTATTTAATGTTTCCAAATTAGTTGCATATGATAAACGAATAAAGCCGGGTGCGCCAAATTCTGTGCCAGGTACAACGGCAACATGGGCTTTTTCTAAAATTAATTCAGCCAGTGCAATGTCATTTTTCAAACCTTGGCGGGCAATGGCTTTTTCAACGTTAGGAAATACGTAAAATGCGCCATCAGCTGGTGGACAAACAACACCTGGAATGGCTGATAATTTTTTTTGAATAAAATCATGACGTTCTTTAAAAACGATTTTTAAATTAGCGATAAATTCTTTTTCGCCTTGTAATGCCGCTACAGCAGCATATTGTGAAATGGACGTGGGATTAGATGTGCTGTGTGACTGAATTTTTGTCATTGCCTTTATGATATCGCTAGGTCCTGCTGCGTAACCAATGCGCCATCCTGTCATGGCGTAGGCTTTCGAAACACCATTACAGACAATCGTGCGTTCTGCTAATTCTGGACAAACATTGAGAATGTTAACGTAAGGATCAATTCCCCAAACAATGTGTTCATACATATCATCGGTAATAATGAGTACATTTGGGTGTTTTAATAATACGCTTGAGAGTGCTTTTAAATCACTCTCACGATAAGCCATGCCAGTTGGATTGCTGGGGCTATTTAAAATCAGCAAGCGTGTTTTGGGTGTGATGGCTTTTTCTAATTGTTCTGCTGTGATAATAAAGCGATTTTCGATGCTCGCACTTACAAATACGGGTTTTGCGCCAGCTAATGCAGCGATAGCAGGGTAAGAAACCCAGTACGGTGCTGGAATAATCACTTCATCGCCCTCATTTAAAACGGCTTGCGCAAGATTATAAATGCTTTGCTTTGCGCCGCAGGACACTAAAATTTGATCGCGCGTATAAGATAAATTATTTTCAGTTTTAAATTTTTGAATAATGGCATCTTTTAGTTCAGGAATGCCATCCACAGCAGTATATTTTGTTTTTCCCGCTTCAATTGCGCGAATGGCTGCTTTTTTAATCGAGTCGGGTGTGTCAAAATCGGGTTCGCCAACGCTGAGATTGATGATGTCAACGCCTTGAGCTTTTAATTGTGTCGCTTTTCCATTGATAGAAACGGTTGCGGATGGTTTGACTGATTTGGCGCGATTTGAACTGAATAGCATGTGAAAATCCTTATATTGAAATTGACGATACTTTAAATAAGTTAGTGGTTGTTTACAATAGCGAATGCCAATATGAAAGTGAGTGTGAGTGTATTTTGATGTCTGAATTATTTCAATTAGTAACGCCTTTTCAGCCCAATGGTGATCAGCCACAAGCAATTGAAAAATTAGTGGATGGCTTGAAAGCAGGGTTGGCATATCAAACATTATTGGGTGTAACAGGTTCGGGTAAAACATTTACGATTGCTAATGTCATTGCGCGTGTGCAAAAACCCACCTTGGTATTGGCGCCTAATAAAACTTTAGCAGCACAATTATATGCTGAATTGCGAGAATTTTTTCCAAAAAATGCAGTTGAATATTTTGTATCCTATTATGATTACTATCAACCTGAGGCATATGTTCCATCCACAGATACTTTTATTGAAAAAGATGCTTCAATTAATGCGCATATTGAGCAAATGCGTTTATCAGCAACAAAAGCATTATTAGAACGTAATGATGTGATTATAGTTGCAACGGTTTCAGCAATTTATGGTTTGGGTGATCCCAAAGCCTATTTGAGTATGGTATTGCATGTGAGTGTTGGTGAGCGTATTGATCAACGTGCGTTATTGCATCGATTGGCGGCCATGCAATATTCACGGAATGAATTAGAATTAAACCGTGCTAATTATCGGGTTTCAGGCGATGTGATAGATGTCTTTCCCGCAGATTCAGAGAGTGATGCGATTCGCATTCAACTGTTTGATGATGAAATTGAGCGGATACAATTTTTTGATCCATTGACGAATAAAGTGAAACGTAAAGTACAGCGTGTGACTATTTTCCCTAAAACACATTATGTGACACCGCGTGCGACAATATTAAAAATGATTGATCAAGTGAAGGCGGAGTTAAAAACACGTACAGCTGAATTTCAAGAGCAGAATAAATTAATTGAACGTCAACGCATAGAGCAACGCACGTTGTTTGATTTAGAAATGCTGGTTGAGTTGGGGTATTGTTCAGGTATTGAAAATTATTCACGTTATTTATCAGGACGTAATCCAGGTGAGCCGCCGCCCACATTAATGGATTACTTGCCCAATGATGCGCTATTGGTGATTGATGAGTCACATGTGACCATTCCACAATTAGGTGGCATGTATATGGGTGATCGTGCAAGAAAAGAAAACTTAGTGAATTATGGGTTTCGCTTGCCTTCAGCGTTAGATAATCGTCCATTGCGATTTGATGAATTTGAAAAAATAGCACCGCAAACTATTTTTGTATCAGCTACGCCATCGGATTATGAGTTAAAACATGGAACTGATATTGTTGAATTGGTTGTGCGTCCGACTGGCTTGTTAGATCCTGAGGTTGAAATCAGGCCTGTTAAAACGCAAGTAGATGACTTGTTATCTGAAGTAAGCATACGCGCAAAAAAAAATGAACGTGTTTTAGTGACAACGTTAACTAAGCGTATGAGCGAAGACCTCACCGAATATCTTGCGGAGCAGGGTGTGAAAGTGCGTTATTTGCATTCAGACATTGATACCGTTGAACGTGTGGAAATTTTACGTGATTTGCGATTGGGTGTTTTCGATGTATTAATTGGCATTAATTTATTACGAGAAGGATTGGATTTGCCTGAAGTATCACTCGTGGCTATTTTAGATGCGGATAAGGAAGGATTTTTACGTTCAGAAAGATCATTGGTGCAAACGATTGGTCGAGCAGCGCGTAATTTACATGGTAAAGCTATTTTATATGCCGATAAAATAACAAAATCGATGAAGCGCGCAATGGATGAAACTAACCGCAGACGCGAAAAACAAGCGGCTTATAATATATTGCATCATATTACGCCAGTTGGAATTCAAAAAGCGGTGCATTCCATTATAGAAACGCAGGATGATGAAACAACACCGCGACTGGGTATGTTAAAAGCACAGATGATAGCTGAAAACGCGATTTCTGTTTTAGCATTATCGCCACAGCAGTTTGAAAAAAAATTAGCTGCATTAGAAGAGCAGATGTTGTCTTGTGCTAGAAACTTAGAATTTGAAAAAGCAGCACAGCTTCGTGATCGAATCATGCAGCTAAAGAAAAGCTATTTTGAGAGTTAAAGAGATTTTTTATGCCAGGTAACGCGAAACGCGTCGAAAAAGCCATTCGCTGGTATGCTGTTTCCGGGTTGTTGTTGGCAGGATTGATCATTGCTTTGGTTGCGATTATACCTTTTCAAGCGCGATTATTTGATATGCAAAAACAGCATTTAATTTATTCACGCGAGCTTGCTGTAATGATGGTGGATGCTTTTTTTCAGCAATTGCAAGATACAGCGAAACAAATTTCGATACGGATTGATAATCAACCCGGTCAACAGCAGGCCGATATTGCGTTACAAAAAATAGCTCAAGATGAGTTATCTGCGCATGCCAGTTTAATTGCTATTGCTCGTGTTGACAAAAATGATAAGAAAATATTTTTTGTTGGCGCGCCTACTTTTAAAGCACAGGCTATTAAAAAATGGGTTAAAGAGAAACCATTTTTGTTTGAATTGTTGGAAAAAAACCGCCATTCGTTGTCAATATCAGTGCCATACATCTCAAAGAAAAATCAGACTGGCTATGATATTTTTACGTTTCAATTGCAAAAACTGGAGAAGATGATTCATGAAAAAATGAAAACAAAATCAAGCGAAACTTTTGTTTACTATATAAAAGATAATCATTTGCATTGGTTGTTAGATCGTGATGAAGATCAGTCTACTTTTTTATTTTTAGAAAGTGAATCATTAAAGCATGCGCTTACTTCAGCTATTAAAAAGAAATCATCAGGTGTTATATTTAAAAATAATCAGAAAACACAAGCTATTTTAACTTACGCGTCAGAAAAAAACATGCCGTGGGGTGTGGTTGTTTATGCAAATAAGGCTGTGTTATATCATTCGATCACGCGCATCATTTTAATATTGTTGACTGTTATTGGCGTTATTTTATTTTTATTTGCTGTTGGTTTGACAAGTGTGCTGCGTCCCTTGTCAGGTCGTTTGTTGTTACGTAATGAAGAGCTAGAAGAATTGGTTCAAAAAAGCAAGCATGAATTGCAAACAATGAATGATCAGCTCTACCATATTGCCATGCATGATTCACTGACCAATTTAATGACACGACGCGCATTTTATTTGCGTGCCACAGAAGAATTATCTCGATGTAAACGATATCAACGCAGTTTCGCTTTTTTTTATATTGATCTTGATCATTTTAAATGGGTGAATGACACAATAGGGCATGATGCAGGTGATTTTTTGTTAAAAGCAGTGGCAATGCATTTATTGTCTTCGGTTCGAAAAGAAGACTTGGTTGCCCGTTTAGGAGGTGATGAGTTTGTAATATTAATTACTGAAAAAACAGATCAAGCTTCATTAAATCACGTATTATCCCGGGTGAAATCATTAGAGGCATCGCCCATCTATTATGCAAAACAAAAAATTAACGTGAAGTTAAGTGTGGGTTTAGCTGTTTATCCAGAGGATGCTGACGACATATCAGCATTACTTAAAATAGCTGATTATCGTATGTATCAAAATAAAATAAAAAGCAGAGAAAACGTGTAGCTTTTTTTAATTTTATTGTGAATTAAATTGCTTTGATTTTAATAGAGATTGAATGGGTCCTAATACAAAAAATAATCCAATAATGGTGAAAGGAATAATCTGCAGTGCGTGTGATATCAGCGCAAAAGAAACGGCAATGGATGCATTGATGCCATAAAAAACAAGTGGCATTTTTGTGAAATAATCATATGTGCCAATATAACCAGGGGCGGATGGAATAGCAGCGCCTAGAGAAGTTGCCAATAAAAGAACAATGTATTCTGATAACGTGAAGCTTAAATGAAACGCTTGCAACATAAGATATAATCCAGCTAAATTCATTATCCAATATAAAATAGTAAAAAGCATTGCAAAAACAATATAGCGGGTTGATTTTAAAACACGTAATCCGTTAACCACATTACTTAAAAAATGTTGACAGATTTGTGATATTTTTTTTCCTAAAATGGTTTGCAGATGTGGATGTAAAATGATTTCCTGATTTGTTTTTTTATCCCATAAAAACAAGAGAAAAATCATGATAGCAATAATCAAGCAGGCGAAAATAAGCCAGCTTGAATGCACCCCTAAATGCACTAGGATCGTTTTTGACCCAACAAAAAAAAGAATCACCAGCACGATTAAATCTAATACGCGTTCGAGTAAAGCAATTGACATCAAGCTGACGTAAGCGCAGCCGCTGCGGTTAGCCCAATAATAGGCTTTTAAAAATTCACCTGCGCGCAGGGGTAAGATATTATTACCAACAAAACTAATGAAAACCCCTTTCATGAGATCAATGAAAGAAAAAGTATAAAGATCGCTGAGTAAATATTTTTCTCTTGCGGCCAGCAGCAAAAATGAAATGCCTTGTGGCACCAGTGCAAAAGCGAGTACCCAATAGTTGATGTTAGCAATGCTGGTTGCAACCAATTTAAAATTAACGCTTCGGCACGTGAGATATAAAAAACCAATCGCAAAAAAGAATTGCAATGTAATCATTCGCCATTTTTTTTTGAAAATACTTTTCACGTTTTTGCTTTTAGTGCTTTTGCGACTTTAGATTGTGTTTCCCGTGATAACTGGGTGTGGATAAATTCACTGGCTTTGATTGCGGCTTGCAAATCAATGCCAGTATGAATCTGCAATCCATTTAATAAATAAAGCACATCTTCTGTTGCAACATTGCCAGAGGCGCCTTTTGCATAAGGGCAGCCGCCCAATCCGCCAACGGATGAATCAATTTTATGAATGCCGAGTTCCAAGCACGCATAAATGTTGGCCAGTGCTTGTCCGTATGTATCATGAAAATGAATGGCTAATTTTGCTAAGGGCGTATCGTGAAGCGTGGCTTTAATGAGTGCTTGTGCCAGTTGTGGTGTACCTGTACCAATGGTATCAGCCAATACAATTGTGTCGCAGCCCATCTCAGTTAATTTTTTTGCGATTTGTGCTGTTTTTTTCACTGAGATAAAGCCTTCGTAAGGACAGCCGAGTGTGCATGAAATATAAGCCCGTACGGATATTTTATTTTTTTGCGTGATGTTGAGTATGTCGCTGATGCGATTGAGGCTTTCATCAATTGAGCAATTCATATTTTTTTGTGAGAACGTTTCTGAAATAGCGGTGATTACGGCAATAGACTGACAATTTGATTTTATAGCGCTATGTAAGCCTTGTGTATTTGGAATGAGCGCCGAGTAAGTAGTTTGCGCATGAGAATGGCATGCTTGCATCACTGCGCTGTGATCAGCAAGTGCTGGAATTTTTTTGGGATTCACAAAAGCTGTTGTTTCGATACTAGAAAACCCAGCTTGAGTTAATAATGCAATAAACTGAATTTTAGTTTCAGTCGATACGATGGTTTTTTCATTTTGCAAACCATCGCGCGGACTGACTTCGGTGATAGTGACTTGCTTGGGTAATGCCATGCAAAATACATCCTTGTTTTTTTACTTCGCAAAACACACGCTTGTTTTGCGTGTGTTTATAAAGCGTAGCTTGTAGGTAATGATTATTTATTTGCTGCTATGCTCATGGCCCATTTGTTAGCTTTCGCAACAATCTCATTGACATCCAGTGTAACAAATTCACCACGATTCAGTATCTGCTTTCCAGCAATAAAAACATCACTGACTTGTATGCGATTCATTGCATAGACCAAATGTGAAATGGGATGAAAGACAGGTTGCGTGAAGAAATGATCAAAATCAATGGCAATCACATCAGCTGATTTTCCAATTTCAATAGAGCCGATTTCGTTTGCTAACCCCAATGCTTTTGCGCCATTGATGGTTGCCATTTCAAGTGCGGTCATGGCGTCTAATACAGTAGGGTCTTGTGAAACACCTTTGGCAATGAGCGCTGCAGTTTGCATCTCAGCAAATAAATCCAAATCATTATTGCTTGCTGCGCCGTCGGTTCCTAGGCAGACATTCACACCTGCTTTGAGTAATTTTGAAATAGGGGCAAAACCACTGGCCAGTTTTAAATTAGATTCAGGGTTGTGAGACACGTGTAATTTTGTTTCAGCGCATAATTCAATTTCCGCATCGGTTAAATGCACCATGTGCACAGCAATTAAGCGTTCATTTAATAAACCCAGCTCGTGAAAACGCTGCATAGGTCGTTTGCCATATTTTTCTAAATCAATATGAATTTCTGCTTGTGTTTCATGTAGGTGAATATGGATGGGTAGATTTTTTTCATCAGCAAATTGTTTTGTTTTTAACAAGCTGTCGTCATCGGTGATGTAGGGTGAGTGTGGTGCAAGTGCATAAGTAATTAAAGGGCTATTTGGACGATTTTCATATTCGGTTTTTGCTTTTGTAAGGCATTCGTTTGCATCTTTTGCCCAGCCAGTTGGTGCGTTGCCGACCCATAATCCAATGGTTGCGCGCATGCCAGCATGAACGGCTGCGCGTGCTGTATCATTTGGATAGAAGTAATGGTCGTTGAAGCAAGTTGTGCCGCCACGTAACATTTCGATGATCGCTAACATGGAACCATCATAAACACTTTCTGGATGCAGTAGTTTTGCCTCTGCTGGCCAAATGTGATTTTGTAGCCAATCCATTAACTGCAAATCATCTGCTAATCCGCGTAATAAATTCATGGGTGTGTGTGCATGGGTGTTAATTAATCCAGGCATCACAACGCAGTTACTGCGATCGATATCATTTTTTGCAGTGTATTTTTCTTTTGCTGATTTTGTAGGTAATAAATCGATTATCTTTCCATTTTGAATGGCAATTGTGTGGTGTTCTAAAACTTGATTGCGGGGAACGACGGGAACAATCCAGCGAGCGTGAATGAGGGTGTCAATTGTGTGCATGAAGGGTCCTTTTTAGATGAAAATTTAACCGCTGTAATCGTAACAAAAAGCGTCAAATTATGATATGATTATCGCTCTCAAAATCATGTCACAAAGGCAAGTTACCATGACCAATTTGGCTAAAGAAATTACCACCATTACGATTGAACACGAACTAAAACAATCTTACTTAGACTATGCGATGAGCGTGATTGTCGGACGCGCATTGCCCGACGTGCGCGATGGTTTAAAACCTGTACATCGCCGCGTTTTGTATGCGATGCATGAATTAAGTAACGATTGGAATAAAGCTTATAAAAAATCAGCGCGTATTGTGGGTGATGTGATTGGTAAATACCATCCGCATGGTGATACAGCAGTCTACGATACCATTGTGCGTATGGCGCAGCCTTTTAGTTTGCGTTATATGCTGGTTGATGGGCAAGGTAACTTTGGTTCAGTCGATGGTGATTCACCGGCTGCAATGCGTTATACCGAAATCAGAATGTCACAATTTGCGCATCATTTGCTTGCTGATATCGATAAAGAAACAGTCGATTTTCAGCCAAATTATGATGAAACTGAATATATGCCAACTGTTTTACCTACGCGTATTCCCAATTTGCTGGTGAATGGCTCGTCTGGTATTGCTGTTGGGATGGCTACTAATATTCCCCCGCATAATTTATCTGAAATTATTGATGCTACATTAGCGTTGATCGACAATGCAGAATTGACCATTGATGAATTAATGCAATATGTACCTGGCCCTGATTTTCCAACGGCGGGTATTATTAATGGTCGTGGCGGTATTATAAAAGCTTATCGCACGGGTCGCGGTAAAATTTATGTGCGTGCAAAAACAGACATTGAAACAAATGAAAAAACCAATCGCGTGTCGATTATTGTGCATGAATTACCGTATCAAGTGAACAAGGCGCGATTATTGGAACGTATCGGTGAGATGGTTCGCGATAAAGTCATTGAAGGCATTGTTGGTTTGCGCGATGAGTCAGATAAAAGTGGTATGCGCATGGTTATTGAAGTGCGTCGTGGTGATCAACCTGAAGTAGTGCTCAACAACTTATTTGCACAAACACAACTACAATCTGTGTTTGGAATTAATATGGTGGCGCTGTATAACGGTCGTCCACAAGTCATGAATCTCAAGTTTATTTTGAATGCGTTTTTACAGCATCGCCGTGAAGTAGTGACGCGTCGCACAATTTTTGAATTGGCCAAAGCCAAACAACGCGCTCATATTTTAGAAGGGCTTGGTGTTGCGTTAGCAAACATTGATAGCATCGTTGCAATGATTAAATCTGCAAAAACACCTGCTGATGCCAAAGTGTTGTTGTTAGCAACGGCATGGGAGCCTGGTTTGGTAGCGCAATTACTTGCAAAGGCAGGTGCTAATCAAACCCGTCCGGATGATTTATCTGATCAATATGGATTGCGTGATGGAAAATATTATTTATCGTCTGATCAAGCACAAGCCATTTTGGATTTGCGTTTGCATCGCTTAACTGGATTAGAAACCGATAAAATTCACGACGAGTATAAGCAACTTATTGAAGACATTAATGCATTAATGGAAATTTTATCAAACCCGGATCGTTTGCATACGGTCATTCGCGAAGAGTTAATCGCAATTAAAACACAGTTTGGCGATGCACGTCGTACAGTGATTATGGAAAATCATGAAGATTTAAGCAATGAAGATTTAATTACCGAGGAAGATTTGGTGGTGACTTTGTCACACGAGGGTTATATCAAAGCACAATCTCTTGATAGTTATGATGCGCAGCATCGTGGTGGTCGTGGAAAACGCGCAACCTCGGTCAAAGAAGAAGATTATGTGAAAAATTTATTGGTGGCCAATTCCCATCATACTATTTTGTGTTTCTCAACCACAGGAAAAGTATATTGGCTCAAAACATATCAAGTGCCACAAGGGGGTCGTGTTGCACGTGGACAGCCTATTGTGAATTTATTGCCTTTGGAAAAAGAAGAGCTGATCACCGCTATTTTACCGGTTGCGCAATTTGATGAAAATCATTTTATTTTTATGGCAACACAAAAAGGTACAGTGAAAAAAGTAACATTGACTGAGTTTGCCAACCCCAGATCAAACGGAAAGATAGCGCTGAATTTAAATGAAGGTGATCGTTTAATCGGTGTTGCATTAACGGATGGAAAACAAGATATCATGTTGCTCAGTGATGCAGGTAAAGCGATTCGTTTTTCTGAAGATCAAGTTCGAGCAATGGGACGAACAGCAACCGGCATTCGTGGTATTCGTTTGAAAAACGATCAAAAATTGATTGCCTTAATTATTCCTAAAAAAGACGGTACGATTTTAACAGTGACTGAAAATGGATATGGTCAACGTACAGAAGTTAATGATTATCGTGAATGCGGTCGCGGTGGACAAGGCGTGATTGCGATTCAAACAACTGATCGTAACGGAAAAGTAGTGGGGTCCATTCCGGTTCAGCAAGATTCTGAAATTTTATTGGTAACCAATGGCGGCACACTGGTGCGTATTCCAGTTGCTGAAATTAATGTGATTGGTCGAAACACACAAGGTGTGCGACTGATTAACGTTCAAGAAGACGAAAAAGTAGTGAGCGTGGAAGGAATTGATGTGGCGCTGGTTATTGAAGCCTAAAGTATGAATATACATCCTGATTTACAGCTCGCAGAAAACCTGATTTATAAAAAATGGGGTTTTGCCTTGGAAAATGTAATGCTTGAAAAAGAAAGTCAGGAATATGCTGCTACATCGTTCATGTTGAATAATCATCGCATATTGTTTCGCGCTTCGAAAATCACGCCGACAAAAACAGGCCAATTTGTCACGATTTGGAAACGAATTCATGGTGGACCAATTCAACCGTTTGATGAAAAAGATCCAGTTGATTTTGTGTTTATCAGCGTGCGTTCAGATCAAAATAGTGGTCAATTTATTTTTCCTAAAAAAATATTGCTTGAGAGAAAAATCTTTTCAAAAAATAATATTGGTGGAAAAAGGGCGATACGCGTTTATGCACCCTGGGATAATGCCAATAGCAAACAAGCTGCAATGACAAAAAAATGGCAGTCAGCATTTTTCGTTGATATGAGTCATGCTGATTGTAGTGATGTGATTGATCATGTCTCTGTGTTGTTGGAATAATAAAATGAAAAAAAATATTTTTAATTTCAGTGCTGGTCCTGCCATGATGCCGATCGAAGTGATGCAACAGGCACAAGCTGCATTTTTAAATTGGCATGATTTGGGTGTATCCGTTTCTGAAATATCACATCGATCTCAGCCATTTATCGATTTAGCAAAACAATCTGAAAAAGATTTACGAGAGCTATTAAGTATCCCTGATCATTATCATATTTTATTTTTACCAGGCGGTGCTCGCACACAATTTTCTGCTATTCCGATGAACTTAAAAGACGATTTTAAATCGGCTGCTTATGTGCAAACGGGTCATTGGGGAAAATCGGCAGAGCAGGAAGCATCGCGTTACTTAACGACAAAAGTGATTGCCAATAGTGAGTCGACAGAATACACAACAGTTCCAGCGCAAAATACATGGGATGACTTTTCGGATTGTGCTTATCTGCATTATACTGACAATGAAACGATTCATGGTGTTGAATTTGATTTTATTCCAGATGTTAAAAATGTCCCGTTGATTTGTGATATGTCATCTAATCTTTTGTCGCGCCCATTTGATGTGTCAAAATTTGGATTGATTTATGCGTGTTCGCAAAAAAATATTGCGATTACCGGTATTACAATTGTTGTTATTCGTGATGATTTACTTAAAAGAAAGCCACATTCTGCACTGCCCTCAATGATGAACTATGCGTTGCAAATGAAACATGAGTCGATGTTTAACACACCGCCAACATTTGAATGGTATTTTGCAAGTTTGGTTTTTCAATGGCTGAAAAAACAAGGTGGATTAAAAGCCCTTGCGCAAAAAAATGCTGAAAAATCAGCTAAATTATATGCTTATTTGGATTCCCAGGATTTTTATCAAAATCGCGTTGAAAAAAAATATCGTTCACGCATGAATGTTGTTTTTCATTTGCCCACGCCTGAGTTGGATGCTGCTTTTGTGAAGGCCGCATTGCAACATCATCTATTTGGGTTAAAAGGACATACCGTTTTGGGTGGTGTTCGAGCCAGTATTTATAATGCAATGCCAATGGAAGGTGTTGATGCGCTCATTTCTTTTATGAGGCATTTTGTATCGCATCAGAGTTAAATCAGGAGGAAAGCATGAAAAAGGTTGCACTACTATTATTGCTGTTGCCATCGATTGTTTTAGCGCAAGCGGATAATGCGGTTTTGAAAGATGGATTGAACATGGTGAATTTCCAACAATGTCAAACAATATTGCAAGCTTGCGATCGAGACTTATATTTAAAACCAGTTTGTCTTGAGCAAAAACTTTATCGATATCCTGAGTGTGTGCAATTATCCGCGCTTGCTAAATTAGCGTCAGTCAGTGCAGATTTAATTAGCGCAAAATCAGAAGGGAATTTAGCTTTAATTACTTTTCGTGATCCAATACAGGCTCAAGTGGCTTATGCTGTTTTGTCGCAAGGAAAGCTGATTGATGTATCGGTTGATCCAGAAAAGGTAATGCCATCATTAAAGGAGCAATATCCTAATGGCATGTTTTTTTCGCGTGTTATTGCGGAGCCACTTTATAAGGTGAGTGCATCGGGTGACCGCCAATTTATTGCGTCCATTCGTATAGCAAAAGACTGTGATGTGTGTGATACGTTGGGTAATGTGAAATTGATTTTACATTTTGAGCCTAATGGAAAATATGTCTCAAGACAAATAGAATCTAATTGAAATTCGGCGGCCATTTTTTGTGATCCATACTTGTCTCTCCATTTCTCCTAGCAACACCATTTTTGGTGACATCGTTGTTCCGGGTGATAAATCAATTTCACATCGGGCGATTATATTAGCTTCGATTTCAGATAAGCAGACGTATGTTGAAAATATGTTATTGAGCGATGATGTGCTTTCAACTATGCATATTATGCGAGCCTTGGGCGTTTTGATTGATATCGATGATGAAAAAACAAGCGCTTTTGTGCATGGTGTTGGTTTAAATGGTTTGCAGCGCCCAGACAATCCACTTGATTGTGGCAATTCAGGCACATCTATGCGTTTGCTGTGTGGATTGTTATCGGGACAAAAATTTAATTCCATTTTGATTGGTGATGCTGCTTTATCTAAACGACCCATGCTGCGCATTGCAGCGCCATTGCGATTGATGGGTGCAAAAATCAATTTGTCTTCGAATAATACAGCGCCGATTGAAATGATAGGTAATCAAGAATTGAAAGGCATTGATTATGAATTGCTGATTCCCAGCGCACAAGTGAAGTCGGGTATTTTATTGGCTGGTTTGTATGCGGATGGTAAAACACAGGTGCGAGAAAAAACGCCGACGCGAGATCATACTGAAAGAATGTTGAAAAATCCCCTGGGTTCGCTGTGCTCACCGACCCCTTTTTATAAAGGGGGTGAAATAAATAAGGCAAACAATTTCCTCTCATTGAGAAATGGTTGTGCATCCCCCTCTTTTTTGAAAAAAGGGGGCAGGGGGAGGTTTATAAAAATACCTGGCGATATCTCTTCTGCTGCATTTTTTATTGTCTTGGCAGCGATTACCAAACATGCTGATGTGATCATTCGACAAGTGGGTGTGAATCCATTTCGTACTGGAATAATTGATATACTAAAATTAATGGGTGCGAATATTACTGTTTTTAATGAAACATTTTTTGGTGCAGAACCAGTTGCAGATATCCATGTCCGCTATGCATCATTACAGGGTGTTACAATTCCAGTAGCATTAATTTCAAAAGCAATCGACGAACTCCCGGTGATTTTGATTGCGGCAGCAACAGCACATGGAAAAACAATTTTGCGAGGAGCCAAAGAATTACGCGTGAAAGAAAGTGATCGCATTCATGCCATGTGCGCTGGTTTTAAAAATATCGGTGTAACAGTACAGGAGTATGATGATGGTGTGGAGATTGAAGGCCCGCAATTGTTTTCAGGTGGGCAAGTCAATTCATTTGGAGATCACCGTATTGCTATGGCATTTGCAATAGCAGGCAATGTTGCGAGTGGCCGGGTGATCATTGATAATTGTGCCAATATTGCAACTTCATTTCCTAACTTTGTTGCGGTAGCGCATTCACTGGGGATGCGGTTTTAGCATTTTTTCTGTAATCAGATATGCATTGTTTGATATATAAATCAACCGCCTCTGCTGTGACATGATCAACAGTAATTCTAAAATTCGTTGGATCATAAGCTTCACCTGTTCGTGGAATAGAAGCGTTTTCTTCGCGAGCAAGATGACTTACTAATAATGATCGCTCATACACCCCTGGTATTTTTTCCCAAACATCCTCGCCATTCTTATCCTTTTCATTCTTCTTTCGTTCTATGTACACAGGATCCATAACAATAGATAAGCTAATAGGGCAAATAAGAGCAGCGCACTCATCGGTATTGTTAATATTTAAAGCAGTTAGGATATCATCATAGCTATAGTTAACTGCTACTCTTGAATTGAAAAAGGTAGAACAAATTCCGACAATGTTGTATGTCATCCCAATAAGAAATAGTATAAAAAAAACAGCGATGTCAAAGTTATAAGGAAATTTTTCCATCCATGCAAATTTTCTCATTTCTGATACTGACATTGCATTCACAAACGCTAAATTTTTTTCTGGGTCGTTGTTCGTAGCTTTTTTCATGCCAGCCAAAAAATTATCAATCGACTGTCCTCGAATGCCGTCATGATACGCTTTGTGTATCCATATTCCATATGCCGCACATGTAGAAAATATGGCCAGTGTTAATAAAAAATGGTTTTTGTAGTTATTGTTTCTATTAGGATATTGCTGCTTTTTAATAGTCGAGCAATGCTGCTTAACTTTCCATTTAATTTCATCAGTTGATAATGCTTCTGCGATGACCCTCTGTGTGGTTTCTTCTCTGGTCATTGTTTGCGTGCCCCATTGGAAAAATTTTGTTGTAGTTGAAACAGTCTATCAACAAAAGGTTAAGAAAATATGATGGTTATTTTGGTTATCCAGATTTCAGTTAAGCTTCACTGCGATAAATAGTGTTTGTCATCGCTATCTATATTAAAATCTCTGCTGTTTTATGCACTATAGAGGTTTATCATGATGCTTGTTCCCGTTATCACTATTGATGGTCCTTCTGGCAGCGGAAAAGGTACTATCGCGCAATTACTAGCGAAAAAGCTGAAATGGCATTTTTTGGATAGCGGTGTTTTGTATCGCGTTGTCGCTTGGACGATTCTTGATAGGCAAGTTGATCTGGCTGATTTGGATGCGTTAAAAAACCTAATTAAGAACATTGAAATTGATATGCAAGTATCTGAAATTGGCGATGAAGCTACCATATTTTGTAATAATCATGATGTTACAGATGAAATTAGAAGTGAAGCTTGTAGTCAAATGGCATCGATTAGCTCAGCAATTCCTTTGGTTCGAGCAGCATTATTAGATCGTCAACGTGAGATGAGACAGCTACCTGGTTTGGTAACAGATGGTCGTGATATGGGAACGGTGGTTTTTCCAGACGCCACGCTGAAATTTTTCGTAACAGCCAGTTTAGATGAACGCGCCAATCGTCGATACAATCAGTTGAAACGAAAGGGTAAAGATGTTAGTCTGCCCGGCATTCTCAAGGAATTGCGTGTGCGAGACGAGCGGGATGCAACCCGGGCGATTTCACCAACAAAGCCAGCAGATGATGTCATTTTAATTGATACATCGCATCTTGATATAGACGGTGTTTTTCAATTGGTTTTGCAGCATGTGCGGAAACTGTTTCCTGAGAATCAATGATGGGGTTTTTGAATTTTTTCAAAAACATTTTTTAACTAACAACATAAGAATCTGTCACAAGATTTTTATTTTTGGAAATCAACATGTCTGAACATACACAATCCGCAGAAAGTTTTGCAACCTTATTTGAAGCGAGTTTAAAAACCATTGATTTGCGTAACGGCGCACTCATCAATGGATTAGTTGTTGCAATGGATAATGAATTTATTACCGTTAACGTTGGCCTTAAATCAGAAGGTCCTATTCCTGTTAGTGAATTTCGTCACGAAGAAGTAAACGTAGGTGACGTTGTCGAAGTGGTTTTGGAATCGCCTGAAAACGGTTTTGGCGAAACCCGCTTGTCTCATGAAAAAGCAGTGCGTGCACGTGCATGGACACAATTAGAAAAAACATTTGAAGCACAAGAAATTGTGATGGGAACGATTATCGAGCGTGTGAAAGGGGGCTTTACCGTTGAATTGGGTTCTGTTCGTGCCTTTTTGCCAGGTTCATTGGTTGATGTGAAACCCGTTCGCGATCCAGGTTATTTAGAAGGTAAAGAATTAGAATTTAAAGTCATTAAAATGGATAAAAAGCGTAATAACGTGGTTGTATCACGTCGCGCCGTGATGGAAGCTGAATCACGTGAAGAACGCATGTCACGCTTAGATGAATTGCAAGAAGGCCAAGAAGTGGTGGGTATTGTTAAAAACATCACAGATTACGGCGCATTTATTGAATTGGGTGGTATTGATGGATTGTTACATATCACAGATATGGCATGGAAACGCGTTAAACATCCAAGTGAATTGCTGAATGTGGGCGATGAAATTAAAGTCAAAGTATTGAAGTTTGATCGTGAAAAACAGCGTGTTTCATTGGGCTTGAAGCAATTGGGCGAAGATCCTTGGCATAATGTGGCTCAGCGTTATCCTGCAGGCACGCGTATTACAGGTAAAGTGACTAACATCACTGATTACGGTTGTTTTGTTGAAATCGAAGAAGGTGTTGAAGGTTTGGTGCATATGTCAGAAATGGATTGGACAAATAAAAATGTGCATCCAAGCAAAGTGGTTAATTTGCATGAAGGAATTGAAGTTGTTGTCTTGGAAATTGATGGCGATCGTCGTCGTATTTCACTTGGCGTAAAACAATGTAAAGCAAATCCATGGGCTGAATTTTCAAGCAACCATCAAGTGGGTGAAAAAATTAAAGGTGCTGTGTGTTCTATCACAGACTTCGGTTTATTTATTGGATTGCCAGGCGGTATTGATGGATTGGTGCACTTGTCTGATATTTCTTGGACAGAAGCAGGTGAGCAAGCAGTTCGTGCTTATCAAAAAGGAGATCAAGTAGAAGCGGTTATTTTGGCAATTGATCCTGAGCGTGAACGTATCTCATTGGGCATTAAACAATTATCAGGTGATCCAATTGAGTCTCATTTACAAGGATTGGATAAAGATGCGGTGATTAAAGCCGTGGTTAATGAAGTTTCTGCAAAACAAGCGGTATTGCAATTGAATACCGAATTAACAGGCATTTTAAAAATCACAGATTACAGCTATGATCGGGTGAAAGACTTGCAAGAAGAATTAACAGTTGGTGAAGAAATTGACGTTAAAATTGTTAATTTAGATCGCAAAACACACCAGGTTTATGTATCGCATAAAGTATTGGAAGCGCCACCAAAAGGTGATACCGGTACGCGTACAGTGGGTGATGCACCTACAAAAACAACGCTGGGTGATTTGCTGAAGGAAAAAATGCAGTCGAAAGAATAGGTATTGTGATTTGTTTTCCAGAATGAGGGGGTCTGTTGATTTTTGCAGACACCCGATTCTGGATCACATAACGTGAGATTACAAAGGAGTATCATGCGTTTCATATTCTATTTTTTTTATCTCTTTTTTATTATTCTTGGCGCAAGTTTCGCTATCCTGAATTCCTATAATGTATCGTTTAATTATTTTGTTGCAGAAAAAACAATTTATTTTCCGTTATTATTTTTACTATTATTGTTTGTCGGAATGCTATTAGGTGTCATGCTGATGTTGCCGACAATGATTAAATTAAAAGCACAGTTATGTCATGCTCGGCATTAATCTAATGAGGCTGAAGATTAAGAGATAAAAGGAGAATATACTTTTGGAATCTCATGTTAATAAAAAATATTCGCCTGTTATTGTTGCATTAGATTCTGACGCGGACGAAAAATCGGTTATGGATTTTATCAATCGCCTTGATCCTGATTTATGTGAATTAAAAATTGGTAAATACTTATTTACAAAATGGGGCCCCGATTTTGTGCGCACATTAGTAAAAAAGCAATTTCACATCTTTTTAGATTTAAAATTTCACGATATTCCAAATACAGTTTTTCATGCTTGTGTAGCAGCGGCAGAATTGGGTGTATGGATGCTGAATGTGCATATTTCAGGTGGCGTAGAAATGATGCGCGCTGCACGAAAAGCCATTGATCAATTTCCAGCGAAAAAAAAACCTTTATTGATTGGCGTTACCGTTTTAACCAGCTTGAATGAAGCTGATTTATTATTTTTAGGAATGCATGATTCAATCGAAGATACGGTTTTACGTATGGCTAAAAAAGCAAAAGAGTGTGGTTTGGATGGCGTTGTTTGTTCTGCAAAAGAAGCAATTTTATTGCGAAAAGAATTGGGAAAAGATTTTTTATTGGTAACGCCAGGTATTCGTTTGATAAATGATGCTGTCGATGATCAAAAAAGAATAATGACACCAGAAGCAGCGCTTGCAAATGGAGTTGATTATCTTGTGATGGGAAGATCAATTGCAGATGCAAAAAATCCAAGAGCCATATTAGCAGCCATTAAAAAACACGGTATTGATACAAATTAAATTCTCTTTAAAATTATTTTGTCTTTTAAATTTTAAGGAGAACTCATGAGAAATTTACTTTTTATTGGTTTGTTATCTATTTTGTGGATGCCGCATTTTTCATATGCAGCTGATAATACGCAATCGCAGCATGTTTCTGTTCAGCGCCAGGCATCTGCGCGCAGTCATTCAAAAATACATCATGTAACACCAGTCGATATGAATCATGCTAATGCAACGCAATTAACCTCCTTAAAAGGAATTGGCGTGAAAAAAGCGAATGCTATTTTGGCTTTTCGTCAAACACATGGTGTATTTAAAAATGTGGATCAGTTGGCTAATGTGAAGGGTATCGGCAAAAAAGGATTGCTGCGATTGCAAACCAATAACCCCGGGCGGATTCAGTTAAATTAAGTGGGCTTACGGTATTAACATAACTGAAAATTTCAGGTAAGCTTAGGTTTCTGGATATGAGTGTATTACAGCAAACATTTTATGTATCATGTTGATTTTGCTGGCATTCTAAATCAATTTTTAGTGTATTCTGTTTTGTTGGATACATTCTATCCAGTCTTTACTTGCCTAGCTCTCTCTTTTACACTAGCTGCGGTTTTTATAGATCCTACTTAGAATTAGCAGCATGGTTAATTTCCATTTTTCATTTTTTGTAAGCCTTGTCGTTGGTGTCATGACAACGATCTATTGTATTTATTTGCTTAAGCCAGCGGCTATGCATATTGGCTTGGTTGATATACCTGGCGGTCGGAAAACGCATTCACAAGCCGTTCCCTTAATCGGTGGTATTGCGATTTTTGTGGGTTATTCATTTTCATTACTGTGTTTGAATATTTCATTGAGCCATTATCGCGGCCTATTAGCTGGTAGTGCAGTTTTAATTTTGATTGGCGTGATGGATGACTTTAGAGAATTGACGCCACGCATTCGACTGGCTGGGCAATGTTTGGTTGCCTTTTTATTGATTGAATGGGGGCATTTATCGTTACTCCATTTAGGTAATTTATTTTTTTTAGGCGATGTAAATTTAGGTTTGGCGTCGCTGATGATCACCGTCTTTTTTGTATTAGGATTTATTAACGCAATCAACATGATTGATGGCCATGATGGATTAGCGGGGTTGATTGTTGTAGGACAGGCATCACTGCTTATGCTGATGAATGTGATATTTGGGCGCGTGCAACATGTTTATCTGTTGTCGTTACTAATTGCAACGTTATGCGCTTTTTTACTATTTAATTTGCCGTTATTTTTCAAAAAACGCGCTACGATTTTTTTGGGTGACGCAGGCAGTACTTTTATTGGATTTGTGATTGTGTGGTTTGCCATTGATCTTTCGCAAGTGACGGTGTCGCATTTTAATGCGCATTTTCATTTTACACCAGTTACTGTTTTGTGGATTTTGGCTTACCCCTTATTTGATTTGTTGGCTGTAATTGCGCATCGTTTTCGAATTGGGAAATCTCCTTTTACTGGCGGGCGAGATCACTTGCATCATATGCTCTTAGATTTGGGATTGCGATCTATGACGGTGACCATCGTATTATTTATTTTTTCTCTGTCGCTGGGTTTAATGGGATTTTTTTTGGCAAGCCAGCAATTGTCTGAGCCATGGCAATGCATGATTTTTTCAGTCGTTTTGCTGGTGTATTTTTTTATCGCTTTTGCTCTTCAGCGTTTTCTATTTTTTCGAGAGAAACTCATGTCAAATAGGTCTGCTTGATGGTGAGTTTCTAGGATGAGATTTTGAAAATGCTTTTTTAGCGATAATGTGCAGTTGATGTTCTTTCTCATCTGGTTTTTTTCTTTGTTTGTATTTTGAGGTGTTATCTTTGTTGTTCTTAGAGTTAAATCACATAAAAATAGTTTATTATTGGTAATTTTCTTGTTACCCCTGTATATTCCCACTTTAATTTTCAGCTACACTACTGAGTATGAGTGGGCCTAACACTATTTTAGTTGGATTTTTATCATGGCATTAGATATCAGAAACGTTGCAATCATTGCGCACGTCGATCACGGCAAAACAACTTTAGTTGATAAATTGTTACAACAATCCGGCACTTTCGATGCCCGTGCGCAACTATCTGAGCGCATGATGGATTCGAATGATTTAGAGCGTGAACGCGGAATTACCATTTTGGCAAAAAACACGGCGATCAAGTGGCATGATTATCGTGTGAATATTGTGGATACGCCAGGCCATGCTGATTTTGGTGGTGAAGTAGAGCGTATTTTATCAATGGTTGATTCTGTTTTGTTGCTGGTAGATGCAGTTGATGGCCCAATGCCGCAAACCCGTTTTGTGACGCAAAAAGCATTTTCATGGGGATTAAAACCCATTGTTGTTATTAATAAAATTGACCGTGAAGGCGCAAGAGCGGATTGGGTTGTTGATCAAGTATTTGATTTGTTTGTTAGTTTGGATGCAACGGATGAGCAATTGGATTTCCCGATTGTGTATACCTCAGCATTGCAAGGATATGCAACCAATGATCCCACTCAAAAAACAGACAATATGGATTTATTATTCCAGACAATTATTGATAAAGTGCCGCCACCAAAAGTGGATGCGAATGCCCCATTTCAAATGCAAGTGAGTGCAATTGATTATTCTAGTTATGTGGGTGCCATTGGTATTGGTCGCGTGACACGAGGCACCATCAAATCCAATTCTTCTATTACAGTAATTGACGCTGCAGGTAAAACACGTAACGCGCGTATTTTACAATTATTTCAAACTATTGGTTTTGAGCGCACTGAAATTCCAGAAGCATCAGCAGGTGATATTATTTCTGTTACAGGTGTGGATAATCTGCGTATTTCAGATACTTTTTGTGATCCAGAACATGTTCAGGCATTGCCAGCATTAACGGTAGATGAGCCGACTGTTAGTATGACATTCTCTGTAAACAATTCACCTTTTGCTGGAAAAGAAGGTAAATATGTAACGAGTCGACAAATTGGTGATCGTCTTGAGCGTGAATTAATTGCCAATGTGGCGTTGCGCGTTCAAGCAACTGATGCATCTGATGAGTATATTGTGTCAGGACGTGGTGAATTGCATTTGTCTATTTTAATTGAAAACATGCGTCGCGAAGGGTTTGAGCTATCAGTTTCGCGTCCAAAAGTGATTCAAAAAGAAATTGACGGTGTCATGAGTGAACCTTATGAGCAATTAATTATTGACGTAGTTGAATCTGATCAAGGTGCGATCATGCAGTATTTAGCAGATCGTCAAGCTGAATTAAAAAATATGTTGCCTGATGGAAAAGGCCGTGTGCGTTTGGATTATGTGATGCCAACACGCGGATTAATTGGTTTTCAAACTAAATTTTTAACATTAACATCGGGTTCAGGTGTGATGCATCACGTGTTTGATCATTACGGTCCTGTAAAAGCAAAAGCGATAAAAGCCCGTCATCGCGGTGTATTGATTTGCAATGGTTCTGGCACAACGCGTGCATTTGGTTTATATGGTTTGCAAGAGCGTGGCTCATTGTTTGTGGGTCCACAAACTGAAGTGTATGAAGGTATGATTGTAGGATTACACACGCGTGAAAATGATTTGGTGGTGAATGCAACCAAAGAAAAACAATTAACCAATATGCGTGCGTCAGGCTCAGATGAAAACATTATTTTAACACCGCCCATGATCATGTCACTTGAACGTGCATTGGCATTTATTGCTGATGATGAGTTAGTGGAAGTGACGCCAAAATCGATACGTATTCGTAAAAAATATTTAAAAGAAAATGATCGTAAGCGGTTTAGCAAGGAGCAGTAAAATAAATAAGTTGTGTGGTATTGAAGAATCAATTTCATGCTGCACAGTGCTTTATAAAAAAGCAGGGCAGATTGTTACTATTTTAATATAAAGCAAAAACAATTTTTGTCTTTCTGAGTGTTATCTAGTAAAAATAGTTGAAAAATTTTTCAGATGAATTTTTTGTGTCTAAGAACGTTTTCTTTTTAGAAATAGGGTGTTATTATTCACGCCTGTTTTGAAAAATCGCTTGAAAGAAGGCGATATTCCAGAGCCAGGATGTTCGAGGAATGCTTGAGTGCTTAGGAGAGGTGGCCGAGTGGGTTTACTGCGATTGAGCAGTAAACGCTCGACAGGGATGTCGAGCTGGGGTGCATCTCTTGCGAAGACAGCACTAGAACAAGGATGTTCGAGGAATGCTTGAGTGCTTAGGAGAGGTGGCCGAGTGGTCGAAGGCGCTCCCCTGCTAAGGGAGTATGGGGCCTAAAGCTTCATCGAGGGTTCAAATCCCTCTCTCTCCGAAAAAAATGATGCGCCCGTAGCTCAGTTGGATAGAGTGTCTGGCTACGAACTAGAAGGTCGGGAGTTCGAATCTCTCCGGGCGCACCAAACAATAAAAAAAGGGGCATTAAGCCCCTTTTTTTATTGTTTCAGATACAGCTTAAATTTGAACTTATTAGAGTTTGACAAAACGCACCTGAGTTTCTTTAGGTTTGCTGTTAGTACTTTTCTTTAACCTGAGCTGCTAGTTTATTGAATGCCGGGATTTTTTTTTGTTGGAATGAGCTGTGTTTTTTCAGCAATTCCATATTTTTCTTGTACTTTTTTTCCTATTTTTATTGTGAAATTTTCTTTTTGAGAGTGGCTGTAGCAAGTATCGACAACACCAAATCCACAGAGTGCTGTTAATTCAGTACATGAAAGAAATAGTCGGCAACAATTATCTGCTCCATAGCGTTGTGCGCCATTACAGGTTTTGTGTGGAGTGTGTTCATTTTTATAAACCTCGCTGTAAGTAGCGCAGAGTCGCCTCGCCGTTTCTTGATGAAAATGGAGTGTCATGCAACGTGATTTTTCATCTGTGATACAGAGGAAAAAATTAAAGAAGGCAAATACGGAATGCATCGTTATTTCGACTGCCGCGAAGGGGCAAAGGCAGGTGGTCGCACCACAACTTAAACAACAATCTACTGCGCGCATGAGAAACCTCTTGCAGGTTGCAATCAAATTAATGTGTCATAATCAACGGATTCGTCATTATAAATAAAAATCTTCACCCAAATAGACTTCTCTTACTTCTTTGTGCGATAAAATAGCTTCTGGTGTGCCTTGAGCAATGATACTGCCTTCATTCACAATATAAGCGTGCTCGCAAATATCCAATGTTTCACGCACGTTATGATCTGTAATTAAAATACCAATTTCACGTTTGGATAAGTGCAGAATAATTTTTTTAATATCAATAACTGAGATAGGATCCACACCAGCAAAGGGTTCGTCTAATAAAATAAACTTGGGATCCATTGCCAGCGCACGTGCAATTTCAACACGACGGGTTTCACCGCCAGATAAACTCATCGCTGGGATATTACGTAAATGCTCAATATGAAATTCAGCAAGCAGCTCATTGAGTCGCGCTTTTTTTTCTGCTTTGCTAAGATCATTTCGCAATTCTAAAATGGCCATGACATTATCAGCAACTGAGAGTTTTCGAAAAATAGATTTTTCTTGTGGCAAATAACCAATGCCTAAGCGTGCACGTGTGTGCATGGCAAGGTGAGTGAGATCTTGTTTATCAATGTGAATAGAGCCATGGTCAAGCGAAATCAGTCCTACAATCATATAAAAACTGGTGGTTTTTCCAGCGCCATTGGGTCCTAATAACCCCACAATTTGACCACTTTCAACGGTGAGTGAAACATCTTTAACTGCAAAACGATCTTTGTATTTTTTTTGTAATTGACTGGCGATTAAAACCGGCATCGCTTAATCCCTTTTATGCGTGGGTTGAAATTGATAGATCGCTTTGGATTGTGATTGTAGCTTATATTGCCCTGTTTTTAAGTTAGCATCAAATCCAACGCCGTGAATAGTCACTCCAGGGCGTGATAGTGTGACGGGTTGCTTTGTTGTTGCGCGTGACTCTTTTGGAAATAAAGTGATTTCGTTGCTTTTAATCGTTGTGATTTCAGCGGGTTGTTTTGCAGGCAGTTCTCGAATAACGACATGACCTTGCAATATTATTTTTTCACCAGTGCTATTAACAATCGCTTGATCAGCTTGGATATGCCAAGGTGTCCGATTTTCAGTGTAAGCAATAATACGGGGTTTTGTAAAAATACTCGTTTTTTGAGGTAAAAAATGCCTTATTTTTTCTGAAGTCATTTTTACTTTTACTTGTCCTTGTTGATTGTACTCCGTGCTGTTGGCTTGAATGATAAAATTATCAATCTGTGTTTTTCCAGTGATTGTTTGTGATTCAAGTTGATTGGCATGAAGTAAAATAAAAATACTCGCCAAACAAATACAGACGAATATTAAAGAATAAATGATAGGTAATTTATATTTCATGCTTGTTTGGCGCTGCAGATCAAGTCACATACTTCTCGTACAGCGCCGTATCCACCTTTTTTTTGTGTACAGTATTTCGCGATGCATTTAATTGATTCTACCGCATTTGCAACGGCGATGGGTAAGCCCACTTTTTCCATCAAAGGTTTGTCCGGTAAGTCATCGCCCACATAAGCAATGTGTTTGGGCATGATATCTAGTTCAGCAAGCAGTAAATCAAAGGCAATGGTTTTATCCTCTTGACCTAAAAAAACATGTTGGATACCCAGTTCATCCAATCGGTGTTGCACTGCTTTGGTATTACGTCCAGAAATGATAGCAACTTCAATGCCACTATTTTGCAATAACTTAATGCCTTGACCATCATGAACATGGAAGGCAACGGCTTGTTCACCACGATGAGTGAAGTAAATTTTTCCATCTGTGAATACACCATCGACATCGAAAATAACGAGTTTAATTTCTTTGGCAATGTTTTGAATGTTCATATTAACAAATTCCTGCGCGTAATAAATGATGCATGTGTATCACGCCAATGGGTTTTTGATTTTCAATCACAACAAGAGAGGTGATTTTATGTTTTTCCATGATCTGCAATGCTTCGGTTGCAAGATTATCTTTGGAAATGGTCAGGCATTTTTTTGTCATAACATTGGCAATGCGGGTTGTATGGACATTGAGACTTTGATCGAGCGAACGACGCAAATCCCCATCGGTAAAAATACCGCATAATTTTCCCAATTCATCTACAACAATGGTCATCCCTAATTTTTTTTGTGTGATGACCATCAGCGCTTCTGACAAGAGAGAATCATTTTTAACCAGTGGCAAATCATTGCCTGTGCACATGAGTTTTTCAATGTTGTTTGATAACAATCGTCTGCCCAATGAGCCGCCAGGATGGTAACGTGCAAAATCATTTTCTTTAAAGCCACGCGCTTGAAGCAGTGTGATGGCAATGGCATCACCCATTACTAACGCAACGGTTGTGCTGGATGTGGGTGCTAATCCTAAAGGGCAAGCCTCTTTTATCACGCTAATATCTAAGTGAACCGTTGCATGTTTTGCTAGTGTAGAATGCGGATTGCCTGTCATTGCAATAATCGGTAAATCCAGCAGTTTAATGATGGGCAACAAAGTGATTACTTCTTCTGTTTCACCTGAGTTTGAAATAGCGATAACAGCATCTCCGGGTGTTAACATGCCTAAGTCACCATGGCCTGCTTCAGCAGGATGAACAAAATAACTGGCGGTGCCGGTGCTAGACAAGGTAGCTGCAATTTTTCGTGCGATATGACCTGATTTTCCCATACCAATGAGAATAACACGGCCTTTGCAGCTCAATAATAGACGACAAGCCTCGGCGTAGGTTTCATTGATGCGTGGTAGTAAGTTAGTGATGGATTGCATTTCAGTGTCGATGACTTGCCGCCCCAGTTCACATAAATAGCCGGTGTCTGTTATTTTTAGCGTGCTTTCTTTTTTGTTTGCGGGTTTCGACATGATTCATATCTATTTTTTGCTATTTTATGATGCGCAGTATCACCTATTTGAGTTATGATATCCAGATCAATTGATGCCGCTCAATACAATTCGTCCATTTCAGAGGTGCATGTGAACTCAGATATCATCATTGCCGTCAATGATGTGTTTTTTTATCGTGAAACCAGGGTTATCTTTAATGGTATTTCGTTATCGATTCCATGCGGAAAAGTCACAGCCATTATGGGACCAAGCGGTACAGGTAAAACAACTTTGCTTAAATTAATTGGTGGGCAGTTGCATCCGTCTTCCGGCACTATTTTTGTTGATCAGCAAAATATACATGAATTATCACAGAAGAGATTATATGATGCGCGACGTAAAATGGGTGTGTTATTTCAAGAGGGTGGTTTATTTACAGACTTGGACGTATTTGAAAATGTAGCATTTCCATTGCGTGAACATACCAGTTTACCAGAAGATATGTTGCGGGATTTGGTTTTAATGCATTTAGAAGCGGTAGGGTTGCGAGGTGCTGCTGCTTTGCGTATCGATCAATTATCTGGTGGCATGGCGCGACGCGTAGCATTGGCACGTGCGATTGTATTAGGCCCTAAAATCATGATGTATGATGAACCTTTTTCTGGACAAGACCCGATTGGTCGGGGAGTATTGTTGCGACTTATAAAAGAATTAAATGATGCCTTGAAGTTAACCAGTGTGGTTGTTTCTCATGATGTGCATGAAACGGCGCAGATAGCTGATTATATGATTATCATTTTTAACGGTAAAATTTTAGGTGCGGGAACACCAACAGAAATTATGAATCATGCGTCACCTGAAGTGCAGCAATTTGTGCAGGGACTACCGGATGGTCCTGTTTCTTTTCATTACCCCGCGAAAAATTATCAAGAGGAATTGTTTGAATGATATCGCGCATTGCTTACATCGGTCGTTTTGGTATTCAGCTTTGTATCCGCATAGGTCGCTCGGGTTTATTTTTATTGAATACCTTGTTGCAACCACCTAAATGGAAACAAGCTTGGCCGTTACTGTCGGTGCAATTATATCGTGTGGGTATTTTATCATTACCGATTATTTTACTGTCTGCTTTATTTATTGGTATGGTGGTGGCATTACAAGGTTTTAATACCTTGCAAAAATTTGGCGCTGAACAAGAGCTCGGGCAATTACTGGCGCTGAGTATTGTTCGAGAGCTGGGGCCAGTGGTGACAGCATTGTTATTTGCTGGGCGAGCAGGTTCTGCTTTGACGGCAGAATTAGGATTAATGAGTGCGACATCGCAATTGAGCAGCTTGGAAATGATGGCAGTGAATCCACTTTGGCGCATTGTTGCGCCAAGATTATGGGCAGGGTTTATTGCGTTGCCGTTACTGACGATTTTATTTGATGTGATGGCGATTTTTGGCGGACAAATAGTGGGTGTAGATTGGTTAGGTGTTGATGATGGTTCTTTTTGGAGTAATATGCAGTCCGCAGTGAGTTTTCATTCGGATGTGCTCAATGGCATTATAAAAAGTTTGGTGTTTGGTTTTGTGGTTACTTGGATTTCTGTCTATCAGGGTTTTTATGCTGAGCCAAATGCACGTGGTATCAGTAAAGCCACAACCAAAACCGTAGTCTATGCTTCATTATTGATATTGGCATTAGATTTTGTATTAACAGCAGTTATGATGGGAGGGTGGTAATTTGCGTAACCACTGGTTAGAACTAGGCGTTGGTTTTTTTATTGTTGTCGCTTTATTTGGATTGCTTTTTTTAGCCTTTAAAGTGAGCGGGTTAACACAAATAGGTGATGGAAATCATTATGTTTTGCGCGCTGATTTTGATAATGTGGGTGATTTAAAAGTACGTGCACCGGTTTCTGTTTCAGGGGTTAAAGTTGGGCGCGTGAGTGGTATTAAGCTTGATCCGAAAACGTATCGTGCTGAGGTGATTTTACAAATTGATAAGCGTTTTCAAGACTTTCCGATTGATACATCTGCCAGTATTTTGACTCAAGGATTATTAGGCTCTAATTATGTGAGTTTAACACCTGGATTTGAACAACAAATGTTAAAACCAGATGGTCGAATTGAAACAACCCATTCAGCCTTGATTCTTGAAAATTTAATTGGTCAGCTGATGTTTAGCTTAACGAATGGTAATAATAAGAATCAAAAGAGCACCGACAATAGCAGAAAAAAAATATAATGTAATTTAAGGAGCAATACATGAAAAATAGATTTTATCTACGCAGTATGATCACGTTGTTACTCGTGTTTTTTATATCACCACTGTGTTTTGCTGTGATGTCGCCAGCAACACAATTTCAAGGTATTGCTAATAGAATGATTTCACAATTAGAAAGCAATAAATCACAATTGCATAAAATGTCTGTGATTCGTCGTATTGTGAATCAAATATTATTGCCAAATGTTGATTTGGATCGTATGTCAGCATCTGTCGTTGGGCGTGCTTGGCAAACAGCAACAGCAGCACAAAAGGCACAATTCAAAAAAGAATTTTCGTATTTGGTTACGACTACTTATGCGGCTGCTTTATCTTCATATAATGATGATCGTGTTGTGTTTCGGCCTTTGCGTGCTGGGTATGAATCAGCGCAAACAACGCGTGTGAACAGTGAAATTATTCGTAAAAATGGCCAACACATTCAAATCACGTACGATGTAACGCGTTCAGGTAATCAATGGAAAGTATATGACTTTAGTATTGAGCATGTCAGTATGGTGCAAAGTTACCGTTCACAATTTGCAAATGTGTTAGCGCAAGGTGGTATGCCTGCATTATTAGCTCGTATTAAAAGTCACAACCGTTCTGGCGCGAGTAACTAATCATGTCGACAGCATCATTGATGCCGATTGAAAATGGTTTTCGTGTTCAAGGTCAAGTTGGGTTTGAAAATGTGCTTGCATTGCGTCGTCAAGGTGAAAAGCAGATTGCGCAATCAGCAAGCACACAACCCTTTGTGATCGACTTATCTGCCATGATGGAATTAGACGCGGCTTGCTTTTCGTTGCTTTTTAGTTGGATGCGGGTAGCGCGAAAAAAAAAGCAAACGGTAACATTAATTAATGTGCAACAATCTTTGCAACGTATGGCGAAAATGTTTGGGCTAGCAGCCTTAATCTGAATCGGGTATCTATCACATGGATAAATTTCAAATTACCGGCGGTGTTTCGCTTAATGGTTCAGTGCGTATTTCTGGTGCTAAAAATGCTGTGTTGCCAATATTAGCTGCAACGCTGCTCACAGATCAAAAAATTATTTTGGATAATATCCCACATTTAAATGACGTTACCACAATGGTAACGTTGCTGTGTCGTTTGGGTGTCAATATCACGATGGGCGATAAAATGTCTATTGAAGTGGATGCGTCTAAAGTGGCTAATTTTAACGCGCCTTATGAATTAGTCAAAACAATGCGTGCCTCTATTTTAGTGTTGGGGCCTTTATTAGCACGCTTCGGTCGTGCAGAGGTATCTTTGCCCGGTGGTTGTGCGATTGGTTCGCGTCCCGTGAATTTGCATATTGATGCACTTGTGAAAATGGGCGCAGCTATTTCAGTGAGTGATGGTTATATTCATGCCTCTGTAAAAGATCGCCTAAAAGGTGCTGACATTCATTTTGAAAAAGTGACGGTAACAGGCACAGAAAATATTTTAATGGCAGCTGTTTTTGCAGAAGGCAAAACGGTTTTGCATAATGCAGCGTGTGAACCGGAAGTGTCAGACCTGGCCAATTTTTTAAACACGTTAGGGGCACGTATTGAAGGAATTACCACAAATACCCTAACCATTCACGGTGTTAAAAAATTACAGGGCGGGCGTCACTTTGTGTTGCCTGATCGTATTGAAGCAGGCACTTATTTGGTTGCTGCTGCGATGACGCGTGGTTGCGTGACAATTAAAAATGTGGTGCCAGAAACACTGACAATTGTTTTACAAAAATTACAAGAAACTGGTGCGATCATTACGTGTGGAAAAGATTGGATAAAGTTAGACATGCAAGGCAAACGACCACGCGCTGTAAATATTGAAACAGCACCTTATCCAGAAATGGCAACTGATATGCAAGCGCAATTTCTTGCACTCAATACCATCGCAGAAGGCGAATCAACTATTACAGAAAATATTTTTGAGAATCGTTTTATGCATGTTCCTGAGCTGCAACGAATGGGTGCAGATATTCGCCTGCAAGGAAATACGGTGTTTTGCACTGGAAAAGCGCATTTAACGGGTGCACCTGTGATGGCAACTGATTTGCGCGCATCAGCAGGATTGGTGTTAGCTGGTTTAGTAGCAGAAGGTCATACGATGATTGATCGTATTTATCACATTGATCGCGGTTATGAATGTATCGAAGAAAAATTTTCAGTGTTAGGCGCACAGATTCAACGTATTTCAAAAAAAACTGCTTCTGCTGAGCGAATCGAATAATTTCTTAATCGGTTTTGTTATCCACCTTCATTCCTGTAGATGCTTCGTTTAAACCTAACTTTCAGAATCAAAAAACCTAAAAATAGGTTTATAAAACACCATTTCTACCTAATTTACATAAAGAGTACAAAATAAAAAGTTATATACTATAATTCGTCAAAATTAGGAGGATTCATGTCAAAAATGACAGCGGCTCAATTGACTGTAAAATGTCTAGAAGCGCAGGGTGTGAAATATGTTTTTGGTATCCCGGGTGCGAAAATAGATGCGGTCTTTGATGCATTGCAAGATTCTTCTATTGAGTTAGTGCTATGCCGTCATGAGCAAAATGCTGCATTTATGGCTGCTGCTTATGGCCGATTAACAGGTGAGCCAGGTGTTGTATTGGTGACTTCTGGGCCAGGTGTTTCTAATTTAGCAACAGGGTTGTTAACTGCTACGACTGAAGGTGATCCGATTGTGGCAATTGGCGGCAACGTTGCGCGAAGCATGGCATTAAAAGAATCGCATCAAAATACAAATAATGTGGCCTTGATGAAACCAGTTACTAAAAGTGCTGTTGAAGTATTGATGTCAGAAAATATTCCTGAAGTTTTTGCGAATGCATTTCGTTTGGCAACTGCACCGCGAGGTGGTGCTTGTTTTATTAGTTTGCCGCAAGATGTGTTATCTGAAACAGTCACTGTGTCGATGATTAAACCTTCAGCAAAAATAAGCTATGGCGCGACACATCAAGCGACATTAATGATAGTCGCCAATTTGGTGAATCAGGCTAAATTCCCGGTTTTATTATTAGGGCAAGAAGCGAGTCGTCCTGAAAATACAAAAATGATTCGTGCACTATTAGAAAAAACACATTTGCCGACAGTGAGTACCTTTCAAGCAGCAGGTGTTGTCTCAAGAGTCTTGTTACCGTGTTTTGCTGGGCGAGTGGGATTGTTTCGTAATCAACCGGGTGATCAATTATTAAAAAAAGCCGACATTGTCATTACGGTTGGTTTTAATTGCGTGGAATATGATCCTGAATTATGGAATGCAGAATGCAAGAAAACAATTGTTCATGTGGATTATTTGCCAGCAAAAATACATGAAACCTATCAACCTAAATTTGAAGTGTTGGGCGATATAGATGCCAATATAGCAGCATTGGTTGGATTGTTAGATTCAATGATGATTTCGAAGAATGAAAAAAATGTGAAACCATTTCATGATGCACATCAAAAAATTATTACGAGCGGAGAAACGATCCAATCTAAAAACCATTTAATGCATCCGCTGCAATTTATTCATGAATTACGCGCCGCGATTGATGATGAAGCATATGTGATTTGCGATGTTGGTACTATTTACATGTGGATGGCACGTTATTTTTTATCTTACGAACCTCATCATTTATTATTCAGTAATGGACAACAAACACTGGGTGTTGCATTACCATGGGCAATGGCGACGCATTTTGTTCATCCGAATAAAAAAATTATCTCCATGTCAGGTGATGGTGGTTTTTTATTTTCAGCGATGGAGTTGGAAAACGCTGTGCGTCACAAACAAAACTTCATCCATTTTGTGTGGCGTGATGGGAGTTATAATATGGTAAAAGAACAAGAGCTCATGAAATACAAGCGTCGCTCTGGCGTTGATTTTGGTGCAGTAGATTTAGTGAGTTTTGCAAAAGCTTTTGGTGCAAAAGGATATACATTAAAAAACCCATCTGATTTTAAACTATTGTTGCAAGAAGCGTTTGCGCAAACGGGGCCTGTCTTAGTTGACATTCCAATTGATTATTCAGACAACCCAGCGTTATTTATATAACGGAGGAAAGCATATGGATCGTTATGAAAAAGGCATAAAAGTGATGCGCCAACATCTGGGTAAGGACGCCGATCAGTATGTGGAATCCATTCGTGAAGTGGCACCTTTATTTGCCAAAATCAATGTTGAATGCGCATTTGGTGATGTATACGGTGATGCAAATAGTGTGCTGGATCAAAAGCAAAAAGAATTATGCAGCATTGCTGCGTTAACGGTGTTGGGGCACAGCTTGCCACAATTAAAATTGCATGTGAGTTGCGCATTAAATTGTGGCGCTACGATGGATGAAATTGTAGAGGTAATTACACAAATGATTTTATATGGTGGTTTTCCCGCTGCAACCAATGCCATTTTAACTGCAAAAACGGTTTTTAAAGAAAAGGGGTATCTAAAATGACAAACCATAATAATTTTTTTGTAGCATTGGGCCGCGTTATTCTGGGATTATTTTTTATTGGTGTCGGCGCGCTGAATCTTGGCTGCTTCCAGGAAAATTTATCTGTATTGATTGCGCACGGCATTCCAGTAGCGACTGTTTTTTTATCTTTTGGGATAGCTGTCCAAATGATTTTAGGTGTTTTTTTAGCGTTGGGAAGATTGCAACGTACGGCGGCTTGTTTATTAATTCTATTTACTGTTATTGTGGCCCCTTTTTATTTAGATTTTTGGAATATGGTGGGTGCCGCCAGAACGGCAACGCTCATTCAATTCTTAAGTGATATTGCTATCATCGGCGGGTTGCTCATGATTGTAGGCACAAAAAAACATTGCAAAAAAGATGTGGAATAAGCATTTTTTAAATGGGCGTTAAGGAGAAATAGCATGCAAAAACGCGACATTCAATTCGATCAAGATGGTCAACCTTATATCGCAGTCACTACGCGTAGTTATGAATTGTTGCAAGATCCCAAATTAAATAAAGGTTCTGCATTTTCTTCTGATGAGCGAAAAGCGTTACATTTAAATGGTCGACTGCCCAACCAAATTGAAACATTAGAACAACAAGTCAAACGTTGTTACGCTCAATTTTGTGAAAAGACAACTGATTTACAAAAAAATATTTATTTAAATTCATTGCATGATAATAATGAAGTTTTATTTTATGCTGTACTCAAAAAGTATTTAAAAGAAATGCTTCCCATTGTTTACACGCCGACAGTTGCTGAAGCAGTGGAAACGTTTAGCTTGGAAAATAGACGTTCGCGAGGATTGTTTATTGCTTATCCTGATGTGAAAACACAGGCTGATATAGAAGCCATGTTAGATCAACGTATTAATGTCAATGTGGATTTAATATTAGTAACTGATGGTGAAGGCATCTTGGGCATTGGTGATTGGGGTGTGGGTGGCATGCATATTGCCATTGGCAAGCTCATGGTTTACACCGCATGTAGTGGGCTCAATCCCAATCGTGTTTTACCTATTCAATTGGATGTTGGTACGAATAATGAAAAATTATTGAATGATCCGGAATATTTGGGATGGCATCATAAGCGTATTACGGGAAAAGAATACGATGATTTTATCGATAAATTTGTAAAAGCAGTTCAAAAAAAATTCCCAATGGTGTATTTGCACTGGGAAGATTTTGGTCGCGATAACGCGCGAAAGAATTTAGAACGTTATCGCACTGAAATGGCCACATTTAATGATGATATGCAAGGCACAGGTGCAACGGCATTGGCTTGTGTATTGTCTGGCATGGTTGCAAAAAAAGAAAAAATAAAAGAGCAACGTGTTGTTTTTTTAGGTGCGGGTACAGCAGGCTGTGGTATTGCCGATCAATTTTGGCAAGCCATGTTGGCAGAAGGATTATCAGAAACGGAAGCTAGAAAAAATTTTTGGTTAGTGGACCGTTTTGGTTTGTTATTAACAGACTCCGCTGATTTGCAGTCATTTCAAAAGCCTTATGCACGTGATCCCAATGAAGTGCAAAAGTGGATTGTTTCAGACAAAAAAAACATTACTTTGACGGAAGTGGTTAAAAACGTGAACCCCACTATTATTGTTGGATGTTCTACTGTGCGTGGTGCATTCACGGAAGAGATTGTAAAGCACATGGCAACGCATTGTGAACGCCCTATTATTTTGCCGTTATCGAATCCAACAAACCATTGCGAAGCAACGGCAATGGATTTAATGAATTGGACAGATGGAAAAGTATTAATGGCATTGGGTTCACCGTTTGATCCAGTGAAATTTAAAGGGAAGATACATCCTGTTTCACAAAGTAATAATGCATTTGTATTTCCAGGATTGGGCCGCGGTATTATCGTGTCAAAAGCAAAATGGGTATCCGATGAAATGATTTATGCGGCATGCGAAGCGTTGAGTTTGGCATCTCCCGCACGAAAAGATCCAACAGCACCGTTATTGCCTGATATTGCGAGTGCAGCAGATGTAGCGGACAGTATTGCGTTGGCAGTGGCGGAAATGGCAAGAAAACAAGGTTTATCTCAAATTGATGAAAAGCTGGATTTTAAAAAACGACTTGCTGAACAAAAATGGGAAGCAAACTATTTCCCGTATCGCGCCGTATAAGCGTGCTGTAATGCCAGCTTACTTATTGTAACGCACTATAATTGCAGTTAATTTTTTAATCAATCAATATAATTCAGAGTGGTAACACAATAATGACTTTAATTTAATATTTTCTTAACAGTTGCTGTGTATTATTAGATCATCAACGTATAAATAAAGGAAAACTATAATGAAACTATTAAATAAAAAATCAATATTAAGTTTTTTATCAGCCAGTGCCGTAGCTTGTATTTTATCGGTAACTTTTAATTCAAGTGCTATGGCAGCACCAAGTGTTATGACAGCACCGTACAGTATACATATCAACCACCTTATTCTTGGTCCTGGCGTGAAAAAAGAAGTTTCGAAAGATTTCGTAGGGTTATATACACAATCCAACATATTCGGCTCTCTTTCTAGCAACAAACCGAATCAGATCGCTTTGTGGAGCAAAGATTTTTTAAACCCAGAATTACAGAATATTAACAAGCCTAAAACAACTTTAGAATTCGTAATTGCTAATATTACGCCGGCTTCTCCGCCAGAAAGTTGCAAAAAAGTGTTTCATAAATCCCATGATTTTGCTGCTGTAATAATCAATAAAAACAATTGCAAATGGGTTAAATCCTTATAAGCCAGCAGGGAGTATGCGGTGGGGTGCTGGGGACATTCCTTCCGCTAGAGTGATCTAGCCCCGCTTTGACGGACACTTTGTTAAGAGAGTAAATTCTCGAAAACAGAGGTGTGAAATGAACGAAGAAAGTAAAAATCAAAAACAAAATCGCAGAAAATTTAGTCCTGAATTCAAAGATCAAATCTTGGTGTGCGCTGAAATGGACGGTATTGCTTAAGCAGCAAAAGATCATCGATATCAATTTTCTGTTGCACTTATATGTGAACTGCTGCGTGTTTCTCGTAGCGGTTTTTATGCATGGATAATGCGAAAACCAAGTAAGCAAAATCAAGTTAATCAATTATTGGATGTGAAAATAAAATCCGTGTTTGCTGCGAATTATAAACGCTATGGTGCGCCACACATTACGCACACACTAACGAAGACTGCTTGTATTTAGCGGTTATTATTGAGCTGTATTCGCGCGCTGTGATTGGTTGATCGATGAATCAGCGGATGAATAAAGCGCTCGTCTGTGATGCGCTGACAATGGATTTTTTCAGAGCCCATTTTTATAGAAACAAGTAAAATAGTTGCTTAAAATTTACTCGACATTTTTGGAAGTTGTTTCACACGGGTGATACTGTAAAAATATAGTTCTGTACATTTAAAAAAATGGTTGGCATGATTAAAAATCATTTACTTAAACTACAAAATAGGATGCTTACCATGGGGGCTAAATGCAGGACAATTCTGAGCAACATCGTAACATCGCAATATCGCAATATCGCAATAAAAAACTAAAAAATTCAGCTATCGCTTTATTTTTCAGGCTCTCATTTTTCTCACTCACAACAATGGCTGGCAGCCCTGATCAAATGGTAATGCCATCTGTGCCTGCGCATTACACCACTAATAAAAACTGGGAAGTCTTTGGTGGCGTAGGATATTCAAATTATCTAAACGGAACTAATAACGACACATTTTTTGTTACGCCAGCACAACCCCCTGCATCTGCTGAAATAGATCAATTAGCGCAATCGTAAGCCCCCACAAATCCCACCTACCCGAACACTTCAACCCCTGTTAACCTCGCTTTGTTTCTAACAAAGCGCAGGAGCAAATGATGATAGACAGCAACGGGATACTTATCACCGACACGCCT
>Ga0210006_1000059_pt1 | contig 86421 bp, 66 predicted proteins | sample CryGey02umfilter_2_FD_185452 | JGI IMG/M metagenome (GOLD analysis project Ga0210006, IMG submission 185452) | Groundwater microbial communities from aquifer in Utah, USA - Crystal Geyser 4/10/14 0.2 um filter (SPAdes) (version 3) | ecosystem: Environmental > Aquatic > Deep subsurface >... | reverse complement strand
ACGTTTTTCCGAATCTCGATGGTCATTTTTTAGCGGAAAAACCCGCCATTTATTGCGTCGTCAGTGGAACTTTGTTTTATGCGACAGGACTGTCGCATAACTACCGAAAAGAGTTGTCGCATAATCCGTCTCGTGTCAATCCAACGCGTTGATTTTGCTTACATGGAGGCCAGTTATGACGACACCCCCGCGCAATTACTACGACACTCCCGCCTGCTCGATGTGGTTCGAGCTCAAATGCGTCCCCAGCATCTGAACCTGAACGTGCATCATTGGGGTCTGCCAGCGGATTTTCCAGCAAAGTGACGTGATCTCCCCCCCCGGCGTTAGCACCCCTCTTGGCGGGGGTGTGGCTCCTGGGGGCGGTGGCCTTGGCTCTCGCGACCTTGAAATGCCGCCTCCGCCACCTTGCATCGTCCGTTGGGTCGACCGGGATGGTGCCGATCAGCCTTCTGATGTGGCTTTCGAAAGTCAACGAGACCGGCGGACGAACCGGTGCATCTGACCGATGCAGGCCACGCCATGAACACCCCCCCCCACCACCGCATTCGCGTCTGCGTTGATGTCGGCAGCCGCAAGCACAGCGTCGCGGTCGGCCTTGCCGACGGACGCCTCCTCGACGTCGTCGTAGGTGGGGCGCCGCCCCGAAGGCGATCCCCTCGGGGTGTTGGTGCTTAGCGGCGGTATCATGAACAAACTGTAACAAACGCTTGACACCCTCTGCTCGCCTGTCTTCAACTGGGCGCCGACAAGCAGCGGTCAGATCCTTTAGGTGGTTGGCTTTTTTGACGTTGAAGGCGCATTGAAAATGCGTCAATACGGTGGGCGTTTTGCAGCGGTTTCCGATCACCCCCTACACAGGAACGTCCCCATGAGTCGTGCCCCCTCCAAACGGCGTTCCGCTGCCCCCGCCACCCTTGATTCGCCTGCACAAGCTGCCCCCCCCGCTGCTCCCCCCCCCTCCCCGAAGGCCAGCCGCCCCTACCTGGTGGGCATCGGTGCCTCGGCGGGGGGGCTGGAGGCCCTTTCGGCGGTGATTGCGGCGTTGCCCACCGATCTGGGCATCTCTTACGTGGTGTTGCAGCACCTCTCCCCCACCCACCGCAGCATGATGGTGCAACTGCTGGGGCGTGAAACCGCCATGGCGGTGCAAGAGGTAGAACACGGATTGCGACCGGAGCCCGACACCATTTACGTCGCTCCGGCCAGCAGCAACGTTAAGTTGAAGGAGGGGTGTTTCGAGCTGATCGAGGGGCCGCGTGAGGCGACCCCTCGCCCCTCGGTGAACATCTTCCTGACCTCCCTAGCCGAAGAAAAAGGGGAGGACGCCATTGGGGTGATCCTTTCCGGCACCGGCAGCGATGGCGCCTCGGGGCTGCGCGACATCAAAGCGGCGGGGGGGTACACCTTCGCCCAGGATCCGCAAACGGCGAAGTACAACGGGATGCCCCAGTCGGCCATCGACACCGGCTGCGTCGACTGGGTGTTGCCCCCAGAGGGTATTGCCGAAGAGATCGCCATCGTCGCCCGTTCCCATGGGACGGTGGCGGTGGCCGACAAACCCCCCATTGCGGCAACCACCCTAAAAAAGCTGCTGATGAAGGTTAAGCAGCAAACCCGCATCGATTTTTCGGGCTACAAAGAGGGGACGTTGTGGCGACGCATCGAACGGCGCATGGCCGCCACCCACGTCTACAACCTGGACAGCTACTTGGAGTTGATCGAAAGCAACCCCGAAGAGCTGGACCACCTGGGCAAAGACATCCTGATTTCGGTGACCGCCTTCTTCCGCGATCCCGAAGCGTTTGCGGCGTTGCGGGCCCAGTTGCGTGCCGTCATTCAGGGCAAGCGGATCGGCGATGAAATCCGCATCTGGGTTCCGGCCTGCGCCACCGGAGAAGAGGCCTACACCCTGGCCATTTTGCTGGCCGAAACCCTAGGCCCCAGTCTGGCGCAGTTTCGGGTGCAGATTTTTGCCACCGACATCGACACCAACGCCTTGACCATTGCCCGCAAGGGCTCCTACGCCGAAAGCGCCCTGGTCGATCTGGAACCGGGGTTGGCGATGCGGTATTTCCAGAAGGTGGGCAACCGCCTAGAGGTCTCCCGCCTGCTGCGCGACATGGTGGTGGTGGCCCGCCAAGATCTGGTCCAAGACCCCCCCTTCCTGCGGCTGGATTTGGTCAGTTGCCGCAACATGCTCATCTACCTGCAAAACGAGTTGCAGGCCAAGGTGTTGGCCACCTTCCACTACAGCCTCAACCCCAACGCCCTGCTGTTTTTGGGCAAGTCGGAGGGGATTTTCCAGCAGGAGGGGCTCTTCGATGTGGTCGACAAATCGGCCCGCATCTACCGGCGCTGCGCCGGGGAATCGCGCCTGACCGTATCGGCCTTTCGTTTGCCCGATGTGGGGGAGCGCTCCCCCCCCAAAATGGTGGCCGACTCCGAAACCCGCCTTCTGGAAGAGGCGGTGCGCCATTACGTCCCGGCCACGGTATTGATCAGCAGCAATTTCGACATCCTGCACATCCATGGCAACGTCACGCCCTACCTGGCGGTGATGCCGGGTAAACCCAACTTCAACCTGCAACACCTGCTGCACCGGGATCTGCGGGCCGACCTGCAACTGCTGCAACATCACGCCGAACACAAGCAGGAATCTTCGTTTGGGCGCCCCCATACCCTGAAGGTGGGCCAAGAGACCCACGAGGTCCGTCTGGCGGTGCATCCCCTGGATCGCGGTGGGATCAGCCCCCTGTTTTTGGTGTGTTTCGAAGAGTTGCCCCTCGTTGGAACGGCGTCGGGGGATGGGGAAACCCCCGACGCCCACTCCGATGCCGGGCGCAATGTGCGAGAACTGGAGGAGGAGCTGATTTCGACCCGGGAGCGGTTGCAAACGGTGATCGAAGAGCTGGAGACCTCCAACGAAGAGATGCAGGCGCTCAACGAAGAGGTGGTGGCGGCCAACGAAGAATTGCAGTCCTCCAACGAAGAGCTGGAGGCGGCCAACGAAGAATTGCAATCCACCAACGAAGAGATGACCACGGTCAACGAGGAATTGCAGGTGCGCTCCGGGGAATTGGCCGATTTGCTCAACGACCTGGAAAACATTCAAAACTGCGTTGGTTTCCCCATCATGGTGTGCAACTCCAATCTAGAATTGGTCCGCTTCAACAGTCCGGCGGCAGCGTTGTTTTCGTTGTCGAACGCCTCGATTCGGCAATCCCTGGCGGGCATTAAACTCCCGCCGGGAATGCAAGACTTTACCGGGAAAATCCGCGCGGCAATTACCGATAACCGCAGCAGCGAAACCCACGTGTTTTCCAACGAGCGCCACTACCTGCTGCACGTCTCCCCCTACGAAACCAAGGCACGCAACCATCGCGGGGCGATTGTGGTGTTGCTCGACCATACGGACCGTCTGGTGGCCGAACGGGATGTGCGTAAAAACCGGGAAATCCTGCTGGCGATCATGAACAACTCAACCTCCATCATCGGGTTAAAAGATTTGGGGGGTCGGTACGAATTTGTGAACCAGAAGTTTGAGAAATTCTTCGATCTGAAGGCGCAGGATGTTCTTGGCAAAACCGACGCCCAGATTTTCTCTAGAAAAATCGCCGATGATTTCCGCACCAAAGAGCTTGAGGTTGTGCGTTTACGTGAGCCGATGGAGTTTGAAGATCAACTCACCTTGTCGGTTGATCGGGAGCGGTTTCTGCATTCCATCCGCTTCCCGCTGCTGAGTGAAGACGGGGTGGTCTACAGCATTTGCACCCAGGCGGTGGACGTGACCGAACACAAACACGCCGAGGATCAACTGCGTTTGGCGGCGCGGGTGTTTGATCGGGCGGGGGAGGGGATTGTGGTCACCGATGCCCACCAGAAGATTTTGACCGTCAATGCCGCCTTCACCCAGGTGACCGGTTATACCGCTGAGGAGGTGATCGGGCGCAGCCCCCGGTTGCTGTCGTCCGGCAAACACGATGCCGCCTTTTACCAAGGATTGTGGCTACACCTGAACGCTCATGGCTGGTGGCAGGGGGAGATCTGGAACCGGCGCAAAGGGGGGCAGGTGTACCCCGAGTGGCTCACCATCAACGTGGTGAATGACCCCGAGGGGAACGTCATCAACTACGTGGGGATTTTCAGCGACATCTCGGTGGTTAAGGAGTCTCAGCGCAAGGTTGAGTTTTTGGCCACCCACGACGAACTGACCGAATTGCCCAACCGCGCTTTGTTCATGGACCGCCTACATCAGGCCATCGCCCACGCGCAACGGGCCGAAAACACCTTCGCCATCCTGTTCATCGACCTGGACAACTTCAAAATCATCAACGATTCCCTGGGGCACGCGGCGGGCGATACCCTGCTGAAAGAGATCGCCCTTCGGCTGCGTGGTTGTGTGCGGGTGGGGGATACGGTGGCCCGCTTCGGCGGGGATGAATTTGCCCTGTTGATCGAAGACTCCAGTGCGGCCGAGGCCGAAATGACCGCCCACCGTATTGCCGATGCCATGCTGCGCCCCTATTCCATTGGGCGGCAGAATGTTTTTCCGGGGGCCAGCGTGGGCATTTGCCTCTACCCCGATGACGGCCAGGACCCCGAGACCCTGTTGAAAAACGCCGACAGCGCCATGTACCAAGCCAAGGATGGGGGTAAACGTTCCCACCACTTCTTCACCGATGAACTCAAGCGGGTGGCCGACGAGCGGCTGCGGCTTGAAACCGATCTGCGCAGCGCCATTGAGCACAACGAGCTGCACCTGGTCTACCAACCTCAGTTGGATGTGGCCCGGGGAAACCTGATTGGGGTGGAGGCGTTGGCGCGGTGGCAGCATCCTCGCGACGGCCTGATTCCCCCGGCTAAGTTCATCCCCTTGGCCGAAAAGGCCGGCATCATCGATCGTTTGGGGGAGTGGTGCGCCGCCACCGCCTGCGCTCAGATGGCCCAGTGGGTGGCGCAGGGGCAGCCGATTCCCAGGGTTTCCATCAACGTGTCGCAGCAGCAATTCCGGCGCAGCAACATCCCGGCGTTGATGTTGCGCCTGCTCAGCCAGCACAGCTTGGCAGCCGAGCGGGTGGTGCTGGAATTGACCGAAAGTGCCCTGGTTCAGGATGCCCATCAAACCCAAACGTCGCTGCTGGAGCTCAAAGCGCTGGGGGTTCGACTGAGCATCGACGACTTCGGCACGGGGTATTCGTCCCTGGCCTACTTGCGCCGCCTGCCGATCCACGAGTTGAAAATCGCCCAGGATTTTGTGGTCGACATTGCCCACAGCAAAGATGCCCAGGCCATCGCCAAAACCATCCTGCTGATGGCCCAAACCCTGGGGTTCAGCGTGGTGGCCGAGGGGATCGAAACCGAAGGCCAGCTTCAGGTGCTGCGCGAGATCGGCTGCGACATCGGCCAGGGGTTCCTCTTCGCCCATCCGCTGACGGCGCAAGATCTGATCGCCAAGTACGGTGTAACGGGTGATCCTGTGCCCTCCCCGTGATCGGACCCGTGCCGCCAGCCGCCGCTTGATGACCCTGTACTGGGACCGGGACCGGCAGAAACCGTTGTTCTGCAAACCCAAGCAAAACCAGGGCGACCTTTTACCCACAAATCCTTTGAAGGAGGGGAAGATGCTGAAAAAAACCGTGACGGTGTTGCTGACGCTGGTGGTGGTGTGGGGGATGACAACCCAGGCGCAGTCACGCCCCAAGAAACCGGTCGATGGCCCCACCGTGTTCGAGGAGACCTGCTTCAAGTGCCACACCATCTCGGGGGTTCCCCCCTTCGACGGTGCCGACGCCACCAAGAAGGATCTGCGCCAGGCTTTGTCGGATCAGGCGCTGATCGAGGATCGGATCACCAACGGCATCAAGAAGGGGACGGCCGAGATGCCCGCTTTCAAATACAAAACCAAGTTCATGAAAGAGGAGTTTCCCGTTCTTCTGGAATGGCTGACCTCCCTGAAATAACCCCCCCGGAACTCTCGAACCGGTGGGAATCCCGCCGGTTCGGACGGGATCCTCTTCTTCGGGAGTTGCCATGTTGGAACGAAAACTCGGCCTGCACGGGGTCACCCCCAGCCAGGGGGTGGCCGGGCGCAGGCGTTACGCCATGGTGGTCGATCTGCGCGCCTGCACCGGCTGCGCCGCCTGCGTGGTGAGCTGCAAAACCTCTTTCGATGTGCCGCTGGGGGAGTGGCGGATGTGGATCAAAGAGGAGGAGGCCGGCGAGTTCCCCCACGTCCAACACCTGAACCTGCCCCGTTTTTGCAACCACTGCGACTCCCCCCCCTGCGTGCGCAACTGCCCCACCGGGGCGACCTTCAAACATCCCGATGGTCAGGTGTTGCAGCGCTACAACCGCTGCATCGGTTGCCGTACCTGCATGGCGACCTGCCCCTACAACGCCCGCCACTTCTTGCCCGAACACCGGGCCGACTCCCGCACCCCGATCAACGTGGTCGATAAATGCGACGGCTGCATCACCCAGGTTAGTCGGGGAGAACTGCCGGTCTGCGTCGCCACCTGCCCCCATGGGGCGCTGAGTTACGGCGATCTCAACGACCGCGAGAGCGCGGTGGCCAGGCTGGTGGCGGTCAACCGGGTTTCCAACCTGCGCCCCGACATGGGGACCAACCCCATGGTCTTCTACATTGGCCTCGATCAGGGGTTGAGCGACCCGGCGGACTCCTACCTTGATCGCAGCGCCCAGCTCGCCGAACGCAAGCGCGACTACCTGCGCCATCACCAAGAGCTGGAGGGGGATTACATCGAAGGGGAGACCGGTCCAATCGACTTCATCGGGCGGACCTTGACCAACCTGGGGCGTTTCTTGCGCGATGTGCCCAGTAAGTTGTTCGGGGGAGGGCGCTGACATGGAAAGAGAAATCGTTGCCAACGCCATGCATCACGCCACTTGGGGCATCCCGATTGCCATCTACTTCTACCTGGTGGGGGCCTCGGCGGGCTCTTTTGTGGTTTCGTCGCTCGGCTGGGTGTTCGGGATTCCCAAGTACAAGCCGATCTCTTTGTTTTCTGCGATCACCGCCATCGTGCTGCTGCTGATCGTCCCGGTGCTCTTGGTCTTCGACCTGGGCCACCTGTGGCGCTTTTTCCACCTGCTCTTCTTGACCAGCTTCAGCCATTGGTCGGCCCCGATGATGTGGGGGACCTGCCTGATTATGGCCTATACCTTCGGGATGATGGTCTACGCCTGGTTTGTCTGGCGGCACGACGTGGTCTGGGCCAAACGCTTCGGCATCCTGGCGGTGGTGCTGGCCATCGGTACCCACTGGTACACCGGGGTGGTCACCCAGCTCATCCCCGGCCTCGACCCCAACCACACCGCCACCGCCCCGATTCTTTTCCTTACCGGCGCGTTCGTCTCGGGGATCGGCTTTCTCTGCCTGATGCTGGCGCTGCGCAACCGCTGGGTGGGTGAAGAAAACCAAGTCGCCCCCGAGCTGATCGTCGGGCTGTCGCGCCTGATGATGTGGGGGATCGTCTTCGACCTCTTCTTGCTGCTGAACGAGTTCTTGCAGATGACCTACGGACGGGGGGAGGAGTGGGTGGTCTTCTACAAGGTGCTGCTCGGTCCGTTCCAGGTGCCGTTCGTCTGGATCGAGATCGTCTGGGGACTTTTGCTGCCGCTCACCCTGCTGGCCTGGCCCAAGGTGGGTCGGCAGTACCCGGTGGTGCTGACCGCCTGCTTTATGGCGACGACAGGGATCATCGGCATGCGCATCTGGTGGGTGATGGGGGGCTTTTATGTTCAGACGTTTTATTGAGGAGGGGGCGGTGACGGGCCGTGAGGTCGTGTCGGACAAGTCCGACCTCCACACCCTGACCCGCCGTCAGTTCTTACTCAGCAGCGCCGCAGTTTCGGTCGCGGCGGCCGCTGCCTTGGCGACCCCGATTCCAGCCCGCGCCGCCCCCCTGGGGGCCGAAGGGGCGCGGTACCACAACTTCAAGCGGGCGCTGCGCACGCCGGTTTTCACGGCATCCCCCGCCTTCGGCAATCCCTACCCTCTGATCGCCTGGCAAGAGGACGACCCTCTTGCCCCCGTGCGGATGGACGGGGGAAGCGGCCCCCGCGTCGTGGCGATCTCGGGGATCCCCCATGCACCGGCCAGCCTGGGTCGGGCGGGCGTTGCCCATGTGGCCGCCGTGCTCGAAGCCGACGACCCCGACCGGCTGACCACCCCCCTGCGGCGCACCGGTCCACGCGGCAGCGGACAGTACCAAGCCGCCACCTGGGATCAGGCACTGGCAGAATTGGCCCCGGAACTGGCCCGTGCCCGACCTACGGGCACCGTAATCCTTACCGGCCCCCGCGCTCCAACCACCCTGTGGAACCGCTTTGCCCGCACCCTGGCCACCCCCCACCACTTCACCCTCGGTTTTGCCGCCGGGCGGGCCAAGGTGTGGCAGGCGGTGTGGGGGGTCGAGGCACCGGTGGCCGATGTGGCCAGGGCGGGGCTGGTCCTCGATTTCGGCGCCAACTTCTTGCGCAGCCACCCCGAGTGGGGGGCCAACCTGATGCAGGGGCGCAGCCGTTTTGGCACGCGCTTGATCTCCATCGACCCCCGCCTGTCGCGCACCGCTGCGGCCGCCGAACGCTGGATTCCCATCCGTCCCGGCACCGATGCCCTGCTCGCCCGGGCGCTGGCCGCCCAAATGGTGTGGAACGAGAGCGCCGATGTGACCGCCGCCGCCAAGCTTGGGGGGCTCGATCCCAAGGAGCTCGGCAGTCTGCTCGACGATACCGACTTGGACGCCATTGCCGAAGCGACCGGCCTGCCGTTGAAAACCCTCGAAGCCCTCGGCGACGAGGTCAGCCGCATCCGCCCCCTGACGGTGATCGCCGGGGCGGGGGCGATTGCCCATAGCGGCGGGGGGGGCGCCGAACGCTGGATCGCCCTGCTCGCCCTACTGGCCGGATCGGTCGAAAAACCGGGAGGACTCGCGCAACCCCGAGGCTTCGAGCTGGGTGCCATCACCCCCGAGCCCCCCACCTCCAAGGCCGACCCTGCATCCCCCATGTCAGCGGGGGAGCAGCTCCCCTGGCAGGCGCCTTACCTCGATCTGCTGGTGGTGCATGAGGCCAATCCCGCCTTCGATCAACCCGCCGCCGCCGTGTGGCGGGGCTGGTTGGGGGAGGAGGATGCCATCGGCACCACGGTTGCCATCGCCACCCGGCGTAGCGAAACCACCGATCTGTGCGACTGGATCCTCCCCGAGGCCCACTGGCTGGAGCGGCATGAGGCGGTGACTGGGCAGGCGACCTTGCTGCCGTGGGTCGGCGCCCGTCAGCCCGCCCGCACCCCGCCGGGGGGGGCGCTGGCGCTGGCGGTCATTCTGCGTGATCTGCTGCGGGGCTCACGTCCCGAAGCGGCGCAAAAGTATTGGAATTTCGAGGATCCCGCCCAGTGGCTCGCCCCCCAGCTCGATGGGGTAGAGGGGTTGGAAGAGGAGGGGGGCTGGCAGGCTGTGCTGCCCAAGGTTGGGATTTGGCCCCTCTATGGCCGCTTCGATCCCCAAAGCCGTCAGGTGCTCGACGATGACGGCTATCCGCCGCTGCCCACCTTCCCCGCCGCCCCCCCCAAGATGAGGCTGGGCGCCCTGCCCGAGTGGGAGGCGCCCCCCGAGGTGGCGCAGCCGGGGGGGCTGACGTTGATCGTCCACGCCGCCGAGGTTGGCGATGGGGACGTGACCGCCAACCACAAACTGATCGCCGAGCAGCAGATGGCCAACCACGTGCAGATCAACCCTGGGATTGCCCGCCTTTTACAGATTGAGGATGGCGACTTGATCCGGGTGATCTCGGTTCAGGGGTATTTGGTCGGTCAGGCGCGGCTGACCCAGACGATTCACCCCGAGGTGGTGGCGATGCACGCTCAAGGGGGGCATTGGGCAGGGGGGGCGGTGGCGGCTGGCCATGCCGGCCCCGAACATCGGGAGGCCAACGGCCCCATCGACTCCCCCGACGCCGATCTGGCCCACAACCTGTGGTGGAGCGACCGGGGGGTCCACCCCATGGATCTGCTCGCCCCCCATTTCGACCCCGAGACGGGGCTGGCGGCCCGCTGCACCCCGGTGCGCATCGAAGCGGCCCAGGCCGGGGACGTGTATGGCCAGGTGGTGATTGGGGGGCAGGCATGAGAGGGATGATGGAACGGTTCAAAGCGTTATGGGCCCGCCTTCGTGGTGGTGATGCCCAACTGAAAAAAATCGCCTACGGCTTGGTGGCTGCGGTGGTGTTGGTCGTGCTGATCGGTGTCGGCAAGCTAGGGCTGATGCCGGTACCGGGGGTTCATTCCTGGTTCGACGATCCGGCCACCTGCGCCTTCTGCCATGAGACCTGGTACGGCGACGAGGCCACCTTCAATCCCCAAGCGGGGGCCGAAAAACCGTTTGGGGTGACCGTCGGCTGCGCCGAGTGTCACCCCTCGGCCGCCGAGGAATTCCGTAGCAGCGCCCACGGCATGAGCGCCTCCGATCTCAAGCCCGGTTGCGTGAATTGCCACGACGCCCCCCATTCGGTCCCCACCTTCTTCAGCCACATGTTCTTGGAGGCAGGAAAGTGGAAGGGGGTGCAGATCGCCCTGCGCGATCAGGATTACAACAACCGCACCCTCGCCCCCGCCTTGGCGATCAAGGAGCGGGCGCGGATGGTCGCCGACGGCGGCGCCTCATGCCGCGCCTGCCACGAGGCGCCGGGGGCGACCTTCCCCAAAACGCTGCCGCAGCATCAGGCGGCCCTGTCGGGGCAGGGAAGCTGCCTGGATTGCCACGCCAATCTGACCCATCAACGCAGTCATCCGGTGGCTTTGGCCGGGCATGGCGATGCGATTCGGGGGCAAGCGCTGGCAACCCAGCCGGTGGGGCCCGAGAAGAAAACCTGCTTCCAGTGCCACGGCGCTGGGGGGGTGAGCGAAAACCCGGAGTGGCCGAGTCTGGCGGGGCAGGGGGTGCGTTATGTCGAGCAGCGGCTGCGCGCACTGCGCATGGCGGGCGAGGGGGGCGGGGCGATGGGGCAGGTCGCCGCCACCTTGAACGACGGGCAGATCGACGACCTGGCCGCCTATTTCGCCACCCTGCCCCCCAAAGCGGTCGAGCCCCCCTTGGATTTGCTGGAGGAGGCGCGGGGGATCGAGGCGTTTGCGCGCTGCGCCGGTTGCCACGGTCCCCAAGGGCAAGGGCAGGGGGTCTTCCCCCGCATCGCCGGTCAGCCGCTGGGCTATCTGATCGTGAGCCTGACCGCCTACCGCGACGGCCAGCGGGCGCCGGGTTCGATCATGGCGCGGGCGGTCGCCGAGATGGACGACGAGGCCATCGAGCAGGTGGCGGGGTGGCTGGCGACGGTGGAGTGAAAAACCAAGGTTTTTTGTAGGAGCGCCGCCTCGGCGCGATTATTGAGCCCCGAGGGCGCGCCCGTTCGAATTGGGAAGGAAGGCAATTATTCATCGCGTCATCGCGCCGAGGGCGGCGCTCCTACAAATTTTCGATGCAGGCTCTCTTGCCGAGGGTCGCCTTCGATCGACGCCGTTTGGCTTCAGGCCGAAAACCTCGATGTGGTCTTGCCATGCGGTGGTGGGGGTGGCGGGGTGGCTGGCGACGGTGGAGTGAAAAACCAAGGTTTTTTGTAGGAGCGCCGCCTCGGCGCGATTATTGAGCCCCGAGGGCGCACCCGTTCGAATTGGGAAGGAAAGCAATCATTCATCGCGTCATCGCGTCATCGCGCCGAGGGCGGCGCTCCTACAAATCTTTCAATGCAGGCTCTCTTGCCGAGGGTCTCCTTTGATCGACGCCGTTTGGCTCCAAGCCGAAAACCTCGATGTGGTCTTGCCATGCGGTGGTGCAGGTGGCGGGGTGGCTGGCGACGGTGGAGTGAAAACCCAAGGTTTTTGTAGGAGCGCCGCCTCGGCGCGATTATTGAGCCCCGAGGGCGCGCCCGTTCGAATTGAGAAGGAAGGCGATCATTCATCGCGCCATCGCGTCATCGCGCCGAGGGCGGCGCTCCTACAAATTTTCGATGCAGGCTCTCTTGCCGAGGGTCTCCTTTGATCGACGCCGTTTGGCTCCAAGCCGAAAACCTCGATGGGGTTTCATGCGGTGGTGCAGGTGGCGGGGTGGCTGGCGATGGTGGAGTGAAAAACCAAGGTTTTTGTGGGAGCGCCGCCTCGGCGCGATTATTGAGCCCCGAGGGCGCGCCCGTTCGAATTGGGAAGGAAGGCAATCATTCATCGCGTCATCGCGTCATCGCGCCGAGGGCGGCGCTCCTACAAATTTTCGATGCAGGCTCTCTTGCCGAGGGTCGCCTTCGATCTTCAACCCGAGACCCCCATGACCCTTTCGATCTACTCCGTTTGGCTCCAAGCCGAAAACCTCGATGTGGTCTTGCCGCGCCGTATCTTGGGGATCTTCCCGGTGCGTCGTTCGGTGGCGATGGGGTTTCATGCGGTGGTGCAGGTGGCGGCCGAGAATCCCGGTCAGGCGCAGAAGCTGGCCCAAGCGACACTGACCGACGATTTCGCCCGCATCCCCCGCAATGCCCCCGAAACCTGGCACCTCAAGGTGCGCGATTTGCGCCACGACGGCCCCGCCCCTCGGCTCATCCCCAAGGCGGGGTGTCTGAACAACGATTGGGCCGCCGCTTGGTACCCGATGGACGACCCCAAGGCGGCCCGCCACCGCGAAAAGGTGGTGCGGGCCAGGCTTTGGGAGGGGCAGCGGGTGGGGTGAGGGGTTGTTCAGGCGGTGCCGTGGTGGTGTGATCCCTCTTGCAGGTTTCGACACCCGCTACGGCCCCCGCCGTCGCCGAAAGGGAGGATGCGATGTCGAACGACTCCGAGCAGTTGCAGCGCCGCATTGCCGAGCTCGAAGGGCAGGTCCGCCAAGTCGAGACGGCCCATCGGGAGTGGCTCAGCGCCCTGGATTCCATCGACAGCGCGGTGTTTATGCACGACTTGCAGTTCCGCATTCTGCGGGCCAACCGGGCCTACCAGCGCCTGGCGGATCGCCCCTACGATCAGATCGTCGGCCAACCCTACTACACCGTGTTCCCCCTGCTGCCGGGGCCGCTGGCCAGTTGCCAGCAAGCCCTGACGCACTGCGCCGAAAGTCAGGAGGAGGTGACGGTGGGGCAGCGGGTCTACCGCTCCCGCGCCTTCGTGGTGTGCGACGACGCAAGCCACCCCCTGCATTCGGTCCACATCCTCGACGACATCACCCAAGAGCGGCGCAGCCAGCTCCTGCTGCACGACCGCGAAGACCGGCTGCGCGGCATCTTCAACAACACCAGAAGCGGCATTGCCATCTACCGGGCGGTTGAGGAGGGGGCCGATTTTGTTTTTGTCGACTTCAACCCGGGGGCGGAGCAGATCGAAAAGCTGGCACGGGGGCAGGTGGTCGGGCGGCGCGTGACCGAGGTGTTCCCAGGGGTGGAGGCGTTTGGTCTGCTCGACGTGCTGCGCCGGGTGTGGCAGACCGGTCAGCCGGAGGATTTCGAGCCGAAGATCTACCGCGACACCCGTGTCGAAGGTTGGCGGGAAAACCACATCTTCCGGCTCGATCAAGGCGATGTGGTGGCCATTTACAACGACGTTACCGTCCGCAAACAGGCCGAGGCCGACCTGCGCGACAGCGAAGAGCGTTACCGCACCCTGTTTGAGTCATCCCGCGACGCTTTGGTGGTGCTGGATCGCAGCGCCCTCGTCCTGATCGACGCCAACCCGACGGCCTTGGCGTTGTTTGGACTGGGCAACCTGAAAGCGCTGCGCGGCCTGAGCCCCATGGACATCTCCGCGCCGGTGCAAGCGGACGGAGAGGAGCCGATGGCGGGTGCGCGCAGACTGATCGACGAGGCGTTGAGTGGTGCCGTCGCCCCCTTCGAGTGGCTTTGCCGCCACCGCGACGGCGCCATCTTCCCGGTCGAGGCGATGCTGACCCCCTTTGAGGTCGACGGCGCCCCCCTGTTGCTGGCCACGGTGCGCGACATCTCCGAGCGCAAGCGACACGAGGCCGAATTGCAGGCATCCCACGACCTGCTGCGTTCCGTGGTCGAGAACATCCCCCACCGGGTCTTCTGGAAGGACAGCAACTCTCGCTACCTGGGTTGCAACACCCTCTTCGCCCGCGACGCCGGGCTTGAGCATCCCGAGCAACTGCTCGGCAAGGACGACTTCGCCATGGGTTGGCGCGATCAGGCCGAGCTGTACCGGAGCGACGACAAGGCGGTGATGGATTCCGACACCCCCAAGCTCGACTTCGAAGAGCCCCAAACCACCCCCGAGGGGGGGGAGATCTGGCTGCGCACCTCGAAGGTGCCGCTGCACGACGAGCAGGGGGCGGTGCGTGGGGTGCTCGGGATCTACGCCGACGTCACCGAGGAGCACAACAACCGATTGGAGCTCCAGCGGGCCAACATCGCCTTGCGCACCATCGGCGCCGGGAATTCGGCCCTCATCCATGCCAAGGAGGAGGGGGTGCTGCTAAGGGAGATGTGCCGGGCGGCGGTCGAACAGGGGGGGTACCGTTTCGCCTGGATCGGCTACGCCTTGGACGATCCCGGCAAAACCATCGAACCCCAGGCCTGGGCCGGTCAGGCCAACGGCTACCTTGATGCCCTGACCCTGACCTGGGGGGGGGAGGGGCGCAAGGCGATCCCCTCGGGGGAGGCGATTCGTACCGGCGAGATCCAGCTCGTGCCCAACGTCGAGCTTCATCCGGGAGACCGACGCTGGATCGCCGAGACCCGCCGGTTTGGTTTTTCCTCGTGCGTTGCCCTGCCGCTCATGGAGGGGGGACGCCCCTTCGGGGTCTTGGTGTTGCTCGACGACGCCCTGGGCGTGTTCGGCGACCGGGAGGTCGCCATTTTGAACGAGATGGCGGGCGATCTGGCCTATGGGGTGCGGATGCTGCGCATTCAACAGGCCCACGCCGGGCACGAGCGACAGATTCGCAACACCCTGCTCGAAACGGTGCAAACGGTGGCCGCCATTGTCGAAATGCGCGACCCCTACACCGCTGGCCATCAACGCCGGGTCGCCGATTTGGCCCTGGCCATCGGCCATGATCTGGGTTGGGACGACGAACATTGCCAAGCGCTGTATCTGGCCGGGGTGGTCCACGATGTGGGCAAGATCAACATCCCTGCCGAGATCCTGAGCAGACCGAGCCGGCTGACCCCCATCGAACTCGAATACGTCCGGTCCCATGCCCAGGCGGGGTACGAGATTCTGAAGCCGGTCCACTTCCCCTGGCCGATCGCCGAGATCGTGCATCAACACCACGAACGGCTCGATGGCTCCGGCTATCCCCAGGGTTTGCAGGGGGATGACATCCTGCCCGAGGCCAAGATATTGATGGTGGCCGATGTGGTCGAGGCGATCTCTTCCCACCGTCCCTACCGCCCCAGCCTGGGGATGGAGGCGGCGCTGGACGAAATCGAATCCAATCGGGGGACCCTCTTCGATCCCGAGGTGGTCGACGCCTGCTTGCGCTTGATCCGCGACAAGGGGTTTGTCTTCCGGGATTGAGGGGTCGAAACCCTCGGCCCGAGGGCGGGCCTCCTACGAAGGGCTCAAGCGATGGGGTTTTTCGTAGGAGCGGCGCTTTTGTGGGAGCGCCGTCCCGGCGCGATTATCGAACCAAAGCCTTTCCTTCCCCGAACCAAAACCCTCGGCCCGAGGGCGGGCCTCCTACACCGGGGCGGGCCTGTTTCCCCCTCACCGCAGCCGGTATTCCAGCGCCACCTCGATCTTCATCGGCAGGGTAAATCCCTCGGGGGGGGCGGGCAGGGGGAGCGCCCGCTCCAGCGCCTCCATGGCCGCCGCACACAGGCTTCCCACCCCGCCGTCCGCCTCGACATGGACCGCCCCTCCCCCCTCCTGCAACCAAAACCCCAGCCGCACCACCCCCTCGATTCCCCGTCGCCGCGCCGTGTTCGGATAGAACTTGTGGGCCTCAAGATGGGCGATCAGCCGTCCCAAAAAGGCGGCCCGTTCGTCGGGGGAGGCGACCGCACGGGGGGGCGGGGCGGCTGCGGTGACGGTGGGGGTGGGATCGGCTTGGGGTTGCGCGACCTCCTCCTCGACCTCCTTCGCGATGGTCTCTTCGACCGCAACCTCCTCGACCCCCTTGGGGGGAGGCGGGGGGGCGAGCGCTGGGGTGGGGGCCTGGGTGTGCAACAGCGGCGGTGGCTCCTCCTCCTTGGGTTTGGGGGGCGGGGGTGGGGGCGGTTCGGGCTTCATCTCTTCCGGCGGCGCGATGGGGGGATCCAGCGCCGGGGGGAGGAGCGACACCGTCACCGGCCCAGCCTGCTCGGGGGCGGCCAGCGCGGGGAGCACCTGGTATTGCAACAACAGGGCGCCGTGCAGCAGCAGCGATAGGGCGATGCCCAGATGCAGCACCCGGCGCTGGGCCGGAGAGGGGTCAAAACGGGGAAGCGCGGGGTTCATGGGGCGACCCAACCCAGGGCGGTGGCGCTCCCCAACAGCAGCAACAGCAATGCGCCCCCCCGCCGGGCGGCAGGGAGGTAAGGGCCGATTTCGGCCCGAATCCGCGCCCCCCCCGAACCGGCCAATCCCGCCAGCACCAGCCCCGGAACCGCGACGGCGCCAAGTCCAAACGCCAGCCCCATCCCCCCGCCCAACCAGGGGGAGGCGCTCGCGGCGGCGGCGGCCAGCACGGTACTCAAGGGGATGCAGGGGGAGGCGGCCAGGGTCGCCCCCATCAGGTAGAGGGTGAGCGGGGTGGCCGGTTTGGGGGCGGGGCGGCGCCGGATCGGCGCCACCCCTTCGGTGGCCGGTGGTGCGGGGTGTTGGCACCCTTGACCGCTGCGCCACAGCGCCACCCCCGCCGCCACAGTGACCCCCCCCAAAAGCACCGTGACCCCCCCTTGGGGAAAGGCCTGGAGCAGCGTCGCCCCCCCCCATCCCGCCAGGGTCGCCAGGGTGGTGTAGGTGGTCAGTCGCCCCGCCAAAAAGGGGAGCACCCCCAGCCGGACCGTGCTCTCGCCCCCGTGCAGGGTCAGCAACGGCCCGGCGTAGGGCAGGCAGGTGAGCAGGCAGGGACCGGCCCCGAAGGCGAGACCCAGCAGCAGGGCGGCGGGCAGGGAGAGGGCGAGGGTTTCAGTCATGGGTATGGGTTGGCCGGTGTTGGGTAGGAGGGGTGAGGATTCGGGTTGTGGGTTGGGTGGGCGCTCACGGGCGACACCCCTCACCCCAACCCTCTCCCCAGTTCTGGGGAGAGGGGGTTGATGTTGCCCCGAACGAAAGGGCCGGGGGTTGGGCTGGCCTGTTCGCCCGGAAGACCGGGCTTTTACACCCAGCCCAACCGGTTGATCTCGGTTGTAGAGGCCCCGCTGGCGCTCGCCTTGAGTGAAGCGAAGGGAAGATTTTCCCCCTCGCCCCCCCAGGGGGAGAGGGTCGGGGTGAGGGGGCTGCCGTGCGGGTCCAAACGGTGATTTTGGGCAGGCTGCGTCCTCGTGAAGACCCTGCGTCGGTTCCCCCCTTCCCACCATGAACCACCCCTCACCCCAACCCTCTCCCCAGTTCTGGGGAGAGGGGGTTGATGTTGCCCCGAACGAACCGACCGGGGGTTGGGGTGGCGCCCGTCGAAGGGAGGGCGAAGCGTGGGTGGTTTTCCCCCTCGCCCCCCCAGGGGGAGAGGGTCGGGGTGAGGGGGCTGCAGTGCGGGTCCAAACGGTGATTTTGGGCAGGCTGCGTCCTCGTGAAGACCCTGCGTCGGCTCCCCCCTTCCCACCATGAACCCCCCCTCACCCCCACCCTCTCCCCAGGTCTGGGGAGAGGGCTGACGTTGCCCAGATCGAACCGACCGGGGGTTGGGGTGGCGTCTGCTCGAACCAGGCGTTTCGCCGGTCGAGGCCACCCCCACGGTTCAGCGCCAGACCGTTCCCCCCATCAGCGGGGAGAGGGTCGGGGTGAGGGGCGGTTGCACGAAGTCCGCAGGTGGCGTTGCGGCCAATCCTCACCCCCCGCGCCCCCGCCACCACCCCAACAACGAGCTTTTTTCCCACGCTTTCTGGCTCTTCTTGCGCCCTTTGAAATAACCCGGATCCGACGTGAACACCGGCATCCCGGCATACCGCAGTTGCAGCGCCCCGGCGTCAGGGCAGAACTCGACGCAGCGGCCGCACAGGGTGCAATCGGCGTGGGTGATGTGCAGCGGTTTCGCGGCGACCTCTTTCACCTCGCCCTCCTGGGCGGCGGCGTTGCTCACCGCTTGCCCCTCCTGGGCGGCGGCGTTGCTCACCGCTTGCCCCGCCTCGGCGACCCCGGCCACCGCGATCTCGCGGATGTCCATGGGGCAGGCGCCCGCGCACAGGTTGCACTTGGCGCAGCGGGGGGTCGCCGTCTTCACCAAACGCAGCAGTCCCAACCGGCGGAACAGAGCATGCAGCGCCAGCATCGGGCAGATGCGGCAGAAGGGTTGTTTGACCCCCAACGATAGCGCCGTCATGCCGCCGAACAGCGCCACCCCGGTCAGCGACAGCGCCAGCCCCAGCGCCGAATCGGTCGCCACCGCGAACTGGCTCAGGTCGCCCCCCATCAGGGTGGTCATGAAGCGGCTGGGGCAGATGGTGCAAAAGGGGCTGCCCAGCTCGTGGGGGGTGATGCCCATGCCGGTGAGCAGCGGCAGGGCGAAGACAAACCCGCCCAGCAGCAGCCACTTCCAGGGACGGGTTTTCTTCACCGTCCCCTCGCGCAGTGGCCACTGGGGGACGATCCCCAGCTTGGTCGACAGGCCGTGGACCAGCTCTTGAAAAGTCCCCAGCGGGCAGATCCAGCCGCAGAAGGCTTTGTTGAGCACCACGAACAACAGCAGAAATCCGCCCAGGGTGGTCAGGGTCGGCAGCAGGGCGGGGATCCAGGGGCCGCCGTCGCTCAGCCAGCCCCCGACCCGGTGATCCATCTGGTGCTGAAAGGGGATCAAGGTGCAGTAGTCGGCGGTGGTGGCGTCGTAGGCGCAGGCGAGCGCCGGGAGGTTGCCGCTGATTTTGTCGGCGGCGTAGAAGCCGACGATGGCCGAGCCGTAGACCAAGAAGAGAAAAAAGGCGATCTGCACCACCTTGCGCAGCAATGAGACGTTGATCGTCATGACGCACCTGCCTTTCGCCGCGACAGCACAATCAAGCCCAAGGCAAAGCCCCCCACCGCCCCCTTCCAGCCCCAATCCAATGAATGGTTGCGGGAGAGCCCCCCGTAGTAGTCGGCGCTCAAGGTGGCGATGTAGCGGATGCCGCCGCGCTCGGTTTCGGCGCGCACCTTCATTGCCCCCTTGGGGCCTCGGTCGAAGGGGGACTTGGGGGCGTCGGCGCTGGGGACCAGCAGATCGAGCGGCAGGGTGAACACCACCCGCCCGGCTGCGTCGCTGCGCCCCTCAAGGGTGGTGTGCTGAGCGGTTTTGAGCAGCACCGTGGCCCCCGGCAGTGGCTGGCCGTCGAGGCTGACGCGAAAGGCGGCCGGTTTTTCCTCTTGGTAGCGCCAGTGTTCCCGGGGCAGCGGATCGGGGATCACCTCAAGACCGGCGCGGGCGGCGCCGGTCAATTCGCTGGGGGAGTGGCCGCTCGGTTTGCCGTGGGCCGCGTACCAGCGGGTGGCGGTCTCCATGACGCCGCCCTGCAGCCGCTGCGCCCAGAGCAGGTGGTAGTAGTCGATCCCGGTGGCGGGGGGGGTGAAGCGCTCCCCCACCGGGGTCAGGGGGGTGGCGGCCAGATCGGGGGCCCACAGCACCGCCGTCGCCCCCTCGCCGTCCCGCAAAAGATAGGTCGGTTGCGGCATCCCCACGGGGGCGTGGCCGGTTGCGGGTGTCCCGGCGAGGGAGTTTGCGCTCATGGCCGGCTTGCCACGCTGGATGGGGGCGGTTTCCCAGGTCATGGCTTGGGCGGGGGCGGCGATGGCCAGAAGGGCCGCGAGTCCTATCAATCCTGCGTTTTTCAGGCTGTTCATCAGAACCTCCCGGTGATCCCGGCGGTATAGGTCCGCCCCTGATTGACCACAATCGAGAGATCTTCCGCGTTGTAGACCCCATCGCCGTTGCCGTCCCCCGAGGCGCTGCGGGCGGTGTTGAAGTAGCGGGTGTCGAGCACGTTGTCGACCCGGGCGAACAGCTCCCAATCGCCCCCGGCCCCCTGCATCCGCCAGGTTCCCAGCAGGTTGACGCTGGCGTGTCCCCCTATCTTTTCTTGGTTGATCTCGTCGGCCCAATACGACGAGATCGCATCGACCTCGCCCCGCAGGGTGAAGCCGCCGCCGGAGGTCCGAGCGGTCATGCCGACGTTGAGGTGGTGTTTCGGGGTGCGGGGAACGGTGTTGCCGGTGTTGTTGTAGTGAACGACGGTGGGGTTGGCGACGTAGCGGCTGCCGAGCACCAGATAGAAGTTGTCGTACTGGGTGAAGCTGGCGTCGAGGTAGGTGTAGGCCAGATCGAAGGCCAGCGGCGCGGCGGTGTCGGTGTGGGCGGCCAGCTCAAGCCCCTTGCTGCGGGCGGCGCCGATGTTGGCCCATTGGGCGGTGGTCCCGCTGGGGGTGACCGAGTACTGCCCCACCGAGCTCATGATGAAGTCCTTGCGCTCGACCCAGAACAGCGCCCCCTCCAGGGTCCAGCCGTTGCCGTGGAAGCGGCTGCCCAGTTCGTAGTTGAGCGCTTGTTCCGGCTTGAGCCCCTCGTTGCTGGCGGTGGTGCCGGTGGGGGAGATGGTCCCGGCGAAGAGTTGATCGACGGTCGGGGTACGGAAGCCGGTCGAGGCGCTCACGTACAGCTCGTCGTCCCCACCCAGGTCGTAGTTGGCCCCGACCCGCCAGGAGGCGACGTCAAAGGCTTTATTCAGCGACAGGGTGTTGGTGTGTTTTGCGGTGGGGTTGCCGGTGTAGTCCAGCTTGATGTGGTCGTAGCGTCCGTTGAGGGTGAAGGTCAGATCGGCGCCTGCCGGGAGCTTCAACTCCCCATACAGCGCCTGCACCCCCTCTTTGGTGGTGTCGTCGGCGGTGACGGTCCCGGCGGTGTTGACGGCGGGGGAGAAGGGTGAGGACTTGAAGTCGACCAGGTATTTGGACTGGTTGATGTAGGTGTTGGCCCGCAGGTCGAGGGCGACCATCCAGCCCAGATCGCCCGAACCGCGCAGCTCGCTCTTCACCCCCGCCTGGGTCTGCCGGTAGTCGTTGTAACTGGTGTAGGCGTCGATGTCGGTGACTGCGGCGCCGGTGGCGGTGTAGTTCTGGGGGGCGGACGAGAAGTTGGTGTGGTCGCCGTAGCGGTAGGCGGTGACCATCAAATTGTTGCGGTTGCCCTCCAGGGCGTAGGTGGCGAAGTACTTGTCGAGCCGGGTGTTGAACATCCGGGCGTAGTCCCGCCCTTGATCACTCTGGGGATCGAGCGCCGCCTGGGTCACCCCCTTGACCGAGCCGTGGCTGTCCTTTTTGCGGTGGGCCACCTCGGCGCCGAAGGTCAGGTCGGCGTCGTCGCTCAGGTAGATTTGACCCTTGCCGCTGACGTTTTGGGTGAGGTAGCCCGATTGGTAGTAGTAGCCGTCCGATTTGCGGGCGTTGGCCTGCACGAAGGCGTTGAACCCCTCCTGGGCGGTGCCGACCCGCAGCATTCCCTTGGTGTAGTCGAAGCTTCCCGCCTCGGCGGCGGCGGTGACCCCCGCATGTCTGGCCCCGCGCTTGGTGGTGATGATGACCGCCCCCGAGAGGGCGTCTTCGCCAAAGAGGAACGAGGCCCCCCCCTTGATGACCCGGATCGACTCGATGTTGTCCAGATCGATGTTGACCTTGCCGGTGCGCTCGAAGACCGGCACCCCGTCGATGACCACCGCGACCCCCGGTTTTTCACCCATGAAGCGCTGGTTTTCGATGCCGCGAATGTGGATTTTGAGGGTGTCGCCCGAATCGAATTCGGTGGTGATGCCGGGTATGCCTTGCAGTAGCTGCTGGATGTTCTCGGCGTGGGCGGCGTCGACCTGGCTGCCGTCGATGGTCTCGATCCCCACCGGCTCGCCGCGCCGGGCCTCGAAGCGGTCGTCGATGGTGGTCGATTCGACCCGGATGGTCCCCAAATTCTCGGCGTGGACGGCAGAGGGCAGCAGGGCGACCCCGGCCAAGGCCAGGATCAGGTGGCGGCGACGGACGGTGTGGATCATGGACGCTCTCGTGGGTTTTTGGGTTGGGTATTGAAGAGGGCCGAAAAAAGGGCCGACCCCACGCGGGTGTTTTGAGGCGGGGGCCGGCCAAGATCGGGAAGAAGCACCCCTGGAGGACGCGCATGAAGATGAACCATCCAGAAGAAGCTTGGGGTGGTAGGTACAAGCGATGTGCCAGGGGGTAAAAAGGGCGGAAAGACGGGTTTTTTTGCGGTATGGCGTGGGGCTGCCGGGGAACATATGCGGCATATGGCGCAGAGCGGGTGCGGGGGGTGGCGCAGATGGGGGCCGGTCGTTGTGGGGTTGAGAGGGGGGAGGGGGCGATACCGCCGAGGCGTCGGGGCTATCCGGTCGTTTCGACTTGGCCGATCATGCTGGCCGCGAAGTTGCAGTGGAGCCGTTTTCCGCTCGTTTCATCTCAATGCGTTCCGACCGAGGAGTTCAAACCATGAAAACCATCCGCCAAGCCGCCGCCGCCCTGACCCTGGGCGCCCTGATGATTGCCGCCCCCGCATCGGCCGAACCGATGAAGGGGCACGGCGACCACGACATGGTGATGCACCACATGCACGTGATGATCCTGCACGCCAGCGAGATGGCGGCCGAGGGGGGCAATCTGCTGATGTTGGGCGACATGGGGATGGCCCCCGGCGTCGATGAGCAGACCCGCCACCACGGGGCGATGATGCTCGACGGGGCCGAAAAGGTGCTCAACGAGGTGATCGACTCCCCCACCATGGCCGCCATGCACAAGGCGGGGATGAGCCCCGAACAATCGAAAGAGATGGCCTATGTGCACGACCTGGCCCAGAGCGTGCGCCGCACCATCGCGCTGATCCGGGCGATGCCCAAGGTCAAGCCGATGGCGATGGAGGGGATGTCGCACTGAGCACGGGGCGGCAGGCAGCAAAACAAAAGGGGCTCCGTTTCGGAGCCCCTTTTTTGTTGGCGCTGGGGGGTGTTACCCGACGTGTTCCCCGGCAATGTCGCGGGCCAGATCGTAGAGGGGCATCGCCTCGATCCCATCGCCGATTCGGAAGCGCTCCGTGCCGGGGTAGACCACGAAGCGGCGCTGGGGGGTCAGGTCGGTGCAGGCGGCGTGAAAGCCCCGTTCGACCTTGGGGGTCAGGCTGCGTTTGATTTCGATGGCCCACAGTCGACCGTCGGGCCAATGCAAAAGCAAATCGATTTCGGCCCCGCCGCTGCTGCGGTAAAAGAAGGGCTGGCAATCGCGGGGGGCGCAAGAGATCAGGTTTTCCAGCACGAAGCCCTCCCAACTTGCCCCCACCACCGGGTGGCTCAGGAGCGTCTCTTTGTCGCGAATGCCAAGCAGGGTGTGGACCAAGCCGCTGTCGCGAACATAGACCTTCGGCGACTTGACCAAACGTTTGCCCAGGTTGGCGTGCCAGGGCTGGAGGCGACGCACCAGAAACAGATCGTTCAAGAGATCGAGATAGGCGGTGGCGGTTTTGCCGTCCACCCCCAGGTTGCGGGCGAATTGAGCGGCGTTGAGCAAGCCGCCGTGGTGATGGGCCAGCATGACCCAGAAGCGACGCAAGGTTTCGGCGGCGATGCGGGGGCCGAACTGGGGGATGTCCCGCTCCAGATAGGTGCGGATGAAATTCTGGCGCCAGCGCGAACTTGCTGCGTGGGAGGCCAAAAAACTCTCGGGGAATCCCCCTTGCAACCACAGTGTGTCGTTGGCTTCGGGGCCGGTTTCGAGGATGTTCAGGGGGGTCAGCTCCAGGTAGGCAATACGTCCCGCCAGACTCTCCCCCGATTGTTTGAGCAGGTCGAGGCTGGCCGAGCCCAAAAGCAGGTACCGCCCCCCCGTGCGCCCCTCCCGGCGGTTGCGGTCGATCATGCCCCGCAGGATCGGGAACAACCCCGGCGAGCGATGGATTTCATCCAATACGACCAGCTTGTCCCGGTGATCCCCAAAATAGAGTTCCGGCTGGGCCAGCTTGGCCCGATCCCCCTCCGATTCCAGATCGAGGTAGATGGCGTTCCCGGTTTGCGACACCGCCCAGGCCAGGGTGGTCTTTCCCACTTGGCGGGGGCCAAGCAGGGCAACGGCGGGCGTTTCGGCCAGGGCAAGGGTCAACTCGGATTGCAGAAGGCGGGTAATCATGCTTGCAATTGTGGATTAACATTCCCTATTTGCAAGGATAAACCCCTAGGGGTCTGTCGGGCTTGAGCGTCCGTAGCGAGCCGAGTGGGGAATCGAGGCCAAATTTTCATGGTTTTGAGGATCATAGTGGTGTCTATGTGACGAAAAACCGGGGGAATTTGGACCGATTACCCGCCGGCGCACGACTGCATGGATGCAGGAGGTAGAGCAATGCAGGAGTAATTGCCGAGTAGGACGATCTCAAGTCCGACAGACTCCTAGAGTCGGGTGAAGTGAGGGCGCCGATGGCCTCGGCAACCGCCCTACCCCCATCCGTACACCATCCCCCTCGCCCCTCCAGGCGGTATCCATTCCCCGAGCCCCCCCCACCATGGCCGCGATGCACAAGGCGGGGATGAGCCCCGAACAATCCAAGGAGATGGCCTACGTGCACGATCTGGACATGAGCGTGCGCCGCACCATCGCGCTGATCCGGGCGATGCCCAAGGTCAAGCCGATGGCGATGGAGGGGATGTCGCACTGAGCGCGGGGCGGCAGGTCGCAACAAAAAAGGGGCTCCGTTTCGGAGCCCCTTTTTGTTGGGGGTAGACGGGGTCGATCCGCCGGAGCTTACGGCGCCACCGCCCACACCTTGACGTCGTCGACCGAGAAGATCGTCTGGTTGTTGCACAAATAACCGAACGTCCCCCGCTCGTAGGTTTCGTCCTGGAATCCGGCCACGAATTGGCCGTTGAGGTACAGATCGAAGCGGCCGTCGACCCCGACGATCCGGACCGTGTTGTGCTCCCCTTTGCCCCGGCGCATCGCCCCGGTCGCCTCCTCTGGGGTGAGGTTTTCCCAGCTCCCCCGACGCCAGCGGTTGAAGGAGAAGGTGCCCCGTTGGGTCAGGTAGAGGGCGTAGCCATCGGCCAGGGCGTATTGGCCGTTGGAGCGGAAGATCAAGGTGACCCGGGCGTTGTCCCCCCCTTCCCAACGTAGATCGCTTTCCCAGACGAAGTCGGTGGAGTCGTTCAGGGTTCCACCGTAGTAGACGCGGGCATGCCAGCTCGGGGGGATGGTGTCGGCGTCGATGTACAGACGGCCATTGCGGTAGGGGGCCCCCTGGTTGCCTTCGGGGGCCAGAAGCTGCGAATCCATGGTGTCGTCGAGCAGCAGTTTGCCCGGTTTGGCCTGGGGATTCAGGGGGGCGCGGGCCAGACTTGGGGTGCCCAGGGGGATGGGATCGGGGGAGACCCGATCCCCCTTTTGGATCGTCACCCCCGCTTCGAGCCGGAGGATCGTCCCCTTGGATCGGGTGGGGCCGACCTCGGTCAGGCGCATCGTGCCGATTCGGTCGAGGTTGCTGAACAGCACCGCGCCGCTGTCGTCCCGCTCCACCTTGAGATGGGCGACGAAAAGCCGCTGCCCCGGTTTCATGCCGTCGTTTTCCCCCAGATCGACGAAGACCGTAGCTCCTTTGACCCCGAGGGCGGTTCCGACCAGGGGATAGGCCGAGGCCCATCCTCCGGCCAGCCATTTGGCGTTCCACTCGGGGATGGCCGAACCGGTCTGGGGCAGAACCCGCTCGACCTGCGCGGTTGCGACATCGACCACCGTAACCCCCAGGCTCACCTCATCCCCCGGCCCGTCGAGAATCTCGACCGCCGCGATTTTCTCGGCCCCCAGGATCTTTCCGAGTTCCACCACACGGGTGGCGTCGGCCACCCCCGAGATCTGCAACTTTTGTTCGGCCATCACCGCGGCCAACCGGTCGCGGTCCACCAGGGTGTAACGGCCGGAGGATGACAAATATCCGCGCAGGGCGCTCATGGCCGCCTCGGTTTTGGCGGCGCTCACCCCGGCACCGGGGACCGGCAGCAGGATGAAGCTGGTTTTGGCCCAGGCGGGGGGGGACAGCGTGAAGAGCAGCAACAGGGCGAGCAGCAGAGGTGGGCGGCGCGGCATGGGGGACCTCGACGAAGCTGGGTAGGGGGAACCTCGTCGCAGATTAAAACCGGTTCGCCGGATTGAAAACCGTTTGTGCCAAGGGGGTTACCCCACCCCGTACACCATCCCCCCCTGCCGTTCCAAACGATAGGGGCGGGAGGTGCGGCCCAACATCAGGGCCAGATCGCCGGTCGACCTCGGCGTGGCGACATGGCCGTGGCGTTGCAACAGCTGCAAATAGCGGTCGCTCCAGCGCTCGGCCAGCACCAGGTGGGACCAGGCGACGACCCCATCGTCGCGACAAACCCGTTCCATCTGTGTCAGCAGGGGTAGGGGATCGTCGAAGAGGTGGAGCACCCCCCACGACACCACCGCCCCCATGCTGTGTTCCAAAAAGGGAAGCGCGAAGGCGTTGCCTTGCAGCAGCAGAATGTCGGGGGGCAGCGCGCCGCCGTGGGCCCGTTTAAGCCGGTCGCGGGCCAAACGCAGCATGGCCAAAGAGCGGTCGAGCAGCAGCAGCGGACGGTGATGGGTGGCCAGATAGGGGGCCAGGGTGAACTTCAGGGTGCCGCAGCCGACGTCGAGGATCGGCCCCTCGTTCGCCGCCGCCAGCGCCTGGGCGGCGCGGCGGCGGTAGTCGGCCACCGAATTGCCCCAAACCACGCGGTTGTACAGGGGGTTGCCAACCACCCGGTCGTACCCCTTGGCGATGGGGTCGTAGTCGCTGGCAATCTCGGCGTCGGGCAGGCAGGTATGGATCCCCTCCTCCAACAGGCGCCAGTCGGTGCCGGGGATGGAGCGTTTGTCGAGACGTTGGCTCATCAAGGTCTCCTGTGGGCGGCAATCCAGGGCAGCAAAAGCGTGGCAAAAAGGGTTTCGAATCGGGTGAGCTCTCCCCCTTCGCGCAGCGCCCCGATCAGGGTCGCCAGGTAGAGGGCGAACAGGGTCTGGGTTGCACCTTCGATGGGGATGTCACTGCGCCATTGCCTCGTCTGTTGCCCCTGCAGCAGCACCTTGCCGACCTCCTCCAGAAACGCCTGGATCTGCCGGTCGAAGCGCTCCTTCCACCCCCCTTGAAGAAAGAGCCCCTCCTTGAGCAGAACCCGGCTGAGCTCGGGTTGCTCGGCGTAGAAGACAAACAGGGGGCGGAAGAGGCGTTGGAGCTGCTCGGCCAGGGGCAGCGGCGCCTGGGCGGCGTTGATCCCCTCGGCAATACGGGGCTCCAGCCCCTCCAGCAGCACGGCGGCGAGCAGGTTGAGTTTGTTGTCGAAATGCAGGTGGACCGACCCGACCCCGACCCCCGCCGCCTGAGCGATCTGCCGGATCGTTGTCTGTTCGTACCCCTGCCGGGCGAAGATGTCGCGTCCGGCGTGCAGGATCGCTTGCCGGGTCAGCGCTTTGGTTTCGTGCCGTGGTGGGGGAGGCATGTTCCCCTCTTATCGAATGAACATGTTCAGTGAACAGGTTCATTGGTAGCGCGAGGCGTGGCAGGGGTCAAGCGCAGACACAAAAAAAGGGGCCGAAAGGGCCCCTTGGGATGCTGGATCGAGGTGGTCTCAAGGTCAGAAGGTCGCCTCCCGACCCTTGAGGTTGTCGCGGTAGTACTTGGCGTACTTCATGTCTTCGGTGATGAGGTGGTTGATCAGGATGTCTTTGATCTCCATCCCCCCTTCGATCCACTCGGTTTGCAGGTCGGAATTTTCGACCCGCGCCTTGATGGCCAGTACATCCTTGATCGCCTCGGCGTGGCGCAGGGCGTGGACCGGGGCGTCGGGGTAGTGCCATTGGGCAAAAAGCCGCTCTTCGTGGTCGAAGTGTTGCACCGCGTCGTCGACGATCAGATCGAGCAACCGCTTGAGCTCCTCAAGATCCATGCGCTCGACGATCGCCTCGTTCAGATCGTTGATGAGTCCGGCAAAAATCTTGTGGTCCTCGTCGATCTCGTCGATGCCGACGCTCATCGCGTCGCGCCACTCGATCTTCCAGAGGTGGTTTTTCATCGCTGCAAATCCTCAATGCGGGGCTCAATAGCCAAAGGGCGTCGTCATCCAATTGTCGTTATAGGGAAAAGTCCCACGACCGGTTCGGACAAGCAAGGGTTGAGGGTGTTTGGCGCGGTCGCATGGGCGCGGGGGGATGACGCGCATCAGGGGGGGAAGCTAAACCCGCGCGCCCGAAACAGGGCCAAGCAGGCATCGACCACAATCGGGTCGTACAACACCCCCCGATGGCGCTCGATCTCCTCCAGCGCCGCCTCGATCCCCAGGCCGGGCCGATAGGGGCGATGGGAGGACATCGCCTCGACCACATCGGCCACTGCGAGAATTCGCGCCTCGGGCAAGATCTGCCCCCCCGTGAGCCCCTGCGGGTAGCCGGAGCCGTCCAGCCGCTCGTGGTGTTGCAACACGATCTGGGCGATGGGCCAGGGGAAGGTCACCCCCTTGAGGATGTCGTGCCCCGCCTGGGCATGCTCCTTGATGATGGCGAACTCAAGGGGGGTGAGTTTGCCCGGCTTGGAGAGGATCTCGGCCGGGGTATGGATTTTCCCCAGGTCATGGATGCTGGCCGCCAGATGGATGCCGTGGATTTGCTCCTCGGGTAGCCCCATCTCTTGGGCAATGGCGGCGGCCAGATCGGCCACCCGACGTTGGTGTCCGGCGGTATAGGGATCGCGTGCCTCGACGGTGGCGGCGACGACCTGGATCGATTGCTCCAGGCTTTGGCGCAGTTGAATCCCATGTTGCTCGTGGGCGATCCGGGTGCGCAGGGTCAGGATTCCATAGGCCAGGTCGCTGGCCAGTTCCTCCAGCAATTGGACCTCGTCGGCCAGGTCGAAGGCGTGGGTTTGCTGGGCGTAGATGCTTAAGGCGCCGAAGGTCCCCTGGGGCGAGACCAACGGAAGGGCGATGTTCGAAAGGTAGCCCCGTTCCAGCGCTGCTTGATGCCATGGGGCAAAGGAGGGGTCGTTTTCGATGTCGGGGCTGGTCTGGGTGGTGGCGGTGCGGATGGCGCGGGCGACCGGCAACTGCCCCCCCTCGTTGTCGCCCCAGCTCAGGTCGTGCGTCCAGTATTCCCGCTCTTCCATACTCGACCAAGCCATGGGGGTCAGGCTTTTTTGCGGGTCGTCCTGGGCAAAATCGACCACCGCCAAGGCATACCCCCCCTCCTCGACAATGACCCGGGTGACCGCCCGCAGCAGCTGCGCTTCGCTGACGGCGCGCACCAGCGCCAGATTGCCCGCCGACAGGGTTTTCAGCGCCCGGTTGGCGCGGCGCAAAGCATCTTCTGCCTGCTTGCGCTGGGTGATGTCGCGGACGATGCCCACCGCCTGCCATCGCCCGGCTTGCTCCATGGCCGACAGCGACAGCTCGATGGGGAATTCCTCCCCGGTACGACGTCGTGCGATCAGTTCAATCGTCTTGCCGATCACCGGGCCTGTACCGGTTTGGTAAAACTGGGATAGCCCGCGCTGGGCCTCCTCCCCAAAGCGTTGGGGCGCCAGCAGGGTGTGCAGATCTTGTCCCAGCGCCTCGTTGGCGCTGTAGCCGAAGATGGTTTCGGCGGCGGGGTTGAAAAAGGCGATTTTCCCGGCGTCGTCCAGCATCAGGATGGCGTCCCGGGCGGTGGTCGTGATGCTGCGCAGTTGTTCCTGACTTTGGCGATGGCGGCGGATTTCCTGCGCTTCGGCCAATGCGCGACGAATGGCCGAAGGCAGCCGGGCCAGCCGGTCCTTGAGGACGTAATCGTTGGCCCCGGCATGGATCAGCTCGACCGCCTCGATGTCGGGCAGAGCGCCGGTGACCATGACCACCGGCAGGTCGGGATGATCGAGCCGCACCATGCGCAGGGCGTCCAGGCCGGTGAAGGCGGGCAGGTTGTAATCGCTCAAGATGATGTCGGGATGGAATTCCCTCAGCGCTTGATCGAAGGCGGCGCTGGTGGTCACCCGGCGGACCGTGAAGGCGATCCCCTCTTTGCGCAGCTCGTGCTCCATGAGCTGGGCGTCCGAGGGGGTGTCCTCCAGCATGAGAATACGCAGTTCTTGGGGGGGAGTGGTTTCGGGCACGATTACCTCTTCGTCGCCAGCGGCGGTCGATTGACCAGCAGCCAGTACATGCCCATTTCGGCCACCGTTTTGGCGAACGCGTCGAACTCCACCGGTTTGCTGATGAAGCTGTTGACCCCCAGGTTGTAGCTTTCGGCCACATCGCGGTCCTCTTTGGAGGAGGTCAGCACCACCACCGGGATGGTTCGGGTCCGTTCGTCGGACTTGATGCGGCGCAGTACCTCCATGCCGTCGACCTTGGGCAGACGCAGGTCGAGCAGGATCACCTTGGGGCCGTTTTCGACCGAACGGTGGCTGTAGTCGCCTTGGGCGAAGACAAAATCCAGCGCCTGCGCCCCGTCTTTGACCCACTCCAGCTTGTTGGCCAGGTGTTGTTTGTTCAGGGCACGGATCGCCAGCTCTGCGTCGGTGGGGTTGTCCTCCACCAACAGGATCTCAACTTCGTTCATCGCTTCACTCATGATGCGTCTCCTCGATGGGCAGCGTGAAATAAATGGTTGCACCCTCCCCAACACGACCTTCTGCCCACACCCTGCCGCCATGCCGGGTTACGACCCGTTTGACGATGGCCAGGCCGATGCCGGTCCCCTCGAACTCCTCGATGCTGTGCAGTCGCTGGAAGACCCCAAAGAGTTTGTCGGCGTAGCGCATATCGAAGCCAACCCCGTTGTCGCGGACGAAGTAGATCGTCTCCCCCTCCCCCGGCGTGGCCCCCACGACAATGTGGGCCTGCGCCTTGGGGGCGGTGAACTTGATGGCGTTGGTCAGCAGGTTGACGAAGACCCGCTCCATCATGGCGCGGTCGGCATGGGCGCTGGGCAACGGCTGGATCTCCACCTCCACCTGCCGGTCGGCCATGTTGGGGGCCAGCTCCGCCAGGGTGCCGCGCACCAGCGCCGCCATGTCGATCGCGCCCAACCGCATCTCCTGACGGCCGGTGCGCGAAAAACTCAAGATGTCGTCGATAAGCTGGGCCATCCGCTGGGTGTTGTCCCGCACCACATTGAGCAGCCGCTGCCCCTCGGCGTCGAGTGTGGTCGCGTATTCCTCCAGGACGATCTGTGAAAAACCGTCGATGGCCCGCAGCGGCACCCGCAGATCGTGGGAGACCGAGTAGGCGAACGATTCAAGCTCGGCGTTGGCCTCTTGCAGCTCTTGGGTGCGCTGCGCCACCCGTCGTTCCAGGTCGCGGTTGAGCTGTTTGATGGCGTTTTCCGCCAACACCTGCTCGGTGATGTCGTGCACCGTCCCCACCGAGCGCAGCGGCTTGCCCTCATCGTCGTAATAGGTCTTGCACCGTTCGTTGACGTATTTCACCCGGCCATCGTTCATCAACAGGCGGTGCACGATGTTGTAGGGGGTGTGGTTGGCGACCGACTCGGTATAGGCGTTGTTGACCCTGTCGCGGTCGTCGGGATGGATGCCATGGAGGAAGGCCTCGTAGGAGGCGCCGAATTGCTTCGGGTCGATTTCGAAGATGCGGTAAATCTCGTCGGACCAGGTCAATACGTTGTGGATCAGGTCGAGGCTCCAGTTGCCCAGGTGGGCCATGCGCTGCGCCTCGGCCAGGCTGCGCTCGCTGCTGCGCACCTCCTCCTCGGCCTGCTTGCGCGTGGTGATGTCCATGACCACCCCCTGAACCCTGCTGGGGTTGCCGCCTGCATCGCGCACCAGCTCCCCACGCGCCAACATCCACCCGTGGTCGCCCCCCGTTTTCACCATCTCCAGTTCAATCTCGTAGGGGGTGCCGGTTTCGACGGCGCGGGCGATGGAGGCGCTCAACCGCGCCCAGCTTTCGGGGGTGAACAGTTTTTGGGATTCGGTCAGCAGCGGCGGCGGCAAGGCGGGGTCGAAACCGTACATCTCGTAAAGCACCTGGGACCAATAAACCTCGGTGGTCGCCAGATCGACATGCCAACTGCCCAAATGGGCGATGCGCTGCGCCTCGGCAAGGCTGCGTTCGCTACGCTGTAGCTCCTCCTGAGCACGCTGAATCGCCGTGATGTCGCGGAAGACCACCACCGCCCCGGTGGTGTGTCCCCCCTCTTGGATGGGGGTGCTGACGAAACCGACCTGGAAGCTGCTGCCGTCCTTGCGCCAGTACACATCGTTGCCACGATGCACCACCCCCTGGATGTAGGCCTCCTGAACCGGGCACTCCGACTCCGGGTAGGGGTGGCCGTCGGCGGTGGTGTGGTGGAACAGAGGGTGGGTTTTTTGCCCCAGGATCTCGTCGACGCCGAAACCGAGGAGCTGAGCGGCGGCGGGGTTGACGAAGGTGCAGCGCCCCTCGGGATCGAGGCCGTAGATCCCCTCTCCGGCCGCATTCAAGATCAGTTGATTGCGCTGACTCAACTGCACGACTTCCGCCTGCGCCTTGTTGAGTTCGGTGATGTCGCGGGCGGCGGCGAAGACCCCCAACACCCTGCCCGCCGGATCGCGGTAGACGCTGGCGTTGTAGAGAACGTCGCTGAGATGGCCATTGCGATGGCGCAGGGTGAGGGGGTAGTTGGTCACGACCCCTTCGGCAAAGACCTGCTGATACCCCTGCCGGGCCTTGTCCGGTTCGGTGAAGTAGTCTGAAAAATCGGTGCCGATCAGCGCCTGACGCGCCACCCCGGTCGCCTCGACGGTGGCTTGGTTGACGTCGGTGATCTTGCCCTGGGCGCTGATGGTGACCAGGGGGTCGAGACTGGCCTCGATCAAACTGCGGGTGTATTGGGCGACATCCTCGTGCCCCGAGGAGGGGGAGGAAGGGGGGGCTTTTTCGGGGGGACGAGTCATGGAATCTCCTGCGGCGGGTATCGTTTGGTCTCGAATTCACGCGGGCGTTTGCGCCCGCCGCGTCGGGTCTTGTCGCGGTGGTTCCCCTTCGCCCCGCAAGTGGGGCGAGGGGGCTCAAGCATCCCGTGCGACCACCTGTTCATCCGATGTTGTTGTTTTGCCGAGCGGCGGGGGTTGGTTGGCCGCCTGTGGGTGGATGCGCTGCGCTGATCCACCCTACGGGGCCTTGTCCTCCTGTGGCTGCCAGCGCTGCAAAACCCAGCCGTAGAGCAGCGGCAACACCACTAAACACAGCAACAACGTCGAGATCATCCCCCCCACCATCGGGGCGGCGATCCGCTGCATCACCTCGGATCCTGCACCGTGACCGACAAAGATCGGCATGAGCCCGGCGATGGTCGAAAGGGCGGTCATGGCGATGGGGCGCACCCGCTGCGCCGTGCCCGCTTGTACCGCCCCCCAGATTTCATCCCCCGTTAGCCTGCGCCCCAACGCCTTGCTGCGGCTTGCCGTCTCTTGGTCGATGAAGGTCAGCACCAGCACCCCGATTTCGGCGGCGACCCCGGCCAGCGCAATGAAACCGACCCCCACCGCCACCGAGAGGTTGAAATGCAGCAGGTCGAGCAACCAGATCCCCCCGACCAGGGCGAAGGGGATCGAGGCCATCACCAGCAGCGGTTGACGCAGGTTGCCGAAGTGCAGGTGGAGCAGCAGAAAGATCAGCGCGAGCGTCACCGGCACGATCAGTTGCAGCCGCTCCTTGGCGCGGGTCATGTATTCGAACTGCCCCGACCAAATCAAGGTGTAACCAGGGGGAATCTGCACCTGGTCAACCACCGCCTGCTGGGCGCGGGCCACATAGCCGCCGATGTCGGAGGTGGCCGGATCGACATACACCCAGGCGTTGGGACGGGCGTTTTCGCTCTTGATGACCGGCGCCCCCCGGTGCAGATCGAGCGTGGCCACCAGCTTGAGGGGGATCTGCGCCCCGCTGGGGGTCGCAATCAAGAGCCGCCCGATGGCGTCGGGGTCGCCGCGCAAATCGCGGGGATAGCGCAGGTTGACCGGGTAGCGGGCCAGCCCCTCCACCGTAGAGGTGACCGTCATCCCCCCCAGCGCGGTTTGAATCACCGATTGAATATCGTCCACCGCCAGGCCATAGCGGGCGGCGGCCTGCCGGTCGATGGCGATGTCGAGGTAATACCCCCCGGCGGTCCGGTCGCCGAAGGCCGACAGGGTGTCGGGCAGGGTTTTGATCGCCTCCTCCACCTGCAGGGAGAGATCTTGCAGTACCTCCAGGTCGGGGCCGGAGATCTTGATCCCCACCGGGGTTTTGATTCCGGTCGCAAGCATGTCGATCCGGGTTTTGATCGGCATGGTCCAGGCGTTGGCCAGCCCTGGGTATTGAATCGCGGCGTCCATGCGCCGCATCAGCTGCGCGGTGCTCTCTTCGGGGTTGGGCCACTGCTCTTTGGGTTTCAGGCGGACGGTGGTTTCGAGCATGGTCAGCGGCGCCGGATCGGTGGCGGTGTCGGCCCGCCCCACCTTGCCAAAGACCGAGGCCACCTCGGGGAAGGTGTGCAGGATCCGGTCGGTCTGCTGGAGTAGCTCGCTCGCCTTGGTGATCGACAGGCCGGGGAAGGTGGTCGGCATGTAGAGAATGTCCCCCTCGTCGAGCGGCGGCATGAACTCCGTGCCCAGGCGACTCAAAGGAATCCAACTGGCGGCAAGCAGCAGGGCGGCGGCCAGCGCCACGACAACCCGATAGCGGATGGCGCCCGCCAAAATCGGGGTGTGCAGCGCCGTCAGGGCGCGGCTCAGGGGGTTGCGGGCTTCGGGCAGAATGTTGCCGCGCAGCAGGTAACCCATCAGTACCGGCACCACCGTCACCGCCAAGATCGCGGCGGCCGCCATGGCATAGGTTTTGGTGAAGGCCAGCGGCGCGAAAAGCCTTCCCTCTTGGGCTTGCAGGGTCAGCACCGGCAAGAACGACACGGTGATGATGAGCAGGCTGAAGAACAAAGCGGGGCCGACCTCGACCCCGGCGCTGCGGATCGCCGACCAGCGCTCGGCCTGGGTTAGGGGGCGAGCCAGCTCCTCGGCGGCCCGTTCCAAGTGTTTGTGGCCGTTTTCGATCAGCACGATGGCGCCGTCGACCATGGCGCCGATGGCAATGGCGATGCCCCCCAGCGACATGATGTTGGCGTTGATCCCTTGCAGCTTCATCACCAGCAGCGCCGCCAAGATGCCCAGCGGCAAGGTGACGACGGCGACCAGGGCGGAGCGCAGATGCAGCAAAAAAGCCAGGCAGACCAGGGCGACAATGATCGATTCCTCGATCAGGGTGGTTTGCAGGGTCGCCACCGCCCGCTCAATCAAGCTGGAGCGGTCGTAGACCGGGACGATTTCGACCCCCGGGGGCAGTCCAGGGGTTAATTCCGTCAGCTTTTTCTTGATCCCCTCGATGGCGGCCAGGGCGTTTTCACCCAAGCGGACAATCGCCACCCCCCCGGCCACCTCCCCCTCGCCGTTGAGCTCGGCCACCCCCCGGCGCAGCTCCGGCCCCAGGTGGATGTGGGCGACCTGCCCGAGCAGGATGGGGACCCCATGCGGGTTAACCCCCAGGGGGACGGCGGCCAGGTCGTCGACCCCGTGCAGGTAACCTAGCCCCCGCACCATGTACTCGGTTTCGCCCATCTCAACCGTCCGCCCCCCGACATCTGAGTTGGAGCGGACGATGGCTTGACGCACCTTGCTTAAAGAAATGCCCGAGGCGGCAAGCCTCTCGGGGTCGATCTCGACCTGGTACTGCTTGACCATCCCCCCGATGGAGGCGACCTCGGCCACTCCCGGCACCGTTTGCAGGGGGTAGCGCAGGTACCAGTCTTGAATCGAGCGCAGGTCGGCCAGATCGTGCTGCCCGTTGCGGTCGACCAGGGCGTACTCGAAGACCCAGCCGACCCCAGTGGCGTCGGGTCCCAGGGTGGGGGCGACCTCGGCGGGGAGTTTGCGGGCGGCGCCGCTGAGCGCCTCCAACACCCGGGAGCGCGCCCAGTAAAGGTCGGTCCCCTCCTCAAAAAGGACGTAGACAAAGCTCACCCCGAAGAAGGAATACCCCCGCACCGTCTGCGCCTTGGGGACCGCGAGCATGGCGGTGGTCAGGGGGTAGGTGACCTGGTCTTCGACCACCTGGGGCGATTGTCCGGGGAAGTCGGCGCTGACAATGACCTGGGCGTCCGACAGGTCGGGGATGGCGTCGAGCGGGGTGGTTTTGGCGGCCCAGAGTCCGGCGGCGGCGAGTAGGGCGGCCAAAATCAAGACCAGCGCCGGATTGCGGGTCGAGGCGGTGATGAGGCGGGCGATCATGGGCGAACTCTGGCAGGGAGGGGTGCCGTGTTGGGCGGCAAGAAATCCCCCCCGACCCCCCTTTTGAGAAGGAGGGGGTGCCCATGGGAGAGGTCGGGGCGAGGTTTCTCAGCGCCCATGGGGGAGGCCCCAGCCAAGCCGACTGCAAGGCGGCAAAGGGTGAGGCGGAGGTCTTGCCCCCCCCGTGCCAAAGGGGGGGTAGGAGCCTGTCGGACGTGAGGCCGTCCTACTGCGTCGGCGGGGAATCGGTTTATTTCCCTGCCCTTTTTCGGCACATAGTCACCACTGTGATCCTCAAAAGGGCAAAAAAACGACCTCGACTCCCCATCCGACTCGCTACGGACGCTCAAGCCCGACAGGCGCCTAGGAGTCTGTCGGACTTGAGATCGTCCTACTGCGCCGGCGGGTAATCGGTCCAAATTTCCCCGGTTTTTCGTCACATAGCCACCACTATGATCCTCAAAACCGTGAAAATTTGGCCTCGATTCCCCACTCGGCTCGCTACGGACGCTCAAGCCCGACAGACTCCTAGGGGGGATTTTTATGCGGCGGTCGCGGCTCATGGCCTGCCCCCCGGCAGCGTCATCCCTTTCAGGCTCATCCCGCCCATGTCGAGGTCGCCCGCATCCTGCTCGACCTGGGGCGCCATCCGCTTGGCCACCGCCTCGCGCAGGCTCGACTCCGAATCGATCAAAAACTGCGCCGAGGTCACCACCGTCTCCCCCCCCTTGAGCCCTTTGAAAATCTCGGCCCGCCCATCTTCGATCCTCCCAACCGTCACCTCGCGCGGCTCGAAGCGTCCCTCGCCGGCGGCGATGAAAACCCGGTCGTGCTTGCCGGAACGGACCACTGCCTCCAGTGGCACCGTCACCCCCTGGCGAGGGGCGGTTCTCAGGGTGAGTTGGGCGTACATGCCGGGGCGCAGACGCAGGTCGCGGTTGTCGAGCTCGACCCGGACCTGGGCGGTGCGGGTCGCCGCCTCGACCACCGGGGCGATGAAGGCGACCGTGCCGTGCAAGATCTGCCCTGGCAGGGCGGGCAGGGCTATGTCGGCCAGATCCCCTACCTTCACCTGTTCGATGTCGTCCTCGTAGACCGCCCCCTCGACCCAAACCCGGCTCAGGTCGGCGATCTCGTACAGGGTGGTCGCGGGGGTGACGTAGCCGCCGGGGCGCACCCCGATTTTGAGCACCTGGCCGCCCTGTGGGGTATGAATATGCAGGGCGGTTTTTGGGGCGCCCCCCGCCTCAATCTCTTTGATTTGGTGGGGGGGCACCCCGAGCAGCTCCAACCGCCGCCGCGCCGCCTGGGTCACCGGGCTGGTCGCCCCCTCTTGGCGCAGCGCCAGCAGATACTCCTCTTGACTGGCGATCTGGGTGGGGGAGTAGAACGCCAGCAGCATGGCGTCGGGGGCGACCTTCTCGCCTGTCTCCGAAACGAATAGCCGCTGGACCCACCCCTCGCTGCGGGGGTGGATCCGGGTCAGCCGGTTTTCGTCGGGGACCACGTTGCCCCAGGCGGCGACGGTGGTGTGGATTGTCCCGACCTGCGCCTGGGCGGTACGCACGCCCAGGTTTTGGCGCACCACCGGATTAATGGTGACCGTCCCGACCGGATGGTCGCCCCCTTCCGAGTCCGCATAGACCGGGATGTAGTCCATTCCCATCTCGTCCTGGGCCGGGACGGGGGAGGTGATCGCCGGATTCATGGGGTTGCGATAAAAGAGGGGCTGCGGTTGCACCGTGGCGGGCGTTGCGGCTTGTGTCCCTTGGGAAGATTGGGGTTGGGCGGGGAGAAGCCACCCTCCCGCACCGGCCCCGACCATTCCCCCGGCGACCAGCCCAAGCAGTAAGGATTTCGCGTTCATGGGGTCACCTCCTGGCCGACGGCGGCGTCGAGCCGCGCCTGGGCCTGGAATGCAAGGATGCGGGCACGCAGCGCCATCACGGTGTCGCTCAGTTGCGTCAGCCGGGCCCGGACCAGGTTGAGAAAATCGACCTTGCCAACCCCGTAGGCCGCCTCCATCGCGGTCACTGTTCCCTGGGCGGCGGGGAGGATGCGCTCGTCGTAGTCGGCGACGGTGGCGAGGTATCGATTGAGCTCGGCGACCAGGGCGATCACCTCGGCCCGCACCCGGTTTTCGGCTTGGTGCCGTCGGTGCCCGGCGGCGCTTTGCTCCGACCGGGCCTGGTCGAGCAGGGGCACCTGGCGGCTGGAGCCGTGCAGCGGCAAGGTCGCCGAGAGGGTGATCGAGGCCAGATCGCGGCGGTTGCCGCTGCGGATGCCGTAGCTCGCCCCCAGATCGAAGGTGGGGATCCAGGCGCTGTCGGCCAACCCCACCCCCGCCCGCGCGCCAGCAATTTCGGCGGCGGCGGCCATCAGCAGGGGACGGGCTTGCAGCGCTTTCGCCATCGGGGGGGTGGGTTCGACGTGGGCGGGCAGGGGGGGGAGATCCCTGTCGGGCAACATGATCGGGGTGTTTGGGGGCAGATCGAGCAGGGCGGCGAGCTGGGCCTGCGCGCCGGCGCGCTGCGCTTGGAGCGCCGCGATGGTCGGGTCGATCCTGGCCCGCTCGGAGCGCGCCAGCCAGACATCGCCCTGGAACCCCTTGCCGACCCGGTAGCGGGCCTCGGCCCCCTCCACCAACCGATTGAGCTCCTCGGTGGTTTGCCAGTGCAGCGCCAGCGCCCGGTCGAGGTAGGCCAGATGCCACCAGGTCAGCTTGACCTCCCGCGCCAGGGCAAGACGTGCTTCAGCCAGTTGGGCCTGCCCCCCGGCCGCTTTGGCCTGGGCAATCTGCCGTTGCAGATCGAGCCGTCCGGGATAGGGGAGCGGCTGCGTCACCCCCACCACCACCTGGGTCATTGGGTCGCGGTCCAGTCCCGGCGCGCTCGGGGGCATGTTGACCACCCCCAGGCTCGCCTTGGGATCGGGCAGGACCCCGGCAGGTTCGACCGCCGCTTGCAGCCCGGTCAGGCGGGCCTCGATGGCTGCCAAATTGGGATTGTGGGCCAGAGCCTGGGCGACCGCTTGGTTCAGGGAAAGGGGGGCATCCTGGGCCTGGGCACCCCAGGGCAGGGCGAGCGCGACAAGCCAGAGGCAACGGAAGATCGACATGGGGTGCATCCTGATCGGTCGGTGGAATGGGACCGCACGACAACGCCCCGGCACGGGCCGGGCGAGGATCAGGCAATCAACAGATCAGGCGGGCAGACCCCACCCCAGAAGAGGGGGGCGGCGTTCGCAAGGTAGGGAAAACGGTGGTTTGGGGGGCGGGGCGCGGCAGGGGTAAGAGCGCCATCACGACCGGCAGGGGACTGGCGAGGTCGAGCCAAGCGCCGTCGACCGGCGCTGCCCCGGTGGGCAGATGTCCCCCTTGGGCCGGGTCGATGCAGCAGCCGTGGGGGTCGTGGGGGGCGGCGCTGCCGGTTTGTGCCTCATTCTCATTGCAGCAGAAGGGCTTGGCCGCCTTCTCATGCCCCTGGCGGTGCATCCCGTCGGCGGGGCATGCAGCCCCTGCCTGGGGTTGCTCCATCCCTTCGTGACCGCAGGCGTGCGCCGACGCGCCGACGCTCAACAGCGTCAGGGCCAACAGCAGCGGGGTCAGAAGACGGGACAGGGTCATGGCATCCACAAAGGATCGAAAGGTTCGAGGACGGCAAAGGTAGGTTGAGGCGAGGAACTTCAGCAAGTTTCCCCTGGGTGCGCGCAAGCTTTAGGGAAACGCCGATTCAAGGCATCCTGCCTTGAATCGGCACGCCTGGCAAAAACCAAAAGCAGGCGCCCTGATGCGACAAGTAGGAGCGCCGCCCTCGGCGCGATTGCGTCTGATGCTTAGGTCGCCTCCTACGACAGCGCGCCATTTTGGCAGCCCATCCCTGGGCTGCTCGGAAGCGCCGAATAAATCGGCGCTTCCCAAAAACTTGTGGAGATGCCCGGCGAGCGCAGGATGCGCGAGCGTTTCAGGAGCGTAGGCGATGGAAAGAGGGTTTCTTTATTCGGCGGGCAGCTGCCCGGTGGCGTCGATCTGCCGCAGCAGTTCGATCACCTTGGGATCGCCCCAGGGGTAGGCGCCGATCACCTTGGTCAGCAATACCCCATCCTTGCTGATGACGAAGGTTTCGGGGTACTTGGTCACCCCGAGCAGCGGTTCTGAGATGCCGCGACCGTTGGGATCTTGAAACAGGGGGAAGGGGATCCCCGCTTGGCCGGTGTAGGCGGCCAGTTGCCGGATGTCGTTGTCGACCGACAGCCCCGCCACCACGAAGCGTTCTTCGGGCAGTGCCTTTGAAAGCGCAATCAGGTCGGGCATCTCCTCTCGACAGGGGGGGCACCAGGTGGCCCAGATGTTCAGGATGACCGTCTTGCCCTTGAAGAGCGCGGTCGAGTCGACCCGCTTGCCGTCCAGGGTGGTCAAGACCAACCGGGGAAAGGGTTTGCCCTCGACCGGCAGGCCGATGTATTGGCCGGTCGCGGCAGGGGCGACGGATGTCGATCCCTTCGGCGTGGGGGCGCTCGGCTCGCTGGAGCAGGCGCTCACCAGCAAGGCGGCGAGCAGGGTCAGGGTCAGGCGGTACAGTTTCAACATGGGGTTTCTCATTGCGGCCTTCAAGGCTCGTTCGGGTACCAGATGCCGGTGAAGTGTTTGGCGCCGTCGTCGGTCATGAAGAGCACCATGATTTGGTGGGCGCCCTGCGCCGACAGGTCGTATCCGGCCATCCACCACCCCCCCATTTTCATCAGCATGTGGGACTCCTCGACGTCGCCGGGGTGGATCACCTTGGAATTGGCGCCGGTCGGCATCACCTCGCCTCCCCCCTGGGCGAACTTCACCATCAGGTTGTGGGTGCCGCCGTGGTCCATGTCGGGGGTGGTCGGCATGACATGAAAGGTCACAGCGATGCCATCGACCTCAACGGTGCGCATGAACATCCCGGTCTGACCATGGCTGGCATGGGGATCGGCGCCGTGGTTCATGCCGGGCATGGTGTGGCCGGTGTGATCCTCGGCCTGGGCGGCCAAGGGGGCGGTCAGCAGGGTGGCCATCGCGGCCAAAAGCCAAAAAGGTTTCATGAATCGAGCCCCTGGATGGGTGGGGAAAGGTTCGGTTTGGGGAGACGGCTTGGGCCAAAGGGTGGGGAGCATAACCCAGGGTTGGGGACGTTGCTCAAGACAAGAGCGTTGTTCCCGCCCGTGGCTTGCCTGGCCCCGGCGGGGCGGGCAAGCTGCCCCTCCCCTTGTTGCATCGGTCTCATGGAGAACAGGCATGAACAGTCGGGACTTCAGTCTGCGCAAGACCCTCAAACGGTTCGGCTCCGAGAGCCTGAACGGCCCCCAGTTGGCAATGCCCGACGCAAGTGCTGCCGAGCGCCGCCGCATCCTTGAGGTCATCATGTGGGTGGCGGTGGTCATCCTGGTGGTGGTGGGGCTGATCCAATTCCCCGCCGGGTACGCCCGTATCGGTTGGTTCGATTTGTCGCTGGCCCTGCTTTTTTACCCCTTGATTCGCATGGTTCGCAGCGGTCGCAACCAGATTCTGGTCGAGACCCTGATTTTGCTGGTCATCATCCCCCTGTATTTGACGCTGCTGGTCGATGGCGGTATCGGAAAATCGGGGATCTTCTGGCTCTTCACCTACCCCCTGTTCGCCTTCGTTTTTAAAGGAAAATTCGGCGGCTGGGTGTGGACCGTGGGGTTCCTGATGCTGGTGGGGGCGATGGTGGGGCTGCGCGAGGCGGGGTTGATGACCTTGGCCTTCGACAACGATACCTTGACCTATTTTGCGGTCAGTTATCTGTTCGTGGCCATGTTCGCCCAACTCACCGAATGGAGCCGAGATCGCCACCACAGCCGCCTGCAAGAGGCCAACCAGGTGCTGGGCCGGGAGGTGGAGCGGCGGCGCATCGCCGAAGAGGGTCACCGTTTGGCCGAGGAGCGGCTGACCCGCTGCCTCGATGGCTCGCGCATCGGGGTGTGGGATGCCCAGTCCTCCCACGGCGAGGTCTTCGTCTCCCCCAGCTTTCGTGAATTGGTGGGGATTTCGGGCAACCAACCGTTGACCTTCGACGAGATGAAGGGGTGGCTTCACCCCGCCGAACGGGAATCGGTGATCGCCCACATCTTCGGCGAGGGGTTGGGGAGCGGTCCGTTTTCGCTGGAACACCGACTGCGTCATCCCGATGGCGACTACTTCTGGGTGATGCACCGGGGCCGGGTCGAGCGCGACCCGAGCGGATCGTTGATACGGGCATCCGGATCGCTGATCGACATCGGCGAGCTGGTGCACACCCGAACCGACCTGGGGCAGGCGTTGCAAAAGGCCGAGGAGTCGGGGCGGCTCAAATCGGAGTTCGTTGCCAACGTCAGCCATGAAATTCGCACCCCGCTGATGGGGGTGCTGGGGATGGCCGAGTTGATTCTCGATACCGAGCTGACTGCCCAGCAGCGCCACCAGATTGAGGCGATCGGGACCAGCGCCCGCACCTTGCGGCGCATCCTCGACGATATTCTCGATTTCTCCCGCCTCGAAAACCGTGGGGTCGAGTTGGTCGAAGCCCCCTTCGATCCCCGCCGTCTGGTCTGGGAAAGCGCCCGGCTGATGATCCCGCGCCGTCCCAAGTTGCGCTACGGGATCTACATCGACCCCGAAATCCCCATGCAGCTGCTCGGCGACCGGGACCGGCTGGCCCAAGTACTCGGCAATTTGATTGGTAATGCCGCCAAATTTACCCCCGAGGGGGCGATCCACATTTCCCTGACGCGAGAAGAGGATGAAAAGGGGGGGTGGATCAAGTCGATGGTGTGCGATACCGGCATCGGCATCTCCGAGCAGGTGCAGCACCTGCTGTTTCAACCCTTCAGTCAGGTTTCGGGGGAGGCTGCGAGGCTGCACGGCGGCTCGGGGTTGGGGCTGGCGATCTCGCGGCGGTTGGTCGAGGCGATGGGGGGGGAGATCGGAGTCGAAAGCCGCGAGGGGGAGGGGGCATGTTTTTGGCTGCGCCTCCCCCTCGAAGAGCCCCCCAAGGGTGAAAACCTGCGTCACGCCCTGGGGGGGCGTCGCATCCTGCGGTTGGGGGATGCCTGCGCCGAGGGGGAGCAGGCCTGGCGCGCCTGGGAGGTCGACTGCCTTTCGGAGGGGGCGAGCGAAGGATTCGATGCGGTGGTGGCGGTGGAGGAGACGGTCCCTAGCGATCCGGTGCAGTGGCGGCAAGAGCGACTGGGGGGAGGCAAAGATCCCAGCATTCCGGTGCTGATGATTGTTCCCCCCTGGCCGGGGGATCGTCTGCCCTGGCATCTGCTGGAGGGGGGGATCGAGGCGGTTTTGCCCGCCGGGGTGCCCATGCGAGGGTTTGGTCGAACCCTGGCCGGCATCCTTCCCTCCCAGCCGGTCGCCGACGACCGCAGCGGGGTGGTGCGACGCCATTTGCGGGTGTTGCTGGTCGAGGATCAGCCGATCAGCCGCGAGGTTTTGACGATGCAACTGCAAAAGCTGGGGGTCGAGGTTGAAAGTGCGGTCAACGGTGAGGAGGCCTGCACCCGCTTCGCCGAGCGCCCCTTCGATCTGGTGCTGATGGATTTGCAAATGCCGGGGATCGACGGTTTTAGAGCCACCAAACGGATGCGGATTCTCGAAGAGCGGACCGGGATCCACACCCCCATCATCGCCTTGAGTGCCAGCGCCCTGAGTGAAGACCGGCAGCGCAGCATGAACGCCGGGATGGATGGTTTTCTGGGCAAACCGGTGGAGACCCAGGATTTGCGCAGGTTGATTGATGAGTATTGCCCGGAGGTGGGGGAGTAGGAGGGGCTGACCAGAACGGCCAGAATGTAAATTGGCGTCAATTTTGCGGAGATGTCCCTCAAGGCCGAGAATCCGGGCCGCAAAGGAGCGGTGATGGAAAATCTCAACATGGGGGTTGCTTTGCTCCGAAACAAGCGTGGCGTATCTCGCTACGGGCGTGGATCCCGTGCGATGCCCGGGGCGATTGACTACACTACGCGCCCAGTGGGCCATGAGAAGGGCCAACTAAAAGCAAGGTTGAAACAGGTATTCCCGGAGCGGGGCGACGAAGTGGGTTAGAGACGACCTTCGCGGGAGGGCCGTTGTGCAAACAGGGGTGGTGAATAGGGTGGCGAAACTAAATGTTGGGTGCGGGCGAGATATTCGCAGTGATTTTGTCAATTTGGATGTCGTTCAACTTCCGGGAGTCAATGTCGTCCACGATTTGGAAGCGTTTCCTTGGCCGTTCGAGGACTCGACCTTCGACGAGATTCACCTCATCAATGTGTTGGAACATTTGCCCGACACCATTCGCACATTGGAGGAGCTGCACCGAATTTCAAAACCTGGTGCCACGGTGATTGTCCGGGTTCCATTCTGGAACTCCCCCGACATGCTGGCCGATCCCACGCACAAGAAATCGTTCAGCGAGCGAACCCTCAATTTCTTCGATCCCGACTTTCCCGAGTGCAAAGATCGCCCCTACTACAGCAACGCCCGATTCAAGATCGAGCGCAAGTATGCCTACGTTCGAATGCGTTATTACCTCAAGATCGGTATCCCCCTGCTAACGATCCCCCTGTTTTTTTTAGCCCGTTTTATGGGGGCCATCGTGTGGGTGATCGAGTTCAAGATGACAGCCAGAAAGTGACAGAGTTATTTCAACCTTGGCCGGGCATGTCGTTGCCATGAAAAAAAATGTTTTATGGATGCTGTTGTCGGTGTTCAGCATCCAGGGAGCGGCCTACATCGGGCAGTTGATTCTGGCTGGGATGTTGACGGTCGAGGGTTTCGCCACGGTTCGAACCGTCGAGGCGACCTTGCAGGTGTTGGCGACCGTGGCGCCGCTGGGGATGTCCCTGCTGGTGGTTCGGCTGGCGTCGCAGTCGACCGAGTCAGCGCAAACGGGCAGGGTGTTGACCTCCTACATGACGATTGCCGGGGTTTCGGCCCTCATCGTAGCGAGCCTGGGGGCGGCAGTTGTGGCGCTGCACCCCACGCCGGTGGGGGAGTATTTCGGCGCATTGGTGTGGGTGGTGGTGCTGACAAGCGTTGGACGCACTGCGCTCAACTATTTTTACGGCAAAGAGCGCTTCGGGCTTATTTCGGTCACCACGTTCGTCGCCTCGGCGGCCTCCTTGGGGCTGTTGGTGGTGTTGGTCGACCGTTGGCAGATGGATGGTTGGGTATTTTCGCGCTACGTGGCGGAAGGTTTGGTTGTCCTAGCGGGGATCTATTTCGTCGGGCCGATGCTGTCCCGGCACCGCATGTTATGGGGTGAGATCGCAGAGGTATGCCGCGAAGGGGTGGCGGTTTCAGCGTCGTTGATTTTTAGGAGCGCCATCGACAACGCCCCCTTCCTGATCTTTGCCTTCCTGGCAGCGTCGCAGGTCGAGATCGCAATCTATGGGATGTGCACGCTTCTGGTTGCGGGGGCGATGATCCTGCCTTCCAGTTTGGTCGGGGTCATGTTGCCCCGCTACGGGAAAATCCAACAAAACGCCCCTGAGGAGTTGCTGGGCCAGCATCGAAAGTATGAACGTTATGTGGCGCTTTCCGGTGTGGTTGTTGCGCTGGCCCTGGTAGGATTGGGATTGTTGGCACAGCAATTTTCGGGGAAGTTTTCCGATGTTTATCCGTACATTGCCATTGTTGCAATGATCGTTCCGATTCGGGCATTGGCCGCATTGAATGGAAATATTTTGTTTGTTAGAGCACAAACGGCGATTGGCGCCAGAATTAATATTATTTGTGCCGTTGCCATTGTGGTATTGTCGCTTTTCTCGGGCCATGTCTATGGGTTGTGGGGGGTTATAGTGGCGAGTTTGCTTTCCGAGTTTGCTGCCATGGTTGTTTTTCGCCTGTATGCAAATAAATCAGCCGTCAGGCGCTAAGATTTTTTCTTACCATTGGGAATTGGACTCGCCGCGCTAGTAACGTTTATGTGCGTGGGGATCTGGTTGATTAGGGTTGACCATGGAATCAATTGTGACGGTGTTGTTGTGTGTTTATCTTGCGGCGACACTGCGCTACAGCGGTGGTATTTATGGTTTTTTGAAGCTGTTCTTGTTTGCACATGTTTTTGGGGATTTCATCTCGGATGATTATTGGACATATACGCAAACTAATTATAACGATCTGAGGGATATTCCGAGCGATGTCCGGCTTTATGGGAATCTGTATCTTGGCATTGCGATTTTTGCCGCCGACGTTGGTTTTTTATTGGTTCGTCGGTACTTGATGAAGAATGACAGGGTTGTGCATTATGGTGGTCAGTGTGGTTTCGGTGTTTCCAAGCCGCTGGGCCTGACGCTGCTTGTCGTTGGATTTTCTGTCGATTTGTTTATTGCATCTAAAGTCGGTTTTTTGTACGTAACCCCCTCCGAAACCGTTGGGTACTACGGGTTGTATGGCGTTGCAAACACATTGATACCGATTGGAGCAGGCGCCTTTTTTGGGTTGAATATCATTCCGGCAATGGTTGTTTTCCTGGTTGCGTCATTGTTTTCTTATTCAAAAGCCCAGGCAGTAATTTCTTTATTATTGTACCTTGCGTATTGTGCTTATGGCTATGGAATAGTCCGACTTCGTGCCGCAGTTGTGCGTGAAATATTCTCTGTCAAAGGGGTGGCTATTGTACTGATCATGATCACCCTGATAGGGGCTCGGGTGGTAACCCGGTCGGGGGGGCAGATGGGGGATGTTGCCATTGATGGATTGGCAAGGAATATAATTCTTGCAACGGACGCCCGGTTTTTAGGTGGGATCCATCGCACCTATCTCGCCGCTACAGATGAGGTGTTGTCGGGGCGAATGGAGACAATGGAGGGGTATTACCATTTTCAAACCCTCTATCTCTGGATCCCGCACGCATTATGGAAAGACAAACCTCCCGTCGCTTCGCAAGAGGTGTATTTTTATGTACATGCAATCGAGCCTTATGGAACATCATTTGCTATTAATCCATTCGGGTATTTGTTGATTGATTATGGATTGTTTGGGGCCTGGTTTGGGATGTTGCTCCTTGGCGCCGGATTGGCATATATCGAGGGACGGCTCGTCAGGGGTGTCTCGCACTGGAGTACCTCCGAAGACAAGAGGGCAATGGGAGCAGGGTTTATTGCGGTTTGGGTGGCATTGTCTTTTCCGCTATCTGAAGCAGGGATTCCACCACTGATTCTTTTAGGGGGAAGTTATTCTGTGGCGTGCGTCGTAGGCTTTCTTGCTTACAGGGCCGTTTGTCTCGTAGGGCCCCGACGTCCTTTTCTGGGGGCAGCAAAGCAAGAAAAAAGCCATCAGGATTAGATGTCAGATAATTCAATAAAGACTTGCATAGAATGAGCATGAAAATCTGTTTTTTTGCCCGGGTACGCGACAAAGCACTCTTCGAAGTTGTCGAGTTTTACAAGGTCGACATCGACGCACTGCGTGCCTTGGGGCACGAGGTGGTTTGCGTGAACACCTTCGGGGAGTTGCTGCGCACCCGGTGCGATCTGTACTACATCTGGTGGTTCGGTTATGGGGTGTTCCCAACCTTGCTGGCCAAACTCAAGGGGCGTCCAGCCGTGATGACGGGGGCGGTTCACACCACCAACTGCGGTAGCCTGGCAGATTGGCCGTTTCACAAACGCATCCTGATGGAATTGGCCATGAAGCTTGCCGACCGCAACCTGTTCATCTCCAACACCGATTTCAAGAAGTTGGGATCGTTCGAGGCTCCGGGCCCCGAGATCGCCTACTGCGCGGTCGACACCAAGGTCTATTCCCCCGATGCAGAGGTCCCCAAAACCGACACGGTCGTGACGATTACCCATCTGACCAAGGAGAACGTCGCTCGCAAGCTGCTACTGGAATCGATCGAGGCGTTCGCCCTGTTCTCGAAAAGTCATCCGACCTACACCTACCAGATCTGCGGCTCGTTTGGTGACGCGGTGGAGGATGTACGCCAGCGCAGCCGGGAATGCGGCGTCGAGGACAAGGTGGTGCTGCACGGCCGGGTTTCGCACCAAGACAAAATCGCCTTCTTGCGTGCAGCAAAGGCCTACCTTCAGCCCTCGACCTGCGAAGGGTTTGGATTGGCGATCCTGGAGGCCAAAGGGTGCGGCACCCCTGTGGTGACCTCGCCCGAGCCGTGCATCCTCGAAATCAACGGCGACAGCGTCATCTACGGTCAAACGCAGCAGGAGTGGGCGGAGGGTTTGGCCCGCTTGGCCGACGATCCCTCCTATTTCGAGGCGATGCGCCGCACGGGGCTGGAGCGTCTGGAGCGCTTCACGGTCGAGGCCCGGCGTAGGCAGTTGCAGCGGATTCTCGCCTCGCTGGAGCACCGCTGATGCCCACCACTGTTTTGATGCGCCATCCAGAGGCCAGGGGGACGACACCGTGTGCGGCATAGCCGGTTTTTCGGGCCGTTTTCCCGAGTCCTCCCTGCGACTTATGGGGCAGAAGATCGTTCATCGCGGCCCCGACGACGCGGGGTATTTCCATCGGTCCGAACAGGGGATCGGTCTGGCCCACCGCCGTTTGTCGATCATCGACCTGTCGGCGACGGGGCATCAGCCGATGCTCGATGCCTCGGGGCAGGTGGCCATCGTCTTCAACGGCGAGATCTACAACTTTCGTGAGCTGCGCAGCGAGTTGGAGTCGGGGGGGCACACCTTCCGGGGCCATTCTGACACCGAGGTGTTGTTGCATCTGTACCTGGCCCGGGGCGAGGCGATGCTGCCGTTGCTCAACGGGGTATTTGCCTTTGCCATTTGGGACGGGCGGTCGCAAACGCTGTTGCTGGTTCGCGACGGGATGGGGGTTAAGCCCCTCTATTACGCCCAGACCAACGCCGGAGTGGTGTTCGCCAGCGAATTGAAGGCGCTGCTGGTCCATCCCGAGGTTGAACGCAGCATCGATCCCCAGGCGGTGTGGCAATACCTGACCTACCTATGGTGTCCGGCGCCGCGAACCATTCTGGCCGGGGTGAAAAAGGTGTTACCTGGCCATGCCATGTCGATTCGCGACGGTAAGATCGAGCGGCAGTGGCAGTATTACGAGCTCCCCTACGATCAGGCGATTGAGCCATGGTCGGCCGAGGAGGCCGCCCGACGGGTCGAGGAGTCGGTGCGCACTGCCGTGACGCGGCAGATGGTCGCCGACGTACCGGTAGGAGCCTTCCTGTCGGGGGGGCTCGATTCGAGCGCGGTGGTCGCCTTCGCCCGTCAGGTCGAGCCCGAGGTCAGGCTTCAGTGTTTCACCATCGCGCTCAAGGGGGGGGGGCAGGAGGGGTTCGCGGACGACCTCCCTTACGCCCAGCGGGTGGCCCGCCACCTGGGGGTTGATCTGCACACCATCGAGGTGGGCCCCGAAATCACCGGCCACCTGGCGCAGATGCTTTACCATCTGGACGAACCGCAGGCCGATCCGGCCCCCCTCAACGCGCTGTTCATCTCGAAATTGGCGCGGGAACACGGCATCAAGGTGCTGCTGTCGGGGGCGGGGGGGGACGATATTTTCAGCGGTTACCGCCGCCATTTTGCCCTGCAACAGGAACGTTATTGGCAGGGGCTGCCCCGCTGGAGCCGCAGGATGCTCGCCGCCGGGGCGCATCGTTTGCCGACGGGACATCCCGCGCTGCGCCGCCTGCGCAAGGCCTTTGAGTACGCCGACCTGCCCACCGACGAGCGGCTGGCCAGCTACTTCTTCTGGGGGCGTCCCGAACGGTTGCAGCGTTTGCTCGCCCCCGAGGTCCGGGCCCAGCTGCGCGACACCTCGCCCGCCGACCCGTTGGTCCAGGCCCTCGGCCGGGTCCCTGCGCATCGCGACCGGCTCGACAAGATGCTCTTTCTTGAAAGCAAATTCTTCCTGGCCGACCACAACCTCAACTACACCGACAAGATGGGGATGGCAATGGGGGTCGAGGTCCGGGTCCCCTTGCTTGATCCCGATCTCGTGGCGCTCGCCACTCGTTTGCCTGTGGCGTTCAAGCAGCGGGGTCGGGAGGGGAAATGGATCTTCAAGAAAGCGATGGAACCTCATCTGCCCCATGACGTGATCTACCGCCCCAAGACCGGGTTCGGCGCCCCGCTGCGCACTTGGTTGCGCGGCGAAAGTCAGCTTCAGCCGTTGCAGCGCGACCTTCTTTCCCGTGAGGCGATACGCAGCCGGGGGATCTTCGATCCAGACGAGGTGGCGGCGCTGGTCAAGGAGGATGCCCAAGGAAGGGTCGACGCCAGCTACACCATTTTCTCTCTGATGTGCATCGAGCTGTGGTGTCGCATCTTTTTGGATGAAACCGTAACCCCATGAAAAAAGCGCTGATTGTGTTCGGGACCCGCCCCGAGGCCATCAAGATGGCGCCGGTTGTGCGCCGGATGAAGGAGTCGTTTGCCGGAGAGGTCCGGGTGTGCGTCACCGCTCAGCACCGGCAGATGCTCGATCAGGTTTTGAACCTGTTCGGCATCGTCCCCGAGTACGACCTCGACCTGATGAAACCGGGGCAGGATCTGACCGACATCACAGCCCATGTACTGCTGGGATTACGGGTGGTGTTGGCCGAGTTTCAGCCGGATGTTTTGCTGGTGCACGGCGATACGACCACCACCTTTGCCGCCGGTCTGGCCGCCTACTACCAGCGGATTGCGGTCGCCCATGTCGAGGCGGGGCTGCGGACCGGTAACCGTTACTCCCCCTGGCCCGAGGAGATGAACCGCAAGCTGACCGGGTCGCTGGCGACGTTTCACTTCGCGCCGACCTCGACCTCACGCGACAATCTGCTGCGCGAGGCGGTCCCGGCGCACGAGGTATACGTCACCGGCAATACGGTGATCGACGCTCTGCTCGACGTGGTGGCGATGATCGAGGCCAATGAGGGGCTGCGTGCCGATCTTGATGGGCGGTTCGCTTTCCTTGATCCCGCCAAACGGACCATCTTGATCACCGGCCATCGGCGCGAGAATTTCGGGGCGGGGTTCGAGCGTATTTGCGCCGCGCTGGCAAGGCTGGCCGAGCGGGAGGATGTGGAGCTGGTGTATCCGGTCCACCTTAATCCCAACGTGCAGGAGCCGGTGCGCCGCCTGCTGGGGGCGCGCTCCAACATCCATCTGATCGAGCCGTTGGACTATCTACCCTTCGTCTACCTGATGAACCGGGCGCACCTTATCGTCACCGACTCCGGTGGCGTTCAAGAGGAGGCCCCCTCGCTGGGCAAGCCGGTGTTGGTCATGCGTGACACCACCGAACGACCCGAGGCGGTTGCAGCGGGGACGGTGAAACTGGTGGGGACCGACGCCGAGGTGATCGTGCGCGAAACCGAACGTTTGCTTGATGACGGGCAGGCCTATCGGGCGATGGCGTACGCCCATAACCCGTACGGCGACGGAAAGGCGGCGCAGCGCATCGGCGAGGTTTTGACGGGCGCGTTCTTATGAACGCCAATATGGAGAGGGAATCGTTTGCTAATATTCTAAGAGGTGTGGCAAGCCTGAGTGTGCTGATCGCGCATTACATCGGGGTATTTAACTTGTTACGGGGTGGGTACGCAGGGTTTGAACCCCTGGCCGAAAGCCCTTTGCCCTACTGGGATGCCGTAAGGTTCTATATTCCGATGTTTAATTACGGTCCCTTCTGGGTCGCACTTTTTTTTCTAATCAGCGGGTTCGCTATTGCGCTAATGGTCGCGAGACTTAGCGAATATGAACACTGGAAAACGGCTTTTATAACTGGACGTGTATTTCGTATTTGGCCTACCTATTTGATTGGTTTGTCCATCACCATAATGGCCTTCTATATCGCAGGTATTGCCACTGGAATCGGCTATCATCCCGACTTCTTAAAAGTGGTTGTTCAGCTGGTGACTTTGATGGACTTGCTCGGTGATGGCGTCGTTTGGACGTTGGGCATAGAAATCAAGTTCTATGCATTGTGTGTGATGTTTTCAGCCTCGATTTTGTATGGGCGTTTTGCCCTCTTCGTAGGGTTGTCGTTATTGGCGATAATCGAAATGTTGTTCGGCCAGACCCATCCCTTACTGGAGGCCATTCTTTTTGCGCCAAAATACATCGTTTTCATGCTTGCAGGGGTTGCTTTCGCCCTTCATTACCGTGGCGTGTATAAAAATCGAGAACTTGTAGGGATGGCGGTGGCAAGTTATCTGGTTTTTGCCGTATGTAGTGTCCCTGAATTGCGGTTCAACTATTTACTTGCACTGATCGTGTTCGCCGCTATGTATTTGGGGCGCGAACGTATTCAATCAAATCGTTTTTTCGATTTCTTTGCCAACATCAGTTATCCACTTTATGTCAGCCATGCCGCCATGGGTTACGTAGGTATGAGGATGATGATCGGGGGCGGGGTTCCTCCAGAGCTGGCATTGTTTATTCAAACCACAACGGCGTTATTGGTAGGATGGACCATCCACCGTTACGTAGAAACTCCCACCCACATCCTCGGTAAAAGAAAAACCAAAAAAACCCTGAATTATTTCAATCGCAAGACGGTTTCTGCGTGAGGTTTCAATGTTGAAAAGTCAACGGGTCTGTGTCGTCGGTCTGGGCTACATCGGTCTGCCGACGGCGGCGCTTTTGGCCAATGCCGGTTACAGCGTGCACGGCGTCGACGTCAATCCGCATGCGGTCGAGATCATCAACCAGGGCAAGATCCACATCGTCGAGCCCGACCTCGATACCTTCGTCCATTCGGCGGTGGCCTCGGGACGACTGAAGGCGGCGCTGACCCCGGTGTTGGCCGACATCTTCATGATTTGCGTCCCCACCCCCTTTCTGCACGACGACAACCCCATCCCCCAGCCCGACCTGAGTTACGTCGAGGCGGCTGCCAGAGGGATTGCCGACTTCGTACAGCCCGGCAACCTGATTATTTTGGAGTCGACCTCGCCGGTGGGGACGACCGAGACGATCCGAGACGTTCTGGCGGGGTGCGGGATCGACGTCGCCATGCTGCACTTCAGCTATTGCCCCGAGCGGGTACTGCCGGGGCGGATCATGATCGAGCTGATCGAAAACGACCGGGTGGTGGGGGGGCTGACCCCCGAGGCGACCGAGCTGACGGCGGCGTTTTACAAGACCTTCGTGCAGGGGGAGGTCCTCAAGACCACCGCTCGGACGGCGGAGATGTGCAAGCTGGTGGAGAACAGCTCCCGCGATGTTGGCATTGCGTTCGCCAACGAGCTGTCGATGTTGTGCGACGGGCTGGGGATCGACGTCAACGAGCTGATCCGCTTCGCCAACCGCCACCCCCGGGTCAACATCTTGCAGCCTGGCTGTGGCGTTGGCGGCCACTGCATCGCCGTCGATCCCTGGTTCATCGTGGCCAAGGATCCGGTCCATTCGAACCTGATCCGCACCGCCCGCGAAGTGAACAACTACAAAAACCGCTGGGTGATCGAGAAGGTCAAGAACGCGGCGTTGAAATTCCAGATCGAGCACGGACGTCCAGCCCGCATCGCCTGCATGGGACTGGCCTTCAAACCCGACATCGACGACCTGCGTGAATCCCCCGCCCTGGCTGTTGCCCTGGCTTTGCAGGGGGAGAACTTTGATGTTCTCGCCGTCGAGCCGAACATCGAATTCCATCCTGAACTTGAGCTACGGCCGCTGACCGGCGGGGTGGCCGAGGCCGATCTGGTGGTCTTCCTGGTCAAACACAAGCAGTTCGTGGGACTCGACACCGCGAACCGGCAAGTCCTCGATTTTTGCGGCGCTACCCTTTCGGCATAAGCCGTTATTATGGAGTTTTTGATGAAGCAGATTTTGCAGAACCTCAAGAGCGGTGAGACCGAGCTGGCCGAAGTTCCCTGTCCCACTGTGGGGCGGGGGCAGGTGCTGATCCGTACTCAGGCCAGCCTGATTTCGGCGGGAACCGAGCGGATGCTGGTCGATTTTGGTAAGGCCTCCCTGATCGACAAGGCCCGCCAGCAGCCCGAAAAGGTGAAACAGGTGCTCGACAAGGTCGTCACCGACGGCCTGTTCGCCACCTTGGACGCAGTACAGAGCAAGCTGGGGCAACCCATCCCCTTGGGTTATTGCAATGCTGGGGTGGTGATCGGAGTTGGCGAGGGGGTGACTGAGTTCGCCGTGGGCGACAGGGTCGCCTCCAACGGCAATCACGCCGAGATCGTCCGGGTTCCTAAAAACCTGTGTGCGAAGATTCCCGATGGGGTCGACGCCGAGGCGGCCGCCTTCACTGTGCTCGCCGCCATCGCCCTGCAAGGGATCCGTTTGGCCAAGCCCGAGCTCGGTGAGCGGGTGGCGGTGGTCGGCTTGGGGCTGATCGGGTTGGTCACGGTGCAGTTGCTGCGGGCCCAGGGTTGCCAGGTGTTGGGAATCGACCTGGACGAGGGCAAGCTCGAAATGGCCCGCCGCTTTGGGGCCGTAACCGTCAATCCGGCCAAGGGGGAGGATCCGGTTGCCGCCGGGATGGCCTTCTCGCAAGGACGGGGGATCGACGCGGTGTTGATCACGGCGGCGACCAAGTCCAACGAGCCGGTCAGCCAAGCGGCGCAGATGTCGCGCAAGCGGGGACGGATCGTGCTGGTGGGGGTGACCGGTCTGGAGCTCAACCGCTCCGAGTTTTTCGAAAAGGAGCTGACCTTCCAGGTGTCGTGCTCCTATGGTCCGGGCCGTTACGACCCCTTTTACGAGCAGGAGGGGAACGATTATCCCATCGGCTTCGTGCGTTGGACCGAGCAACGCAATTTCGAGGCGGTCCTGGGGTTGATGGCCAGGGGGGCGGTCGACGTGAATCCCCTGATTTTGCAGCGTTTCGCCTTCGACGATGCCGTTCGCGCCTATGCCACCCTGACCGAGGATCGCGGCGCTCTCGGGATCGTGATGACCTACGGCGATTCCGAGGCGGCCCTGGAGCGGACGATTGTGCTCACGCCTCCCCGACAAAAGGTTGCGACCGGTCAGGTGAAGATCGGCGTCTTGGGGGCGGGCAATTACGCTTCGCGGATGTTGGTGCCCACCTTCCAAAAGGCGGGAGCCCAATTCGGCGCGGTGGTGACCAGCGGCGGCTCCGACGGCGCCAACATGGGACGGAAGATGGGGTTCGAATCGGTATCGACCGATACGGCCCAGATCTTCGACGACATCTCGATCAACACCGTCGTCGTCGCCACCCGGCACGACTCCCATGCCCATTTCGTCGTCCGGGCGATCGAAGCGGGCAAACACGTTTTCGTCGAAAAGCCGTTGGCACTGCGTCTGGATGAACTGGAGAAAATCCAGGCAGCGTGGAACCGTCGGGCCGAGAGTGGCGCCCCCATGCCGGTGCTGATGGTCGGTTTCAACCGCCGTTTCTCCCCCTTGGTCGAGACCATGCGCTCGCTGCTCAAGACGGTGCGGGTACCCAAGGTCTTTGTCTACACCTGCAATGCCGGCAACATCCCCGCCGACCATTGGGCCCAGAACATCGAGTCCGGCGGCGGTCGCTTGGTGGGGGAGGCCTGTCACTTCATCGATTTGGTGCGCGATCTGGCCGGTAGCCCCCTCGTCGAGGCTCATGTCATGACCATGGGGCGCAATCCGGCGATGGAGATTGTCGACGACAAGGCCACCATCACGCTGCGCTTCGAGGATGGTTCCATCGGGACCATTCACTATCTGGCCAACGGCGGGAAGAAATTCCCCAAGGAGCGGTTTGAGGTGTTTGCGGGCGATGCCGTGCTGCAACTGGACAACTACCGCGAACTGCGCGGCTATGGCTGGCCCGGCTTTAAAAAGCAAAAGCTTTGGGCTCAGGACAAGGGGCAAGAGGCCTGCGTGGCCGCCTTCCTCAAGTCGATCACCGAGGGTGGGGAGGGCCCCATTGCGCTGGAGCAGATTTGGGAGGTCGCCAAGGTCTCCGTCGAAATCGCCGAGGCAGCCCGCCGGTGAAGTTGGCTCTGTATTTCCATACGCTGCGGTATTTGCGCCCGATCCAAATTTTCGGGCGCATTGCCATCAAGTTCCGTCGCCCCCCTCCCGACCTCAGTCCCCCCCCTGCGCGCAGAGCGCCTGTGACCTCGTGGCAGGCGCCTTGTCGCCGTCCAGCCAGCATGTCGGCGGCCGACACCTTCCGGTTTTTGGGTGAGACCAGAAGCATTCGCACCCTGGGGGAATGGAACGATCCGGCCGCCGAAAAACTGTGGTTGTACAACCTGCACTACTTCGACGATCTCAACGCCGAAGGGGGGTGGGAGCGGGCCGAATGGCACCGGCAACTGATCGAACGCTGGGTGGTGGAAAACCCGACCGGCCGGGGCAACGGTTGGGAGCCCTACCCTAGCTCGGTGCGCATCGTGAACTGGATCAAATGGACCTTGGACGGCGGGGATTTGTCAGCGCAAGCGCTGGCTAGCCTCGCGGTCCAGGTGCGGTTCTTGTGCGGGCAACTCGAATTTCATCTGCTGGGCAACCACCTGCTTGCCAACGCTAAGGCGCTTGTTTTTGCAGGGTTGTTTTTCGAGGGGGACGAGGCGCGGCAGTGGCTGGAGCGGGGGCTGGAGATCCTCGCCGACGAGCTGCCCGAGCAGATCCTGGGCGATGGCGGCCACTTCGAATTGAGTCCGCAATACCACAGCCTCATCCTCGAAGACCTCTTGGATTTGACCAATGTCGCCCGAACGTTCGGGAACACTTTGCCGATCAATTTCGGCTTGATCGGGGCCATGCGGCAGTGGCTTGCCGTCATGTGCCATCCCGACGGGGAGATCGCGTTTTTCAACGACGGGGCATTCGATGGGGCTCCTCGTCGCGACACCCTGGAGCGGTATGCCGCCCGTTTGGGTTATGCCCCCAGCCAGGAGCCCCCGCCGGGGATCACGTACTTGGAGGCCAGTGGTTACATCCGCTTGCAGCACGACGCTGCCGTCGCGTTGTTGGATGTGGCCCCCATCGGCCCCTCCTATCTGCCGGGCCATGGCCATGCCGATGCCCTGTCGTTTGAACTTTCGGTGGCGGGGCAGCGGATCGTCGTGAATTCGGGCACCTCGCTGTATGGAACCGGCCCCGAGCGTCAGCGCCAACGCGGCACCGCTGCCCATAGTACCGTCGTGGTGGATGGGGCCGACTCGTCCGAGGTGTGGGGCGGGTTTAGGGTGGCGCGTCGGGCCCGAGTGACGGTAGGGGCGACACGGGACGACGCCCAAATGCAGGAGGTCGAGGCCTCCCATGATGGTTTTCGTCGGTTGCCGGGGCACAACATGCATCGTCGGCGCTGGCGTTTGGGCCGTGGAATGCTTGAGGTTGACGACGAGGTGACCGGAGCATTCGGCTGGGCCGAGGCGCGGTTTCACCTGCACCCCGCCATTCGCATTTCGGAAACGGCGCCGGGGCAGGTCCGTTTCGAAGGACCGGATGGCGTGGAGGGGCACTTCGGGGTTGTTGGGGGCGCGTTGCGGGTGGAGCCCGGAACCTGGCATCCCCGCTTCGGGACGTCGATTCCCAATGTGTGTCTGGTGGCGCGGTTGAGTGGCCCCAAGTTGCAGATCCGCATCCAATGGAGATGACGGTTTGAAAATACTGGCACTGTGTTTCTTCTTTAAGCCCGATCTATCCGCAGGCTCTTTCCGGGCGACGTCCGTGATCGACGCCTTAAGAGAGCGGATGCCGGAAAGTGGTCACATCGACGTTCTCACGACGCGTCCCAACCGGTACAGCAGTTTTTCCGTCGAAGCTCCGTTGCAGGAGCAGCTACCGGGCGTATCGATCACACGAATTGCCCTTCCCGGTCACAGTAGCGGCATGTTGGATCAGGCCAGGGCCTACGCCACCTTCGCACGCCAGGTTTTGCGCCATGTGCGCGGTCGGGAATACGACCTTGTGTTCGTGACCTCCGGCCGACTGATGACGTCGGTTTTGGGGGCTTGGATCGCACGCCGACGGCACATTCCTTACTACCTTGATATCCGCGACATCTTCGTCGATACCATCAAGGATGTACTGCCCCGACATTGGGCGGTTGTGCTCAAGCCGTTCTTCTCGGTTCTGGAGCGCTTTGCTGTTACAACTGCGACGCAGGTTAACCTGATTTCGCGGGGGTTTGCCGAGTATTTCAAGAACCGGTATCCGAACAAGGAATTCACCTACATTACCAACGGCATCGACGACGAATTCATGTCGGAAAAGGCGTTACCCGTCCCACAACGGGAGGACGGCAGAGTCGAAGTCGTCTATGCGGGCAATTTTGGCGAGGGACAGGGACTCCATGCGATCATGCCGGCTTTGGCCAAGCGGATGCGGCGGCAAGTTGTGTTCAAAATTGTCGGCGATGGGGGAAGACGACAGGCTCTGCTGGATGCTCTTGCCAAGGAGGGGGTCGACAACGTAGAGGTACTTCCTCCCATCAGCCGGGATCGACTCGTCGAGGTCTATCGCACTGCCGATGTGTTATTCCTGCATCTGAATGATTACGACGCCTTCGAAAAGGTGTTGCCCTCGAAAATATTCGAGTACGGAGCGATGGGAAAACCCATCTGGGCCGGGGTTGCAGGGTATGCCGCCCGGTTTGTGGACGAAGAACTCGACAATGCCGAGGTGTTTCCACCATGTGACGTGGAGGCGGCCGAGCAAGCGTTTGCCCGACTCAGCTTGAAACCGACCCCGCGCACGGCATTCGTCGCAAAATTCGGTCGCGCCCGATTGGCGCAACAAATGGCCGATGCCGTGTTGGCTCTGGCCGGGAGGCAGCCATGACGACGGTCGTTTCGCTGGCGCTGGCGCTGGCGGTTTCCCTGTGGACGAGCTGGTACTTGGCCCGTCCTGATGCGCACTGGCAGATTCTCGATCACCCCAACGAACGCTCCTTACATGATCGCCCTACCCCTCGCAGCGGGGGGCTCGGAGTGTTGGCCGGATGCGCAGTCGGCTGGGGGGGCTTGGCGATTTGGGGGCAATGGCCGATTGGGTTGGTCGGCGCCGCCGTTGGGGTGGTGTTGCTTGCCGTCGTCTCCCTGCTCGACGACATCAGGGGGCTTTCTCCCCTGTCCCGGTTTGCCGTGCATGGGGTGGCGGCGGCGTTGTTGTTGGGAGGGGGGATAGGGGAAGTCTGGGAAGCCCGGTGGGGCGTTGCGACTCTGTCGGCTCAGATTGCATTGGGGTTCGGCGTCGTCTGGGTCATCAATTTGTACAACTTCATGGACGGCATGGATGGTTTTGCCGGCGGGATGGGGGTGTTCGGGTTCGGCAGTTTGGGGGTGCTCGGCATGTTGGGAGATGCCCCCGGGTTTGCAGGGGTGTGTTGGGTTGTAGCGGCCGGCAACGCCGGGTTTCTCGTGTTGAATTTCCCCCCCGCCAAAATCTTCATGGGGGATGTGGGCTCCACCCCGATGGGATACTGCGCCGCCGCCTTATCCTTGCTGGGCATTGCCGAGGGGCTGTTCCCCTGGTGGGCCCCTCTACTGGTCTTCGCGCCGTTTTGGGTCGATGCCACCGTGACCTTGATGCGCAGACTGATGCAGGGGGAGAAGGTCTGGCGACCGCACCGCAGCCACTATTATCAACGCTGGGTGCAATTGGGCTGGGGGCATCGCCGTACCGTGCTGGCCGAGTACGGGCTCATGGCTTTGGGGACGATCAGCGCGGTCGCCGCAACCGCATGGTTGTCGAGCATATTTGCCCTGTGGGCATTGTTGTTGGGATGGTGCGGCGTGTATGCCGTGATCGCCTATCTCACCCACCGCCAAGAACTTCGCGGCAACTGAAACGTGGATATCGAGGCCATGAAGGTTTTGAAAAGCCGATGGTTGGTCATCCTGCACGACCTGTTCTGGGTGCCTGCAGCCCTGATCGGAGCGTACTGGTTGCGCTTCAACCTTGGCAGTATCCCCGATCTCTTCTTCGATCGGATGTGGGCGCTTGTTGGTTTGGCTGTTCCCATCCAATTGGCAACGTTTTGGTGGTTCGGCCTGTACCGGGGCATTTGGCGTTTCGCCTCGATGCCCGATTTGATGCGTATTGTTCAGGCGGTGGGGGTGGGCAGCCTGGTATTGGGATTGGCGGCCGTGCAGATTTACCGAATGGTGGATATCCCACGGAGTGCCCTGCTGCTTTATCCGATGCTCCTGGTGTTGGGTTTAGCGGGGCCGCGGTCGCTCTATCGGTGGCTTCAGGACCGCCGTTCGCACCATCGGCGCCGGGGCGAGTTGCGGGCGTTGGTGGTGGGATCAGGGCGGGAGGCCGAGGCGCTGATCCGCGGTTTGAGCCATCAAGGGGGCTACCTGCTGGTCGGCCTGATCGACGGTCACCCCAAGAAGCAGGGGCGGGAGTTGCTCGGGGTTCGGGTTTTGGGGGTTCCGGAGCAGGTCCTGGATCTGATCCGTGCGTACCACATCGACGTCGTCTTATTTGCGGCCGACGACGTCGAAAAGGTGGTGCTGGAGCAGGTCGTGGAGGCCTGCGGCCAGGCCCACATCCCCGCCCGCATCCTCCCCTCCATGCGGGATATGGCCGATGGGAAGTTCGAGGTCTCCAAGCTGCGCCCGCTCACCGTCGAGGACATCCTTGGGCGTCAGCCCATTCTGCTCGACATGCAGGCCATCGGCTCCTACCTGAAGGGCAAACGGGTTCTGATCACCGGCGGGGGGGGCTCCATCGGTTCGGAGTTGTGCCGCCAAATCGCGGCGCGAGCCCCCGAAAAACTCATCATCCTGGAACACGGGGAGTTCAACCTTTACCAGATTGAACGGGAGATCCGCGCCCTGCATCCCGGCCTGAATCTGGTCCCCGTCCTGGGGGATGTTCGGGATCCCCACCGGGCGCAGATGGCATTTGAGCAACATCGTCCCGAGGTGGTGTTCCACGCAGCAGCCTACAAACACGTCCCCATGGTTGAAGCCAATCCGGAGGAGGGGGTCTTCAACAACGTCATGGGGACCAAAGTGATCGCCGATTTGGCCGACCGCTACGGGGCCGAACGTTTTGTGTTGGTCTCCACCGATAAGGCGGTCAACCCGACCAACGTTATGGGGACCACCAAGCGGGTGGCTGAGATCTACTGTCAGAATCTTGCATTGCGTTCAACAACCCGCTTCATCACCACCCGGTTTGGCAATGTTCTTGGTTCGGCCGGCTCGGTTGTCCCTCTGTTCCAGGAGCAGATCGCCAATGGGGGGCCGGTGACCGTGACCCACCCCGAAATCACCCGCTATTTCATGACGATTCCCGAGGCGGTGGGATTGATCCTGCAAGCTGGGAGCATGGGATCGAGGGGGGAGATCTTCGTGCTCGACATGGGGGAGCCGGTGAGGATTCAGGATCTGGCCGAGCAGATGATCCGTTTGTCGGGCAAGGAACCGGGTCGCGACATCGAGATCGTCCATACCGGCCTGCGCCCCGGCGAGAAGCTCTTCGAGGAGCTCTTCCACGAGACCGAAGCGTTGCAGGGGACCAACCATCCCAAATTGTTGTTGGCGGCGGCACGGCGGGTCGATTGGAACTGGTTGTTGGCCGAACTAGCCACACTGGAGGAGGTCGGACGGTCGCAGAACGAGGCGATGCTGCGGGAACACCTGCAAAAGCTGGTACCAGAGAGCCGGCTTCTCACTTCGCCGCAGACCGTCGCTTAATCGCGCCCCCGCCCTCCCTTCGCCGCTGTGCCGGGCCGCCTGCCCCGTGGCGCCAGAGCGCGGCTGGTGTCGCGCCCCGCAGATCCGCCGCCGCTGGGACGCGATGGGGATCCCCCCCGCAGCGCCACCCCCGGCGGCACCAACGCCCCCCTCCCCACCCCGATCAAATCCTTCCTCCCCATCTTGAGTAGCGCCCCCCGAATCAACGGCCAATTCTTGGGGTCGTGGTAACGCAGCAGCGCCTTATGCAGCGCCCGTTGCCCGGCCCGTTTGGGGATTTCGACCGGGGGCAGGCTCTTTTTCAGGGTGTTGCGTCCGGTGTGGTACATGGCGGTGGCAATGGCCATGGGTGATGGCAAAAACGTTTGCACCTGGTCGACCCGGTAGCGATGCCGTTTGAGCCACACCGCCAGGTTGACCATGTCGGTGTCGGTGGTGCCGGGGTGTCCGGCGATGAAATAGGGAATCAGGTATTGCTCCTTGCCCCCCTTTTTCGACAACCGCTTGAACAGGGTGTCGAAGCGGTCGAAGACCTCGATTCCCGGCTTGAGCATGCAGTCGAGCACCCCCTTCTCGGTGTGTTCGGGCGCTACCTTCAGATACCCCCCCACATGGTGGCGCACCAACTCCTCGACATACTCGGGACTACGTAACGCCAGGTCGTAGCGCACCCCGCTGCCGATGGTCACGGTGTGCACATGGGGGATGGCTCGCACCGCCCGGTAAAGCTCGATCAGGGGGGTGTGGTCGGTGTTGAGGTGCTCGCAGATGTCGGGATGCACGCAGGCGGGGCGGCGGCAGGCAGCCTCGATCTTGGGGTCGGAGCAGTGCAACCGGTACATGTTGGCGGTCGGTCCCCCCAGGTCACTGATGTACCCCGTGTAGCCCGGCGTTTTGGCCCGTATCTCCTCGACCTCGCGCACAATCGACCCCTGGGAACGGTTCTGAATGATCCGCCCCTCGTGCTCGGTGATCGAACAAAAGGTGCATCCGCCGAAGCAACCCCGTTGGATGGCGATCGAAAACTTGATCATTTCGTAGGCGGGGATGTGGGCCTGGCCGTAACTGGGGTGGGGGCGGCGGGCGAAGGGCAGGGCGTAAAGGCGGTCCATTGCCGTAGTTTCCAGCGGCAGCGGTGGGGGGTTGATCCAGACGATCCGCTCCCCGTGGCGCTGGGCCAGGGGGCGGGCGTTGAAGGGGTTGGTTTCGCGGTGGAAAAGGTGGTCGGCCTGGGCGAAGGTGGCTGGGTCGTCCCGCACCGCTTCAAAGGGGGGCAGAGCAACATGCTCAGGGAGCGGCGTGTTTTTCGGCAACAACCGCGCCGTCCCCCGAACATTGCCGATGTCGCCGATGGCCTCCCCCGCTTGCAGCCGGGTCACCAATTCGGTTAGCGCTGCCTCGGCGTTGCCGTACAGCAGTAAATCCCCCTTGGCGTCGAGCAAAATCGAGCGGCGTACCGTGTCGGACCAATAATCGTAGTGGGCGATGCGGCGCAGGCTGGCCTCGATCCCCCCCAACACAATCGGCACCCCCTTGAAGGCCTCGCGGCAGCGCTGACTGTAGACGATGCTGGCTCGGTCGGGCCGTTTGCCCCCCTGCCCGCCGGGGGAGTAGGCGTCGTCGGAGCGGATTTTTCGGTTGGCGGTGTAGCGGTTGACCATCGAATCCATGTTCCCCGCCGTCACCCCGAAGAAGAGGTTGGGGCGTCCCAGTTTTTGGAAGTCGGCCACCGTGTTCCAATCGGGCTGGGCGATGATCCCCACCTTAAGCCCCAAGGATTCGAGCAAACGACCGATCAACGCCATGCCGAAGGCGGGGTGGTCGATGTAGGCATCCCCGGTAACCAGGATGACGTCGCAGTTTTCCCAGCCGAGCTGATCCATCTCGGCGCGGGACATGGGGAGGAAGGGGGCGGGATTCATGGGGTGTCGATCTGCATGTGAAGGGTGGCTGGACGAACGCTCAAAACGTGTGCGAGTCTAGCACGCATCGGTCGTTTGGCGGCACGGCAACCAGGGAGTCAAAGGGCGGAATGTCAATTCGGATCATCTTGTTCGTGGCGGTGACGGTGATGCTGGTGGCGGTCGAGTCGGTCGGCACCTGGATCGGCAACCGCCACGTCAAAATAGAGATGGAGGCGCTCTCGCGCCAACAGCTCAATGTTTCGGCATTGGTGTTGCGCGACACCTTGATCGAGATGATGCGCATGGGGGTCGACGACGAGGATCTGCATAACCTCTACGCCCGTTTCAGGCGGATGCAGGGGGTGCGCGACCTCAGGGTTTGGGTCGCCCCCTCGGTGGTGCGCGATCACGACCTTCAAACCCCCCACCACATCATCGACGACCGCCCCGAATGGATCGGATTGGCGCAGGACTCCCCCCGCATGTTCTGGCAATCCGACGCCACCCCTCCCACCTTGAGATTCCTCCACGCCGTGCTGGCCGAGGAGCAGTGCTTGCAATGCCATGTCAGCGCCCAGGAGGGGGATATGCTGGGGGTGATCGACATCGACATCGACATGAGCCAGGTGCAACAGGCGGTGGTCCACAATCAGTGGGAGCAACAGACCATTGCCATCGCCGAGCTGGGGTTGATGTTGGCGCTCCTGCTCCTCCTGGGCGAATGGCTGGTTTTTCGCCATTTGCGCCATCTGCGCGAGGGGATGGAGCGGATGATGAGCAACGGCCACACCCTGGTCGCCATCCCTGGCGAATCGGGCAACGAAATCGGGGCGCTGATCTCTGGGTTCAACCGCATGGCCCAGCGCATCCGCGATCTGCTGTTGGAACAGCGCAACACCATCGCAACCCAAACCCAGGAGTTGTCGGTACTGCTCGAAACCAGCCACGCCCTCTCCGGCGCGGTTGATCCGCTGCGCTCCCTCGACCGCTTGGCCGAAAACCTGACCCGAGCCAGTGAGACGGCGGCCTGTCAGATCTTGCTTTGGCAAGAGGGGCAGGAGGGGCGCGTACTGGAACGGCAAGGCCGCTTCCCGGTGCGCACGCTGCCCGCCATTGCCGACCCCGCATGGGCGACGGTGCGGTTGAACGAATGCCCCGTCATCGCTCGGATTTTAGAAGAGAGGCGGCACAAGGTGGTCGAGCGGGGGGAAATCGTGCAGCTGTGCGACCGGCAGGTGTTGTTGCTTGGCGGGGGGAGGGCAGCCTTGGCGATCCCGTTGCTCAGCCGCAGCGAGGTCTTGGGGCTGGTGGTGCTGACCGAGTTCCGCGATGCCGACCGGGCGCCCATCACCCCGCGCAAGATCGAGCTGTGCAAGGCGATGGTGTTTCAGGCCGGGGCGGCGCTGGAGGATGTGCGGCTGCACGACCGGCTGGTTAAGCAGTTCAATGAGTCGGCCCTGGCGATGGCCGAGGCGGTCGACAAGAAATCGCCCTGGACCGCCGGTCATTCCCGCCGGGTGACCCAATTCGCCCTGCGGCTGGGCAAGGCGTTGGGTTGGGAGGAGGAACGGCTGGAGCTTTTGCGCATCGCCGGGCTACTGCACGACATCGGCAAGATCGGCACCCCCGGCGCCATCTTGAATAAGGGTGGTCGGCTCGACGACGCGGAATTTGCAGCCATGCGGCGCCATCCGGTCGACGGCGCCCAGATTTTGGGGCGGATGACCCCCTTCAAGCCGATCATCCCCTTCGTGCGCCACCACCACGAGCGTTTCGACGGCCGCGGTTATCCCGACGGTTTGCGGGGGACCGAAATCCCCATCGAGGCACGGGTTTTGGCGGTGGCCGACGCCTTCGACGCCATGATCGCCGATCGCCCCTACCGCAAGGCGATGTCTTGGAACGAGGCATTGGATCAGTTGCATCGGGGCTCGGGGAGCCAGTTCGATCCGGGGGTGGTGGCGGTGGCGCTCACCGTTTTTTCGGATCAAGCGGGGGATGGGTGGGTGGTCGGTGGGGACGATGCCGAATGAAGAGACCGCCCCGTCCGATTTACCCGAATTGTTTGATGTAATACTGCTCAAAAAACCGTTTGCCCCAGTGGAACAGCCTCCCGCCGGGCAACATAAAGCTGCGTTTTTCGCTGCGGTAGACCAGCATCGCCCCGTCGAGGTGGTCGAGCATGCAGACCAGCTCGGTTTTGGGAATGGCGGCCGGCCCCTTGCCCCGCAGGGCATCGAGCAGGTTTTCCACCGCCGCCTTGGCTTGCAGATCGGCCATGTGGGCCTGCTTGGGCAGCCAGTCGGGTCCGGGAAAACTCCCCGCATCCCCCGCCACGAAGAGTCGCTCCATTCCCACCGCCCGGCAGTAGGCGTCGGCCTGCACGAATCCCCCCGGCGAGAGTTCCAAGCCGCTCTGGGCGAGCCAGGCGGGTCCAGTCAGCCCCGGCATGAAGCAGATCAGATCGGCGGCGACCTCTCCCCCTTCGGTCACAACCTTGCCCTCTTCAAAGCGGACCATCTTGTGGCCCAGGTGGATTTGGATCCCCCGGTCGGCCAATTCAGCCAACAGGTGTTCCGCCGCTTTGTCGCCCATGCGCTGCCCCGGTTTGGGGGCGGGGCTGAAGAAGGTCAGCTCGAAGTTGTCGCGCTTCCAATGGCGGCGCAGCCAAGTGTCGATCCCCAACATGAGTTCGAACATCGGCCCCCCCCGCATGGCGGCGGGCTCTTGAGGATTGCCGGCAAAACCAAAGGCGATTTTCCCCCCCTCCATACTGCGCAGTTTGTCGCGGATTTGTTCTGCGGCCGGGATCCCCTCGCACAGGGTGACGGCGTGCTCAATCCCCGGCAGTTTCTTGATGAAACGTCCGCCGCTGGCGATGAGCAGGGCGTCGTTTTCCACCTCCCCTTTGTCGGTGCGCACGATCCGTCCCCCCTCGCGCAGGCCAGTGACCTGGGCCGGGAAGAACTTGATTTTGTTCTGCTGCAAGAACGATTGCAGGTTGACCGTTAGATCCCGCCCCCGCCGCTGCCCGGTCGGGATCCAGATCAGGCTGGGGAGGTAGACGAATTCGGGCTTGGGCGCGACCAGGGTGATCTCAAGATCGGGGGGGCCGAAGCGACGCAGTTGGCGGATGGCGGTGACGGCGGCGAACCCGGCGCCCAGGATGACGATGTGTTGAGCCATGGCACGAACCCGCTGAGGAGGAAGGGGTGGAATTTGATGGGGGGGAGCCTGACGACAAAGGGGCGTCAAGGCCCGGTATTCGATCACGGCGTCCAGGCACGATAAGGCAAGAAAACCAAAAGCCCCGTGGGTTTCAAGCCACGGGGCTTTTTCGGTGGGACTGGCTGGAATCAGCGCCGAGGCGGCTGTCCACCCTCCTCCATCCGGTTGCGGCGCTGCTCGCGGCGGCTGTCGAGCTGTTGCAGCTGTTCGGGGGTGAGGAGTTTGCGGACATCGCGCCAGTGCTGGAGGTGGGCGAGTTCCGCTTGGATCAGCAGCTCGTGTTTGGCTTGGATCGCCGCCGTGAGGTCGGCATCGGTGGTGGCGGGGTCATTGCTCAAGGCCCGTACCTTGTCGATGGCTTGACGAATCTGCTCGCGCTCGTTGCTGCGTTGTTGAAGGAATGAATCGCGCAGCGCCTGAATCTTGGTCTTTTGCTCGGCCGTCAGATTCAGTGCATCCCAGCCACGCCCCATCCCAGGGGCGGGCCGTTTGGCTCCAGGCGCCGCCATGCCCGATTGTCCCGGCATGCAGGGTTGTCCCATGCCGGGGTGTCCCATGATGCAGGGTTGCCCCATGCAGGGGCTCGACTGCATCGGGGCTTCGTCCCATTCGTCGCCATCGTCTTCGGCCATGGCGGGAAGGGCGGCCATGACGAAACAACCTGCCAAGATCGGTGCTAGCCAATGTCTCATGATCTACTCCTGTGTGTGAAAAGCGCGACCGCTGCCGGGTAGGGTCAGGATGGATGCTCCAGCGGGGGGGCGGTTCCCTGGGGCTGAAGGCGTCAGCCGCGTCGATGACGCACGGGGCGCCCCTTTTTGTCTGGAACGCTCAACATGTGCTCGATCTCTTCGATCTCCCGTTTCATTTTCAGGTAGTTGTTCCAGCGCCCCGCCGCTAGCTCCCCCGCATCGATGGCCGCCTGAATGGCGCAGCCCGGCTCGTTGCTGTGGGTGCAGTTGGAAAAACGACAGCTTCCCAAAAGACCTTCAACATCGGGAAACAAAGCGTCGAGCGACTCGCGTCCCTCCCACAGTTGCAGCTCCCGCATGCCGGGGGTGTCGATCAGCATCCCCCCCGCCTCTAGAAGCAACAATTCCTTATGGGTAGTGGTGTGGCGACCTTTACCGTCTTTTGCCCGAATTTGCTGGGTTGCCATCTTTGCCTGGCCGCTCAGGGCGTTGATGAGGGTCGATTTGCCCACCCCCGACGACCCCAGCACCGCCACCGTCTGCCCCGGCCCCAGATAGGGATCGAGCGCCTCCAGCCCCGAGAGGGTCAGGGTGCTGACCGGGTGGACCGGCACCTGGGGGGCGATGGCGTGGACCGAGGCGACCACGGCGGCGAGGTTCTCTTCTAGGTCGGCCTTGGTCAGAAGCACCACCGGCCTGGCGCCCCCCTCTTGGGTGAGCAGCAGGTAGCGTTCTAGACGGCGTAGGTTGAAATCGCGGTCGCAGGCGGTGGCCAGAAAGAGGGTGTCGATGTTGGCGGCGACCACCTGCTGGTCGGCCTCCAGCCCCGACATGCGCCGGGCGAAAAGGGTTTTGCGGGGCAGCAGCCCCTGGATGGTGGCCCGGTCGCCGGTCGTGGGTCGGATGGCGACCCAATCACCCACGGCGGGAAAGTCGATCCTTCCGCTGGCCTGATGGCGCAGACGCCCCGAGACCTCCGCCAGGTATTCCCCCGAGGCGGCGGCAACCCGGTAGATGTTCTGGTGCTGGGCGACGATGCGGCCCGGTTCGGCCCGTTTGCCGACCCAGGGCTGGTAGCCGGTTTCGAAGAATTCGTCCCAGCCCCAGAGGGTAAGGGGGGTGTGGGCATGGGGGGGGGTCATGGTTTAAGTCCCCAAAAGAAAACCCCCAGCCGGATGGCTGGGGGTTTCAAGGTCGTGCGGCGGCCGATCAAATTGCATCCAGCGCTTGTTGCATCAGCTCTTTGACGGGACCGGCAACCTCGGTTAGGGCCGGATTGCCGGGGACTCCGAGCATGGCTTGGGGATCGATCATGCTCACCACCGTTTGCCCGGCTTCGTTTTCGTAAACGATGACGTTGCAGGGCAGCAGCAGCCCCAGCTCCTCTTCGATTTGCAACGACTGGGCGGCATAACGGGGATTGCAGGCGCCAAGAATGCGGTAAGGACGGCGCTCGTGGCCGATTTTTTCCTTCAGGATGCCGGCCACGTTCAGATCGAACAGGGTGCCGAAGCCGACCCCTTTGAGGGCCTCTTTTGTGCGCTCGACCACCTCGTCCATCGAGCCGGCGACCACCTTGCGGAAACCGTAATCGGCCATGGGACTCAGCCCTCCTTGCCTTTGGTGTTGAGCTTCAACGGCACATAGAGGGGGCACCAGCCGAGGACGGCGGTAGCCAGGGGAATCAGGCCAATCCAGCCCCAGGGGGTCTGGGGACCAACGAAGACCAGGGTAACCAGAATGAGACCGACGACGAAGCGGGCCCCGCGATCGACACTGCCCATGTTTGCTTGCATTGGGTGCTCCTTTCCTTTGGTGGGTGAGAGGTACGTGGCGGACCGGGGTCCGGGTTAAGCCAGATGTTGGTTCAACCAGCTATCGAGCTGCCCCTTGGGGAGGGCGCCCATGATGGTATCGGCATGTCGCCCCCCCTTAAAGAGCATCAGGGTAGGGATCGAGCGAATCGCAAAGCGGCTTGAAAGGCCAGGGTTTTCGTCGGAGTTGACCTTGACGATTTTCAGCGACTGCTCCCGCTCGGCCGCGATCTGTTCCAGCACCGGCCCCACCATACGACAAGGGCCGCACCAGGGCGCCCAAAAATCGACCAACACCGGCAGGGGCGATTGCAGCACCTGCCGGTCGAAGGTGGTGTCGCTGGCGACGACCGGTTTGCCCGGCAGCAGCGTTTGTTTGCACTTGCCGCAGGTCGGTTGTTCGCCAAGTCGAGCGACAGGCACCCGGTTGAGCGCCCCGCAAGCGGGACAGGGGAGGGTCAGGGTTTCGCTCATGGGGCCTCCGGGGTGTTATAGGTCGTTATGGGTCTTATGAGTTCTATAAGACCTATATCTCAAGATTTACCGCTCCACCGCATACCCAGCGCTCTGCCACGCCATCGTGCCGCCCCCGACGTTGACGATCTCGTTGGTCAGCTTGGCGCCGCTCAGAATCACCGCCGCCTGCCCCGAGCGATTGCCGGAGCGGCAGATCAGGGCGATGGGGCGCTCCCCCGCCAGTTTTTGAATCCGAGGGATTGCCCGTTCCACTTCCGACAGGGGAATCAACACCGCCTTGGGGGCGTGGCCGGCGTTGTATTCGGCCGGGGTGCGCACGTCGATCAACAGCGGTGGCTGGTCGCTGCTCATCATGGCGTTCAGGTCGTTCACCGAGATTGTCTTGATCCCGGCCATGGCGGTAGAGATCGGGCCCTTGAGCAGGATGAAGGCGATCAGTGCGAAGGCGGCGATCCAAGGCCAGTTTTCTTTCACGAAGGTCATGATGGGCTCCAAAAAGGTACAGGGGGCGCGAAACCGCCCCCTTGGGAAGCGCGGATTGATTCTTCCAAGCAGCCCAGGGATGGGCCGCCGAAAGGGTGTGCTGTCGTAGGAGGCGACCTCGTCGCCGAAGCTGCCAAAAGGGTGCGCCGTCGTAGGAGGCGACCCCGTCGCCGAAGCCCTGCTGCTCAGGCCGCTGCTTGAAGCTCGCGCCGCTTTTCGATGGCGTAGTAGAGCAGCGGGATGACCACCAGGGTCAGGATGGTCGAGGCGAAGGTGCCGAAGATCAGCGCCACCGCCAAGCCGCCGAAGACCGGGTCGGTAATCATCACGGCAGTGCCGAGGATGATCGCCAGCGCGGTGAGCAAAATCGGCCGGAACCGCACCGCCCCCGCTTCGAGAACCGCCTCCTCCAGGGTGTACCCCTTGTTGCGGTAATCGATGATGAAGTCGATCAGCAGCAGCGAATTGCGCACCACAATCCCCGCCAGGGCGATCACCCCGATCATCGAGGTCGCCGTGAAGTACTGGTCGGTAATCATGTGGCCTGGGAAGACCCCCACCATGGTCAGCGGAATCGCCCCCATCACCACCAAGGGGATCACGAAGGAGCGGTAGTAACCAACCAGCAGCAGGTAGATCAGGACCACGGCGACCCCGAAGGCGGTCCCCAGATCGCGGAAGACGTCGAGGGTGAGGCGCATCTCCCCATCCCAACGCAACGAGTACTGACCATCGTTGGGATCGGCGGTGAAGAGCTGCTTGACCTCATGCCCGCCGAGTTGCCCCAGGGTTTGCAGGTTGCCCAGGCCAAACATGTCGAGGGCAATATCCAAACCGCTGGGCGGGTTTACTTGTTGCTTGGCCACTTGGCCATACATCCCCAGTACCGCGTAGACCTGGCTGGTTTGGGCCAGCTCGCCCATCACGTAGACGACCGGGTGGCCATCCTTATGAAAGATCGGGCGCTGCGCCGTTACCGGCACGATTTTGGCGATCTCCGACAGCGGGATCTGCATCCCCGTCCGGTTTTGGATGGTGATGTTTTCGATCTCGTCGGGGGTGATGCGCCGGGTTTGGGGGAGCTGGAAGCGGATCGGCACCGGGTTCTTCTCGCCCTCGATGTGCACGGTCCCGTAATCCCAACCGCCCAGGTAGGTGGCCAGGGTCTTGGCGACCTGACCGGTGACGATCCCCGACAAAGCCGCTTTTTCTTTGTCGACCACAATGCGGTATTCGGTCTGCTGCGCCCCCAAGGAGTCGTCGACATCGACCACGTCGTCGGTCTGCAAGAACAGGCCGCGCACGTCGCCCGCCATCAAACGCAGCTCGTCGTAATCGGGGCCGTAGAGCTCGGCCAAGAGGGTGGCCCGCACCGGGGGGCCGGGGGGATCTTCGACCAGCTTGATGTTGGCGCCGGGGTTGCGGTCCATGATCGCCTGGATCGGGCCGCGCATGGCCATGACGATGTCGATGCTTGAGGTCGCCCGGTCGTGTTTGTTGACCAGGTTCACCCGCACCTCGGCGATGTTGCTCCCCTTTTTGAACCCGGCCCCGCGCAGCAGACCGTTGAAGTCGATCACCCCGGGAATGCCGACGAAGGTCTCGTAATCGGTGACAAACCGGTTTTGCGCCACCACAGCGCCGACCTCGCGGGCGATCCGGTCGGTTTGTTCCAGCGGCGTGCCCTCGGGCATGTCGATGGTGATGTTGAAGGTGTTCTTGTTGTCCTTGGGCAGCATCTTGAAGAGCACCCCGTCCCAGGCCGGCATGGCCAGAACCGCGATCAACAAGGCGACCACACCCCCCATGAACAGCCGTCGTTTGGCGGTCGAGGCGATCAAAGGGCCGACGAATTTGCGGTAGGCGGCCCGGATGCCGGCCCCCTCCTCTTCGTGCCCCTGGCCGTGTTGGCTATAGGGCATGTAGCGCTTGGCAGCCCAGGGGGTGACGACGTAGGCGATCAACAAGGAGGCGACCATCGCCACCGAAACGTTGAAGGGGATCGGGGCCATGTAGGGGCCCATCATCCCGGTTACCCAGAACATCGGCAGGAAGGCGAGGACCACGGCCAGGGTCGCCACGTTGGTCGGATTGCCGATTTCGTTGGTCCCACGGATCGCACCCAGGGCGCGGTCTTCCCGCCCCAAGGCGTAGTGGCGATGGATGTTTTCGATCACCACGATGGCGGCGTCGACGAGCAATCCCAACGAGAGGATTAAGGCGAACAGGGTGATTCGGTTGATCGTCTGCCCCGCCATCATCCCCACCGCCAGGGTGAGGAAGAGAATCAGCGGCACGGTCGCGGTGACGATCATCGATTCGCGCAAACCGAGGAAGATGATCAACACGATGATGACCGAGCCGATGGCGATGGCCAGATGCTCCACCAGGGTGTTGACCGCGTCGTCGGCTTTGGCGCCGTCGTCGCGGGTCACCACGGTGTGGATGTCTTCGGGGATGATCGAGCCCTTGATCGCCTCGACCCGGTCGATCACCGCTTGGGCGACGGTCACCGCGTTGGTGCCGGGAAGTTTGGCGACCGCCAGCGACACCGAGGGGTACTCCTGCCCCCCCAAGGTGGCAAAGCCGGAGTGGGCGGGGCCGAAGGCCATGCGGGTTGAAAGCGCCCGCTCGCCGGGACCGTCGGTGATGTTGGCGATGTCGTGCAGGTAGACCGGACGCCCCTGGTCGCTGATGGTCACGACCAGATTACCAACCTCTTTGGCGTTGTTGAGCCAGCCGCCAACCCGCACCGAGGCGACGTTGTTGCCCTGGACGAGCGATCCGCTGGGGATCTCGACATCGGCAGCGTCGAGCATCTCGTCGATCTGAAAGAGGCTGACCCCCATCGACTGCATCCGCTCGGGATCAAGCTCCACCGTGATGCGGCGGGTTTGACCGCCAGTGACGAACGAAACCGAGGTGCCCGGCACCTTACGCAGCTCTTCGAGCACGTCGTCGGCGACCCGGCGCAGATCGTTGTCGGTGTAGAGGTTGTCGGTCGCTTCGGGGGCCGACAGGGCGATGGCGACGATGGGTACGTCATCCACATCGACCGGCTTGATCAGCGGTTGCATGACCCCGGGGGGGATGCGATCCATGTTGTGCATGATCCGGTCATAGAGCTTGACCAAGGAGTCTTCCTTGTTCTGCCCCACGAAGAACTGCACGGTGACCACGCCCATGTCGTTCATCGCCATGCCGTAGGTGTGCTCGACCCCCGGCATCTCCTTGAGGATCGCCTCCAGCGGCTTGACGACGAGGTTCTCGACCTCGGCGGCGGTCGCCCCCGGCTTCATCACCATGACGTTGGCGGCGGGAACCACAATCTGCGGGTTCTCTTCGCGCGGGGTGATGTTCAGCGCCATGACCCCCAACAACAACGAGGCCAGGGCGATGAGCAGGGTCAACTTCGAATCGATGAAGTACCGGGCGATCTTGCCCGCAATGTTGGAATGGGCCTCCTCTTCGAGGGCTTGGACCTCCTCTTCGAGGATCTGCTCGCGGAGCTTGAGCGCGTCAAGCTCCGACTCCCGTTCTTTGCGCTCCAATTCCGACGGGGGCGCGTCGTTGGGACGCTCGCTCATCACTCACCTCCCTGGGGGGCGGGGGCTGCGGGTGCAGGGGCGACCACGGCGGTCATGCCGGTGCGCAGGGTTAAAGTAGCGTCGACGACGATACGGTCCCCCGCCTCAAGTCCGGCGACGATCTCCTGCATCGGTGTACCCTGAAGGGTGAAGATACGGCCCAGACGGACCATCTGAAAGGCGAGTTTGCCCTGCTCATCGATGCGATAGACCCCGCTGAGCCCCCCCTTTTCGACGATGCAGGCAGGGGGGATGACCATCCCATCCTCGCTGCCCAGGGTGAAGGTGGCACGACCAAACATCCCCGCCTTGAGGGCGCGGGCATCCTCGGCGCTCGGTGCCAGGGCGACCTTGACCAAATAGGTGTGGGTGGCCGGATCGCCGCTCGGGACAACCTGGCTGACCTTGCCGGGGATGGGATGGCCGAGGGCGTCGATGCTCAGTTCAACCGCGTCGCCGATGGCGATGTGGCCGACCTGTTGTTCGCGGGCTTGGGTGCGGAAGATGAGCTGGTCGGGCGACTCGATCACCAAAATGGGGAAGCCGGGGGTGGCGATGTCGCCCGACGACTTGAGTTTCTGCGTCACCACGCCGCGAGCCGGGGCGGTGATGGCGGCGTATTTGAGTTGGTCGCGGGCGTTGGTCAGCCCCGCCTGGGCCTGACGCACCCCCGCCTCGGCGGCTTGAACATCTTGTTGGGCGACTTGATAGCGCAGCCGCATTTTTTCAAAGTCGCGTTTGGGGACCGAGTTCTGCTCGTACAAACCCTTGAAACGCTCATAGTCGGCGGTGGCGTCGACCAGGGCGCTGGTCGCCTTGCGCTGATTGGCCTGGGCCTGTTCGAGCCCCGCCTTGGCCTGGGCGATCCCCGCCTCGATGTCGGCCGGGTCGATGGAGACCAGCAGATCCCCCTTCGCAACGAAGTCCCCCTCTTGCACGTGGATCGCCTTGATGTAGCCCATGACCCGCGAGGCGGTCATCAGCCGGTGGTCGGAGACGACCGAACCGGTGGCGGTATGGTGGCGGGGCAGGCTGGTGGGGGTCACAGCCAGCACATTCACCGCCACTTGGCGGGTTTCAGGACTGGGGACGGGAGTGGCCGCTTCGTCGGAGCAACCGACCAGCAACGGGGCGGCCGCGAACATGGCGAGCAGCAGAGCACGGGATTTCATGGATTTGCTCCGTATAAGAAATTTGTTGGAGCGCCGCCTCGGCGCGATTAATGAATAACAGTTTTGGTTTGCCCCCCACCGCTGGAGGGGGTGATGGGGCAGCAGATTACTGCCCGCCGTTCTGGCGGATCAGATCCTCAAACTTCATCTGTCCAGTGGCCAGCATCAGATCGAGGGCCGCCAACTGTTGATCGTGGCGGGCGCGCACCAAATCGGCCCGGGCCTTGTCGAGTCCTGCCTCCGATTGCAGTACTTCAGCCATGGTGGTCAGCCCCTCGCGGTAGCGGTTGCGGGTTAGTTGGGTTGCTTGGGCCGCCTGGCTCAGCGCCCGGTGGGCCACCTCCATGCGGGCCGCCGCCGCCCCCAAGTTACGGCGCGCCTGACGCACCTGCACCCGAATCCCCTCCTCCATCTGGCCGATCAATGAGGTGATCCGGCGGTAGTCGGCCTCGGCGGCCAGGGTCTGCGCCTTGACGCTCCCCCCGGCATACAGGTTGAGGTCGAACTGAGCGAGCACCGTCGAGGCTTGATTGGCCAGCCCCGGCTTGTTTTTGTGCCACTCGCTCATGGCGATCAGATTCAGGTTGGGACGGTGTCCCGCCTCGGCTTGATCGATCTGCCCCTCGGCGGCCCGGCTTTGCGCCTTCATGGCCAACAGGTCGGGGCGTTGATTCAGGGCCATCTCGATCAGCGCCGTCTCGTCCCCTTCGGGGATCGGCAAAACCGGATCGCCGCTCAGGGTCAGCTCAATGGCGTCGACGTAGTTGCCCAGCATGCGCACGTAGTCGGTGGCCTGCTGCTGTTGGTTTTGCGCCTCAAGAATCCGCGATTCCATCTCGGCCTGGTGGACCTGGGCGTTGAGCAGATCGCTTTCGACGATCACCCCCCCTTTAAGCAGATTGCGGGCGATGGCGACGTACTCCTCGGTCGCCTTGCGCCCCTGCTGGGCCACTTCGACATAGGCGGTGGCGGTGACCGCCCCCAGGTAGGCCTGCACCAGTTGGGCGGCGATTTCCTGGCGGGTGCGCAGCTCTTGATCGCGGGCCGCCTCGACCATCGCCTCGGCTTGCCCCTTGCCAGTCCAGATGCGTCCGCCGTTGTAGATCGGCACCACCACCTGCACCTTGGTCCCCCAGTCGTTGTAAAAGCCGGGGCGATTCAGGGCGTCGGGGGCATAGGCGGCGTTGGGGGCGCCGGTTCCGGCAATCGCGGCGCCGATTCCAGCCCCCGATTCGAGCAGACCGAAGTCGCCCACCGTGGCCGAGCGCTGGTTGAGCTTGCTGCCAAAGGCAGCCAGCGCCCCATCGCTGCGCAGTGCGGTGGCTGATAGATCGATGCGGGGAAGCAGGTGGCCGATGGCTTGATCGAGCTGGGCTTGAGCGGCCTCGATTTGCTCCTGGGCAGCCTGAATCTGGGGGTTGTGGTCCAAGGCATGCCGAACCGCCGTTCCCAACGATACGGGGGGGGCGGCGGCGGCCCAGGTGGGCAGGCCACTCAGCGAGGCCAGGACGATCCAGGAAGCGGTGGTGGCGCGACGCATCGGCATCGGTTCCTCCATTAAATAAGAAGATTAGAAAATTCTAATATTGATGGGCAAAAAGAAAAGGCCGCGCTGGCCTTTGTCAAGGCGCCCCCGTGACCGGGGGCGCATCGCTGTTTTTGGCTAGGCCTGGGATAGCGCCGCCTCGTCGCTCACTTCGGGAGCGGGGGCGACATCCCCCGGCGTGGGGCAGAAGGTCTCTTTCATCAGGCTGACCAGCTTGAGAATCTTGCAGTCGCCAACGCTATAAAAGACCTGATTGCCTTCACGTCGAGAGGAGAGAATCCCCTTGTCGCGCATCATGGTTAGATGTTGAGAAACGTTGCTTTGGGAGGTTCCCACCGCCTCGACCAGCTGCTGGACGTTGAATTCTTGCTCGCCCAGCACATCGACGATGCGCAGGCGGATCGGATGGGCGAGTGCCTTCATGCAGCGGCTGGCGCGGGTTAGGTTTTCTTCGGAGATCATGACTGCCCCCTAGGAGCGTGGGCGAACATCCAAGTTCTAATATTAGAAGAAACTAATATACGGGATAAAATAGCGGTGTCAACAGGGGGAGGGGGGGGACCGAAGGGCTCCGTCCCCCCCCTTCTTGCATTAGGCGTGCTCGCCCACGAACTGGCTCAGAGCCGATTTTTGCAGGGCGCCGATCTTGGTGGCGGCGACCTGACCACCCTTGAAGATCATCAGGGTGGGGATGGAGCGCACACCGTAGTTGCGGGCGGCATCCTGGTTTTCGTCGATGTTGATTTTGACCACCTTCACCTTGCCGGCGTACTCCTCGGAAACCGCATCCAGGTGGGGGGCGATCATCTTGCAGGGGCCGCACCATTCGGCCCAGAAGTCGACCAGAACCGGGACTTCGCTGTTGAGGACTTCGCCTTGAAACTGGGCGTCGGTGATGTGTTGAACGCTCATGAGAACAACCTCCGTGAAACAAGGATCATGGACCGGGGCGGCTCCCCGAATCCGGTTGAAAAGGGCTTCGAGAGATCGAGGGATGCTAAAGCAACCCAGGGTTGAAATCGAACCTTTCGATCAAGGACGAGGCGGGCCGCCATAGCAAGGATCTAGCCAAAACCGCCCATTAGCCGCGCCACCGTTGCCGCAGCAACCCGCCCCCCCGAGGGGTCGAGTGGGGGGTAGCGGGTGGAGCAAGACGTTGCCAGGGCCAGCGCGGTTCCCCAGCGGCCTGCGGCAAACGATTCAAGGTCGAGCAGGGCGCTCGGGGCGTGGTTCTGCAACCAACCGTGCAACATCGGGTATTCGGGGAATCCTCTTCGGGGCAGATAAACCACCGGGCACCCCGCCTGCCACGCCTCGCTGAGCACCCCATAGCCCGGTTTGGTGACCACCGCGTCGGCGGCCAGCAACAAATCGGGGGTGGCAAACGGTTGGTCGATACTCACCCGCAACACGTTGGGAGGTAGGGGATCGGGGGCCAGCTGGGTAGGCAGGGCGAGACTCCATCCCTCGATGTGGGCCAGCCCGGCCAGTTCGAAGGGGGGCTGGCCGGTGCCGCCAAACAGCACCAACGCAACCTTCTCACCCTCGCCCCACCCCAGGGCATCACGCACCGTTTTTCGGTTGTGGTGGGGGGAACGAACCAGCAGGGGGATGGAGCGGTTGTCGAGAAAATCGACGGATGGCAACGACAGCGGCGGGCTCAGACGCAGGTCGCAGTCGCGGTGGGCCTGGGCGATGCGTGCGACCCAGGGGTCCACATCTCCCCAACGGGAGCGGTAGATGACCCCCCAATCGAGGCTGGCCAGGGCGAGCGAGGCAATTCCGAGGCGGCGGGCGACCGGAAAGGCCAGGGGGCTGATGTTCGAAACCACGATCTCGGGTTTAAGCGGGGCCAGTCGGGCCACCTCGGCGTCGATTCGCTCCTGCCAAGGTCCAAAAAAGGACTCGACAGCGCTTCGCGTGGCTCCCCAGTCCTCATCAATGGCCGAGCGCTGCACCACCCCGACATCGACCGGTCCGGGCAGAATCTTCAGATTCAGATTGGGGAGGGCGCAGTGCAGCAGATCGGCAGGGAGTTCGGTGCGCAGAAGGATCTCAAAATCCGGCAGCAGCCGACCGAGCTCAAGCAACATAGGGACGGTTTGGGAGAGGTGGCCGTAGCCGTGGCCAGAAAGGTAGAGCGCGATGCGACGGGGGGTGGGGATCAAAAAGTTACTCGCCCCAGCATAGGGTGTTGAAGATCCAGGCCTCCCCCTTATGGCCGGGCACATCGACCTGGAGCCATTGACCCTTTTTTTTCACGATGGTCAGCATTACCCCCCGATTGGTCTTGGCCACAATGTCGAAGTTGGTGCCGGGGCCGCTCCGCAGATTGACGTTGTCCGAGGTGACGATGAGCGCATGGTTGGGGCCGACCAACGATTGGGCGACCCAGCCACCGTCCCCTTCGAAATCGACCACCCGGATCCAATCGCCCCGCTCCTCGACCACTTGAAGCGGGTACCCCTGCACCGGCAGGTTCCACAGGATCGAATGCTCGGTGGAGGGGCCGGACCGCAGGTTGACCCCCGCGGTGGCGGTGGCGACGAAGGGGGCGGCCCAGGCGCTCACCGGCAGCGCCATCAGCAGTAGCCACATCGTTAGGGGGCGCAGCAACTTCTTCACGTCGGGTTCTCCTGCTCGAAGGCGTCGAGGTAGCGTTGGTAGTGGGCTGAAAACAGGGTTTCAAGCCGCGCAATCAAGGCCGGGTGCTCCTCGCTGGGGGTACTCATCGCCTGCATCATGATCTCGCTGGCCGGTCCCAGCAGTTTCTCGGGGGGGAGCATCGGGTAGCTGCGCCGCAGTCGCTGCATCGCCGCCAAGACCTTCTCGCCCTCGGGGGAGGCTTCGGGCTGTGGCTCGACGGGGCGCGGCACCCCTTGCGTCTGTCCCCCTTGGCCCAGTAACTCGCGCACGGTGCGCTGCACCAGCCTGCGCTGTTCGGGGTTCAGGGCGAGCAGATCGCGCAGCAGGGTTTCGAACGAGTCGTCGGCCATCACAATACCCATCCCACCAAACGTCCCACGAAATAAAGTCCCACCCCCAGCGCCGCCAACATCACCCCCCAGCGCAGCACCCGCAGCATCACCGGGATCACCCTGGGATCCTTGGCCAGCACCCCGTAGATCAGGGCGGCCAGCACAAAAACCAGCAACAGCACCCCACCGGCACGCAGAATAAACAAGGTTTACCCCGCCTCGATGCGACGCCAGAGGGCGTCGGCGTCAATGGGTTGAGTCGTCTCTTGGCGCCAGACCCGATCCTCAAGGTTCTGCAGGGGATCGAAGCGCATCCGCTGGGCGCGGTAGACCTCCACCGTCGCCTCGGAGGGGTCGGCCCCCGCCGCGCTGCGTTGGACGATCCGCTCCTCGGCAAGATGGGGGGGCAGATCGGTCCAGACCCAGTCGAGGGGGACGCCGAAGCGTTTGGCGACACCATGCAGCGCCTCGCGCCCCTCTTGTTCCAGGAAGGTGGCGTCGACAATCACCGGCAGCCCCGCCGCCACCACATCCCCCGCTTGGCGGAAGAGCTCGGCGTAGGTTTTGGCGGTCATGTCGGCGGCGTAGAGGTTGTGGTTGAGGGCGGAATTGGTGCGGGCGGTTAATTCAAGCCCGGCCACCTGACGGCGGATGGTATCGGAGCGCAGCCAGATCGCCTGCCCCGCCTCGGCCAGACTGGCGGCGACGGAGGATTTGCCGGTCCCCGACAGGCCGAAGATCCCGACAATACGCGGGGTTCGCGGGTGGGTGACCTGCATGGCGTATTCGAGGTAGCGGGCCGCCTGCACCCCCTGGCTCTCGTCCCCCCCTTGCACCATGAAGCCGGCCACCTTGGCCCGCACATGGGCCCGATAGCTTTCGTAGAGCGGCAGCAAAACCAGGGCTTCGGTGTCGCCGGTGTGGGCCAGATAGCGGTTGAGTACCCGGATCGCCAGATCGGGTCGGCCCCGAAAGCGCAGGTCCATGACCAAGAAGGCCAGATCGCTGATCGTGTCGATGAAGCGGAACGGCTCGTTGAATTCGATGCAGTCGAAAACCTGAAGGTTACCGTCCCAAACGGCGATGTTGCCGCTGTGTAAATCGCCATGGCATTCACGAATGTGGCCCCGCTCCGCCCGTTGCCGGAAGGTCTCGTCGTGGTCGACGAAGAAGGCTTCGCTCCAGCGTTCGAAGGCGTCGAATGCGGCGGCGTCGACCCGTCCACGTTCCACCAAATGGCGGCTTTGCTCGAAGTTTTGCCGAATGTTTTCCCGCACCCGCTCCGGGGCGCCGAACGAGGCGATGGCCTTGCCGGTCGGGGCGTCTTGATGGAAGCGGGCGACTCGGTCGGCCAGCGCGTCGATCCACTGCGGCTCAACCTTGTTTTCGCTCAGCAGCCGGTCGAGCAAATGCGATTGAGGGAACTGCACCATCTTGAGGACGTATTCGACGATGGGGCGATCCCCCTCATCCCCCCCGAGCTCAAGGTTGCCCTGGGGGTCGGTGCGTACCGGCAGCACCTCAAGATAAAGGTCGGGGGCCAGACGCCGATTGAGGGTCAGCTCCAGCGCGATGAAGTGCTGCCGTTTTTCCAGCGTGGAGAAGTCGAGAAAGCCGAAATCGACCGGTTTTTTCACCTTGTAGGCGTAGGGGCCGGTTAGGACCACCCACGAGACGTGGGTCTGAATCAGCTCCAGGTGTTCCACCGGATGGGGGTAAAAGCTGGGGTCGAGCAGTCGCTCGATCACCGGAGGCAGGGACTGCGCGTGACTCATGAACACTCCGCCGGGCGGTAGGACGCGGTAATAGTAAGGTTCTGTCAGGGTAGCCAAAGGAGCAGGCAGAAGAAAGGGCGCCCGCTCCGTGGGCGGCAAGGTCGGGCTTACATAGAGGGAGCGGTGGCGACCAGGTGGTTCCACATGCGCAAGGCGTAGTAGAGGGGGGAGTGGTCGGCGACGGGGCGGGGAATGGTGGCTGGCCCGTCGAGTTGCAGCGGATCGAAATTCCCCTCCAACAGATTGCGGAGCGTCGCTTCGAACATCGCTTTGGCCCGGTTGCCCAATTGTGCGGGAAAGTGGAGTTTACCCTCCGCGTCGATATGAACCGGCTGGCCGACGTGGCGGTAATGGCCCAGCCACCACCAGGTGAAGGGCAGATCGGTAACCGGATCTTCCCGGTGGACCACCCGGTAGGTGGGGGCCTGAAAGTGGCGGGCGAAACGGGCGTTGCCGACCCGGGGCGACCCATAGGTGTAGAGCCCCTGCACCTGGTCGAGCCGCAGTGCCGCCAAGGTTGCCAGCGCTCCCCCCAGGCTGTGACCGGCCAGCCACAACGGGGGGGCCTCATCCCCCTTGAGGATGGCACCGCTCAGGGCATTCCAGACCGAGTCGAGCGCTTGGGAAAACCCCTTGTGGGTTCCTCCCACGTTGGGCAGCCAGCCGGTGTGTTCGATGGGCAGTCGGATGTCGGTCAGGATGTCCTTGAGCACGTTGTCGCCGCCGTCGTGGGGGCGAATCTCGGTGCCGCGAAAAGCAACGAGTTGGGCATCGTCGCTCCGGGCGACAAATCCCTGGGTGCCGGTCGTATCGTCGTGCAACCAGGCTGCCAGTTGCCATCCAGCCCGTTCCAGCTCGACCGCCACCTGCGCCTGGTTGCAGTAGGCCAGCAGCGCCATTTCGGCCAGCCACCATCCTTGCACCGGATCGAAGCCGTCGACACGGGGACGAAACGGGAACAGCGCCCCCCCTTCGAAGTAGAGGTGGTCGACGGGGGGCGGGGCGAAGCTGTTCCAGGTACAGGGGGGGATGATTCGGGTCGGTGGTCGCACGTCCATGCTCCTGAGGGTGGATGTCGGGTGGGGTTGAGCCGTCGACAAGCTAACCCCGAATGGGGTTTGGAACCACTCAGGCGGTGGCAAAGGGGAGAAAAGCGTGGCTACCCAGCAGGGGGGTGAGGTTTTCGGCGGGTAGGGGGCGGCTGAAGAGGTAGCCTTGAATGTGGTCGCAATCGTGGCGGTGAAGCACGTCGAGTTGTTCGGGGGTTTCGACCCCCTCGGCCACTGTCTTGAGGCCGAGTTGGTGGGCGATGGAGATGATGCCGGCGATCAACTCGGCGTCCCGCTCGTTGCGGTGGATCCCCTGCACGAAGGTTTTGTCGATCTTGAGCGCCTGGACCGGGAAGCGTTTGAGGTAGGCCAACGATGAAAACCCGGTGCCGAAGTCGTCGATGGCGACCGAGACCCCCAACCGGTTGAGCTGCTGCAAGATGGCGATGGTCTCCTCCATGTTGTGCATCGCCGCCCCTTCGGTGATTTCGAGTTCGAGCAGACCGTGGGGCAGGTTGATGCGGTCGAGGATCGTCCCCACCGTTTCAGCAATGTGCTGCTCCCGCCGAAATTGCCGGGCCGAGAGGTTCACCGCCATTTTGAGGGGGGGCAGCCCTGCTGTTTGCCACGCCTTGGCCTGGCGTGTCGCCTCTTCCAACACCCAATGGCCAATGTCGAGCACCAAATCGGTGCTCTCTGAAATCGGAATAAAGTGGTCGGGGGGGACCATTCCCCATTCCGGGGTATGCCAACGCAGCAGCGCCTCGACCCCGTTGATGTGGTGGGTTTTGCCGTCGACCTGCGGTTGGTAATGCAGCTGGAATTCCCCCCGTTTCACCGCATGGTGCAGCGCCGATTCGAGCACGATGCGCTGGGCGATCTCGGCGCTCATCCCCCCTTGAACAAAATCGATGCCGTCCCCCCCATGTTTGCGGACCTCTTCCATGGCGATCATGGCGCTGTGGGCCAGCCCCACGGCGTGGTCTCCGTCTTGAGGATGCAGGGCGACCCCGATGGAGGCGGTCATGAAGAGGTCGTGCCCCCCCTCGATGGGGAAGGGGGCGGTCAACAGGGTGCGGGCCCTGCCCGCGATTTGCGCCGCCTCCCCTTGCCCCCTCAACCCCTCCAGCAGGATCAAAAAGGTCGATTCGTTCCAGTTGGCCACCGTGTATTCGGGCTCACCCAGGGCACGCAACCGGTTGGCGATCTGGGTGAGTAACGCATCGCTCCCCAACTTGCCCAGGGGGTGGCTCGATTCGACAAAATGATCGGGGCTCAGGGCGATCACCGAGCAGTGTTCGCCGATCCCGACCCGTTTAAGCGCCTGGCCGAGCCGGTCGAAAAAGAGCATACGGTTGGGTAGTCCCGTCACCGGGTCGTAGTGGGTCGCCTGCTCCAACGCCTGTTCGGTGCGCCGCCGCTGCTGGGTTTCGCGTTCCAGTTGAGTTTTGAGGGGAATCAATCCTTCGAGGCGGCGGATGAAGGCGATGTCGCCGTGGTTGCGCATGGCGTCGTAGATCGAGACCGAAAAGGCGCTGGTCAGGTAGGTGGCCAACATGGCGGGCACGGTGCCGGGGGGGTAGGGCAGTGCGATGGCGCCCACCGTCTGCTGTTGCCACAGCACCAAAACAATGGCGGCCAGGGCGCCGCTCCACCACCAGCCGCTGCGCCGTCCGGTCAGAATGAAAGCGGCCAAGGGGAAGATCGAAAGCCAGAAAGCACCGGTATTGGCCAGCCCCCCGTCGACGAACAGGGTGAGGACTTGAGCCAGAATGATGGCGACGGCGATGTGGGCCGCCAGAAAGGGTCGGGCAAAACGGCGTAGCAACAGAAGGTTGCTGGCGAGCAGCAAGGCTGAGGCGACTTGGAAGCGCGCCAGATGCTGTAGCCCGAGTTTTTGGTGGAGGGTGGCAAAAATCAGAAAAATGAGGATGGCGAAGAGGGAGACGCCGTTGACGAAGGCGGTGGTGCGGACCTCGGCCTGGGTTTCGTCTCCGGGACGTCCGGAGGAGAGAAAATCGCGCCAGAGGGTGTCGAGTCCACGTTCCATTTTCAGCTCCCCATGCGACGGTTGGGAAGGCGGCAAAAAAGCCAGAACGGAACCCTACGCCAGTTGCTCTTCGGTTAAAACTGTATTTTTAAGGCCTATTCCTAAATCTTTGTTCATATGCAGGAAATGTTTCTTGGTCCGCGCAACACAGGCATAAAAAAAGGGGGGATGCCCCCCCTTTTGACGGCTGTTTTTTCGCGGTATTTAGTGCACGACGATCTTGGGGAAGAGCGAGGCGTAATCCTTCTGCATCTTCGAAATCTGAGCCGCCACCTGACCGGCGATGTCGCGGTAGGCCTGGGAGACCGGGCTGTCGGGATTGGCGATCACGATGGGACGGCCAGCATCGGCATCCTCGCGCACCTCGGGGACCAACGGCACCTCACCTAGGAAGGGGACGCCGAACGAGTCGGCAGCCTTATGGGCGCCGCCGTGGTCGAAGATGTAATGCCTCTTGTCGCAGCCGTCGCACACGAAGTAGGCCATGTTCTCGACGATGCCGAGGATGGGGACCTCGACCTTGCGAAACATGTTGACCCCCTTGCGCACGTCGAGCAGGGCGACCTCCTGGGGGGTGGAGACGATGACGGCGCCGGTGACCGGAACCTGCTGGGCCAGCGAAAGCTGGGCGTCGCCGGTGCCGGGGGGCAGATCGACCACCAGGTAATCGAGCTCGCCCCAGTTGGTGTCGCGCAGCAGTTGGTTCAGGGCGCTCATCACCATGGGGCCGCGCCAGATCATCGGGGTGTCGTCGGGGACAAGAAAACCGATGCTCATCGCCTTGATGCCGTAGTTTTCCATCGGCTCCAAGGTCTTGCCGTCCTTGGTGTCGGGACGGCCCGAGATCCCCAGCATTTGGGGGATCGAGGGGCCGTAGATGTCGGCATCGAGAATCCCCACCTTGGCGCCGCTCTGGGCCAGCGCCAGCGCCAGGTTGACGGCGGTGGTCGATTTGCCGACCCCCCCCTTGCCCGAGGCGACGGCAACGACGTTTTTGACGCCGGGGATTAGCTCCTTGCCCTTCTGGGTGGCGTGGGCCTGAACGTTGGCGGTCATGGTCACCGCCACCTCGGTCACCCCTGCGATGGCGCCGACGTTCTCTTTGGCGGCCCGTTCGAACTCGGCCTTAACCGGGCAGGCGGGGGTGGTCAGCTCGATGGTGAAGGCGACCTTGCCGCCGTCGATCTTGAGATTTTTGACGAACCCGAGGGTGACGATGTCCTTCTTAAAATCGGGATCCTGAATCTTGCGCAGGGCGTCCAAGACCTGGGCTTCGGTCACGTGAGCCATGGGTTGGGCTCCTTTGGGCTTGAGAAAATCGAACATGGCAACCTCGGTGGAGGGCGTTCGTAGATGTGAATGAAGGGGCGCGATTGTTCGGCTCCTCCGGGGGGTGTCAAGAAAAACCGACTAATAGGGTCGGAAAATAGGGCGGGGGTTCCCTGTCCCAGGAGGTTAATAAGGTGGTAGGAACGGCTTCCCGGCGCGATAGGTTTTGGTTTTTGGTCGTTCTTGCCCCGATGGATCGCGCCGGGGGCGGCGCTCCTACCATCACCAATGGAACACCCTCAACGCCATGGAGGCGCCCATGATCCCATCCCCCACCCGCTGGCGGGGCCACGCCCTGCGCACCTACCGCTTCTCCGAAGCCCACCGCCTCTACCACGTCGTCGCCGTCACCC
>Ga0210006_1000058_pt1 | contig 86872 bp, 88 predicted proteins | sample CryGey02umfilter_2_FD_185452 | JGI IMG/M metagenome (GOLD analysis project Ga0210006, IMG submission 185452) | Groundwater microbial communities from aquifer in Utah, USA - Crystal Geyser 4/10/14 0.2 um filter (SPAdes) (version 3) | ecosystem: Environmental > Aquatic > Deep subsurface >... | reverse complement strand
CCAGTTGCACAGCTTCATTTTTAAATTCTTCTGTGTACTTTCTTACATTTCTAACCATGTCGCTCACCTCTTTATTATTTATATTCTAACAAATTGGTGTCCACTGAAACGAGGTAAGATTACAAGCTCGTTTTATTATTTTTGTGAGAAATGCACTTTTACGAGTTCGCTCTTATAAATCAATCTATTACGGCGAATTGTAAATAGCCCTTAATTACTCATGCAAAATAAATTCACACTGACGCACTTGTCATTTCTCTACTTAAAAAACGCCTATTATATGCAAAACACCCCTCTTTTTTTATTTTCAAAAAAGGCTTAAGCTCCCTTGATAAAGGTATAAACCGCCCTTATGTTTTGCTACAATGCCAGAAAAATCCATACGAGGAATTTAACTTATGTTGTCGATACGTCCTACCGATACATCCACTATTAAAAAATCTACCTATCAATCTACGCTGGCAACGCATACAGTTTTACGCAATACCTATTTTTTGTTGAGCCTCACATTATTGTTCAGCGCGGTAATGGCTGTTGTTGCGATGAAAACGGGCGCAACACAAATGAACTTTATTGTATTACTGGTTGGCATGCTTGGATTATTGTTTTTAACCATGGCATTACGCAACAGCGTTTGGGGTATTCTTTCTATTTTCGCCTTTACTGGTTTTATGGGATACACACTCGGACCTGTCATGAACATGTATCTCGCTGAGTTCACCAACGGATCGCAATTGATTTTCACATCGCTTGGCGCAACCGGTGTTATTTTCGTCGCTTTATCAGGTTATGTACTCACCACTAAAAAAGACTTCAGTTATCTCGGTGGGTTTTTATTTATTGCCGTCACCACAGTGATATTACTGATCATTGCTAATGCTTTGTTCCATTTTCCCATGATGCAAATTGTGATCTCTGGTGCGTGCGTTTTGATTTTCTCAGGTTATATTTTGTATAACACCAGCCAAATTGTGAATAACGGCGAAACAAATTACATTATGGCAACCATTTCACTTTATTTGGATATTTTGAACCTGTTCTTAGCATTGTTGCGTATTTTGAGTTATTTCTCAGGAAATCGCCGATAAGCACACTGGCTGCTCAATCTAACTTGTTGGTCAGCCGTTTATTTTAATAATTTATCACCAAAAATCGGTTTTTTTCTGGAAATTAACAAACTGCTCCGGTATAGTCTGTGCTTATATTAGACAATAAGAGGAAAAAACATTGAAATTCAATAAGTTATTAGGAATTCTTATTTCTGTATTAACAGGCGGATTGTTGTGCGCTTCCTTACTTCCAGCGCAAGCAGCTCACGCAAATGAACATATTGCGACATCACAACACAAACCAAATCTTGCAAAAAATTTAGATGGTCTGCCACCGACCGCTTTAAAATCAGCCATCAATGGGTACCGTTGGGCACTCAAGCATCATGAAGTCAGCAACCCAACAATGTTAACCATCGTTGATTTTAACAAACCTTCTTACGAAAAACGCTTGTGGGTCATTGATCTAAATAATGATCACGTCATTATGCATATGCACGTTGCGCAGGGCAAAAACTCAGGCGCAGTTTATGCAACGCGTTTTTCAAATCAACCTGGATCTCTGGAGTCTTCACCTGGCATTTTCACTACCCTTGATGAACAGTATGATGGTGAACACGGTGAATCACTTCGTGTAAATGGACTGGAGCCAGGCATTAACAGCAACGCCCTCAGTCGTGCGGTTGTAATTCATGCCGCATGGTATGTCACACCCAGTTTCATTAAAAAAACAGGTTACGCGGGTAGAAGCTGGGGATGCTTTGCGGTTAATCCAAATCACGTCGATAGATTCATTCATTTGGTTCGTGGCGGCTCTGTTCTATTTGCTTATGCATCACCTGAGAAAGATGATTCACGTGTCGATCACCATTTATCTTACACGGGTAAAAAAATGTATGACGCCATCACAAACACCAACGCAAATCCAGTCACGCGGTTTTTTGAAGCGTTATAATATTGCCAATCCATTCATGTATTTTTGCAACACGGATGGAATCGTAATCGTGCCATCTGCATTTTGATAATTTTCCATAATCGCAACCATGGCACGACCAACCGCAACACCCGAACCATTCAAGGTATGTACGTATTCTGGTTTATGCGTTTCAGCAGAACGATACCGCGCCATCATGCGGCGCGCTTGAAATGCTTCACAATTACTACAAGAAGAAATTTCACGATATTGATTTTGACTGGGTAACCACACTTCTAAATCATATGTTTTTGTCGAAGTAAAACCCGTATCGCCTGAACACAATAAAATAACACGATAAGGTAACTCTAATAATTGCAGCACTTTTTCAGCTTGTTTTGTAATTTCTTCTAAAGCTTCATAAGACTTTTCAGGCGATACAATTTGCACCAACTCTACTTTTTGAAATTGATGCTGACGAATCATACCGCGCGTATCTTTTCCATAAGATCCCGCCTCACTACGAAAACAAGGAGAATGCGCCACAAACTTTAAAGGCAATTGATTCACTTCAATAATTTGATCGCGCACTAAATTTGCCAATGCCACTTCTGCTGTGGGAATTAAGGTAAACCCTTGTTCGCCTTGAATTGAGAAAAAATCATCCGCAAATTTGGGTAATTGGCCTGTACCAACCAAGGCGCTTGAATGCACCAAATACGGCACATACATTTCCGTGTAACCATGCTGATCTATATGCAAATCCAACATAAACTCTGCCAAAGCACGTTGTAACTTGGCTAATTTCCCGCGTAAAACCACAAATCGGGCACCAGATAATTTCGATGCTGCTTCAAAATCCATTAAATTATCACGCAAGCCCAAATCAACATGGTCTTTAGGTGTAAAAGAAAAATTTTTAGGTATACCCCATTTGCGCACTTCAATATTATCCTGTTCCGATTTGCCATCTGGAACAGATGCGTGCAACTGATTGGGAATTTGCAACTGAAAGTCAGTTATTTTTTTTTGCACTGCATCAAGCGCTGCTTCCGATTGCTTAAGCGTCTCACTCATTTTACTGGATTCAGATAAAATCGCAGATGCATCCTCACCTTTGGATTTTGCTATTCCCACCTGCTTTGCCAATTGGTTTCGTATTGCCTGCCATTCCTGTGTTTTTTCTTGCAAAGCTTTTCGCTCTACCTCTAATAATTTGTACAACTCAATCTGAATGTCCACATTATGGCGTTTTGCTTCAATAGCTACGGCATCAGGATCTTGGCGAAGTAATTTGGGATCAATCATGGCTTGGCTTCCTAGATAAAAAAGCGATTATACTGAAATGCGAATTAAACACCAATCTCATAAACCGCTGTCTCACGCTCTCCTGGCTTCAACCATCGCACACCCTCGACGGAATTCAACGCATTCGGAAATCCCATCCAATGCTCCACACAAAAAAAAGGTTTTTCAGGGATAGTATATAATTGCAAGTAGGGGAAATAGTGTGCGTTTTGCGTTACATTGATTTTAATCACTTCACCATTGGGAAAAATCAACCTAGCCAATTTATCGTGATCGGACAATACATTTAACTGTTCATTCACTTCAGGCGCTGCAATCGAAATAGGTGTGGTTAAAACCGGTTGCTCACCAATCACATCTGTTAATGTCTCATTATATTTTAATCGTCGCGTTGATTTAAAATCAACAATCACTTTTTCTTTTCCATTTTTAGCATGTGGCGTTAAAAAATAAGGATGAAACCCTGCATAATAAGGCATTTTCCGCGATATTTCTTGATTCTGATAGGTCTGATAACAAATTAATTTTCCGGGCTGCACCTCGTAACGCAAACGCACTTCAAATTGAAATGGATAAGCCATCAAGGTGTTATCATTATAGCGCAATACAATTTCAATGCTATTATCAGCGACACTTTCAACAAACCATTTTTCAGTCCAAGAAAAACCATGGATATTTAGGTGATATTGTTTTCCGTCATATAAATACTTATTTTGCTTTTCACCACGCGCAATGCGTGCACAAATGGGAAAAACAAATGGGGAACCGCCTGGTAAATGCGCTAATGCTTCATCCCAAGCATGCTCATGTTGATATAAAATTTCTCGTGCGCCATTTTCAAATGGCAAAATGATAGACGATATCCAACCACCCCGTTCTGGCACAATAGTTGCTTGTGTTTGTCCATCAGAAGCCATCATTTTATATAACTGAGCATCTGTTTTCATGTCACCTTCTCTAACGCGTTAAAAATAAAGCCATGACCCATGCACCCAACGCAGTAGCAAGCAATCCAATGATAACCGTGATGAATACATTTGAAATTGCAGAAAAAAATTCTCCTCGCAATAAAAAATAAAAAGTATCTATACTAAAACTTGAGAAAGTTGTAAATCCACCTAAAATACCAATCATCAATCCAGCCCGCCACAAAGGATGCATTAATAATTTAAATTCAAAAACACCATATAATAATCCAATCAGAAAACATCCTAATACATTAACGGTCATGATTCCCCATGGCAAAGCGGCATAAGGGATTAATGCTTGTGTAAAACGCGATAATAAAAAACGCGCAAGCGATCCCAGTCCGCCACCAACTGCAACAACCATCATTTCTTTAGAAAATAAATTCATCAAACATTCCCGCTTCTTTTAATGCGCTTTATCTAATTTCAAGGAACCGCATTAAGATGATTCTTTTTTAATATCACTTCAAAAAAATGTTTGCCTAACACGTCATAAACAGCTGGTATTTTTCGAATCGCATGCAATGCCACATTAAAATTTTGCTGCATCACTTTAGCAGATTCTTTTTTTGAGGTGCTGACTGCATAAATTTCTGTGGCAGAAGCATCTCTCCATGCCAACCGGTCTGCATTTTCTTGTTCTGGAATATAAATATAACGCGCTGAATAACGCACACCTTCTTTTGATTGAAACGCATAACCAACAGCAAAATAAGTATAAACGGATCCGCCTGGTAAATAACTTTTTTTCAAGCAATCTTTTTTGGGTAATATTTTTTTAAGATACACATTATCCTTGCACTGATATCGTAAATTCGTCGGTGTGATATGACGATAGGCTGTGCCAAATTCTGCATAAGCAGTGACATGTTGGTTAATCGGCACACGAATTTTTTGTGCGATATAATGAAATCCCAAAGCAATTTTGATATTAGTACATCCCACGCTCGGCTTACCATTCACAATACAATGGTCTGTTGGTGCCGCAGTCCATGGTGAATGCACGGTGGGAAGTGTAAATGAGCCATACTCATAATCTAAATCAGGCCCAGCTGGAAATGTCATTGTGTTTCCTTGACATTGACCCGTCATCGTTCGATAAGGGTCTGATCCACCGCCGCCCCAAATACCATCTGCATGACAGGTAAAATGGGCTGAAACCGGTTTCTGTAACACGGTATTTAATCTGGCTGTTTTTTGCGGATGGGCTGCAATGCCGGCATTCCCTTTTCCTCGCAAATATAAATAAAATTGTTGCGTATACATACCATTATGATGACTTGGACCATCGCCTGTGCCGACTTGCATAAATTGTCTGTTTTCAGTTTTACCATCAACATCATTATGTTCTATACCAACAGCAAAAATTGGGACGCGCCATGTATAAATACCCTTTTTTAAAACATAAGGATCCAATCCAGAAACCACTTGTGTACGTGATGCCATTCCAATTTTAATAAAGAGATTATGAATGCCCACAGGATCAATGAATTTAATGGCGCTATAATTTACGGTAGTTTTAATCAATGGTTTGTTTTTCAAAGAAAGAGAGGTAGGTAGTTTAAAATTGCCCCAGTCATGAGCCAATAATGGTGCAACGTAAACACCCTTAGATTGAAAGTGAATATCACCCCCTTTTAAATGTTTACCCTGCAAGGTATAGCCTGTTGCATCTATGGGGTTACTAATATCAAATGCCACCTCACCTTGATTGTTTTCAAGATAAGACGGCAAAGCAAATGTATTGACAACAAAGCCTATTAGTATCAAAAAAAATAAAGTCCATTTATTTTTCATCTTACTCCTTTTTACACTATTTAAAGTGACAGCGTCATTACTGATGAATAGTTGAGCATAACAAAACAAGCTGGCTTAATCGATAACATTTTAATTCTGAATACTCTATTTTTTAATAGTTTTGCGTACTGAAAAACTCCTAGTGTCATTTTTACAAGCACTCTTTTTCAAACGTTTTGTACATTCATTTTTTGATTTAATTTTTACTTAATATTGCTAATGTAGTATTAACGGATATCAAATAATAGGAAAATAGAGATGCCTCAAGAAAATCAATTAAATGAAAGCCCCGCTATTGATGTTGTTACTGCATTTTCAACACTACTTCTTGCTGCTGGCGCTATGATTGGAGGAACTACAGCATGCGGATATTTAGGCTTATTAACATGCGGCTCTAGCGGTGGCGCTTTTTTAGTGAGCCCCGGTATTCAGGCAGCGACAGCTGGTGGGTTTTGTCTCACTGGTAGCGCAGGTACTTTTTGTGCATCTAGGTATAATTTATCTTCAAGTGAATCATCAAACAATGCATTAACAAACAGAATGACGTAGTCTCATTGCTGATGAATTGATATTCACATAAATCAATTAAGTAGCTCCCTAACCCACAATCGACTGTAATCGTGTTTTACGAATTAAAAAATGGTAACTGAGGGTGCAAATCAATCCGCATAATATCGTAGCGCTAAAAAATTGCAGATAAAACGAATGCGTCAGTGCCCGCATTAACTGAACAAGAAAAAAAACAATGGGTACTTGCGTGAGATAAATCCAATAAGATGCTTTACTGAAATATTTTAAAACACGATTAAAGCGTGAAAAATAATGCCACGCAAATCCCAACACACCCAGCACACCCAGTGTCATGGATATGGTATATAAAAACACGGCACAAACATACATAATCGTATTATGCGCATTGAGAAAATGAACATAAAAATAAAGATAAGTCAGGTAACATAAAAAAGAAAGGACTATTTTTTGCCATGCAAAATGCATATAGCTTACAAATGCATTTTTATGCACCCACAAAAACCAACCCATCAAAAACCAAACACCATACAATAAAATTAAATATATTGATGGCAACAATCGCTCATCCAATACCACATACCAAAATTGTGCTTTTATAAAAATTAATGCAAACAACACAGGCAAAACAACATAAATAAAAGGCGGAAACAGTATTTTCTCAAAAAAAATACCTATTTTTTGAGAAAATACAACTGGAATCCAACGATAATATTGAGCAAACAAAAACAATAAAAGCATTGCGTAAAAAATTAATAAATAATACAAGAACCAATAATTGTCGAGATTATCGACATAAGACCACAACACACCATTTTGATAAGAGACATGAAAAACAGAGTCGAATGATTTTCCTTGTTGCAATGACATTGCCCACAACTGAGCCAAATACAAGGGCATGATCCATATAAAATAAAATAAAAATGGCAGGCCAATGCGCAAAAAACGATTTTTTAACAAGCGTTTTGTACCACGACTGCTATACAGTAAATGTGCAAAAAAACCAGCCAATAAAAAAAAAGCGGGCATACGAAAGGTATGCACATAAAAAATCAACAGGAAAAAATAGTGATATTGTTTTGAAATGTGGATTAATACATTGCCATTTATTAGGCGAAAAAAAATATGTCTCGACTGCGCTATTGCCAACATTAAAAAAAATGCAGCATGAAATGGAATGCCAATTAATGCTAAAATAGCACGGAGATTATCCAACGCATCAATTCTATTTTTTTGCGATCCCATTTTTAACTTCCATGTTAGTTACAAGATGAGGCTATATATCCAATTTTAGCCACTCTTTATGCGCTAAATCAGCATACGGCTTAAATTCAGGGTCACGTGACAAAATAAATGCAGATAACAGTTGCCCCACATAACGCAAATTATAATGTGTTGATGGATAGTGCGTTATATAATCGATCACCAAACTGCTAAATGCTGATACACCAATTGATTCGCATAACTCAGGAAAATCCTGCTGCATAGCAGCAATGATTCTTTCGTAATAACTGTTTTGATAAATCTGCAACCGTTTTTTAGCAGACAACACTTGCGTTGAGATTACATTTTTTGGAATCCTTTTCTTATTTTGCAAAAGGTACTGTTGAAAATCCTGTTGGCATTTTTTTAACATAACTTTTCTCTGTTCTATTTGCAATTATGCATACTGATGTCTCTAGCATAATCCAGTTCAGTTAGTAATGCTGTTAATGGTGGAATATCCGAATCACGCTCAATGATTAAAGCTACCTCACCAAAACGTTTCACTGCTATCGCATATAAACGCCACACCTCATCCACAATATTTGCATCATGCGTGTCTATAATATGCGTTTGACAATGCTTATGCCCACTGAGATGAAATTGCTTTACACGACCAACCGGTATTTTTTCCAAATAACTTTCTGCCGAAAAGCCATGATTAAAGGCATTGACATAAACATTATTAATGTCCAATAAAATAAAGCAATCCGCTCGACGCGCCACTTCCGCAACGAACTCACACTCACTCATTTCAGCATCTGAAAATGCTGCATAACTCGACACATTTTCCAACATGATTTGTCGATTCAAATAATCTTGAGTGATTTTAATGCGGGAAACCAAATGATCAATGGCTTCTTCTGTATAAGGCAATGGCAATAAATCGTGTGTGTTAACACCATTCACACCAGTCCAACACAAATGATCAGAAACAAAAAGGGGTTGTACATGTGCTATTAATTTTTTTAAGGCACAAAGATACGCTAAATTTAGCGGATCGCAACTGCCAATCGATAACGAAACACCATGCAATGAAACAGGATAATGCGCACAGATTTTTTCCATCCAGAAAAAATCTTCACCTGCAAAATGCATAAAATCTTCACTAAGCAGCTCAAAATAATCAACGGCTGGCTTGGTTTTGATAATCGCTTCGTAATGCGCTGGGCGCAAACCTAGACCAAACATATTAATATGTCACGCCGGGTGTGGCTTGCATATAGGCTTTACCAGGTGCGTAATTAACAGAACAAGCCGATAATCCCAGAATAAAAAAAAGTGATGCGAAGCAGCATAATATTTTTAACATAACCACACTCAGCTTGATGATAGGGTTTGATACCACTGAAGCAACGCTTCTGAAAACTGATCAGGCACGGACTCCTGCGCCAAATGCAGCGCATCATCCAATGCAGCTAACTGAATATGAGGCAAATGATCACGCGACCAGCGCACAGTTTCCATCGGCGTCATAAAACCCGGGATCGCATACAACATTAATTTAGGTATTTTTGTTTTTTGCAACCAATCTGAATAAGATTGCATTAATTGCACCACGTCTGCAGGTCCTTTTCCCAACGGCAAGTCATTTAAGTATTGCCACAAGGGTTTTCGACTTTCAGGTGTTAAAAAAGGCGTGCGATAATGCGTCATTACTTCTGGACTTAATCCTTGTATTGCACTGCGTGGTAATAATTTCTCAATAAAATAGTTTTGCTTAATAATCGCGCGATAACTAGCACCAGGACGACTCAATAAAGTCGCAAACTGCTGCACTGGCAAAGACAATTGACTCCAGTCAGTTACCGGTTGCACATGCGATTCATAAAAAGCAATCGCTTTGATATTTTTTTCATGTCGACGTGCGTAATCAAAACCCGCAACCGACCCCCATCCATGCAAAACCAAAGTAATATTTTTTAATTTTAATGCATCAATGAATTCATCGAGATAAGCAATATGATCAAAGATACGATAGGCGATATCTGGTTTATCGGATTGACCCATACCAATTAAATCAGGTGCAATGCAACGAGCCTGAGCGGACAAGGCAGGAATAATATGACGCCATAAATAAGCGTTAGTAGGAATGCCATGCAAAAATAAAATGGGGTCACCTGAACCCAGATCATAATAATGCATGTTTGATCCTTTAACGGATACAAAATGCGATTCAGCAGCATAATCAATGGCTGATGCTTTTTTCCCCTGCGCGATCATTCGTTCCCTCTCACCACTTTCTGCATAATGCTGCAGTTAGCTTCTTGCTGATTCTGCTAAATCAAATAATTCACGTATGCCGAGTAAAATAATTGAAAAGTCAGAAACGTCTTCGCTACGTAAATCTTCCAACACACGACCCCAACGTGCCACTGATTTTGCGTGCTGCTCTAACCACGCATTCACCTTTGTCGTCGTGCTCTTTGCAGCCACTGTGAACCCAATCACGCTCATTGTCAACTCACGCTGAATCCAATCTAAGTCGCTCTTAAAAGCCGCTTTTGCTAACACAGACCAACGATGTGTCACTGGATGATCATTAATTTTATCTCTGAACCAATGCAAATCCAAACGATCCACTAAGGCAAAATAAATTTGCGCAACATGATAAACATCAGTTGATTGTTTTGTTGCCGCTTGCACAATATTCAATGCATGATACATCGAACGCACAGCGGCAATGCGAGAAGCCATTTCTTCCGGCACTTTTGCAGCAATCAGCTGATCACGACGCATGTCCACATCTTCTTTGTCACTGCCCAACAACAATCTAGGTAAACGCTTAATCAACAATTTAATTTGCGGTTCAAAATGTGCAATCATCGTTGTAATATGCATTGGTTCTCGCCAATTACGTAACAACCAACGTGTTGCACGACGCACTAAGCGCGTGATTTCATCACTCATCTGACATTGCAATGCCATATCAACAGCATAATCCAACCCTTCAATATCAGCATACAATGGCGCAATATTAAAAATATGCGAAGCAACGAGAAAAGCACGCATAATAGAAGCAACATCAGCACCTGTTTCATCTTTCATCCGATGCACAAACACAATGCCCATATGCGAAACCAAATGATTACTCAATTGTGTTGCTAAAATTTCATCACGCAAACGATGCTTGAAAATAAATTGGCTGTATTTTTTGCAAAGCACGGTGGGAAATGCATTTTTAATAAAATGTTCCAACGATGGATCTTGCAACAAATCAGAATGCAAAATTTGTTCTTTCAAAATAATTTTACTGTATGACAACAGGACTGAAACCTCAGGTCGTGTTAACCCTTGTTGATTAGCGCGACGCTCTAATAAGGCCTTGCGATCCGGTAAAAACTCCAACTGACGATTAATTTTTCCTGCTGCTTCTTGCACATCCAAATAACGAATATACAAACCCATATTACGTGAGGATAACAACGATAAAAAACTCACCGCTTCATTTTGATGATAATTATTTTGCAACACCAAACTCGCCACTTCATCACCCATTGATGCGAGCAATTGATTACGTTGCTTGAGTGTTAAATCACCTGTTTCCATAATGGTGTTTAACAAAATCTTGATATTGACTTCATGATCAGAACAATCCACACCAGCAGAGTTATCGATAAAGTCTGTATTCATTAATCCACCCAGCAAGGTATATTCAATACGGCCTAACTGTGTGAAACCCAAATTACCACCTTCAACCGCAACGCGCGCGCGTAATTCAGCGCCATTAATACGCACAGCATCATTCGTGCGATCTCCGACCTCATCATGCGATTCTTCTGCTGCCTTAACATAAGTACCAATACCGCCATTCCACATTAAATCAACCGGTGCTTTTAAAATGGCACGAATTAAATCATTGGGTGCGAGGCGATCTTCTGTGATTTCCAGCATGGCTTTTATTTCAGGTGTCATCACAATAAATTTCGCTGAGCGCGAATAAACACCGCCCCCTTGCGAAATCAAATCAGCACGATAATCTGCCCAAGTCGATCTTGGTAACGCAAAAATACGTTGACGTTCTTCAAAGCTCATTTGTGGGTTTGGATTCGGATCCAAAAAAATGTGCATGTGATTAAATGCAGCTACTAATTTCAAGTGGGATGATAACAACACACCATTGCCAAACACATCACCACTTAAATCACCAATCCCTACTACTGTAATTTCTGTGTTATCTACATCAACGCCTAAACTTTGAAAATGCCTTTCAGCAGATACCCACGCACCGCGCGCCGTAATACCTAATTTTTTATGGTCATAACCAGTCGATCCACCCGAAGCAAAAGCATCACCCAACCAAAATCCATGATCAATCGCAATTTGATTAGCAATATCTGAAAAAGTGGCCGTTCCTTTGTCAGCAGCAACCACCAAATATGGATCAGCATCGTCATAACAAATCGTATTTTGTGGTGCAACAATACCCGCACCAACACGATTATCTGTCACATCCAATAAGCCGCAAATAAATCCCTTGTAACAAGCAATCGCTTCTTGCAAAAGCGCTTCACGCGTTCCATCAATCGGCAAATTTTTTGGAACAAATCCGCCTTTCGCACCGGACGGCACAATCACTGCATTTTTTACTTGCTGCGCTTTCATCAAACCCAACACTTCCGTACGGAAATCTTCTCGACGATCTGACCAACGCAATCCACCACGCGCCACTTTAGATGAGCGCAAATGCACCCCCTCAAACCGAGGCGAATAAACAAAAATTTCATATTTCGGTAACGGCAAAGGCAGCTCTGGAATTTTTTCAGGCGATAATTTAAATGACAACTGTGGTCTTGGCGCACCTGATTCATCATGCTGATAAAAGTTCGTACGCAACGTTGCTCGAACCATGGATAACACGCGTCTAAAAATACGATCTTCATCAAGCAATTGCACTTCTTCAATTTGCGCTTGAATCATCGCCTCAATTTGTTCGCTATTTTCCAAAGCTGTTTTTCGTTCGTTTTTTGGATCAAATAATGAATGGAACAGTTGCACAAATAATTTGGCGATCGCAGGATATTTCAAGAAAGTTTCTGAAATGTAATGCGGCGTATACGTAAATCGAGCTTGTCGCAAATATTTAATATAAGCACGCAATATTGCGATTTCTCGCCAACTTAATTGTGCCTCAATGACCAAACCATTTAATAAATCACTTTCAGCCTCACCTAACCAAATATGCTCAAACGCATCTTGAAAAATAAAATGGATCGATTCTAATGGAACGTGCATGGTTTTGGAAAAACGCATACTAAAATCATTAATCCATAATTGTTGGCCATCTTTAAAAGTAACCTGATACGCTTGCTCATCAATAATGCGCAATCCCATGTTTTCTAAAATAGGTAAAGCATCGGATAAAGGCACTGTTTGAGCATAACGAAATAACTTAAATTTGATTTCTTGCTCAGAAAAACAAATAGGACGATACAAATTCATCCCTAATTTGTCAGCTGATGACAATGATTCAATATGCTCTGCATCTGCAACAGCATGCATGGGTGAAAATGCTTCGCGATATCCCGCAGAAAAAGCGTCGCGATACCGATTGAAAATATGATTCCCTTGTTCTTCACCAAAATAATCTTGTGCAGATTCTCTAAACCCATCTTGCCATGATTTACCAACCTCAATTAATCGTGACTCTAATTGTTCTGCATCATAGCGCAATGATTTTTTTGAGTTAACGCGGACAATATAATGGATTCGCGTTAACACTGGTGTATAAAAATAGGTTGAATACGTTACTTCTGTGCCATGAAAAGTTTCCATCAACACATCTTGCACGCGCGCAATCAATTGTGAATTAAAATTTTCGCGTGGCACATATACTAGGCAAGAAACATAGCGGTTGTAAGCATCTTCACGAATAAATAAACTTAACTTGCGACGATCTTGCAAATTTAAAATGCGTGTGGAAATGTGATGCAACTCATCAACCGATGCCTGAAATAAATCATCACGCGGAAAAGTTTCCAAAATATGCATTAAATCCTTACCTGCATGACTTTTGGGTGGCAATCCTGATAATTTTAAAATAGAAACCACTTTGTGACGTAAAAAAGGAATTTGTTTGGGATGACTACTATAAGCAGTTGAAGTATACAAACCAATAATGCGACGCTCGCCGATTAATTTTCCACTTTGGTCAAATCGTTTAATGCCAATATAATCGGTATAAACCTGTCGATGCACACTTGAAATCGTATTGGTTTTAGAAATCACGAGTAATTCTTTTGTCGACAACATTTGTTCACGCGCGGAATCCGGTAAATCAGAAAATAAACGAGACACCTTGCTGTGCGTTTCATTACGCAACACACCTAAACCAGAACCTTGCACCAAGCGCAACGCCATGGCATTACCCGTGCCCACTACTTCATAATCTCGCACACCTAACAATGTGAACTGACCATCTAATAACCATTGCAAAAATGAAACAGATTCTTTGATTTCTTCCGCAGGTAATGAAGGATTCTTTGCAGACAGTTCTTGAATGGATTCTGTTACACGTGCTTGCATGGGCTCCCAATCTTCAACAACAGTACGCACATCCCATAACACACGATTGAGATTTTCTTCGATCGACAACAAAACAGCGGGGTCAGTTTGTTTATCAATTTCCATATAAACAGGGGATTCAATCCTATCGCAAGATTGCAAATGATCAGCATCATAAGCATCGATACCCGTTACCAATCCTTTTTTATCACGACAAATTTGCATGCCGCCCATGTAAATCATCAAGTATGCGGTAAACCCCAATCGATTGATTTCCATGCGCGTAGAATCGACGATAAAAGGCATGTCTTTCATAATCAACTGAACTACTGTGTGCGTGGAATGCCAGCCATCTGTTTCAATATCAGGATTGAAAACACGAATACGAACGCCGTCTTGTTTTCGCTCTTGGCACACTAAAATCCAATGCGAATGCGCTATAGCAAACAACTCAGTAATATGCCGGTTTTTTAAATCACTCATTGAGGTATGCGAATAAAACAAAGTAACAAATCGGGAGAAAAGTGCCTGTTGTTTTTTATCGTGTATTTGCGTTTTTGCGTATTCCACCACTTTGTTAATCAGTGATTGGATTGAGAGGTGATTTGCAGCACTCATGGCGCACCTTTAGTGTGAAAAGATAGTTTTAGTAATCACCTCATCCTGAAGTCATTTTTAAGAGAAATCTTATCATGAGCGCTTCAAACGCTCAAACACTATCTCTTAGCTCATACTTTACGTATCATAAGGCTTAAATACAGAAACAAGGGGCTAGATTATGCGTGTGCTACTGGTTGAAGACGATGAGTTACTCGGCGATGGGATTTACTCCGGCTTAAAACATTATGGACATACGGTAGACTGGGTTAAAGACGGGAAATCAGCCTATGAAGCCCTTTCTCGAAAACAAGAAAGCTTTGATGTAGTCGTGCTAGATCTGGGACTGCCGAAAATGTCTGGGTTGGACATTCTCAAACGCATTCGCGAAAAAAATATTCCTGTTCCCGTACTCATTCTCACCGCCAAAGATACCGTTGAGTCACGCGTACAAGGCTTAGATGCTGGCGCAGATGACTATCTACTAAAACCATTCGACTTAGATGAACTCTGTGCTCGTATGCGCGCGTTACAACGTCGATCAAAATCACGGGCGCAGCCTGTGCTTATTCATGGTGATATCACTATTGATCCGGCAGCTCATATCGTTACATTAAATGGAGAGTCTATTCCATTATCACGACGCGAATTTACTTTATTACAAAAATTATTGGAAAATGCGGGGCGCGTCATTTCTCGTGACCAACTCAATCAAACACTCTATGGTTGGGGTGAAAATATTGATAGTAATGCATTAGAAGTTCATATTCATAACTTACGCAAACGATTTGGATCAAAACTCATTCGCACTATTCGAGGCGTTGGCTACATGGTCAAAGCAACTGAAGAAGAAAAATTCTAAGTAGGCTGTTTTATGGCACCTTCTATTCGCACCTATTTATTAATCAATCTGCTTTTGAGCGTAACATTAATCACATCGCTTGCGATCATTGGTAATTTATTTTTAGCGCATCAAGATATTCAATTACAACTGGATGCAGAACTGATTCGAACAACTTTACGCATGGAAGCCATTTTTTCTGGACCCATAAACACAAAAGAATTGGCACTCATCCAAAAACATCTGGAAAATGAAAACACTTATCTAAAAGAACTCAAATCTATCCCTAATTTAAAATCAGACGCCATTCAACAAGCTTCAAAAAATTTAGAATTTCAAATTTGGGACAAAAAAGGAAAATTAATTTTACACTCTAAAAATGCATTAAAAACGCCATTTTCAAGTGGAACGGAAGGGTTGTCTACTTTGTGGTTGCAGGGTCATACCTGGCGCGTCAGCACTGGTTACAATCATGACAATCATCTTACCATCATGCTGGCAGAACGCGCTAATTTTCGACAAGAGTTAGAAGATCGCTTAACACAAGATTCTATCGTGGTGATGTTAGTTACTTACCCCTTCTTGGGATTTTTAATTTGGGTCATTGTCGGACGTGGTTTAGACAGTTTGCGTCGTGTTGCCAAAGAAGTGCATCAACGCGCACCCACTTATCTAGAAGCCGTCGACCTTGAATCTGTGCCCACGGAAATTGAACCCTTAGTAAGCGAGTTAAATAGTTTATTTCACAGATTAGAAGCGGCTTTTGAACGTGAAAAACGGTTTACCGCTGACGCAGCACATGAATTAAAAACACCGCTAGCTGCATTAAGCACGCAAACGCAAGTCGCTTTACGTGCAAAAACAGACGAAGAAAAAAAAGAAGCACTGCTCAAAGTCTTGTTTGGTGTAAAACGCAGCACACACGTTGTACAGCAACTTTTAACGCTCAGTCGCATGGAACCCGAAGCCGGTTTAACCGATACCACTTCAGTGAATTTATCAAAACAAGCCATTGAAGTAATTAGCATGTTGGCACCAGCTGCCATCGAAAAAAATATTGAGTTGGAATTATTGTCACCGGACTGCACTGCTCTTATCAAAGGCAATATCACAGCCATTGACATTTTAATCCGCAACTTAGTAGATAATGCGATTCGTTACTCACCACCAGATAGTTTTGTTACCATCGACATACGTGAAGATGCCAAACACGTTACCCTCATCGTTAGCGACAATGGTGTTGGCATTCCAGAGAAATTACGCAAGCGTGTTTTCGAACGTTTTTTCCGCGTAGTGGGCAATCAAGCGCTGGGTAGCGGACTGGGTTTGAGCATCGTACAACAAATTGCCAAACTCCATCACGCAGAAATTCAACTACACACACCCGAATCCGGACGAGGCGCTGAATTCCGTGTTATTTTTCCAAGAGAAAAATAACCACTGCGCTCCGCGCTCTTCACTTTACTCGCACCAGATTAAATAGCAGCTGTTAGTGCATCGCATTTTCCTGGTTAACAAAGTGAACTGCCCTATCTCGAGGTTGCACCCTAGAAGCCTGCAAAAGACCATGCCGATTATTTGCAATAAAAGAAGAATTAGCGCGATTATCTGCATCATCTGACAGAAGAGATGAAGAAGAATTAGCGCGATCACCTGTACTATCTGACAGAGGTGCCGCTGCATCATTCGCTGACGCCACAACATGGTTTCTTCGAACCGAAGGATAATCCATTGGACATTTCTCGCACAACAAATTGTATATTGCTTTTAAACAAAAAAAATCTGCTGGCCCTCCTGCCATAGTCATGGCACCAGCAAACATATAATAGAGCGTGGGATCTGGGGAAGGATCAGGATTTTCCCCGCAACAGGAGTCGCCTATGCCGCAAGAATCACCCGAGTATACGCCTGGCACGCAAATGAGGCCGAAATTAGTGCAATTCCATAATGGCATCGTCCATATTAACGGCGTTGCTATAGCAGACGCGACCGTACAAAAATACATAGCGCCTATCAAACACGCACAATTATCTCTATCCCCACCGCTGCTGCCTTGTTCACTCCTAGCGCTCGCTGCTTGACCTAACGCTATTGCTCCCCCCACAGCAAAGGCTCCCGGAGGCCCAGCTAACATAAAACCTCCTAGTGACCCTGCTGCTACCGCTCCATAACTGTTTGGCATAAAAAACCTCACAAACCTATTTTATATCTTGAAAAAATTTAACATGCTGCTTGCAGTCAAGTAAATACTTTTAATTTTGCTATAAATATAATCTTACGCGTTACGAAAAAAAACGAGCAGGCGTTTTGTGCTTTACAAAATGCCTGACAAAAAAACCATCTCACTCACCGTCTCGTCAAAACTTGAAACAATGGCTTGTAATGATTGTTTGGACTCCATACATACCAACCATTTGACCCTGCATCTTTTGCTGCTTTCATTTGCGCAGCAATATATTTTAATCTCGCATTGCCAGATAGTTTGTAGCGATAATTATATAACTCAATATAAGCATAAATACGCACATTCGAATGATTCACTAATTGTTTTTTAAGTGCTGTAATTGAATTTAAAATGGTTTCATAGGGGCGCACAGCATGATACAAAAAAGGCTCATAGTGAGATGGATAGACCATTGGGCAAAATGCATTCACTACACTTGCTAACACACCCACATCTTGTCCAATCGTATGCGCGGGCTTATGTGCTGCAACACCAAAAATATCCATCTGCAAAGAAACGTTATACGACTTTAATGCATTTTTAAAATAAGAGACAACACGCAAAATATCTTTTGCTTTTTCAGGGCGTGGTGGATTTTCTGCACGATAACGAATGTAATCTAATTGAATTCCTGCTGCACCCAATCCAATCGCATATTTTGCCAATGCCAACCGTTTTGCCCAAATGGTTTTATCCATCACTTGCGCATGGGTTCCACCATGTGGAAAAATCACCACACGCGCAATATAACGAATGCCGTTTTGCGTAATGGCTTTCACATTCATTGCGTAACGTTTACTGGGCACATTCACATCAACAATAAACGTATCGATGCCAAATTTTTTAGATTGATTAATTAAGTAAGTGAGCTTGGCTTTATTTTCAGCAGTAGATTGCGTGATATAAATACCACGACTAAAAGCATCAGCTGTATTAAAAACAAAGAGCGTCAAACATAAAATAAATAAAGCAGTTATTTTTTTCATAGGACCTCACTGTTCCTTGTGATTATGCGCATGATTCATTGTAGTCTAATTTTTTAAAATTGCGTAAAATTTCATCAATCAAATGAGGTCCACGATAGATAAAGCCTGTATAAATTTGAACAAGCTGAGCGCCTGCTTGATAATGCGCTATTGCATCCGCTCCAGATAAAATACCCCCCACGCCAATAATGGGTAATTTTCCTTGAGAAATCTGATGAATAGATGCGATCATTTGTGTTGTGCGTGAATGTAAAGGCGCACCACTCAACCCGCCCGCCTCATTGCCATAACGGCAACTTAACACACTCTCATGATTCACCGTGGTATTTGAAATAACCACCCCATCTATTTCTGCATCCATCAACGTTTGCACAAATCCAGCATAACGATCTTGAGGTAAATCCACACTGGTTTTAACCAATAATGGCACTTCTTTATCTATGACTGCAGATGCATTTTTCTTTGTTATGCGGATGCCTTGCAGCAATTGATTGAGATATTGATCATTTTGCAACTCTCGTAAACCCAATGTATTCGGAGAAGAAATATTTAAGACAATATAATCGGCATACGGATAAACAGCCCTTAAACACAGCTGATAATCATCCAAGGCTTTTTCTAATGGCGTATCTTTATTTTTACCAATATTGACACCTAAAATTCCAGGTACTTTTCGAGTTTGTAATTTCTCAACCAGCGCATCAATACCGGCATTATTAAAACCCATGCGATTCATTAATGCTTGTTTTTTAGGTATTCTAAATAAACGTGGCCTTGGATTACCATCCTGTGGTTTTGGCGTCACGGTTCCCACTTCTACAAATCCAAAACCCATGCGAAACAAGGCATCAAAACACACGGCATCTTTATCCCATCCTGCAGCAAGTCCTACTGGATTTGAAAATGACAAGCCCCATAATGAAACCGAATTTTCAGGCTTTTTATCTTCCAAATCAGCATATAAAAAATTGGCATAACGCAAACGAATAAGTTGTTTTGCCATCGTATGCGCCGTTTCTGGGTTAAACAGAAATAATATCTGTCGCAATAGATTGTATAACATTAAAGGTGACACTCCTGCTGCCAAATGCGCAACATCGCATTACCGCCCTGAAGCGCATGATAAGCCACTTGCCGCACCTCAACACCAAAATTCTGTTGTTGCAACAATAAAATCAGCGGACCTAATTCTTGAGGCATTTTTCCATCACTATCTAACAAAGGAAAAATACGCACTTCTTCAGCAACACGGCAAAGTTCTTGCAAAACAACACCCACATGCTCACGCGACAAAGCATGATGAAAAATAAAATCTGTGCAAAATGCCAAATCAAATTGATGCGTCGGATAAATAAATTGTGTGGATTGCATAGGCTGATATCGCTGTTGAGAGCGCCCTAGCGCATAATCTGCTAAAAATAATTTTTCAGTTTGACGCCACAATTGAATCACCTCCTGCTCTGATGCAGGTGATGGATTTCTCAAGCGTGTCGGCGTTTCTGTCAATTGTGAAATCATTTGCACTAAAAATGTTTGCGCATGCATTTGCATATCACTTTCAGATAATGAATACGCGGCATCCATGCTCATTACACTCATTCCGCGTCGCGTTGCTTCTGCATTAAAACTTGCAATCCCTGATGAAAAATCAAAAATAGATTTAGTAAAATCACTTTCAGTTAAGTCATACATTTGCTGATAATCTGAAAAATCATAAATCCAATTGGCTGTCGAAACGGTCGCTATTTCCATTGTGTTTTCCCTTAAGCGGCAGTTAAAATGAACTACGCTCTTCATGTTACTTAAATCTCTAGCACTAGGGAATGATAAAATGCCAATGGATCTGGTTACGCAAAATGAAAAACTGCAGATATTGCAAACAGAAATACAGCGTTTTGCACAAAAAGAGATTGCACCGATTGCGGATCAACTTGACCGCGAAAATCGTTTTCCTAAAGCATTATGGCCATTACTAGGAAAAGCAGGTTATCTGGGTGTCACCATTGGAAAAAAATATGGCGGCACTGAATTAGGCTATGTTGCTCAAGCAATCATTGTAGCTGAAATCAGTCGCGCATCCGGCGGTATTGGATTAAGTTATGGCGCACATGCGAATTTATGCGCAAATCAAATTTTTCGCTTCGGAACAGAAAAACAAAAAGAAACTTATTTACCTAAATTAAATCGTGGCGAATGGATTGGCGCATTGGCCATGAGTGAAAAAAACGCAGGATCTGATGTATTAAACATGCAATTACAAGCAGAAGAAAAAGAAGATCATTTTATCTTGAATGGCCATAAAATGTGGATCACCAATGGTCCAGATGCGGATATCATTATTGTTTATGCTAAAACAAACCCCGAAGAAAACGCGCATGGCATGACTTGTTTTATCGTTGAAAAAAGCTTTTCAGGATTTTCTGCTAATGCGCCATTAGATAAATTAGGCATGCGTAGTTCCAGCACAAGTGAATTGTTATTTACGCATTGCCTTGTGCCAAAGGAAAATATGCTTGGACAAGTCAATCAAGGTCTCAAAATATTAATGGATGGATTGGATATTGAGCGCACCATACTCGCAGCAGGTCCGCTTGGATTAATGCAGGCTTGTTTAGATCTCATGCTGCCTTATGTAAAATCACGAAAGCAATTTCAAAAACCCATCGGTGAATTTCAAATGATCCAACAAAAAATAGCTGATGCTTATACCTATTTTCAAGCTGCAAAAGCATATACTTATGCCATGGCAGCATTATGCGATCAAAATAAAATAACGACTGAACAAGCAGCAAGTGTTTACTTATTTGTTGCTGAAAATGCCACTAAAATAGCGTTGGATACAATTCAATGTTTAGGGGGAATTGGTTATTTAAATGATTCTCCTGCAGGACGCTTATTACGCGACGCTAAATTATATGAAATTGGTGCCGGCACCACTGAAATTCGCCGTCTCATTATTGCCAGAGAATTAATGCGAGAAAAATAATGTCAGCTGATCCAATTGTTATTGTTGCTGCAAAACGCACACCCATGGGTAACTACAACGGTGTGTTTAAAACCATTCCCACGCCACAATTAGGCACTTATGCCATTGCTGCTTTGTTGGATTCTGTCATCTTGCCTGAAAAAAAAGTGGATGCAGTTTATATGGGATGTGTTTTATCTGCGGGATTAGGTCAAGCGCCTGCTCGTCAAGCCGCACTTGGATCCAATTTACCTTTTTCCACACCTTGCACCACAATCAATAAAATGTGTGGATCAGGTATGCAATCCATCCTATTAGGTTGTCGCGACATACAATCGCATCATGCCGACATTGTGATTGCTGGCGGCATGGAAAATATGTCACGCGCTCCTTTTTTATTGCAAAATGCACGCATAGGATTACGAATGGGCACCCATGAATTAATGGATCATATGCAACTCGATGGGCTAATCAATGCTTACCCGCCTCATTTATCGATGGGCGCCATCGCAGAAAACTGCGCATTAGATTATAAAATCACGCGCGCACAACAAGATGCATTTGCTATTGCTTCTATTCAACGCGCAACACAAGCAACACACGCTGGTTTTTTTAAAGATGAGATTACACCCATTACCGTGTCTGATAAAAAAGGCAATATCACCACAATCACTGAAGACGAAGGTATTCAAAAAGCAAACATAGAAAAAATTGCTCACTTAAAACCCGCTTTTTTGGAAAATGGATCCATCACAGCCGCAAATGCGAGTAGCATTTCAGATGGTGCAGCCGCACTCATGCTGATGCGCTTATCAAAAGCAAACAAACTAAACATCAAACCCATAGCACAAATCATAGGTGATGCCAGCATTGCACAAGCCCCCGAACAATTTCCAACCGCACCCATCGCCGCCATTAAAAAATTATTCGAAAAAATAAAGTGGACAACAGAAGATGTGGATTTATTTGAAATCAATGAAGCCTTTGCTGTTGTAACTTTAGCAACCATGAAAACATTGGGTATTCCATTTGAAAAAGTCAACGTACATGGCGGTGCTTGTATTTTAGGACATCCCATCGGCGCGTCTGGCGCACGTATTCTTGTCACGCTGATTCATGCACTCAAACAACAAAAAAAGAAACGCGGCGTTGCTGCAATATGCATTGGTGGCGGTGAAGCCATAGCCATAGCGATAACATTAATATAAGAAAAAGTGAAAATACAAAAGAGATTGCTATGCCCATACTTGAAACCAAAATTCAAAAAAATGAAACCTACCAAAAAAATATTGGCGTGATGAAAAAAAAATGTGAATCACTGACTATTATTATTGATGAAATCAAAAAAGCCTCTGAAAAAAACAATGCCAGCAATCATAAAAAATTACCCGTGCGTGAACGCATTAAACAATTACTGGATCCTGATACCTTGTTTTTTGAATTATCTCCGCTCGCGGGTTTTAACTTATATGATGACCCAACCCCTGCAGGCGGCATAATTACGGGTATTGGAAAAATTCAGGGCGGGGATTGCATGATCATCGCTAATGATCCTACCGTCAAAGGCGGCACCTATTTTCCCATCACCGTAAAAAAACATTTGCGTGCACAACAAATCGCTTTTGAAAATCAACTTCCTTGTATTTATTTAGTCGATTCAGGCGGCGCATTTTTACCAATGCAAGAACATGTTTTTCCAGATCGTAATCATTTTGGCAGAATTTTTTATCATCAAGCGATGCTATCAGCACAGCATATTCCACAAATCGCGGTGGTCATGGGATCATGCACAGCAGGCGGCGCTTATGTGCCTGCAATGGCTGATGAATCTATCATGGTAAAAAATCAAGCCACCATTTTTTTGGGCGGTCCTCCCTTAGTTAAAGCCGCAACAGGTGAAATTGTAGATGCAGAAAGTTTGGGTGGTGCTGATGTGCATTGTCGTTTATCAGGTGTTGCTGATCACTATGCCAATGATGATGCACACGCTTTACAAATTGCACGTGATTGCGTTTCACACTTAAATCAAAAAAAACCCGTTGTTTTGCGTAAAAAAGAAAGCATACAACCTTTATACGACCCAAAAGAATTACTGGGAATCATCCCTACTGATACTCGACAACCCGTTGAAATGCGTGAAATCATTGCACGGATTGTAGATGGATCTGAGTTCTCAGAATTTAAAGCATTATATGGCACAACGTTAGTATGTGGTTTTGCCTATATCGATGGTTTTGAAGTGGGCATTATCGCAAACAATGGCATTTTATTTTCTGAGTCTGCAGAAAAAGGCACCCATTTCATTGAGCTGTGTTCTCAACGAAAAACACCGCTCGTTTTCTTACAAAACATTACTGGATTTATGGTTGGTAGAAAAGTGGAAGAAAAAGGCATCACTAAAGATGGTGCAAAAATGGTGATGGCAGTTGCTAATAGTCAAGTGCCAAAAATTACAGTCATCGTAGGTGGCAGTTTTGGTGCTGGTAATTACGCGATGTGTGGACGCGCTTATGATCCGCGATTTTTATTTATGTGGCCTAATGCACGCATCAGTGTCATGGGCGGTGAACAAGCAGCTCAGGTATTAACACAGGTCAAATCAGAAAAGTTATCGCGACTCGGAAAAACAGAGAATGAAACAGAAAAAAATATTTTCATACAAAAAATTCGAGATCAATATGATCAGCAAGGCAACCCATTTTATGCTAGCGCGCGTTTATGGGACGATGGTGTTATTCAGCCGCATGAAACACGTGAGGTCATTGCACATGCATTAATGATTACTGCAAACACAGCAATAAAAGAAACACAATTTGGTGTTTTTCGATTTTAAAAAATGGAATTAATTATGTGCTCGCAAAAAATAAAATTATCGATACAAAATAATATTGCACAAATTATTTTGAATTACCCAGAAAAAAATAATATTTTAACAATTGAATTAAAGAATGATTTCATAGAGGCATTAACGGAATGTGAAAATAATCCCGACGTGCGTATTATTATGATAGGAAGCGTAGGAAAACACTTTTGCGCTGGCGCTGATTTAAAACACATGTATGACATGGCCAACGCACCTTTTGAAGAAAATTTTGCTGATGCAAAAAAACTGGCGCATTTTTTTTATCGTATTTATTCCTGCAAAAAACCCACTATTTGTTGCGCGAATGGAAAAACATTTGGAGGAGGTTTGGGGTTAATTGCAGCATGTGATATCGCCATTGCATCTCATAATGCCAATTTTTGTTTTTCAGAAGTGCGCCTCGGATTACTGCCCGCTATTATTTCTCCTTTTATTTTACAACGCATGAGCTATCAAGATGCACGATACACCATATTGACCGCCGAAGTATTTGGCGCACAAGAAGCTGATGAACTACAGCTAATTGATCATGTTTCGGATGATGACCCGCTGGCTTTTGGATCATGGATTGCAGAATCACTACTCAAAAATAATCAAGCAGGCATGTTGAATGCAAAACGATGGCTGCAAACTTTACGTCCGATTTTACCAGCGCAATTAGACGAGGCTGCGCACTTGCTTGCAACAATTCGCGCAACAGATGAAGTCAAACAACACATCAAACAATTTTTAACTACTTAAACCGACAAGCTGCAAACTCACAAGCTGTTGAGTCATCTTTTTTTATAGAAGACCGACAGGCTTTTTCTGCTTGTTGCATTGCTTTTTCCTTTTTACTTGCAACACCTTCATGAAATTGATTCGTGCGTACATTCAAGTAATAACAATGATATTCACCACTACCATAATGAGATGTCGTCAACCCATCATCAGCCCAGCTGGTTATAGCAATTAACCCCACCATCGCAATCAAAACGTTCACTATCCATTGAATTTTCATGTTAACCTAACCTCCATTTGTCGGATCAGTTATTTTACCGCTATGTCGATATTAATTACACCTGAACAATTACATCAAATCTTACCCATCACGCAATCATGTCGAACTACGGCGACGCATACACGCGAACAACTCAAAGCCATTTTAAATGGTAATAACAAACGATTGGTTGTGATAATAGGCCCCTGCTCCATTCATGATCCCCAATCTGCATACGAATACGCTGAAAAGCTACAAAAAAAAATACACGATTATCGTGATACGTTATGCATCATCATGCGAACCTATTTTGAAAAGGCGCGCACAACAGTGGGTTGGAAAGGGCTTATTTACGATCCCGACTTAAATCATTCTTTTGCGATTGAAAAAGGATTGCAAATAGCTAGATCATTATTATTGGCCATTAATTCATTAGGTGTTCCAACAGGAACCGAAATATTAAATCCACTAACAGCGCCGTATTTTTCAGACTTAATTAGCTGGGCTGTGATTGGAGCTCGCACCACTGAAAGTCAAATTCATCGAGAATTAGCCTCTCATCTAACCATGCCGGTTGGATTTAAAAACAACACCCAAGGTGATGTGCGTGTTGCCATTGATGCTATTCAAGCTGCACGCCAACCGCATTATTTTTTAAGCCCCAATCTTTCAGGAAAAATGGCTGTCATGCAATCTTCGGGTAATGCTTATGGGCATGTTGTTTTACGCGGATCACAATATCAATCCAATTATGATGAAGCTACCATTCAACAAACAGTCACCTTATTGAATGATCTCAACTTAATTCCGCGTGTTATGATCGATTGCAGTCATGGCAATAGTCAAAAAAATCACACAAAACAACCGACTGTTTTACAAACATTAATACAATATATCGAAGCAGGCGATCGTCGATTATTTGGTGTTATGTTAGAAAGTCATTTAATTGCTGGAAAACAACCCTGGATTCCCCATCAAACATTACGGTATGGGCAAAGTATCACTGACGCCTGCATTGGTTGGGAAGAAACAGAAATCGCACTTGAGCAGTTGCATCAAGCCGTGCAAAAATATGCTAAATTAAAGGAAATCGCTTAACAAAGGATCAACTGATGTTAACACTGGACAACCATTTCAGCAGCACTTATTCAAAATTGTTGCTCAACAATTGGAAAACACTCAGCGAATGTATTTACAAAGAAACTGTGTGGATTAAAGACACACTACAACCCAAGAGCGATACGACATATTTGTTGTCGGATCAACAAATTAATGACGCACTCAACGGTCCCTTTCAAGCCTTTTTCAAACCCCTCTTCAATGCACATGCAGCCATTTCAAAATTAGAAGCAGCCATCAATTTATCTAAAGAAGATTTCTTTAAAGAATCAGAGCAAACGTCAGACATGACATTGGGTTTTTCAAAACAAGCGATAGCACAAGCAGACATAACAGCCTTAAAAGCATTGCACGTTCGTCTAGATGAAATAACCACAGAGTGTCACGCACAATGGGAATCAAACATTAAAAGTTGGAGCGACTCACTCCTCAGTGAATTTAAAAAAATAAATTTGGATCTATCTGAAATTGAATTACACGATTTCACAACCAATGAACCGGTGTCTGAATTGAACGATCGTTTTGTTAATTTAAAAATACCAGCGCCAAAATTACCAAAATCTGATTTTAATTTTTCACAGTATTTTACAGCGAAAGCAACCATTGCCATTCATAGCGCACTCAATCGCATGCAACAGCCCAATACAGAAAAAAATATTCAGGAACAATTAAAAAACTTAGCACCCATTTTAAAATCTATCAGCAAAACAGAAAAAGAATTAGCTGAAATGCATCAAAAAATCATTAAGCAAGTAATCGAAACAATACAAAAATAGGCAGTCCTACTGGCGCTGTCTTTGTATTTCATACAATGCCACACCCGTTGCTACTGACACATTTAAACTCTCCACAGTGCCTTGCATCGGAATATGCGCCAAATAATCACAGGCTTCTTTGGTTAATCGACGCAAACCATCACCTTCACTACCCATAATAATGCCAATATGCCCTTTCAGATCAATTTGCGACAAGGTTTTTGATGCTGTGGAATCCAAACCCACAAACCACACACCCTTTTCTTGCAACTGTTTTATCGTGCGATGCAAGTTAGTCACTGCAATGAAAGGGGTTTGCTCTGCAGCACCCGAAGCTACTTTTCTTACTACTTCCGTGATAGAGGCAGCGCGATCTTTCGGTGCAATCACAGCATGAACGCCAAATGCATTAGCAGAGCGCAAACATGCCCCCAAATTATGCGGATCTTGAACACCATCTAATATCAATAAAACAATCGGTTTCTCTGTATTTTCAATGTAACTCATTAATTCTTTTTCACTGAATCCACTCAAAGCGCGGCATTTTGCCACAACACCTTGATGTCTTGCTGTCTCACCCACCTTGTTTTGGAGCTGTTGCGCTGATAATAACTCGCAAGGAACATAAAAAGATTCCGCTAATTTTTTAATTTCATTGATTTTTTTATCGATACGATTACCTTGAATGTACAATTGCAGCACATCTTGCGGTCGAGTTTGCAAAACTGTTCTCACGGCATGCATACCATAAATAAATTCTTGTGTTTTCATAGTATTAATACTTGATCTATTAGATAGGTTGGTTATGATAATGGAAATTGATTTGCATTTCACGGATTAACCGCAATGGATTCACCAAAACCACCTGAAACGCCCCGTTGTCCTGCTGCTTATTTTTATATCTTATTTATTTTTCTTTTTATCTTCACTGTGGGTGGATGTTTTCATCGTCCAGCACAAGATGGCCCGCCTGATTTTCATGTGAATGTCAGCAAAATTCATAACCCAGTGCCACACTATTTACCCAAAAGTAAATATGGCAATCCCAATTACTACTGGGTTGATGGCAGACGTTATCACGTTTTAAAATCAGCAAAAGGGTACGATAAACGCGGTATCGCTTCTTGGTATGGCACTAAATTTAATGGTCGACTTACCTCCACTCGTGAAAAATACAACTTACTCGGCATGACGGCAGCAAGCCCTGACTTACCCATTCCCTGCTTTGTTCGCGTCACCAATTTAGAAAATGGAAAGCAAGTAATCGTAAAGGTAAATGATCGAGGGCCCTTTGCAGCCAATCGTATTATGGATTTATCTTACGTTGCAGCAAAAAAACTAGGTTATATTGGTCGCGGCACCGCATTAGTTGAAGTCACGAGTATTGATGTACCCAACCCGCTTGAAAAAACACGACGCATTTTCGCACACCATCATCCACAAATGTATTTACAAGTCGGCGCATTTGAATATCCACAAAATGCAACACGCCTTGAAGTTGCGCTAAAACACTTAACTTCTCGCGCGATTCGCGTCACGCATCATGCAAAAGAATCACGCTTATATCGCGTACAAATTGGTCCGCTCCAAACCGTTTCTGAATCCGACATGCTGCAAGCACGCATTGAACGTGCTGGTTTAGGACATGCCATTACGGTGATCGGTTAATGCAAGACTGGGAAAAATTACTGGCACCTGAAAAACAAAAAAAATATTTTCTCGACATTCTTCATTTTTTAAAACAAGAACGCGCACAAAAAAAAATAATTTACCCTAAAGCTTGCGACACTTTTAACGCTATTGAATCCACGCCATTCTCTGATTTAAAGGTCGTGATCATTGGACAAGATCCGTATCACAATCCAGGTCAAGCGCATGGATTGTCTTTTTCAGTACCCAAAGGTATTGCAAAACCCCCTTCACTCATTAATATTTTCAAAGCATTAAAGAGTGATTGTGGAATCGAAATACCCAATCACGGCTGCTTAGAAAAATGGGCAACACAAGGGGTGTTGTTATTAAATAGCGTCTTAACGGTTGAACAAAACAAACCAGCGTCTCATGCCCATATTGGCTGGCAACAATTCACTGATATCATTATTCAAAAAACAAATGAACATCCTGAACAAATTGTCTATTTGTTATGGGGAGCCTATGCACAAAAAAAACAAATCTTAATTAACACTCAAAAACATATTGTTTTAACCGCGCCACATCCTTCACCATTATCTGCTCATCGTGGCTTTTTGAGTTGTAAACATTTTTCAAAAACCAATGAATTTTTAAAAAAAGCAGGTAGAATACCGATTGATTGGCAACTCTAAAAGAGCGCAAAAATAAGCGGCTAGAAAAGTAGTATGAAAAAATAATACTGCTTCTGAAAACCGCGACCGCTTAGTTTTGATGGGATTTTTTGCGATTAATTGAGTTGAAAGCGCAGGTGTACTTGATTGTACATCGAGCATTTCAACGAAATTTGTCGCGAAAAAGAGCGCAAAAATAAGCGGCTAGAAAAGTAGTTGTTAGTAAATAAGCCGAGGTGGTGGAATTGGTAGACACGCAGGTTTCAGATGCCTGTGGGGTAAAACCCGTGGAGGTTCGAGTCCTCTTCTCGGCACATTATTTTATGTGAGAAAAATATCATGGCTATCGTTAAAATTTTGCAATTTCCTGATCTTCGCCTTCGCAAAAAAGGTGAAACAGTCACTGATTTCGGTCAAAAAACACAAAAAATGATCGATGACATGTTTGAAACACATTATGCTACAGACAATTGTGCAGCACTTGCTTGTACCCAGTTGGATTTTCAAAACCCACAACACATCACCGTCATCGATTTTTCTGAAAAAAAAGATCAACCTTTCTGTTTGGTCAATGCCAAAATTACCCAGAAATCTGGAACAGAAACATCACCTGAAGGATGCATGTCTGTAAAAGGTGGCGCATACGAAAAAGTAACGCGAGCTGCAAAAATTAAAGTGCATGCACAAGATCGTTTTGGAAAAACGCTGGAGTTTGAAGCAGAAGGATTTATGGCGAAATGCATTCAACATGAATTGGATCATCTCGATGGCAAATTATTCATCGATCATTTATCGCATTTAAAACGTGATCGCATTAAAAAGAAAATTGAAAAAATAGATCGTCAACAAGGCGATGACGACCATCACGTACATGGCGAACATTGTTCGCATGATTAGCCACGCACTAACATAATCTACGCGCTTTATTTTTCTGGCGCATCAACAAAAGGATTATCATCGCCCACAAATTTAACGACCAGCGGAATGCCAACCAAATTTAACTTGTCACGAAAATAATTTACAAGATATTGTTTATACGATCCCGGCAACTTATTCACCTGTTTGCCATGCACCACAAAAGTCAGCGGTCGTTTCGATCCTACATGCGCATAACGCAACTTCACACGACGTCCTTGCGCTAAAGGCGGTTGATGATCTTCCGTGGCTGCCATTAAAATTTTCGTTAACTCATGGGTTGCGAAAGGTTGCGACATTGCTTCTTGCGTTTCATCCACAGCATCATACAACATGCCCACACCCGTTCCATGTTTGGCAGAAATATAATAACGTCGCGCAAAATGGGCAAAGGGCAAGCGACGATCCACTGCGCGTTTAAATTGCTCACGCACATCTTCTTCCATGTTATCCCATTTATTAAATGCCAATACCAACGCACTGCCTGCTTCTACCACCAAACCAATTAATCGCATATCTTGATCTGTTAAACCTTCACGCGCATCAATCACAACAATCACAACATGTGCTTGCTTCATTGCCTGCATTGCTTTGATCACCGAAAATATTTCAATGCCTTCTTCTACTTTTGTACGACGACGAATACCTGCTGTATCAATTAGGGTGTATTTTTTACCATGCCTTTCATAAGGAATGGAAATGCTGTCACGCGTTGTGCCAGGACGATCAAATACCAGCACCCGTTCTTCACCAAACAGACGATTAATTAACGTTGACTTACCCACATTCGGACGACCCAATACAGCAATTCGTGTGCGAACATCCGATTCATCAGCAAACGCTTCATCTACATCATCTGGAAAAGAAGCGATTAATGCTGCAACCATCGATTCAATACCACGACCACTCGATGCTGCGATAGAAAACAAATTTTTAAATCCCAGCGAATAAAATTCTGCATTCGCTACATCAACCAACTCTCGATCTGATTTATTCACCACCAAAACAATTTTCTTTTCGGTATAACACCGCAGTTGTTTGGCAATGGCCCAATCTCCATTCGCAATGCCTGCTAACGCATCTACCATAAATAAAATAACATCCGCTTCATCCATTGCCGTGTTAGCTTGATCTTGCGTCATGCGCGCCATATCTTGATCATCGGGTTCTGCAATACCGCCCGTATCGACCACAATAAAAGAACGCGCCCCCGATTTGCCAATACCATAATGGCGATCACGCGTCACACCTGGCATGTCGCCGACAATAGCATCACGCGTTTTGGTTAAACGATTATACAAAGTAGATTTGCCGACATTCGGTCGGCCAACGATTGCAAAAACAGGTAACATATTTTTTCCAGTTTATTTTGTTGGTTCAGCCAACAATTGATTTAAATAACTTTGCGCTGGTTGAAATCCTGTTAAACCATTTTTTGCGATTTGATATTGTGCTGCTGCTTTTTTCGCCTGTCCTTCTTGTGCGAAAATATCTCCTCTCACCCAAGCAATGAGCGGTTCAAATTGTTTATCATTTACCACTGCTAATGTTGACATCGCTGCTTTCGAATTATTTTGTGATAATAAAATACGCGCCACAGCAATTCGAGCCATTTGCTTTAATCGATTTTGATCGCTGTGCTGAATCACCCACTGCAATTTCGCTAACGCCATTGGCAAATCATTTTTCGCAACTGCTTCTTTTGCCCACAAAAATGCGCTCAAACTGGCATAAGGCGAACCAGCAAATTGATCCATTAAAATTTTGGCGCCCCCTTGCACGGTTGCCATCTTATTTTGTGCATCTGCTTGCAAAATAGATTGATAAATCATCGCTGCATTATCTGCACGATTGATTTCTATTTTATGCCAGTAACGCCAACCAAAACCCACAGCCAAACCAATCAAAACCGCAATGGCAATAAACTTTCCATTGGAATGCCACCACTTTTTAATTTCTTCCCATTGTTCTTTTTCAGAAACATATCCATCCAACATAACATCACTCTCTTATTCAAAAAAATCTGTTAACTCATCCACAGTCATTGTTTTTTGTTCTGCATTTTCGCGTAAATATTTTACGGTCACCCTATTATTTTCATTGATTGCCAACGCATACTTCGCGCCGCTCTTATCCGCACGCTTCATTGGAGCGCCCGTTTCAACCAAATCCATTTCAATTTTCAATGCGGGAAATTGATTACGCAGATTTTCAATTAACGAAAATGCGTGTGCATTGCGATCAGAAATCACATAACAATCTGGCGCATCATTTATCTTTTCTTTTTCTGCTAACAATAAGGCAATACGCTCAACGCCCATCGCAAACCCAACCGCTGACGTTGTCTTGCCACCCAATTGTTCAACCAATCCATCATAACGTCCGCCCGCACATACCGTGCCTTGCGCACCTAAATTATTTGTTACCCATTCAAAAACCGTTAAACAATAATAATCTAGCCCGCGCACTAAATGTGGATTAACTTCGAACTGAATACCCGCTTTTTTTAATGCATCACACACTGCTGCGAAATGATTACGCGCAGCAAAATTAACATCAGTCTGAATAAAATCAATTAAAGTGGGTGCATTTTCGATCACTGATTTCATCTCAGGATTTTTACTATCTAAAATACGCAATGGATTTTTATCTAATCGTCTCAAAGCATCTTCATCTAATTGATCTTTGTGCGCAGTAAAATAATCTACTAACTTTTCTTGATATCTTTTTCTCTGATTAAAATCACCTAAATTATTTATTTGCAAAGTAATCTGATTCAACAATCCCAATTGTTCCAAAATTCGTTTCGACAATAAAATCATTTCCACATCGATAGCGGGATTCAACATCCCAAACGCTTCGACACCCAACTGATGAAATTGACGCAGGCGCCCTTTTTGCGGACGTTCATGTCGAAACATCGGACCCATATACCACATCCGCTGAATTTGGTTGTACAGCAAACCATGTTCAATGCCGGCACGCACACAACCCGCCGTACCTTCGGGACGCATCGACAAACTATCGCCATTGCGATCATCGAAAGTATACATCTCTTTTTCAACAATATCGGTTGCTTCACCGACACTGCGTTTAAATAATTTTGTTTGTTCCAAAATAGGAAAACGAATTTCGTGATACCCATATTGCGCAACCACATCACGGCATACAGATTCAATTCTCTGCCAATACGGCGTTTCCGTTGGCAATACATCATTCATACCACGAATGGCCTGGATTTTCTCTTTCACAAACTTGCCCTACGTATTTTTCACTGCGGACAGCGTATAAGTTGGTTTCAATGGCGAAGATGAAATAACAATATCTTTTTTCTTCGTCCATAATGTTTTTGTTTTTTGCTGTGCTTTGGCTATGGTGCTTTTATCGTCACTCGCCTTTTTTTGCACGGCATTACTCGCCATCGGCGCCGCTGAAACAGGCGTAGCGGGTGATGCTGTTGTTGTCACTACAGGTAGTGCTGTTTGTTCCGGCAACATCACCAACTGTGAGCTATTGTTTAATTGCGCTACATCCGATGCAATTTTCTTTTGTGCATGCTGCGCTAATTTGGCATCATTTTTTTGCCCTTGCCAAGCCATCACCAATCCAATCACAATCAACATACCAATCACAACCGCCATCCAACGAGAATGGCGCGCAGATGAAGATGATTGGCGCGTTACATTCATGATCGGTGCGCCATCCATAATCAAGGGTTTCAATGTAGATGCTAACGGCATTAATTCAGAAGCATCCAATGCGGATAAGACATGCGCTTCAGAAATTCCCACTAACTTTGCATAAGTTCGCAAATGACCGCGCACAAAAGTAGACGCTGCAAATCGCTCATAATGATCGTTTTCGATATCTTGAATTGCTTGAACCGATAAACGCATTTGTTTTGCAATATCATCTTGTGAAAGCGGACGCGCATGACGCGCAGCCGCCAACAAACGTCCTGGCGTCGTAGAAAAATCGGGGGATTCCTGGCTATTATCTGACACAGCGCATTCCTTTTAAATTAATGAGTTTATCCTAAACTCTATATTTATTCACAAATCTCTTCGGGTTTAAAGAAGAACGCCACCTCAACTGCCGCTGTTTCTGATGAATCTGACCCATGCACTGCGTTTGCATCAATCGATTCTGCAAAATCAGCACGAATGGTACCAGGAGCAGCTTCTTTGGGATTGGTTGCACCCATGATATCGCGATTTTTTTTAATCGCATCTTCACCTTTTAGCACTTGAATGAAAACAGGTCCTTGAATCATGAAATTAACCAATGCAGCAAAAAAAGGCCTTTCTTTATGAACGGCATAAAATGATTCTGCTTGCGTGCGGCTCAATTGCATCATTTTTCCTGCAACCACTTTTAATCCCGCATTCTCAAAACGGGTGATAATCTGCCCAATCACATTTTTAGCAACTGCATCTGGCTTGATAATAGAAAGTGTTTTTTCAATCGACATAATCCCAACCTCAATATTTACATTAAAAACGCTGGGCATTATAAGATCATTCTGCAAAAAGTGAAACAGATTGTTTGAACGAAATTTATAACAGCGCTATGATATGCCAGTATTTTTTTTGCAAGGAACTTTAATCATGACTAAACGCTCTTTTCATCGTGTCTCTCAGTACATCCTGACTGTTGCAGCAGCTTGCCTTTTATCAGCAACTATTTTTGCTGCGACAACGACAACAGCAACCACAAAGACCACAACGCAAGATACCGCATCTAACACCCTTGTTGCGACACCATCAACACCCGTGCCTAACTCAGCAATGACAACCCCCGCACCAAATCATCAACCTACGATCATTCCGCAAGCACCCAATTTAGATGCGAATGGCTACGTTTTGATGGATGCTAATACGGGCATGATTATTGCACACAAAAACATGCATCAAAAAATGCAACCTGCCAGCCTTACTAAATTAATGACACTGTACTTAACCTTTGAAGCACTGAAAAATGGACAAATTCATTTAACTGATAAAGTACGTGTTAGCAAAACTGCTTGGGCAACCGGTGGTTCACGCATGTTTCTTAATGAGGGCAGTTTAGTTACTGTCCAAAAGTTAATTGATGGGATCATTGTTGCTTCTGGGAACGATGCATGCACAGCATTGGCACAATATGTAGGTGGCAATCAAGCGACATTTGTTGAAATGATGAATGCAACCGCACAACAATTAGGGATGAAAGGAACGCATTATGTTGACCCAACTGGCTTACCAAAACCAGGTCATCATACAACGCCTTACGACATGGCGCTGCTGACACATGCCATCATCAATAATTTCCCGCAATATTACCCCTTCTTTAAGCAAGGTTGGATCAACTATAACGGCATTAAACAACCCAATCGTAATCGCTTACTGTGGCGCGACCCATCTGTAGATGGATTAAAAACCGGTCACACGGAAGAAGCAGGCTACTGTTTAATTGCATCTGCATTGCGACATGGCATGCGTTTAATTTCAGTCGTCATGGGTACACCCACTGATGCGTCACGTGCAAATGATTCAGAAGCACTACTTAACTGGGGTTTCCGTTATTACCAAACACACAAATTATTTGATGCCGCTACTGCACTTGCACATCCAAACGTTTGGTTTGGTCAATCTAAAACACTCCCTATTGGCTTAGCGTCGACACTGTATGTCACCATTCCAGCAGGCAGCTATTCTAACTTGAAACCTGAAGTGAATATTCCAAATAAACTACAAGCACCGATTCAAAAAGGACAAATGGTCGGCACACTGAATATTCGCAATGGCAATGAAATTGTAACCAGCGCACCATTGATTGCATTGAAGGGTGATCAAAAAGGCGGCATTTTTTCTCGCGCTTGGGATCATATTGCGGTGCACTTTTAAGAAATATTTTTCACTCGCCAACGCGCGTGGCTCGCCAAATACACTCGGGAGCTACAAACGTTGGTGAATGAGACTGATGTAGTAAATCATTTTTGTTTTACAAGGATCAGCTTATGTCACTCAAACCAAACGGACACCACCAAGAAACATCTCCTATCCAATTTCCCTGTGATTTTACCATTAAAATTATGGGTAGAACCGATAGTCACTTTGAAAAAATTGCACTCGCGCTAGTTAAGCAGCACTTCCCTGATTTCAATACAATACAGATGCAAAAAAAATTGAGTAAGGATAATCATTTTTTATCCTTGTCTGTCACTGTATATGCGGAATCCAAAGCACAACTGGATACACTCTATCAAGAATTATCCAGCACAAAAGAAATACTGATGGTATTGTAACGATTATTTAAGCATTGATTTATTTTTATAATAAAAAATCTGAAAAACCAAAATTGATTTTTTAAGAACCGTTATACTAGAGCCTAATAAACTCGGCCAATCCCAATGCAGCATTAATGCGGATGTCATATCAAAAAAGCTCAACACAATGGATATCGCTACAAACCACCCACTCAAACCCTTTGTGGACTTTAATCGAAAGTTTTTAATGATTTGTGGGAACATATACGTTGCCCAACAACTATCTGAAATTAACCCGGCGATATCATAATATTTTTTTCCATGATGCAATAAAGTGAAATTTAAAATGGCATAAGAAAACACAATCACAACCAACATACTTAATAATACAAAATTCATCACAGCTGCTTTTGTTTTTAATCCATATCGCGCAAATTGAAAATGCTGAACAAACAAACAAACCAACCCAACAATGGTAACCATGCGATATTGCCACTGCATATCACGACCAAATCCATACAACAAATCAGCGCTATACCCCAATAACAACAACCCATGCATCCACAAACTAAAACCATCTGTGCTTTTGCGTTTGAAGTTAAGATAAATTTGCGGTAAAAACCAAGTGAAATAAATAACACTAGAAATGGTGAGCGTGATTTCACCAATAAAATGATCAGTCATCATAAAAGCCTTCCTACGTTGATATGAATCGAACAGGTTCAAAGGGTTGAATGATCCACCATTCTCTCAGCAGTAAAACCGCACCCCTGGCAAAAGAGCGCAGATCGTAGCATAATTTGTCGCGTTAATAAAAGTGCGGGTATTGAGTATGAGCAAAATCATTGTGCGCGATCTGGGGTTGATGGATTATCAAACCAGTTGGCACAACATGCGTGATTTCACAGATTCACGTACCAATGACACAACAGATGAAATCTGGTTGCTCGAGCATCCCGCCGTTTTTACACAAGGCCTTGCTGGAAAACCCGAACATGTTTTAAATACACACGACATTCCCGTCGTCCAAACGGATCGTGGCGGACAAGTTACTTACCACGGACCTGGTCAATTAGTCGTTTACGTACTGATTGATTTAAAGCGCAAACAATTACACGCACGAAACTTAGTAACGAAATTAGAACAAAGCGTCATTGATTTGCTGTCTGAAATGGATATTAAAGCAAAATCGAAATGTGATGCGCCTGGCGTATACGTTAACGATGCAAAAATTTGCTCGATTGGTTTGCGTGTACGAAGAGGCTGCAGTTATCATGGCATTGCATTGAATGTTGATATGGATTTAACGCCCTTTTCTTATATTAATCCCTGCGGTTATCAGAACATGGAAATGACACAAATAAAATGCTTAGCGCCAACAGTCACATTAGAACAAATAAAAAAGAAAATTATTACGCCGATCCTAAAAAATTTCGGGTATAATCGCGAAACACAAGCAATTTAAAGCCCTTAAAGCGTTTTACAGAGAACACACATGTCACAAAATAATAATTACGACCCCAAACAAAAAACACTGGGCAAAGACAAATTGTCACGCATTCCAGTCAAAATTGAAAATACAGCAGAACCACTACGCAAACCGGATTGGATTCGCATTCAATTAAAAAATAGCGATAAAGTAGAAAACATCAAAACCATTTTACGTGAAAATAAATTACACACTGTTTGTGAAGAGGCGTCTTGCCCAAACTTACAAGAATGTTTTGGACACGGCACAGCAACGTTTATGATCATGGGTGACAAATGCACGCGACGTTGTGCGTTTTGTGATGTCGGACACGGTCGACCTGACCCACTTGATCCGCAAGAACCCATTAACCTTGCCAACACCATCGAATTATTAAAATTAAAATATGTTGTTATCACTTCTGTTGATCGTGATGATTTACGTGATGGTGGCGCTTCTCATTTTAGCAATTGCATACAAGCCATTCGTCAACGCTGCCCTGAGATCAAAATCGAAACATTGGTTCCTGATTATCGTGGACGCATGGATCGTGCACTTGAAGCCACTAGCACACATCTTCCTGATATTTTTAATCACAATATCGAAACAGCACCGCGTTTATACAAACAAGCACGTCCTGGTTCTGATTATCAGGTGTCATTAACTTTATTAAAAACATTTAAAGAACGTTTTCCCGCCATTCCCACAAAATCAGGCATGATGTTAGGATTAGGTGAGACCGTTGAAGAAATAAAACAAGTGCTACGTGATTTACGTGAACATAACGTAGATATGTTAACGCTCGGACAATACTTACAGCCGACACGTTATCACATGCCGGTAGATCGATATGTCACACCACAAGAATTTATTGAGCACGCTGAATTTGCAAAATCTATTGGATTTACCGCTGTTGCAAGCGGTCCATTAGTAAGATCTTCATATCACGCTGATTTGCAAGCAGCAGGCGAATCAATTTCGTAACTAACCTTTTTTGGAAATCATTAAGAAATAAGATATGGAAAATCACACTATCCAAGTTATCACGCAATACCTGCGCACACATCCACACATTAGCGAACTTTTCACTTTTCTCATTGCCTTTCTAGAATCACTCCCACTCATTGGCACAATCATTCCAGGTTCAATCACCATGACAGCCATTGGTGTTTTGGTTGGCATGGGTGACTTGCCGGCATTACTCACTTTATGTGTTGCCTCTATCGGTGCATTTTCAGGCGATTCGATTGGCTATCTCATTGGTTATTTTTATAATGATCGATTACGCAACATCTGGCCTTTCAAAAAACATCCCAAATGGCTCTCAATGGGTGAGCGGTTTTTTAAAAAACATGGCGGAAAAAGCATTGTATTAGGACGTTTTATTGGGCCTGCTCGTAGTACAGTTCCTTTAGTTGCAGGACTATTAAAAATGAGCTGGGTTCGTTTTTGCGTTGCGTCATTTCCATCCGCCATTTTATGGGCGCTGATGTATACAACCCCTGGTATTGTATTAGGTGCTTTATCGCGCGAAGTGCCCAAAGGCGAAACCACGCGATTTTTTCTTTATGGCATCGGCACATTAATTGTTTTGTGGTTAACGTTTTGGTTAATTCAACACTTTTTTATTCAATTGGCACGCGGTATCAATAAAATCACAGATCGCTGCTGGCACTATTTTACACGCCATCATGCAGGTCGATTTTTTATTCGACTCATTACAAATCGTCAAAAGCCAACCGATCATCATCAACTCACCTTATCGCTTGCCGCACTGATTTCAGGCAGTCTATTTTTAATTTTACTGTTTAAAATAAGGCACTTTGGCGCATTTCACAATTTAAATTATCCCCTATTTTCATTATTACAAAGTATTCGCACACCATTTTGGAATAAGTTATTTGTCATTGTGACCATCATGGGCACACCCAAAACAATCGCTATCATCAGTGTGCTTGCAACAGCTGGCTTCATGTTAAAAAAACAATGGCGCACTGCAACACATTTTTTTGCTGGCTTTATTTTGGCAGCAGGCAGTGTGGTTGTTTTTAAAGCGCTTTCTCATTCAGTAAGACCACAAGGTTTTGAATTTGTAGCGCACAGCTCTTCATTTCCTAGCGGACACACAACATTAAGCTTTGTCGTATTTGGTTTACTGGCCTTTTTTATTGGGCAAGCCATTACTAAAAAATTCAGATGGATTCCATACACGGTTACCAGCTTATTCATTGTCGCTGTCGCTTTTTCTCGTTTGTATTTAGGCGCACATTGGTTCACTGATATTATAGGCAGTTTATTGTTGGGCTTTGCTGTGATTTTATGCTGTATTGTGGCTTATCGTCGCATGCCTATTACGCACAGCGCCATTAAATTAAATACCTTATCCATTGCAACATTGATTGTTATCAGTATTTTTCTTCCGTGGATCATCATGATCACCCATACTTTTTCCGCGAACATGCAACGATATACGCGCATATGGCCAAAACAACAGATCACGATTAATCGCTGGTGGCAATCTCCATTACACTACACACCGCTATATCGTGATAATCGTATCGGAAAACCTTTTCAACCCTTTAATGTCCAATACCAAGGTGCGCTCAATACCCTATCTGCGCGTTTAAAAAAAGCAGGTTGGCAAATCATGTCAAATCACAGAAAATTAAAATCATCATTGCAACGATTTGCCAGTTACAAAGCGCAATACCATATTCCTGTTTTTCCTTGGCTTTATCATGATAAACCACCCGTGTTATTTATGATCAAAAGTATTCCACTTCACAATCGCATTATTGAATTGCGCTTTTGGGAAAGTAATATTCATTTGCAACCCGGCAAAAATCCGTTATGGTTAGGTGCAATTAATATTCGCATTCCACCAAAAATATTATTATCACTTAAAGAAGAAGCAACCATTTCATTAGCAGGCAAAGGCGGATTAAATACCTTGTATCAAGATACTGCTGATTTTCAGCGAAAAATGATTCACGTGTCTCATTATCAAAAAATCAGTAATCTCAACACGGACAAACTGAATTGGAATGGAGAAATATTATTACTCCGTTAGCGGACGCTAAAAATAAGTCAAACAGATAAATCGGCTTTCAGATTCCTTTGTTATCTATCTGTTTTTTTTTCGAATGCCGCATAATCTAAAAAGTCATACAAAGCATGGCGGTCTTGCATCTGATCAACCACACTTTGCTGTGTTCCTTTTTCTCGAATGACTTGAAAAGTATTTAACGCCGCTTGATTCATTGCGCGGAAAGCAGATAACGGATATAAAATCATTTTTACACCCGCCGATTTTAATTCTGATACGGTAAAAAAAGGCGTTTTTCCAAACTCTGTGATGTTTGCTAAAATGGGTATATTCACTTCTTGTGATAATTTTTTATAATCATCCAGCGTATAAAAAGCTTCTGCAAAAATAGCATCGGCGCCTGCTTCGCCATATTTTTGCGCACGCGCAATGGTTTTTGATAACCCTTCATTCGCCATCGCATCGGTACGTGCAATTAAATAAAAATCAGCATTTTTTTTTCCGGAAATGGCCGCATAAATACGGTCAACCATTTCTGCTGTTGCGACTATTTTTTTTCCATCGCGATGACCGCAGCGTTTTGAAAACACTTGATCTTCAATGTGTGCTGCTGCAGCACCTGCTTTGATTAGTTGCGAAACTGCGTGTGATATCGTTAATTCATTTCCCCAACCTGTATCCATATCAACTAATAAAGGCGTTGTAGTGACGCTTGTAATACGACGCACATCCTCACAAACATTCTCCAAATTTGTCATACCCAAATCAGGCAACCCATATGACGCATTCGCACAACCGGCGCCTGATAAATATAATGCTTGAAAACCCGTCTTTTCTGCCATCATTGCACAGTATGCATTGATGGTGCCGATAATTTGCAAAGGGGATTCTGATTGAACTGCTTCTTGAAATGTGCGCATGCTCATTTGATTTTCCTTATCGATTGATCGTTAACTTTTTTAAAAGCTGGTCATGTAAGCCATCAAATCCTTTATTGCTCATCACCAAGACATGACTATTTTTCATGGCATTTTTTGATACGATATTGACAATATCAGAAACAGAATCATGCACAAATACTTTATTTCGCAATGGTTTTAAAACAGATACCACATCCCAGCTGTTGTCATCGGGTTTTAGTACATGCACTTCATCTGCTTCATGAAACGCAGGCCCTAGCGTATCAGCGTGCGCACCACTACGCATAGAGTTAGATCCCAGCTGCGCAATGACAATCATTTTTTCATCACCAATGCGCGCTCGTAACCCTGCAATCGTCGTTGCAATGGCAGTGGGATGATGCGCAAAATCATCATAAACAGTAATATTATTCACACAGCCACGTATTTCTAAGCGCCGTTTTACATTTTCAAATGTCGCGAATGCTTTTTCGATATCCGACATTGAGACACCTATTGAATCCGCTGCTGCAATCGCCGCCAGTGCATTTTGGATATTATGATGACCAATTAACTGCCAATGGAGCACTGCGCGTTTTTCACCTTGAAAATAACACTCAAATTCACTACCATCCGATTTTAATAGTTGAGCATACCAACTCTTTTTCTCACCTGTTGTTATTTTTTTTGCCCAACAACCACGCGATAACACATCTTGAATAGATTGATCTTGGGATGGAAAAATCACGGTGCCTTTGCTAGGAACAATGCGTAACAAATACTGAAATTGTTTCTTAATCGCCTCAATATCAGGGAAAATATCTGCGTGATCAAATTCAATATTGTTGATAATTAATGTGGATGGATGATAATGCAAAAATTTAGAACGCTTATCGAAAAATGCCGTGTCATATTCATCGGCTTCAATGACAAAATATTGCTTTGCACCCAATCGCGCTGTGTGTGAAAAATTTTTAGGCATTCCCCCAATTAAATAACCTGGGTTTAACCCGGCAATTTCTAAAATCCACGTCAATAATGCTGTTGTAGTGGTTTTACCATGCGTTCCAGAAACAGCGAGCACATGTTGATGATGCAATACATTTTCACCCATCCACTGCGCACCTGACATATAGCTTATCCCTTGATTTAAAATATAATCAACACAGGGATTATTGCGATTAATGGTATTGCCAATGATAACCAAATCAGTTGCAGGATCGATTACAGTAGGCTCATAACCCATATGAACAGGAATACCAGATGACGTCAGCGCATCTGACATTGGCGGATAAACATTTAAATCTGAACCGGATACCGCATGTCCTAGCGCCCGCGCAATTAAAGCAACGCCACCCATAAATGTGCCGCAAATACCCAGGATGTGGATTTTCATATAATGCTGTCCGTTATCAGTGATTGGTTACTCATCATTCGACATCGAATAACAAATAACCACATACCTTGCAATTCACAAAGCCTACCTCAATCATCAAAAAAGTGCTACGATTCCAGTCATTTTTCAAATCAGCGAGGATGCTTTCATGACAGGCAAAAATATTTTATATGCACAATCCGGCGGCCCAACTGCTGTCATTAATGCTAGTGCTTGCGGCGTAATTGAAACAGCACGCACTTTACTACCGAATGCAAAAATATTTGCTGCTAAAAACGGAATCATCGGGGTATTAAACGAAGAACTCATTGATACGGCATTCGAATCTGCAGAAGATATTGCAGCACTGCGATACACCCCTGCTAGCGCATTCGGCTCTTGTCGTTATAAATTAAAAAAAATTGAACAAGACGAAACCGAATATCGCCGGCTCATCGAAGTATTTAAAGCACATGATATTGGGTACTTTTTTTATAATGGCGGCGGTGACTCACAAGACACAGCACACAAAGTATCACAGTTATCTGAAAAAATGGGTTATCCCATGATTTGCATTGGCATCCCCAAAACAATTGATAATGACCTACCTATTACAGACAACTGCCCCGGCTTTGGCTCTGTTGCAAAATATGTTGCCATTTCCACATTAGAAGCCGCATTAGATGTAAAAGGCATGGCAACTTCATCCACTAAAGTATTTATTCTAGAAGTAATGGGGCGTCACGCTGGATGGATTGCAGCGGCCGCAGGATTAATTAAAAACGAAGCAGGCGATCCGCCACATTTAATTTTATTTCCAGAAATCGCTTTTGATGAAACCAAATTTTTAGTCGGAGTTGAAGCCGCTGTCGATCAATACGGCTATTGCGTAATTGTCGCATCCGAAGGTATTCGCAATGCAGCAGGTGAATTTATTCAAAAGTCTGGTCTGTCGGATGCGTTTGGACATTCCCAATTAGGCGGTATTGCACCAACACTGGCTGAATGCATTAAAAATAATTTAGGATACAAATATCATTGGGCTGTTTCTGATTATCTGCAACGTGCAGCTGGACACATTGCATCAAAAACCGATGCGGATCAAGCTTACGCATTAGGAAAAACAGCCATTGAACAAGCGTTAAAAGGAGTGAATAATGTTATGCTGACCATTAAGCGCGAATCATCACAGCCTTATCGCTGGTCTATTGGCACAGCCAAACTAGCAGACGTTGCGAACGTTGAAGCGAAAATGCCACTGGATTTTATTACCGACAATGGATTTGGCATCACTGAAAAATGCCGCGAACATATGCTACCTTTCATTCAAGGTGAATCATATCCACCTTACAAAAATGGATTACCGCAATATGTGATTTTAAAAAATCAATTGGTCGAAAAAAAATTAGCTCAATAGAAAAAACTAACCAGAAAAATAGGAAATACTATGTTAAAAAAACTATCATTATTAATGATGCTAATCTTAGCATGCAATACTTTTGCAAATGACAAATTACCTACCTTTAATTCGCCCAAAAATCCCATTGTTGTCTCACAAAAAAACCCACAGTTTATCATTACGCTGGCATCCAATCCCTCAACCGGCTTTTCTTGGAAACTCCTCTCTTATGATAAAAACTTGGTACAATTTGTTAAACACCAATATATAGCACCCCATACAAAATTACTCGGCGCACCGGGATATGAAGTTTGGACTTTCAAAGCGAAAAAAGGACAGTATCGTGTCAATCAAGTTGGACATGTTGTTTTAGAATATCAAAGACCCTGGACAAAAGAAGGCGCAACCCAAAAATCATTTATGATTATTGTTAAAAAATAATTAATCGAGTGTGCGCTGATATCGTTTTAAAGCGATAAAAATAACCACTACTATGAAAATAAAAATTGGCCAAATGTTTGGCCAAATTAATGCGAAGGTATTTCCTTTCAATACAATGCCGCGCACAATACGCAAAAAATACGTCAGCGGCAACATACGTCCAATATATTGCGCCCATAATGGCATGCCGTAAAATGGAAACATAAATCCAGATAATAAAATTGATGGTAGAAAAAAGAAAAATGCCATTTGCATTGCTTGTAATTGATTTTTAGCAATGCTTGAAAACGTCAACCCTACCGATAAATTGGCGGCAATAAATGGTAAAATAGAAACTAATAATAAAAATAAACTACCATAAATGGGTATATGAAATAAAAAATACGCGAAGCATAAAATCAAACCCGCCTGCACATAACCAACAATAATATAAGGCACAATTTTTCCGATAATCACTTCTAATGGTTGCACAGGCGTGGCAAGCAAGCTTTCCATTGTGCCCCGCTCTCGCTCTCGCGTAATTGCCATACACGTCACCATCACTAACGTCATAGTTAATACCACACCCAATAATCCTGGCACAATATTATATTGTGTGATTGCTTCAGGATTATATTTTGAATGCACAATATAGCTAACATTAGGCGCGGGTTGTTTTAAATCGGCTAAATTTCCTTTTAATAAATAATCAAACACACGTGGTGCTAACCCATTTAAGGCACTAAGCGCACTACTCACCGCAACCGAATCTGTCGCATCTGCTTCAATTAAAATTTCTGGCTGATGATTACGCAACAATCGTGATGTAAAATCAGACGGGATCGTGACAATAAATAATACCTTACCTTCAGATAACAGTTTTTCTGCTGCTTGAATAGATCGAGGCTCTGCAACAATACGGAAATAATCACTGTTTTCTAACGCACGCACAAAAGTACGTGTAAAAATACTATTATCCGAAGCAACCAATGCCGTTGGTAAGTGTCTTGGGTTTGTATTGATCGCAAATCCAAATAAAATTAATTGCATTAACGGAATAATTAAAATCATGCCTATAGAAATGCGATCGCGCTTCATTTGAAAAAATTCTTTGCGTAATATGGCTGTCATGCGTTGAAAAGAAAAAGTCATTGCAACAACTCCACAAACACATCTTCCAAACTCGGATTATTTTTTAAATGCGATTGCGCAATAATTTCAGCTGCTGTTCCTTTTATTAATAATTTCCCATTATTTAAGAAAGCCAACTGTGAGCAACGTGCTGCTTCATCCATGTAATGCGTACTGACCAATGTCGTGACGCCACGTTGTGATAACAGTTCAATGTGATTCCAAAATTCTCGACGTGCCTTTGGATCTACGCCTGCAGTTGGCTCATCTAACAATAATAATTCAGGCTCATGCATTAATGCGACAGATAAAGCCAAACGCTGTTTCCAACCACCTGATAAAGTCCCTGTGATTTGCTTGCGCCGTTTTTGTAAATTTAATTCAGTTAATGCTTTTTCAATTTTTTGATCACGATTTTTAATCGCATACAAACGTGCTACAAAATCTAAGTTTTCTTCAATTGTTAAATCTTGATACAAACTAAATTGCTGTGTCATGTAGCCAATTTTTGCTTTAATAGATTCAGACTGCTTGAGAATATCAAACCCCAAACATTCGCCAGAACCTTCATCCGGCGTTAATAATCCACATAACATACGAATTGTTGTTGTCTTACCAGAACCATTTGGACCCAGAAATCCAAAAATATCACCTCGCTTGACTTGCAATGAAACATGGTCAACCACCAACTTGTTATTGAAGCGTTTGCAAAGATTATTAACGGAGATAATCACTGAGTCACGCTCACTTCTACCGGCTCACCCGGATGCATTTGTGTTGCAATAAGTGGATTAATTTTTGCTTCAATATAATAAACCAATTTTTCACGGCTGTTTTCACTATAAATCACTGGCGGCGTATATTCTGCACGTGAAGCAATATAATCCACCGTTGCAGATAAATGCTTTTGACAGCCATCGCAACTAAAATCAATTTTCTGACCTGGATGTATTTGCGATACTTTTTTTTCTGGCACATAAAAAACAACCACTCGATTATTAGGCGGTAAAAACTGCACGACTGGCTTTCCGGCAGGCACAAATTCATTTTGACGAAACAACGTATCTTGCACATACCCTGCCTCTGAAAAACGAATGGTTTTTTGTGAGACCAACCACTGATATTGGTTCACATTGGCTTGCGCAGCTTGTACTTTGGCTTCTTGCGCTGCAATTAAATTGTTTCTCGCACCCAATTTTGCTTCTGCTAAATTTGCTTTAGCTTCATTTAATTTTTGCTCATCTGACTCATATTGCGCACGTGATTGATCTAACACCGCTTTACCAATTGAATCTGTTTTAACAAGCAACGTATTACGCTCAAACATTTTCTTAGAAAAAACCAAATTGGCTTTGGCTTGTGAAATCTGCGCCTCTAATCTTTTTAAAATGGTTGATCGTTCACCTAATTTTAAATTTTCCAGATCAGCTTGCGCTGAAGTGAGCTGCGCTTGTGCATTTTGCAATTGTGATAATTCAGGCTGTGGATCCAATTCAAATGCAATTTGATTGGCCTGTGCTACCTCACCTTTTTGCACAGCCAATGTCAATAACTGCCCCGAAACAGGCGAAGATAAATAAACATATTTTCCTTCGATATAACCCAAATAACGCTGAGAATGATGCGAACAAGCAGTCAATAACAAAAGAAGTAAACTAACTCCAATCCGTTGGATAATGTGCATCGAATTTCCTAAATGCCATTGAGAATAATGAGATATTATAACACTTTGTTTGGGATGATAAATACTGCTAGAATGCAGCATTATTTAAAACAACTTAGTTATTGCCATGGAATTCAAAGATTACTATCAAATTCTCGGTGTTTCCAAAACTGCCACGCCAGATGAAATCAAAAAACAATATCGTCAGCTTGCACGTAAATACCACCCCGATGTCAGTCATGAAAAAGATGCTGAAGAAAAATTTAAAGCCATGAAAGAAGCTTATGAAGTTTTAAAAGATCCTGAAAAACGCAAAGCTTATGATCAAATGGGATCAGGTCATCACACAGGCGATTCATTTACACCCCCACCCAACTGGGAATATCAAAACACCCAACAAACACACGGACATCACACAGAAGCCGATTTCAGCGAGTTTTTTGAATCCTTGTTTGGTCAACATGCTCGCGGCACACACCAAAGACAACAACCTTTCCAACAAAATGGGCAAGACCAACATAGCAAAATCAATATCACGCTCGAAGAAGCTTTCCATGGCGCTGAACGGCGTATTGAATTAATGACCGGTAAAAACAAGCGACAACTGAATATCAAAATTCCAGCTGGCATTATGCAAGGCCAAAGTATTCGCTTATCTGGACAAGGCATGCCTGGCTCTCATGGCGGAAAAAATGGCGATTTGTATTTAGAAATTAACATTACAAAACACCCTCAATTTTCTATTGATCAAAAAAATATTTATTTTAATTTATCTGTTACACCGTGGGATGCTGCCCTAGGCGAAAAAATAGAAGTCCCTACGCTCGCTGGAAAAATAGCAGTAACACTACCCGCTCATTCACAGACCAATCAAAAAATAAGACTCAAAGGACGCGGATTACCCGGCAATCCACCAGGTGATCAATACATTACTTTATCCATTCGCAATCCAGAAATTAAAACGGATGCACAAAAAAAATGGTTTGAGAAAATGAAAAATGAATTTAATACGTGACCGTTCAAGCAAGAGCAAGCAATAATGAAAAATATGTCAATCACAATAATTGATGAAAATAACACACTCACTTTTGATGAAATCTGTCATGCTCTCAATGCAGAGCAAGATTTGATTTTACAGCTCATTGAATACCATATTATCCAGCCTAAAGGCGCTTCTCAAAAGAACTGGGCATTTGATCATGTTTCTTTAAAACGCGCGCGCCTGGCACGTAATTTTTATTATGACCTTGAAGTAAATTTATCCGGCATTGGATTACTGCTAGACATGCTAGAGCACATCGAAGCATTAGAAAAGCAAACCCGCTGATTCTCTAAAACCAATCTAATAAATTAAGCGCCATCGTCAATTTTTCGCAAACGCATCAATTTTTCTTTAATCTGAATTTCCAAACCACGATCCACAGGCACATAATATATTTTTTTACCTATTGTTTCTGGGAAATAGTTTTCGCCTTTTGCAATTGCATTGGGCTCATTATGCGCATAACGATAATTTTTTCCGTAATCCAATTGTTTCATTAGCTGTGTTGGTGCATTGCGTAAATGCAATGGCACTTCGGCATTACCCCCTTTCCTGACATCATCCATTGCTTGATTAAAAGCAAGATAAGATGCATTGCTCTTAGCAGCGCAAGCTAAAAAAATCAGCGCTTGTGCCAATGCCAATTCTCCTTCAGGCGAACCGAGTCGATCATAGGTTTGCCAGGCATCTAAGGTGAGTGATAAAGCACGCGGATCAGCATTACCAATATCTTCTGAGCACATTCTCATCATACGACGAGCGATGTAATCCATGTCACAACCGCCGTCAATCATGCGACAAAACCAATATAAAGCAGCATCAGGATCCGATCCACGAACTGATTTATGTAATGCGGAAATTTGATCATAAAATGCTTCGCCGCCTTTATCAAAACGGCGCAAACTTTGCGCCAAAACATTTTGCAATAAACTCTCTGTGATACAGAAATCTCCCGCATGATCTTTTTCAACAAAATCACTGAGAATTTCCAACATATTTAAACACAATCGCGCATCACCATTTGAAAATTGCGCCAACTTTATTTTTAAATCATCGGGAAAATGTATGGCTAACTTGCCTAATCCATTTTCTGAATCCAACAAGGCGCGATCAATTACTTTCAGTAAATCAGTGTCATCAAGGGATTTTAAAACATAAACACGTGCCCGTGACAACAAGGCATTATTTAAATGAAAGGATGGATTTTCAGTTGTAGCACCAATAAAAAAAATAGTGCCATTTTCAATATGCGGCAAAAAAGCATCTTGTTGTGATTTATTAAAACGATGCACTTCATCTACAAACAAAACAGTGGCTTGTTTGTCACGCCAAGATGCAGCACGCGCCACCACTTCACGAATTTCTTTTACACCCGATAACACAGCAGATAATCTTTCAATACGCGCCTCACCACTTGCAGCGATTAACTCTGCCAATGCTGTTTTTCCAACGCCCGGCGGCCCCCATAAAATCATCGAGTGCAATTTTTTTTGTTCAATGGCATTTCGCAGCGGTTTTCCCATTGACAATAAATGCGATTGGCCAACGAAATGGTCAACTGATTCTGGGCGCATACGGCGCGCTAATGGACGTATTGTATTCATATCAATTTACTTAAAATAACATTATTTCACCATATGGCTTGAAAAGATAATACATATAAGCAACCATAAAGACCTTAAAAAAATAAATTTAGCTTATATACCTATAGAGTAATGATTATGCCAGATACTAATCAGAGCGAAAGAAATAACTATTCCTTGTTTAAACTGGCAATAACTACAATAGCAAGCAACGCTTTATTAACCTCAATCACTTTTCTATTACAATATGAATCTAGAGCAATAAGCAATATCAAACCAAAAAAAGAAGAGGAAATACTCATAATAGAAAATGTATTATGCGGAATAATGCCTTGGTTGGTTGCTACAATGTACCTATATAAAAAAGCAGATAAAAGTATAAACAAAGTCGGGAGCTCTGCCATCATTGCTAGCACTAGTTTTTTAACAACAGACATCATCTCACTGGGTTTTAATCAGCTCTTTAATTCAAATGAACTGCGCATTATTTCTCTTGTTAAAATAATGATATTTTTCATCGCGGGCATGTTGATTTTGGGAAGTATGAAACCAGCAGAGCAGGAAACAGAATCTAACAATATGGTAAGACCAACACTCATAAATGCAAGTACGCCATTATTGCCAGAATCAGCGATTGATGATCAAACAGAAAATCAAAATATTTTTATATAAAAATACCAGCTTAATGCAACACATCTACACTGCTTGGCGCTTTAAACTCAAATAAAGCGGGTGATAATTTCTTATTCATTTTAATATGCGAAAAAGTAAACGTACTCGTTTGCTCCAGGTTCGTTCGAATTTGCATGCGATATAATTTGTCATGTTTGAATGCAATTGCTATTGAACGAAATTGTTGTTTAGGATTTTTAGGCGTTAATTGGAATACTAAAATCTTACTATGTGGAATCATCGTAACACTAAATTGTTTCAACAATAGATCCACTTTTCCTGATAACAGTTTCGCTGGATTCATTGGGGTATTTTTAATGGATTGTTTTGTCGCTTGCTGCAAATCAACATCATAAATCCACAATGTATTGCCATTGGTAATGACAATTTGATGATCAGGGTGTTGTGTTTCCCAGCGAAAATAACCAGGTCGCATCAACATCATATTTCCTGAGCTTTTTTGCAACACCTCAAGCTGACCATCTTGTGTTACTTGGGTAAAATTGGCTTGAAATGTCGTAAATCCATTTAACAGTTCAGATAATTTTTCAGCAGCAATAGATTGCGTAGAAGCAAAAACAGAGATGCTAAAAAATAACATCGCGATAAATAAAAAACTATATTTAGTAACTCTCATCCTGTTTTACCTTACTTATGCTGAATTTATTCCGAAGGGGCAGGCACTAACACATCGCGTTGTGCATTGCCTTCCATTTTACTCACAATACCCGCTGCTTCCATTGCCTCAACAATTCTAGCTGCACGATTATAGCCAATTTTAAATCGACGTTGCACACTCGATACTGAAACGCGCTGTGCTTTAGCAATAAAGGCAACTGCCTCGTCATACAGCGTATCTTTTTCACCATCACCATCTTCAATTAATGCTGATTCTGTATAACCCGTTGGATCACTGCTTGCTGCATCATCAAAAATTTCAGTTAAATAATCAGGCGCACCACGTTGTTTTAAATCTTTGACAACACGATGCACCTCTTCATCACTTGCATAACAACCGTGCACACGCACTGGCACACCCGAACCTGGCGGCAAATAAAGCATGTCACCATTTCCCAATAATTGCTCTGCACCTTGTTGATCCAAAATCGTGCGTGAATCAATTTTAGAAGAGACTTGAAAGGCAATGCGCGTTGGAATATTTGCTTTAATCAATCCCGTAATCACATCGACTGATGGACGTTGCGTTGCAAAAATTAAATGGATTCCCGCTGCACGTGCTTTTTGCGCAAGACGCGCAATCAACGTTTCTACTTTTTTTCCAACCACAACCATCATGTCAGCAAATTCATCAGCAAGCACAACGATTTTAGGTAGAATTTGTAATTCACGCGGTGTTTCTTCTGAACCTGGCGGCGTCAACGGATCTAATAGCGGCGCACCACGTTCAATCGCTTCGCGCACTTTGATGTTATATCCCATGATATTACGTACACCAAGCGTGGCCATCAAACGATATCGTCTTTCCATTTCATATACACACCAACGCAATGCTGTTGCTGCATCTTTCATGTCAGTCACAACCGGTGCTAATAAATGGGGAATGCGATCATAAATTGATAGCTCTAACATTTTGGGATCGATTAAAATCAAACGTAACTCTTGCGGTGATGATTTATATAATAAACTTAATAACATCACATTAAGCGCAACGGATTTTCCTGATCCAGTTGTTCCTGCTACTAATAAATGCGGCATTTTTGCTAAATCAACAATGACAGGCTCACCCGCAATATCTTTTCCCAACGCAATGGTTAATGCAGAGCGAGATTGTTGATAAACACGTGATGCGAGGACTTCTTTTAATGTCACCATTTCACGATGCGGATTTGGCAATTCCAAACCAATCACAGATTTTCCAGGAATCACTTCTACTACGCGTACGCTAATAACCGATAATGATCGCGCCAAATCTTTTGCAAGCGCTGTGATTTTGTTAACTTTCGTACCCGCTGCCAATTCTAATTCAAACCGTGTTACAACCGGCCCAGGATGAACGGCGACTACTTTGACAGCCACACCAAAATCATTTAGGCACTCTTCAACTTCACGTGAACGCTGTTCTAAAATATCTTTGCTAATCCCGACGCGTTTCTCAGTTGAAGGATTATCTAACAAGGCTAGTTTTGGTAAAATAGTGGATTGTGAATAACGCGGCATACGCGCTGACACCATATCATCCATATCTTCATCAGCTCGAACTGATTTTGCAGAAATTGGGTTTGCTGATGACATCCTATCCAACAAAGGATCTGCTGCTTCTCTTTTCGACTGAGTAGATAACTTCAATACATCAGGTTCAATTTTTTTCTCAACTGTTTTAAATAAATTAAATTTTATTTCTGGGATACGAAATGAAAAATGTGATGCCTGCGTTTTTTGTTTTAAAGTCACAATTAAGTGGCGCACGATTCGTAATATGCCATTACCCACTGCTTCTATAAATTCTAATGAAGAAGTGCCTGTTAATAATGTGACACCAATCAATAAAACAGGTAAAAAAATAAGAGTGGCACCAATACGATTAAACCATTGCAATAAAAAGTCGCCCGTCATCACGCCTATAATACCGCCTGATTCATAGGGCAACCAATGACTGATATTGGGTAAATACAGATGCAATAAGCTTGTCGCACTCAAAGCGGCTAATACAAAACCGACCGCACGCGATGCAATATGTGGCCAAGGAATATCAGACATATCATTTATTTCACGATAGGCACAATACAAATCCCAAACACACTGAAAAACAATAATCGGAAAAAAATAAGTCACATATCCAAATAAATACAACAAGAAATCAGATACCCAAGCACCAACACGACCACCTGCATTTAAAACGGTGAGACTGTTAACTTGATGAGACCAACTGGGGTCAGCACGGTGATAAGTCACCAATGATAATAATAAAAAACAACCAGCCGCCAGCAAAAAAATTAGGAAACCTTCATACAAACGACGATAAAGCGATTGAGAAACAACGCTTACTTTTGCTCCAGCAGAAGATGTTTTTCGTTTAAGATCCCGCAAGTGTTTTCCTTTTTGTCAATTTTAATCAAACTGCTTCGTATTATAAAATAATCTTAAAATCATAGCTATTATTGATTTTACATAGCCAAGCAATTTAACGAACTGACAAATGCATGATCATCCATTCCAATGCAAATACACTTGCACATTCACGAATATAAGTTCGTCCGCTCGAAAAATGCATTGTTTTGGTCAATACGTTTTTGTGATCTGCTAATGCAAAACAAACCATACCCACTGGTTTTTCAGCGCTGCCTCCTTCTGGACCAGCGACACCTGTAATAGACAGCGTCAAATCAGCTTGAAATTTTTTCAATGCACCCACCGCCATTGCTGCTGCCACTGCTTCGGAAACAGCGCCCTGCGCTTGAATCAACTCCGAATTGACTTTTAGTAAATGTGTTTTAGCCAAATTACTATATACGACAGCAGCACCAGAAAACCATTGCGAACTACCTGCAATATCAGTAATCAATGCAGCGACTTTTCCGCCCGTACAGGATTCCGCTAACGCGATACGTACGTTTCGTTTAACACATAATTCACCGAGTTTTTTGCCCAGTACAAAAAAATTGTTGTTTGTCATATTTACCGCCATAATATTTCGCCACTCTCTAATCGGATTTTCAAGGACACATCGAATGCAAATGACACTCTCACAACACACTCCGATGATGCAACAGTATTTACAAATTAAATCACAATTTCCGGATACATTGGTATTTTATCGCATGGGCGATTTTTATGAATTATTTTTTGAAGATGCCAAAAAAGCAGCAAACCAACTCAACATCACATTAACCAGTCGCGGACAATCTGCAGGCAACCCAATTCCCATGGCCGGCGTGCCATTTCACGCTGTCGATAATTATTTAAAAAAGTTAATCTCATCTGGCGAATCTGTAGCAATTTGCGAACAAGTGGGCGATCCTGCCACATCAAAAGGCCCTGTTGCACGCGAAGTGGTTCGTATTTTAACACCAGGCACTGTATCAGATGACTGGTTGCTCGATGATCATCAAGATAGTTTCTTGCTATGTGTTTTTGAACATCAAGCAAAATGGGGGTTATGTTCTTTAAACATTGCCAGTGGTCGATTTGCTATTCAAGAAGTAAGTGATGAAAGCAGTTTGCTTGCCGAAATTGCGCGAATCAACCCCTCTGAAATCTTAATCAGTGAAGATGCAAGCATCAACTTAAATACATCCTGCGCAATTAAAAAAAGACCGAGCTGGGATTTTGAGTTATCAACAGCGAAAAAACTATTAACGGAACAGTTTAAAACGCAATCACTGGATGGGTTTGGTGTTGCAACTTTTTCTGCCGCATTGTGCGCAGCAGGCTGTTTATTACAATATGTGCATTACACACAACGGGCAGCACTACCGCATATTCATCGCATTGTTGTTGAAAAAAATCATGATGCTATTTTTATGGATGCCACAACACGTCGCAATTTAGAACTCACCTCGCATTTGCAACAAGATGAAAAATGCACATTGGCAAGCGTACTTGATCATACTGCTACAGCAATGGGCGCGCGATTATTGCGCCGATGGATCACGCAACCGCTCACCAATCACACAGATATTCAAGAAAGATTAAAGCAAGTCACTTTATTTTTATCTGATGATCATTTTTCTGAAATACACTTATTACTACAAAATGTTTTTGATATGGAACGCATTTTAAGTCGCATTGCTATGCGTTCAGCGCGCCCACGAGACTTAGCCCATTTGCGCTCCTCTTTGTTTGTCTTGCCCGATTTACAAAAAAAATTAGCACATATCCATGCATCAGCTGTCATCCACACATTTCCCGATATTAACGCCTTATTGGATAAAGCCATTATTGAAAATCCACCTATGGTGATACGCGACGGTGGAGTCATTGCATCTGGTTTTGATGCAGAACTGGATGAACTGCGCAGTTTAGAAAATCATGGGCAAGATTATTTATTGGCATTAGAAAAACGGGAGCGTGAACGTACGGGATTAACCACACTCAAAGTCGGTTTCAATCGCATTCACGGATATTACATCGAATTAAGTCGTTTGCAATCTGACAAAGCACCCATTGATTACGCACGCAGGCAAACTTTAAAAAACGTCGAGCGATTTATCACCCCCGAATTAAAGCAATTTGAAAATAAAATTTTAACCAGCAATAGTCGCGCACTCGCCCGTGAAAAAGTATTATACGAATCAATATTAAATACCATTGCAGAATCGCTAACGGCGTTACAAAAAACAGCTGATGATATTGCGCAATGCGATGTGTTTGCCAGCTTTGCTAAAACCGCATTAAAAAATAATTACGTGATGCCCACTTTTTCAGACCAACCTGGCATGCAGATTGTTGCAGGCCGACATCCCGTTATTGAAAAAGTAATCGATGCTCACTTTGTGCCAAACGATACACATTTTAATACTGAAAAACGTATGTTATTAATCACTGGTCCAAACATGGGCGGTAAATCTACTTACATGCGACAAACCGCTTTAATTACTTTAATGGCACATATTGGTTCTTATGTGCCTGCTTCAAGCGTTTGCATGGGAAAAATTGATCGTATTTTTACGCGTATTGGTGCTTCCGATGATTTGGCATCTGGTCGCTCCACTTTTATGGTTGAAATGACAGAAACGGCCAACATCTTAAATAACGCAACAGAAAATAGCTTGGTGCTGATGGATGAGATTGGACGCGGCACAAGCACATTTGACGGGTTATCACTGGCTTGGTCATGCGCATTATACTTAGCAAATCATTGCAAAGCTTTTACCTTGTTTGCCACCCATTATTTTGAATTGACACAACTAACACAAGTATCTCATGCCATTTTGAATGTGCATTTAGATGCGACAGAACACCACGATCAAATTGTTTTTCTACATAAATTAAAAGCAGGTTCTGCCAATCAAAGTTATGGTTTACAAGTAGCGCAATTGGCAGGCGTACCGAAAACAGTGATTCAGCAAGCCAAATTAAAACTACATGAATTGGAAAATAAAAATCAAACTATGCGTGAAGCCAAATCATACCAACAAACTGAATTGTTTTTAGTAGAAAAAACACATCCTGTTATTGATGAAATCAAAAAAACAAATATTGATGCATTATCGCCTAAAGCAGCGCTCATGAAATTATACGAATGGCAGGAAAAAATAAAATAATCAACGTACGTAAAAAAACCTTACGCTTCTTCAGTCAACATGATTTCACTGGGTTCAGTAATGTTTGCTAGCAACTCTGGTTCTGCAACATCTGCCTGCATTGGGGGCAACTGCAATCCCAACTGTTTTTCAAGCGTTTCAAAATCAATTAATTCAGATAAGGGCGGTAATTGTGAAATACTTTTTAAATTAAAATAATCTAAAAAAGCCTTTGTCGTTGCAAATAAAGCTGGTTTTCCAGGTACGTCGCGATACCCTGCAATTTTAATCCAATCACGTTCCAATAATGTCTTAATCACATTTGAATTGACTGTCACACCACGCACATCTTCAATTTCACCACGCGTGATGGGTTGACGATAAGCAATCAACGCCAATGTCTCTAAAAATGAACGTGTGTATCGCGCAGGTTTGCGCTCTTCTAAGCGCTGAATAAATGGCGCAAATTCCGTTTTGATTTGAAAACGATAACCACTGGCCACTTCAACCAATTCAACACCGCGTGCCTCGTAACTGGTTTTCAAATTTAATAGCCAGGTACGAATATCACCCAAACTGGGGCGATGCTCAGCTGGAAATAATTGCGCTAATTTATCAACAGGCAATGGCTCCGCTGACGAAAACAAAGCTGCTTCTAAAATTTTTTCTGCATTTTCAAATGATGTGCTCATCAGTCACCCGCTCAATTACATGTTCACTTTTATTTTCTACTGTCTTTTTTGCTTTAATATAAATTGGTGCATACGGTTCATTTTGCACGATATCCAAAACCGATTGGCGAATCAGCTCTAAAATAGCAATGAAAGTTACCACCACACCCATTCGACCTTCTTCCACTTCAAAAAAATGCGTGAAAGGCACAAATTCATCTGCGCTAATTAAATCTAAAATTTTCAACATGCGTTCACGAATAGATAACACTTGTTTTTCAACTTTGTGATCAGCGAACAATCGCGCACGCGTTACCACACCAACAAAGGCATCGAGCAAGTCTTGCATCGGCACATCTGGATGTGTCACAACGGTTGTCATTGGCGGCGTAACAGCGCTTGCTAAAAAAACATCCCGATCCACTTGTTTTAACGCATCCAAATCTTCTGCTGCTTTTTTTATGCATTCATACTGTTGCAAACGGCGAATTAATTCGGCACGAGGATCATCGACTTCTTGTTCATCATCGCTAATGGGTCTGGGTAATAAAAGACGTGACTTGATTTCAGCCAGCATTGCTGCCATCAATAAATATTCCGCTGCTAACTCCAAGTGCAATTGCTGCATCACTTCAACATACCGCATGTACTGAATTGTAATTTGCTTGATCGGAATATCGAGAATATCAATATTTTGTTTTTTGATGAGATACAACAACAAATCTAATGGGCCTTGAAACGTCTCTAAAAAAATGCGCAGCGCATCAGGCGGGATATACAAATCCTGCGGCAATTCACTCATCACTGCACCATGTACTTTAATAAGGTCATCTGGGGCAGTCATCACTGTTTCTGAAGCTATCATCATGCACAACGACTCTGTTTTATCTCGAATGTTATCATAACCCAATCCCACCATCGACACTACCACTGATTAAACCCGCTCAAATAGGCATTCACATACGGCTATAGCTGAGATAAAACACAGGGATAACGCAGGAAACGTAATACCAAAAACACCATCAGCGCTTAAACCCCAAACTAACCTTTTTTTAATGCTGCGTTAACTTGACATTGGCACACCTAAAGCGAAGAATCGACACAAAAAAAGGGTATCTCATGCGAAACATCATAACGTTACTTGCCAACGCAACACAAAATAGCGCCACAGCAAAAAAAAGGGATGAGCTTACCTCAACGAACTTGTCATGGGTTGGCCCAGTCATCTTGCTTGGTATTGTTATCAGCATATTATACTTTGCACTTAAGCAAAGAACCGGTCTCAATATCTGCCCTCTTTTTGCTTCCAGACAAACACCACCACCCGCTTTAAGTGACTCAGAAAACAGCATTCTCTCAGTCTAGCCTTAATTTAAGCGACACTGGCTTTTGAACGCAAATCCGTTATCATGATAAAAACCAGTCAGATGGATCAATCATGAAATTATTATTCGATTACTTTCCGATTATTTGCTTCTTTATTGCTTATAAGCTGTACGGCGTGTACGTTGCAACCGCTGTGACCATGGGCGCTTGCGCGCTACAAAATATCATTTACTGGCTAAAAAACAGGCGATTTGAAAAGTTACACCTCATTACTTTAATCAGCGTGCTTATTCTAGGCAGCTTTACATTGATTTTTCATAAAGCAATCTTTATCCAATGGAAACCGAGCATTATTTATTGGATTTTTGCAGCCGTTTTGTTAAGCGGACAATTCATTTCTAAAAAAAACTTATTGGCGCGCATGCTCGGTGATAAAATTATACTACCCTCCAAAATTTGGAATCAGCTCAATATTGCTTGGTCAATATTTTTTATTTTTCTTGGCTTTTTAAATGTCTATGTCATTTATCATTACTCAATGAATGCCTGGGTAAATTTTAAATTGTTTGGCACGCTCGGACTCACGCTGGTTTTTACAATTGCGCAAGCCATTTACATGTCACAACACATACAGCAAACTGATCACCCTGAAAAAGAAATCATTCAATAAGAGACAATAATGCACTACTACGCTTTTATTTGTGAAGATGCCAAAGATGTATTGGAAAAAAGAAAAAGTATTCGACCAGCACATTTGGCACGCCTTGAAAAACTCAGTGCGGAAAATCGCTTATTAACAGCAGGCCCATTGATGAATCAAGATGGTGAAAATCCATTTATTGCTGGCATTCATGGTTCATTAATCATTGCCAAATTTAATTCGCTTCCTGAAGCACGCGAATGGATTGCAGCCGATCCTTTTGTAACCGCCGAAATCTATCAGCGCGTTACCATAAAACCTTATATTGTAATTTTTCCAGGATAATCGTCATGACAACCACTGTACAGCTTATCGAACACGCCTTAACGGAAGCCTTTCATCCACATGAATTAGAAGTATTTGATGATCGCGCTGAACATATTGGTCACACACATCAAGACAGCGGCCATTTTACCGTTGTCATTAAATCATCTGCTTTTGCTGAAAAAAACACCATTGAGCGACACCGCATGGTTTATGCTGCACTGGGCACACTCATGCAAACACATATTCATGCGTTGCGAATTCAAGCCGCTGAGGTGTAAAATGTCGACGCGTTCAAAATGCGTCTGTAAAAATAGGTCTCTTTTATTATGCTATATCGCTTGATTATTCGCATCACAGCTATTTTGTTTTTGTTTGGCTTTAGCGGCAATGGATTTGCATTAAACCAGCCCGCCAAAAAATATGATGTGCAAATATTAATTTTCTCCCACCTCACTGCCAATACGCTACAAACTGAAAAATGGCCGGCATTATCACCTTCAGTATTAGCCGAATTTAATCACCCCGCACAACCAACACAGTTGTCACAAAAAGCATGGCAATTACAACGTGAAAAAAATGCATTGCAAAAAAATCCACATTATTCCGTTTTATTTGACGGCAGTTTTCAATGTGCTTGGCAAGACAACACCTCCATCGTAACACTGCCTATTTCAACTGGCTCAGAATTAAATGGCACAATATCCATTGAACTCGATCATTATTTTAATGTACATGCACATTTATTATTAACTGAACCCACCACGTTATTAGAAAAAATAGATGCTACTCATTATTTTGAACAATGGAATCAACCCACTTTTCATTTTCAATTTTTTGAAAATCGCCGCATGCGTAGCGATGAATTAAATTATTTAGGTCATCCTTTGATGGGTGTGTTAATTAAAATTATCTCGGTAAAAAATTAAATGCGTATCCTTCATTATCTTATTGCTAGTATTTTTCTCATCACTATTTTATCAGCCAACGCCAATACGCATTATTTTCCAGATAAACGCGCGCAATTACCAAAAGCACTAAACAACAGCTATTTAGGTATGGGCGTGGGCTATACTGACATTCCTTATTCAAACACCAATTTAATTAATGGATTTCAAGCAAACAGCTTCACCAATCCATCAGTAGGGTTAAATGTTTTTTTGGGGCACTATTTTAATCCTTATTTAGCAGCACAAATTAGTTTGATGCGCCCAATTAAATGGGCTTATGCCAATAACATACCTACCGTCAATGGCAAACATTCCATTTGGATTTCTATTTTTGGATTTTCATTGCGACCAACAATGCCTATCACGCAACGCTTAAGCGCCTATGGTATTGCTGGACTCGGCTTGATTTCTCGACATGGCTTTGCCATTCGAGGAGTCACTGCCATTTCGTCAACTGTCGTGCCCACTTTTTTGACTGGCGGTGGTTTAACCTACGCACTCACACCACATTGGCATCTCAATGCGGGCGTTGATTACACCGTTGCACGCCCCTCTCAACAACAACCTGCTACGCTATATGCGTACACAAGCTTTTATTATTTATTTCACACACTACATTTGCCACCTTATTACACAACACATTATATTTTTCATAAAAATCTAATTCAATTTGGCTTGTTTGATACAAAAGTATTTGATCCTGATGTGAATAAATATTTTAGTATTCATTACTTACCCATTTTCTGGACCGGCGATGTGCACACAAGAAATGGAGCCGTTTTAATGTATGAAAGAAATGTGTTTCACACACACAAACGTTTTTCATTAGATATCGGCACCAGCATTTCGTCTTATCATTCTGCTATTAACAACACAGCATTTGAAACATTCTCCATTTTTCCCGATATTCGACTGTGGTTAATACGCTCACCTTCAGTTGATTTTTATTTTATGTATTCGGTTGCAGGACCATCGTATGTAACACGTAGAGTCATTGATAATACGGATACTGGCGGACATTTCTCATTTCAAGACTTGCTGGGATTTGGATTTTTCTTTGGAAAAGAAAAGCGGGTGAATCTGGATTTCAGAATTGGTCATTATTCTAACGGCAATTCATTACCGATTAACCCCGGTATTCAAGTGCCGCTAACCGTGTCAATGGGATACGCGTTCAAATAGCAAATCCCACACACCATGCCCCAATTGCACACCCCGTTTTTCAAACTTGGTGTGCGCACGCAATGGCGCAGCTTCATTATCTGCAAATTGACCTTCACCTATCTTATTTTTAAATCCTGGATTTGCAGATAAAACACACATCATGTGTTCCGCATAATTTTCCCAATCTGTCGCAAAATGTAAAACACCCCCATCACCTAACTTATCATGCAGCATTTCAATAAAATCTGGCTGCACAATGCGTCTTTTATGATGCTTTTTCTTTGGCCATGGATCAGGGAAATAAAGATGAATCCGCGAAAAAACATGATCAGGAATATGATGGCGCAATACTGTCACTGCATCACCTTCAATCACACGAATATTTTTTATATCTTGCTCAATGATATTCACCATCACTGAAGCAATACCAGGCTCATGCACTTCGATACCCAAATAATCATGCTCAGGATGCGCCATGGCCATCGGCACTAGGGTGTCACCATGACCAAATCCAATTTCTAATACTTTAGCTGCATGACGATGGAAAATAGCGTCTAAATTGAGCATGTCATCAGACACCACAACACCATAATGTGGCCATGCTGATTGCAATGCCGCTGCTTGCCGCGCTGTTAATCGACGCTGACGTCGCGCAAAACTTTTTATTTCCCGTTTAAAAATAGATGTTTTCATTAGCAGTAAATTCGCGTTTAATAACAAAATAATTTGCATCATAAAAGAATAAATCTGTCATGCCAATTCAATTTTCAAAACAACTATTAAATTGGTACGAAAAGTACGGTCGTCATAATCTACCTTGGCAAAAAAATCCAACCCCTTATCGCGTATGGATTTCTGAGATCATGCTACAACAAACACAAGTGACTACTGTGATTCCCTACTACCAACGATTTATGCAGGATTTTCCAACTGTAAAAGCACTGGCACTGGCGACAGAAGACGATGTGTTATCGCATTGGTCTGGCTTGGGTTATTATGCACGTGCACGCAACATTTATAAAACAGCCAACCTCATTCACACACAATATCGCGGGCGTTTCCCAACAACCGTTGAAACATTAAGCGAGCTACCCGGTATTGGAAAATCCACTGCTGGCGCTATCATTTCTTTTTCCATGCAAAAAAAAGCGGTTATTCTAGATGGCAATGTCAAACGTGTTTTAGCACGTTATCATGCCATCAAAGAACCCATTAATAAAAAAAACACGATTGATAAAATGTGGCTGCTTGCTGAAAAATTCACACCCAAAGAAAATGCGTCGCATTATAATCAAGCGATGATGGATTTAGGCGCAACGCTATGCACACGAAGCAAACCACGCTGCACAGACTGTCCATTTACCAAAAACTGTAAAGCCCATCAAGAAAATCAATCTGCTTTTTATCCAGTAAAAACCAGCAAAAAAGAACGCCCTACCAAAAAAGTGCGCATGCTAATTATTAGCAATCCCCTTCAAGAAATTTTATTACTGAAAAGACCATCCAGCGGCATTTGGGGTGGTTTGTGGGGGTTTCCTGAATATACATTAGAGGATGATTACACGCTTTTTCAAACACTCAAATTAAAATACCTAGATGAACTCGAAAAAATCACCCACCAATTTACGCATTTTAGGCTAGAAATTTTTCCTATGTTATTATCGCTGTCTGTCAATAATGCTAGAAAATTAGAGGCGCCCCATTCAACTTGGTATCAATTAGGCACACCATTGCCAGGCGGTGTTGCGACCCCTGTTTCGAAAATTCTAACCACACTCTCAAAGGAGTTGTTATGACACATATGATTCACTGCAAAAAACTAGGCATTGAGAGCGAAGGCTTATCATCACCACCCCTTCCCGGCGAAACAGGTCAACGCATCTATGAAAACATTTCACAAAAAGCTTGGGATTTATGGTTGTCACATCAAACCATGCTCATTAATGAATACAAGTTAAGCTTGATTGACAAAAAATCGCGCGATTTTTTATCACTTGAGATGGAAAAATTTTTATTCGGCGGTGGCGCTGAAAAACCACCCGGATTTACAGGTGAAAATGGAATATCGTCTTGACTAATTATCACCGAACCTGTTTAATCTACACCTTAAATTTATATGCAGAAGCATAGCCGGATAGCTCAGTCGGGTGAGTAGCATCGCTACGAACGCCTGACACGATGTCAGGCCGGGTGCAATGAGCAGATGCACCATAAAAGCATACGGATGTGCTGATTTCTGCAAACAGGTTTGGCCGGATAGCTCAGTCGGTAGAGCAGAGGACTGAAAATCCTTGTGTCGCAGGTTCGATTCCCGCTCCGGCCATAAAAAAATGATTAGCAATAATAAAGAACTCTGCAGGATTTTAGAGAATAAAAATACATCAAATATCAACTTCATTTGTAAAACATCACACAACTCTCAGAAAATATTTTCCACGTTAGCAAAGACACTCAATAAAAAAACGTGACAGTGACGGTTGCGAAATACCCGTTAACCTAGCTAATTCACTAATACCACCCCCGCTCCACCACTTCACTTAGTAAACCATCTTTAAACGCACGAATATTTTTAGCAACGGCATCCAGATCATTAAAACGAATAGCAGTTTCTTCACGAATACCGGTTTGTGAACAGGCATCAATCATATCTTGAATGTCAGCAACAATTTCGTCGCGTTCTTGCTCGTCAGACTCTTCTTCCCACATGCGTAATAAGTCAGCAACACCTTCAAATTCAAGTGCGCATTTCACGGCTAGAACAATAAAATCACTGGGCAACTCAGCGCTTTTCATTTGAAAAGCAATTTGAAAAAGATGCATCTGTTCTTCAGAATGCGCGTGCTTTTGATCATTGCCATTATTATGGCTATCAGATTCTGAAATACGGCGTGCCTGTGTACTCATAACAATCTCCCACAAATGGTATATCGTTCTTTTTTTATCAGATCCAAATACGTTTTAAATTTTGCCAACTGTCGATGATCTTTTTTTTCATTCGACTTTACGTAAGCCTCACACAAAAAACATTCATCATTAAACACACCTATGGTCAGTCGTAATTGCACCAACCCGTTACCTATTTGATGCCACTTCATCTTGTAACCGTTAGCAATTACTTTGCCACTTTTATCCTGCGCTACCGACCAAAATTTTCCCTGACCAAACTTAGGATGATCTGGAAAATCCCCGAGCAATAACACAAATAATATTGATTATTGACTAAAATCCCTCAAAATACGCGCGGAAATTTTGCGTAGCTGGGTTATGCATTACCCAGCATTTGATAGCAGCGATCCATAGTGAAAATTAATTTAAAATCAATGGGCATGCTCAAGTTACAGCATGACCTTGCTATTTCTCAGGCTATGTCTTATACAGGCAATAGTATAAAAATAAAGAAATAAGATTAACGTTCTGCATTATTTCTAAACTAATGCTAGGATAAAATTTCATTTAATCGCTTTGATCAACAGCAAGGATGTTTATGAAGTATCAACGCGCTATTTATCTTTTTTTAGCATTTGTTTTGCCGGCATCTTTTGCTGTCTTTGCCAAAGAACCTGCTACATTTAGTAGGCATACTTGGGAAGGTGGCTATCTTGGCGCTAGCCTTGGTGCAGGCTGGGGGCAAACTGAATTTCGCTACCAAAACGCCAACTATTTCAATACAATTGGTGCAACTCGACTCATAGATAATTATAAGCTCTACCCTGCCGGCATTGTCAGCGGTATTAACGGTGGTTATAACTTTCAAAAACACTTATGGGTCATTGGGCTAAATAGTAGCGTACTAGGCGCAACACTTCAGGATAGCTCGCCCAGTATTAACTTCCCTTCATTGGATCGCGATTCTATCAAAATACATCTATTAGCCACTGCTTCAATACATGTAGGCCGCATTTATAAAAGATGGTTGCCTTATGTAAGTTTCGGATGGGCAGGAAGCAACATCAATATAAAAATGAATGATTTTACTAGCAATGTAACAGCTGACTCAACGTTTTGGGCCAATGGCTGGATAGCGGGGCTTGGCCTTGCCTGCAAGTTGCACCATCATTTCGTTTTTGATTTAGCATATACTTACTCCTATCTTTACCTCAGCGATCACACAGTGCATTGCCCAAGCTGCGGCACAGGAACTGGGTTTGGTACACCAATAGTAGATGGACGTATCAAAATGCAGACAGTATTAGCAAATTTAAATTATTTCTTAAAAGGTTAAAGCCTGTTTACAATTCCAACTGCAATGGCACTTGAATAATAAACTGGGATTTATTTAAACAGGCTCATCTAATGTGAGTAATTGCGCATTTCCACCCATGGCCGTGGTGTTCGTCGTTAATGTGTTTTCTCTGCAAAGACGCAATAGATAATGTGGACCACCTGCTTTCGGACCTGTGCCAGACAAACCACATCCGCCAAAAGGTTGCACACCCACCACAGCACCAGTCATATTACGATTAACATAAATATTGCCTGTTTTAATGCGTTTTTGAATCTCATCAATTGTGCAGGCGATTCGACTTTGTATACCCAACGTCAATCCATAACCCAACTGATTTATGTCATCAATGATTGTCGTTAAGTCTTTTCGCTTAAATCGCAGCACATGTAAGACAGGGCCAAACACTTCTTTTTTCAAAATAGACAATTGCGGAATTTCAAATGCAACGGGTGCAATAAAAGTGCCTTGTTTGAGTGATGCAGATAACGGCATTTGCGCAATACATTTTGCCTCACGATGCATATGCTCAATATGCGTTTGCAATGTTTTTTGTGACGCTGCATCAATTACGGGGCCCACATCTGTACTCAAGTCATCCGAATTGCCAACAGACCATGTTTGCATGGCACCCGCCAACATTTCAATAAAATGATCAGCCACATCTTCTTGAACAAACACAATGCGCAATGCTGAACAACGCTGACCTGCACTACCAAATGCAGAAACCATCACATCACCCACTGCTTGTTCAAGCAACGCAGAAGAATCAATGATCATTGGATTCATGCCGCCTGTTTCTGCAATCAAAGGCACAATGGCACCTTCACGTGCAGCCAACGTACGTTGAATTATTTTTGCCGTATCGGTTGAGCCAGTAAATAAAACACCGCTGGATCTTTCATCTGCAATTAATGCATTTCCCATTTTTCCACCTGAACCTGGCATAAGCTGTAAAACAGATTTTGGTACGCCCGCTTCATGAAATAATGCAACGGCACGTGCAGCTATAAGCGGTGTTTGTCCCGCTGGCTTTGCAATCACACAATTACCCGCTACCAAACTCGCAGCCATTTGTCCTGTAAAAATAGCCAATGGAAAATTCCAAGGGCTAACACAAATCATCACGCCCAATCCTTGCATGCGCAGCACATTCGATTCACCTGTTGGTCCAACCAAAGATTTTGGTGACAGTATTTTTCGGGCAATCATTGCATAATAACGACAAAAATCGACTGCTTCGCGCACTTCTGAAATGGCATCGGGCATAAATTTTCCCGCCTCGCGAATTAAAAGCGCAAATAATTCTGCTTGATGCAACTCCATTAAATCAGCTGTTTTTTCCAGTAATTCAGCCCGTTTTTCAACACCCATTTGATCCCAATCATATTGAACTTGTTGCGCAGTAGATAACGCAACATCAACATCACTTATCTCTGCCAATTGCACAAAACCAACTATATCTTCATGGTTATTGGGGTTCACTACCGGTTGCGCTAACGCTTTATTCAATTTTATATTCGTTGGCGTCACATGCCATTGATGCGCTGCAAAAGTTTGCATTTCAGCAGACAATTGTGCCAACTGATCTACACGGGTTAAATCAAACCCCCGTGAATTTTTTCTACCCTGCGGATATATATTTTCAGGCAATGGAATTTTTTCATTGGGTATTGAGACATAGGATTGCAATTTTTCAATCGGATTTCGCGTTAACAATCTTACCGGCACAGCCCGATTTGCAATTTGATGCACGAAAGAACTATTTGCTCCATTTTCTAATAATCGTCTTACCAAATACGGCAATAAATCTTGATGTTGTCCAACCGGCGCATAAATACGACTATTGGCATGATATTTTTCCGATGTCACCAATACATTATGCAGTGGTTTTCCCATTCCTTGTAAATTTTGAAACTCAAAAGTTGCATTTTTTCCACGCGTCATAAATAAAATAGCAGCAACAGAATAAGCATTATGCGTTGCAAATTGCGGATAAATGGCATCTTGTGCAGATAACAATAAATGCGCACAAGCAAGATAGCCCACATCCGTAGATACTTTACGTGTAAAGACAGGATAGTTTTCATAACCACCCACTTGCGCTATTTTAATTTCAGTATCCCAATAAGCACCTTTAACCAATCTCACGCAAATTTTCTTTTTATGGGTACGTGCCAATTCAATTAAATATTCCAACACAACATATGCTCGTTTCTGATATGCCTGCACCGCCAAACCCAATCCATTCCAATTTGAAAAGGCAGGGTCAGCAAAGACAGCCGCAAAAATATCCAATGAAATTTCTAAACGATACGCTTCCTCTGCATCAACCGTCACATAAATTCCGGCATCTTTGGCTTGTAATGCTAATGTTTTTAAACGATCAATTAAAAATGGCGCGACCGTTTCTTGTTTGACAAATTCATAGCGAGGATGCAGTGCCGATAATTTAATTGAAATACTCGGCGATAAAAATGCATTATCTCGAGCAGTAGATTCACTCATCACTTTAATTGCATTTTGATAAGCAGCGAAATAATAGTCGGCTTGTGCTTGCGTACGCGCCATTTCACCCAGCATATCAAATGAAAATAAATAACCTGTTTCTGCTAATGGTTTTGCATTTTTTAATGCTTCATCAATTGTGCGACCCAAAACAAAATGTTCGCTCATGATTTTCATCGAACGACGAATGGCTTGACGAATCACGGGTTCACCACAACGACCTAACAATCCATACCATGCTTTTTTAAAAAAGCTTGCATGTTCACCCAGCACTTTTCCGCCCAATGATAAACTGCGCGTGGTTAAATTAACAAAAGTAGATTCACTTTCGCCAATGTGTTTTTCCCAATCGGCGCTCGTTAATTTATCACGAATTAATAAGGCTTCTGTTTCTTTGTCAGGAATACGCAACAGCGCTTCTGCTAAACACATTAACACGGTGCCTTCATCTGATGATAAATCATATTCCATCATCAATGCTTCAACACTGCTTTGGTCATTTTTCTCATCACGAACCGTATTCACCAAATCGGTTGCGATATTTTCAATTTCTCGATTCTCATCAGAAGACAAAGGGAGTTTTTCAATCAATGCCTCAACGCACGCTGTTTCGTCGGCATAATAATGCTGTGTCACAGCTTCGCGTGAAGGAGATTGACTCAATAAATGATAATTAAAAATATCCATTGCCACCTCAAATCAAGCAAGCTGTTTTGTTTATTTATTTTGATACCTTTTTATACTATCATTAATTTCTTTTGCAGCAGCATCTTTTCCGAGCCATTCACCTACTTTCACCCACTTATTTGGTTCCAGTTTTTTATAGCTCTCAAAAAAATGCGTGATCGCTTTCAAAGTGAGATCAGAAACATCGGATAAGTTTTTCATCTGAGCGTAATGTACGCAGACTTTTTCAATCGGCAAAGCCAATACTTTATAATCTTCACCCGATTCATCTGTCATTTGCAACACACCCAGTGCACGACAACGAATCAAGCTGGCTGGCTGCACAGGAAATGGCGTCATTACCAACACATCAACTGGATCGCCATCATCCGATAACGTATTAGGCACAAAGCCGTAATTACAAGGATAATGCATAGCCGTTGGCATAAAACGATCCACAATCAACAAACCAGAGTCCTTGTCCATCTCATATTTAACGGGTGCGCCATTTGCAGCAATCTCGATAACAACATTAAAATCATTGGGAATATCACGGCCTGGAGAAATCAAACTCAATGCTGACATGAACGTACATCCTTTCGGTGAAATTAAAAAAGTGATGATATCACAATCGCTTTTGCTTAAAAAACGCTTTTAAAACAGCTGAACACGCATCAGCACAAACACCGCCTGTCCATTCAATAGCATGATTATGACGTCGATCCCCTATCAACTGAAAAGTACTGTTCACGGCACCGGCTTTAGGATCAGCTGCGCCAAAAACCAAACGTTCGATGCGCGCATGAATCATTGCACCCACACACATGACGCAAGGCTCTAGCGTGACATAGAGCGTTGTCTGCTTTAATCGATAATTCTGAATATGTTGCGCGGCTTTTCGCAACGCCACTATTTCTGCATGCGCGCTGGGATCATGCAGTTGAATAGGTTGATTCCATCCTTCTGCAATAATGTGATTGTCATAAACAATTACTGCACCAACAGGAACTTCGCCTTCACTTTCAGCTTTTTTTGCAAGCGATAGTGCATACTGAATGAATTGTGTATCATAATTTGAAATCATAATGTTGATGCTATAACAAGCAGTCATGATCATCAATTTATTTTTCTGCACAAGATATAATACGCTATTTTTTATCTTGAATTGACATAATTGCAACTCACTAATCTAACTCATGCACAATATATGATTGGGCGCATAAAAAAGTTAATCTAGATCTGTCCATCTCCGTACTTTAACGTGTATTATCAATCATCTGTTTTGTAAATTAGTTTTATAAGAAATCAATCCCTAGCCTAATAATGACGATAGAAAAATCTGTTAATTTAAGGAGCCCTGGAAATGCGTAGCCATCAAGAAAATAAAAAATGGAAAGTTACCGATACGCGAGCTGTTGCTAGAAAAAAAACACATCGCAGTGACATCAACTTTTCTGAACAGAAAAAGCAAATCAAACAAGACAGAAAAAATAAGATTCATAGTTTAAACATGGAAGCTTACGAAACAACCAAGGCGACTCGTCAAGATCATAAAATAATGTTATTGATATTATGTTGCTTCTCTCTAAATTTTTATCTGGATCAACTCACTCAAAACAGAAGTCAACAATATAAAATAAAATTAAAACCCGCGTTAGAAGCACTTCTCGCCAAGATTCACAACCGTTATCAAACCTTATTAGATGCTGACGACGATCCATATACTGCTCTATTGCAAGGCCCAAAAAAAGAAGAAGTGGAGCCACTAGTAATCACTAGATTAGGTTTCTTTCTTCATAAAAAAGACAACTACTGGAGCAAGGAATTATGCAAGAAAGGAATGATCCCTCAGTATCGCTAAATAAAAAGAAAAAGAAAAACTCAACACTCAAACGATGCGGCATAAACTAAAGTCTAAAACTGTTTATCAAACTGCAACGTATTGTTTGCAATCTAGTAATTACAAATAATGGCGACAAGCATGCGACCCTTTATCAAAACTGAAAATCTTTTTTTCAAAATTCATGCAAAAAGAAACGCGATAACAGCACGATATGAAATACCGACTGCGCCAGAAAGCCCGCTCGATGCACTTCATCAAAGTGAAGCAAATGCATTAAAAGCACTTCCTTTTGATGAGGATTACAGCAGTCTCAACATGTTTCTTTATGCTTTGCAAGAAAACGACAGAGAGCGATTTGATCGCATCCAAACTTTTTGGAACAACCTACTAACAACTGAGCCAACCTCACCTTGGCAAAGCGCGTGCATTAATGGTTATCGACAATATCAAAAATACAATCCATCCGATAAAACAGATTTTACAACCTATGTTATCACTATTATAAAATCATCTTTCCCTGATCATTACGCTCCCATCAGCTGTGAAGCAAGCTTTGCAGAGCGTCAATTTCCAAGCGCAGATGTGGCAGGCGGCAAAGATGAAAATGAGTTTGCACATTTTTTTCCAAATCAAAATAATACCGGCGGAATAATGGCATCGCATGTTCCACATCAATTTGGAGGTGATGAACATGATCGTAAAAAAATGCAATGCTTTCTGGAAATGTTATGGCGCCGCAATGTTACCGTGATTATTGCATTGGGCGGCAAACCAGATCGACTGAGTTATCGTCAACATCAGCCTGAAAATGGACGGTTTCATGCAACAGAAACAAATCAGATGATTACACTCATGGATACGGAAAATAATGCTGAAAAAAAAATTCACGCTATTGGTTTTTCAGTAGAAGATGCTTGTCCGCTCAATTTGAGCGATGACAATATTCACTGTTTTCTTAATGTGATTTATCCTGCTTATCAAAATGGCTGCGTACTTATTCATTGTGATTCAGGAGTGGGTCGAACAGGGATGCTCAATGCATTCATTCAACTCTATGAAAAATACAATACAGATCTTTTTTTTCAAGGTCAGTGTAACGGGTTATTGTATTTATTATTTCATGATTCAAAAAGAACAACCGATATTAAAACATTATGCGATGCTTTTTTTAGAATGGCTATTCGCGTACTAAGCACACTCAGAAAAAAACGATTCTCAATTCAAACACACGAACAATTTACTCATCTTTTACCACAGTTTATAGTTTGTCTCGCAATCAAACATGAGCATACACCATCTCAAATGAAAGAATTAAGAGCAATGCTCGCGGTGATCGAGAAATGTAATGGGAACACTCACCCACTTAATGATATTGGGATCACCGTAGAGGAAGAAGGTGAATCGGATTCTTCTTCAGTTGCCTCAACACCAGCGCAATCATTTCCTCGAAAATCGCTTTTAAGAAGAAATTCTTCAAGCAATTTAAGCGATCTAGATCCGGGATCACCTTCTTATAACAACAATAACCTATTTCCAAAAATGGGCTCACCCAGATCAGCTCGAACTGTGACATTACTACTTGATGAAGCCAAACCAAGTGCTTGTCCTACACAGTCCATTACAAAAATACCTTCCGGATAAACACTACCGTAAAAAAATACGAGTATTTTCACATCCAAATGATCGCTATGCTAAGTCCTGTCTTTAATAAAATTGAAAAGGTGCACATGAATAAATATATAGCGACAACTTGCCTGGCTTTCATTTTAACAACAGCGTACGCAAACTCCTCAAGCTTATCTCAACGATATACACACGCTCAGTTTATCTTCAAAAACACGACGCAACATGACCAACTCATCACCTTTTATGACATAGAAGGTAGCTGGCAACAACCACTCCCCGATCAACCCATTGTTTTAAAACCACTGGGTATATATAAAAATACATTAATCAGCGTGAAAAAAAATCACCATCTAGAAAATACATTAAGCGCTGAAGTGTCACAACTGGATAATGCTCGCGATAATTATCTTATTTTTGGTGAAGAAACATTCAGTCAACGACATGAAGTTTCAGCGCATATTTTTGATGGCTTAGGTGATATGTTTGTTGATAGCGCAACCAATCATTGCGACGATAGCGCACCAAATGGTTACGCCCGTTGCCAGCTAATCATAGCTGATCAATCCTAACAATCCGCCGTGAAAAATAAAAAATGAATGCTACATTTCAAAAGACATAGCAGGTTCACTAAGTGTTATTTCAGCTGGAATAAAATATCCCTTCACGGCTTGCTTAATTTTATCCAAAAATACATCCTGTAGATCAGAACCAGTTTCAATTTGAATGTTGGCAATCATTTTTTCGTCATGGCCATATTGTATTCTAACATCAAAAACAAAATGCGTTTCTGCAGACAATCGATTGAGTATGGTTGAGTAAAACGCAACGGCATTTCTTTCTCGAAGAATGGGTTTCATTACTTTTGCAATACCATTTAAAGGAAAGACAGACTCAATGATAATGCTGACCGGCGCTATCGCTGAATCAATATTGTCATGCGCCCACTGCTGTAGCTCAGAAATCATTAATGCACAATTGGGTTTTGCCGTAACATAAAGCACTGGCACTTCACCATACTGCAAATCTGGTTGTCCAATAACAGCTGCTCTAGCTACCTTCGGATGTTTTTCAAATTCGTGCTCAAGCGCTAAAGAAGAAATCATCCTGGCGTTTTTACAAATGACATCAGCGGTACGATCAAAAAACCAAAAAACATTTTCTGCATCTTGATAGACGAGATCACCTGTTTTAAACCAACCATCTTGCGTAAACGCCTTTGATGATCCAGATTGATATCCTTGCGTGAGATTCGGCCCAAAAATCCATAATTCCCCTACTTCATTCGGCGCGCACTCACCACCATCTACATTCACCACCTTCAGCTGTGTGTACGGCAAACGCAATCCCATCGAACTGAAATGCACATGCTCGGGCGGATTAAAAGTGGTCATAACGGTTTCTGATGACCCATAAATATCAGCAACCTGAATACCGAATCGTTTATATTGTTCAGATTCTTCAGGTGACAGCGCCGTACCAGAAATGGCAAGACGCAATGTGCTTTTTTCAATACCGGGAATATGTAAAAGTTGGCTATACATAAAATTTAACGCAGCAGTAACCGTGACATGATATCGCTTCACGATATTCCAAAAATTTTCAACAACACCTTGTCTCATCCATCCCATCGGACTCATCATGACCGTCGTTGCACCACACATAAACGGCACAAGTCCGCCTACCATTGGCGCGCCTACGTGAAAAAAAGGCAACCCAACAGCGACCATATCATTTTCTTGATAACCCAAACACGTGCCTATTGCCCATGCAACATACACTTGCTGACGTTGCGTTAAACGCACCAATTTGGGATGAGGCGATGTGGTTGCACTAGTATGAAAATACGCACACACTGCTTCAGGCGAGCAATCGCGTTGTGTAAAATCTAAAGATTGCGTAGCCATTTGTGTATCAAAATCATCAATACCATTCGCTTGATTTGGTCTTCCGCCAATCACCAGTATCGTTTTTAATTCAGGATATAATTCACGTGCTTTTAAAACGTTTTGCCACATAGGTCCCGGTATAAATTCACCTACGGTCACCAATGTTTTGCTATTTGTTTTTCGCAATAGCGTAGCAATTTGTTCAGGTGATAAATCAGGACGCAACGGATTAGCAATACCCACTGCTTGTGCACCCCATAATGCAAAATGCGTTTGCGGCAAATTAGGCAATAAAATCGATACAACATCCCCGTTGCTTGCTTGCAAAGATGCAAATAAATTGGCTGCTTGATTCACGCGATTGAGCAAATCTTGGTAAGAAAATGTAATTGGCGCTTCAATGGCATCGCCAGTGGGTAAAAAATGAATCGCGGGTTTTCTACCCCACGTTTTTGCAGCATACCTGATAACATCATACGTTGTATTAAATATCAGACGTTGATCCAACGGTATCTTTTCAAGTGCTGCAATATCATTCAGATTTTTGGGTGGCTGAGCAAATCTCATGATCAATCCTTGTTAATTTAAAATGCCAATAATGGCACTCTAACCCAACACGGCATTTGATGACAATCGATAGCAGTCAGAAAATACAATCAATCCAACTGCGAACAACCTCTTAAAATAGCTGGCTAACAACAGCAAAATGTTTTTTCAATTTCGGGTTTTGGAACAGGCAATCCTAACTCTATAGCTTTTTTCAAACAAATCGGATTTTCTTTAAAAAAACTTTCTAGCATGGTGGCTTCAACCAAAGGTTCAAGCTCTTGAGATTTTTTTGGATGAGGCTGCCAAGCACAAACTAATAAATCAAAAATTTGAGCCCAAGCCACTTCAATCGCAATCGCTTCGATTGGTCCTGTAACACATCCACCATCTCTACCTGTTCCTGCTTCTTTTATATTTTCTTTAATTTGCTTTTTTAAGGCATCTATTAAAACAGATAAGGCAACACGGCCATTTACATCTGCAATGCGACGAAAGACAGCAATGCGCTCTTCATTGATACTGCCATCACGATTGAAAATTCGAAATGTACCTTCGTGCAAGTTAGGTCCAAAATCTGTTCTTCCTGTTTTTCCACTAAAAACAGTTTCACCCACAGGGCAGTGCTTGCCAACAAAGGTGTTATTAAAAAAGTTCACTGCTTGGCCAACAACACTGAAACACTTTTTTCCACAATGCTTTTCAACTGTTTGATCAATTGATGCGGACGAAGTGACAATACTGCCATCTTTTTTTTGTCTACCAAAAGCCAACGCATGCTGTTCCAGCGAATTGAGTGATCTTGTCATGATTACATTCTCCTTTTTTATGCATCCTTATTCCTTCATCCAGTTTAATCTGTTAAATACCCCCCTTCAATAAAAAAACACCCCCATTCGTTTTATAATCATTATTAAAAATAGCTATTTTTTTCTTTTTAACGGTAAAATAAATACTCGATTCTGATTTACAGCTTGCCGATACGTTAGGGTCAGGACCTATGCTATATTACAATGGGTTTGTCGCTCTCAGAAAATAATAAAAAGGATTTTTACGATGAGAAAATATATTGTTTTTTTACTGTCTTGTATTTTTTTAATGGCAATCTCTAATGCTACCTACGCAATATTGCCACTCACACCCGATAACGTACTCAACAAATTAATAAAAGGGAATACACAATTTGTGCAAAATCATTCTGAAAAAATAAACTATTTAAAACAAGCCAAATTATCTCAAAAGAGTCAACACCCCATTGCCATGGTGATCAGCTGTATTGATGCGCGCGTGCCATCCGATATTATTTTTAATCAACATGTAGGGAATATTTTTGTAACACGGATTGCAGCTAATGTGATCAATAAAGATGTATTGGCTGGTTTAGAATATGCAACACAAGTCGTTGGTGCTAAATTAATCGTCGTACTGGGACACGATGACTGCGGCGCTGTAAAAGGCGCTTGTCGCAATGTCAAACTGGGGAATTTAACGCAACTACTCAACAAAGTTCAACCTGCAATTCAACAAGCAACGCAGCATTTTGGGAAAAAAGAATGTGATCATGAAAAATTCATTAATTGGGCAGCAAAAGACAATGTACGTCATGTGGTTGCCATGATACCTCAACAAAGCATAGTGATACAAAAATTAATACAATCTGGAAAAGTAAAAGTAATCGGTGCTATGTATCATTTAAAAACCGGCAAAGTTACTTTTTTTAACTGATTACAAAATTAATTTTTTTATCAAGCAGGATATCAAGCTCAATGCTTTTTATCGTCGCCTTTAAAAAAACATTGTATCGCTTCAGGAGAAAAAAGTGGGGAAAACACAACCAACAAATCGATCTTTATTTAGAATGGTTGGGCGTCAACCACAGCTATTTTCATTAATGCTGCTCAGCGCTTTTGCTGCAATGGGTGCGATTGTAATGACTCCTGCGTTACCCAGTATCGCATCTCATTTTGGCACACGCATTGGAACAACTCAGTTATCGGTAACCAGTTTTTTGTGGGGCTATGCATTTGGACAACTGATTTATGGTCCATTGGCCAATCGATTTGGTCGTAAATTTGCGTTGCATACGGGAATTTTTATTGCCACATTGGGCACCATTTTTAGTTTATTGTCTTCCCCCATCGAATCCTTTTCTTTGTTAATTTTTGGCCGATTTATTGAAGCAGTCGGTGCAAGCAGCGGTTTGGCCATCAGCTTTACTATCATCAATGATTTTTATTTTGAAAAAGAAGCCCGCAAAATTTTAGGCGCATTAATGCTTGCCTTTGCAATAGTGCCTGGCATTGCAACTGCTGTGGGTGGCGTACTAGTGCAATACTTTAACTGGAATGCATGCTTTTATTTTTTATTATTTTACGGCCTTTTTTTATTTTATTTAGCGCACTTGCTTCCTGAAACACTGCGCGAAAAAGATTTCAATGCCATGCATCATCGATACATTCTTGAAAGATATAAATCAAAATTTATGAATAAGAAATTAATTGGCTATGCAATGATAGCGGGGTTTTCTGGTGCTTGCACCTATGTTTTTGGCGCAGAAGGCCCGTTTATTGGTATTCACATGTTGAAATTTCAACCTGCTATTTATGGGATGTTAGGATTACTCCCTTATTTCGGTACTTTTTTAGGTAGCATTATGGCCATGTTTGTATCAGCACATGATGAAAAACTCATTTTATTGATTTCATTTTCATTAGAATTTATTGCTGCGCTCTTGATGTTTTTCTTATTTCTTTTAAACACGGTTTCTCTTTGGACGATGCTGATTCCAATGGGCTTATTTTCGGTGGGTCATGCCATGTTATGCGCTACAGCCATCTCTCTTTCAACGCGACAAGATAACGACAAAGCCAATACTTCTGCTGTCAGTAGTTTCACAATGATGTGTATGCCTGTTTTAATGACATTTGTTTTAAGCGTTTTTCACGCTGCTAATGCAATTATTATGCCCTCTATTTTTTTAGTCTCTTTGATGCTGATGGGATTAACATATTTTTATATGATAAAAGATACTTAAAAAATCAAGCTGGCAAACCTAACCTATTGCATTTTAAGTTGCGTCATTTTTTTTGCTCATGAGCTTAATTAAATCGCAGCATTATCTGGCTAACAATTAATTTTTATTCCTAATGCCCATCTCTCGTTGACAAGCTATTCAACTTTTCTCGACAAAATCGCCATGTCGGTAAAAACTGATCCATTAAAGAAACAAATCGTTTATTATGTGATGGCTCGAGTAAATGCGTCAGTTCATGCACAAGCACATATTCAAGACATTCAGGTGGTTTTTTTACAAGCGCTAAATTAAGTCGAATTGAGCGAGACATTGGCGAACAACTACCCCACTTCGTTTTCATTTTACGTATTGTAAATGCTGTCACTAACACATTCATTTTTTTCTGCCATGGCGTGATTAACGCGCTGACTTTCTCTTTTAATTGCTGACGATACCAATCATCCAGTACTGCTTGCTTTTTTTCTTTATCAGCACCAGGACGGACATAAATTAATATCTTTGAATGGGATAATATTACTTCTGGCGCTGCTTGCCGTTCAATTATTTTTAACAAATAAAGCGTACCATTAAAATAATGACTTTCATCATCTACATATTCTTTCGCCACTTCATGTTGTTGCGAACGTATTTTATTTTGCTGCGCTTTTATCCACCCTAATTTTGAAATGATAAATAATTGAATATTTTTAATTGTTATTTTTTTCGGAACGAAAATTTTCACACACCCCATTGGCGGATAGACGCCCAAACGAATCCATTTAATATGCTTCCAAGTAATTTGAACATTAATGTCATCGAATTGTAAATTCATAGATCGCATTCACTTTATTGCACTCTAATGTAATGAACCATCTCACCCATTTAATATTTACATTAGGGAATTTTTAAAATTGGATGAGGGTTCATTATGTTAGAATTAAATCTTTCTATCCACAGAAACAATGCGTCACAACGGAGACTGATCAAAATAAATAATCAGCACTTAACTTAAATAAATTGGCATGCAAATTCGCGGCAGTATGAAGTAGGCTGCCAGTGTTAGCTGGGCAAGCTCCATCCGCAATACAAACTACATTACCCTGCGCATTAACATTGCCAAAGTTAACATAGAGATATTCGCCGCCAATAAGCCAATGTGTATTTCTGAATATTTTGAACCCCGCTCCAAGCGCCACCGCCATAACCTCCAATAAAAAAGCCGGTCCAGGGTGTTGCTGTATTTTGCGTATTACTGAAAATATTTTGAGAGAATAGTAGCAGCGTGAGATTACATAATAAAAAAATAGGCTTCTTACAAGATGCGCGTCCTTTGAGCATATTATAATTCTTCCTGTTTTTTATGAAGCATAGCATCCTTACACACCGCAATTCTGAAAACTGAAATAATTGAATAGACCAACTAGCATAAACCACTACACATTGAACGCAATTATGCTGCTATAAATTAAGCAGCATTAGAAAAAAAGCGTTTTTTGGAAACACCATCACGATTTTTTGTCAGCATAAAATCAATTGACATATAGAACCATCAGCGACGCTTAACGTCAAAATGCGCCTAAGAATGGCGCATTTTGGAGGAACAACACAAAAACTTATTCTTGCGTTACTTTACAGCTTGATGTGAGTGCACCAGGCGTCCAACTCAGTTGCACTTCTTCAGTACCTGCATATTGTACTTTGTCAGTAGCTTGAAGCTGGCATTTTCCACTAGCATAGTTTATTTGGCCGACGTGTTTTAAATGCAACATAGCCCAACCAGTTTCACAATAAAAACCATTTTTCTGATTCATTTTTTTCAAATAATCCGCATCAGCTTGACAGACTTTAACAACTTGTTGTGGTTGTTTTTGAGCATATTCTTTTAAAGAATTTGCCCTGACGCAAGTATTGCTCATCTCACCACCTACCCACATGAAAGTCTTTGTATTGGTTTTAGCCTGACAAATTGAACCAAATGATTCGACATCTCTCAAAGCCGGTGTCTCATTAGTTTTAACGCAATAGGATTGACCCCCACCAAAAGAGCCATGCCCCGTACCTTGAATCCATGTAACATCTTCTTGGCATCTGTCAGCAGCAAATGTGAGAGATGAGGCCAGTAGTAATAAAGCAGTTAAACTTGATTTCATCATAATTAGGCGCTCCTAAAAATTATTTTTTTGTACACCTGAATACGATTATAGTATAGATTTTTTAAACTGCTTGAGATTAGCGTAAAGCGGCCAATCATTAGACGAGATAAGCCCCAACCTAACCGGCTGATAACATGGCAACTTCACCTTGCGAAGGCGGAACAGTTAAATCGACGATGTCTTTTTTTGCAGAAAATAGCTTAAAAGCGCTTCTTATTTTCGATAGATCATCAGAAGACTTTATCCTTACCCATTTTTCTCTTTCTCGTGCTATTTCGCTAGATACTCTGTTTTTTTCATTGTCATTACGAAAAAATGAATTAAAAAAAACCATCACGGGAAAAAAGGGAAGAAAAAAAAAGAAAAGTGAACAGAGCACTGTTATTCTTTTTAAAAGAAAATCAAACGCTGTTCTTTCAGATGAGCATAAAAAAGAACAAATTGCAAAAAAACTTGATGCAATGAAGAGAAAAAAGAAAAGATTGACAGGCTCATAAAGCATTTTGTCCATAAATAAATTTTTAGTAAATAATTTTTTATATGCTTCATTTAGCGTATCATCATCTTTTTTATTGTTACTAAATACGTTATAAAATTTTTTAAATATCTCAGGATTTGAATTTGGATTTCGGAATATATGCTCAAAAGATGCTATTTGTTTTACGCATCTCATTTCACGCAAACTAGGCAGCACCGCCACTTCAATTAATTCTCTGTAAAATTCAAACGGTGGTGACACCTTTAGTTTTCCAGTTCTATAAAGCATTTTCGGGTAAAGACGATCCATCCGATTATAAAGAAATAGCGCAACATAGCGCGACAAGTAGTTTGCGCTTTCTATAGTCGAATGATACGTCTTCAGATTTGTTCTCAAGAATGCGCTTAATGATTGCTTATCCGTTATGTATTCAGCAATATAAGTTATCAAATCCTCTACTGCAAATGGGGTCTTGGTTTGCACAGCATAAATATCCAAACTGTGTATCAACCAATCTTTTTCTGCGCTTTTAGTTGAATCGCTATCCGCTTCAGTGCGTAAATCCACTGGTACTAACGGCTGTTTTTCTGGGCTGCTTTCTCGTGACATAATGGTTATTTATCTAGTTAGGTTGGTTTTAATCTTGCTTCCTTTTCACAGATACCTATTTTTCAATTTCAACAAGCCTAATTAAATGGCATTTTTTAGTCAACATTTAATGCAGCTATTTGATTAAAAATGAGTTGACAGTCTGATGATCTTGGCTCAGAAAACTGAATACGCTGCGAAAAGGATCAAAAACCAATCCATGCATAATTAACTAGAATAAAATAGTATTTGGTGCCCGGGGCCGGAATCGAACCGGCACGGAGGGTTAAGCCTACCGAGGGATTTTAAGTTATATGAAATCCACATTCAACAAAACACAACAACAATTAACAACAATAAAATCAATCAGTTACTCGATATTTAATAATATGGTGTATTGCACAATATTGTGATTAGTTATCTGCAAGTGTCCCATGAGTGCCCCAAGGGACATCACAAATGATTAACAATTTCTGCCAGCTGCTTATATGTATCAGGGGCTTTTACGTTTTGATGCGGTAACTTCCCTGCTCTCTCCGCCGCTTCATGCAAACGTTTCAAAACTGAAGGAATTGCACTCTCAGGAATGTCTTTTACGTTAGCCCCCCTGTAATTTGAAATGATACAACGAATGGCACCAGATAAACGTTTAGTGTCTACCGAGCCATTCGCAAGCAAATAAGGAAGCTTCCAAGTTTTTGGGTTACCGTGATGCTCAACATAGGCAAAACAACGCGCAGGAACTTTATATTTTGGATGAAGCAGATCATTTTCGTTCACCTCAACAGTTGCTGCTTTATTCAACTGTGGTTCATAATCATCACGAGCCCTATACACACCATGAGGACTTAACCACCACAAATCTTCTGGAAACTGCTCAATATCCAAAGAAATATAAAGACGTTCTTGCAAGCCGCCATTTAAAATATCAGCAGCATATAAAGTAAATCCGTCACTAATCGCTATTGTTTTAACGTGTTGCTGATCAGCATAACGCTTTGCCTGTGCAAGCGCTTTTTCAATCTCTGTACGATTCCAACTTAGTAAGCCAGGGCGTTTAGTTTCAATAACAGCGCGTTTTATACCAGTATGTTTAAGAACCATATCGGCATATTCAACTTGGTAATCAATATGATCTAATTCCCAACCCACAACCAAATTAAACAAATCTTCCAATATATTTTCACTGACCTTTTCAGAAAGCGAACTAGTCTCCATTTTTGACAAACGAACTTTCCGTTGCTCAACAAAATTTGGCCATTTCGACTGTGCTTCTACAATAAATTTTTGATAAGTTGCTAATTCATACACCATGAGCAGTTACCATCCTCTGCAATATTCCTTGAAAAAGGGAGTTTATATATGTTTTATTCTCTCGACAAGATTATTACACTGATCAATTGGTTCACTGCTAAAATGAAGACTATTCATTTTCTTTAAAATTTCTCAGTATAATTTTAGGATCTAAGGCATTTAAATAGCCTTTATTGCTATGCAACATTCTAATTGTTGCGCTCGTACGATATTTTTTTATTTCATATGTTGATCCAGGATTAATCGTTGCGTAACTGTTAGAATATCCGTACCCAGAATAGTTTCCACCGTATATATTTCCATTATAAGAATCATTTGAGTATGAATTAATAGTTGTTGGTGTTTGAATAGCGCTATCTTTCTCCCCGGTATGGCCGTTTAATACTAGAAAATATTTATAATGATTTTGAAGTGTAAGTTCAGCAGCACGCCTTAATACATATCGACGCACTACACTTGCCGATGTCCAACCATTGCCTCTAAATAAGACTTGATAAGTATTTTTGTTAATCTCAAAGTCCTTATACCCTCCAGTCAAACCTTCTGGCTGATAAGGAGTTGCGCAGCTTGAAAGAATTATAGAAGCACCTATAACAGTAACAACAACTCTGTAACGCACATAGCACTTATAATTCATGATTAATATTTTCCATATATTTTAGTTTTTAGATAATTCATATTACTGATTTAATTTTCTGTAAAAAAGTTTTCTTAGATTTATTTATCGATTTCATATTAATGTTACTGTAAGAAAGAACGGCTTTATTATAATAGCTTTTAGCTAAAGAATTTGCTTTTAAAATTGATGTTCCACTCCGCATATCAGAAGCTAAATCTCTTGAGTTTAATGTGTTTCTTAACCATCTTTTTGTTTGAGTAAGCTTGTCGTAATAGTTTTCCGCCACCTTTCCTTGAGCTAATGCCACTGATAACCAGGCATAGCCTTTAATATAGCTTCTTAATGTTCCATACCCTGAGATATACATATCAGACAAATAAAGTTGTGAAAGGCTGCTCCCAAGCATAGCCGCATGTTTCACAACTAAAAAGAGATCAGAATGATCTGAGTTATTACAGAGATTAAGATAAGAAAATGCAAGATGGTAAAAATGAATTGCTTTTTTAATGTCTTTTCTAGTTCCGAGCCCATTCTCATACATAAAAGCAAGTTTTTCTTCAATAATTCCATCCCCCCCACCAACAGGTTGTTTGGATAATTTTTTATATATGCTGAAAGATTTTTTATACTTGTTTAAGGAGTAGTATTTATTGGCTTCGATCAAATAAATCCTATCTTCAGATTTTTCACGAGCAATTAATTCGCTTTGTTTTTTATCTGAAAGCCTCAATTTTTTTAATAACTTAGGATCGGTCACGCGAACAAAGGTTGGTTCTTTAATAGGTAAAAATAAAACATCAACTTGCGAGTTACTTTTAGAAAAAGCAAATAATGACGTGGTTGCTAGTAGCAAATAGAATATGCCAACTTTGCATGAAAATTTAATACGTCTTTCATATCGCACAATATTTCTCCAGTGAAGGCTTTTCAAAATCGACTAACTATACAGAAAAAATAACTGGAAATAAATGCCCCTTATAGGGTGTCGCCTTATTGGGTGCACATACGCTTTACTTTTAAGTATGTACACAAAACATTCAAATCTAGTGAAAATAGGCGACTTAATTCGAACTGCACGCGAAGAGCAAGGCTATTCACAAGACGAATTTGCAGCAGCGGCAGATTTAGGTCGCACCTACTATGGGCGCGTTGAAAGAGGCGAGCAAAACGTTTCTATCCAAAACCTGATACGAATTGCCTTAACACTCAAGCTTGAGGTATGGGATTTAATACCGCCCGCTAGCAAGTTAAAAAAAGCACCTGCGCGTCTTAAATAGACCCATCCAATAGTTCATTAAGTGCCTTTTTATGATCTATTATCAATTGGCTTAGCTTTCTCATGTTGGATGAACGAGCACCATGTTTAAGTGCGTTCATTTTACTAACTGCCTTACCAGTTTCTGTCTTAGCGCCTGTCGACTGCGCCCATGGTTTCCATTGATGGATTAACCTAGACTGTTTCTTTCGCGCTTCTTTGCTCCAACGCCCCATGTTTTGCTCTCTGTATAGTTCGTTTGCTTAATTTTCTGAATTATTTATTTGCTGATTCATAGCGTTATTTTGCTGCTGAATAAAGGTTGTGCGTTTAGGGTGTTTTAAATCAGCCAGCATTTTTAATGTCTTTGCGCTTTGTTTTTGGGCTCTTAACGCTATATCTGCAACCACTTGAATTGAAGCAGTCTTATCTTGCTCGAGTATTAATGAAGTGCATCGCTGAAATAAGACATTCATCGTTTGCGCTTGCGTCATAAGCAAAGACTCAACATCAGACATATCTCCATTCGCAATGCGCTCGCAACTATATTTAACCATCTCAACTGATTCATCAAGCCCAAGGGCTGAATTGTAGAGTTTTTTAATAGTGAATGAGGCCAAAATTTTGCTTAGTGTATCGCCTTTTTTTTCTTTTACTTCTTTCGTGTTAGCCAATTTGCTTGCCTGATTGTCATTTCTTTTTGTTACATTCATTTTTAATCGCCTTGTAATAATCATTTACTATTAAAGTTACGTTTATCTTGATGTAAGGCTTGTATGTTATGTAAGGCCCCGGAAACTATTGCCGTTACTAAACAATTTTAAATTTTTCATTACATGCCCATACAAAACATACAAATTTTCATTAATTTTGTATGGATGAGAATAATAAATCTCTCATAAAAATCAGTAAATTGAGTCTCCATACAGTAACTTCTCAAAAACCCGGGGCGCTTACGTAGCAGCTGAAGCCGCTTGAACGATCAAATCTGGAAGCCATGGAATTTGTGTTTTTTGAGTGATCCTATCGACCAAATAATCCCAAAAAGACACTTT
>Ga0210006_1000057_pt1 | contig 87760 bp, 60 predicted proteins | sample CryGey02umfilter_2_FD_185452 | JGI IMG/M metagenome (GOLD analysis project Ga0210006, IMG submission 185452) | Groundwater microbial communities from aquifer in Utah, USA - Crystal Geyser 4/10/14 0.2 um filter (SPAdes) (version 3) | ecosystem: Environmental > Aquatic > Deep subsurface >... | reverse complement strand
GCAAGATGGTCGCGAAGATGCTCGGCCGCAACCACCGGGTTTGGTACTACGAGAACATCGAGGGCGGACATTCCGCCGCGGCCGACCTCAAACAGGCCGCGATGCGCAAAGCCCTCGAGTTCACCTACTTGCTCAAGTATCTGAAGGATTAGGGCTCGCTTGCGCAATCGTAATCATGCGGGGTCTGCAGGCTAAAGGCAGAGTTTCCGAAGAACAGCGAAAGCGCCAATAGTAAGCGGATCACGGCAAAACCTCGAAATTCATCCATGGGGTTTCAACGCGAACCTCGCCCGGCCCGGGAGCCCCGGATATACCGGAAGGACGCACCTGGTCGAATACGGCCCGAATTCGATGCCCCCCCGGGATAAGATACAGCCCGGGGATTTGGCCGAAATCTCCGAGGGTGTCTCTCCGCGAATCGGGGCAGCCTCCTAAATCCGGAACGCTCGGAGTAGAAACCGTCGCGCCCGGCGCCAAATCCCTGGCATACTTCCGCATGAGTTCGCGCCGGTCCAGGCGCTTATAGTCCGGAACGCAATCTCCGGAAATGGGGTGCATGGGAGCTTCGTAATAGACGCGTTCACCGCCGGCGTCTTGAATTTCCACCTTCCATAGATCGACGCTCATCAGGGCCGGCGCTCCCGCGAAGAGAGACTTACTGAAAATAAACAGCGGCTCGGTCCCGATATTGGTCATCGAGACCTTTACCCAAATGGCGTGGTCGGCCTTGTGATAGGCCGTCGTCGGCATGCTCAGCGAAAATTTAACCGCTCCCGATGAGGCCGAGACTTCGGCGGCGGCGGGCACGTTCGGACGGGTAAAGCCGTCCTTTTCGGGCGCAGAGAGCGCCGGCGCTTCCTTTCTCGGTGAGGGCGATTCTTTTCGGCACGCGCAGACCGCCCCCGCGAGAGCCGCGATGAAAAAGAAATTTAAAAATCGATTCATAACCGTGTTAACCCCCAATAAAATAGGAGAGCCCGGATGGCGCCCGTGCGCCGTCAAGACTCCCCTGGGTGTCGCCCGATTACGGTCGGGCCATGGATGCTCTCCAGCCAATCCCGAAGATTACAAGGGTTTCGCTATATTCTAACGGCTGAGCAGAATCGGGTAAGGGGTATAGGACCCAATCGCCGACGGGTCCGTTGGCCCGGTCCGGAACGAATAAAAAAGAGGACTGAAAAAAGGCGAAGGCTTGCGAACCCATGCGTGTTCGCAAGCCCCCGCGATCTCGTTTCGTCCGACTCGGCGCGTCCCGGTTCGGTCTCGGCGACGACCTCCTCAGACCGGCCGCTCTACATCCCCCCCCCCAAAGCGGGAAATGGAGCCCACCACCTGACCGGTCACGAGAAGTCCCCGGGAGTCGACGCGCGGGGTTGGACAAGGTAGGTATAGCCCCGGGCGACAAAATTAGCAAGGCCCAATTTCACCCTGTCAAACCCATATAGAAATGTCAGGTGCGTTTACAGCGCACGCGTTGTACTTGTAGGAGTTAACACCGTTGGCAACCAATCCGTATTCATCGCTGTAGAAGAACTTCCAGGCTCCCCCGCTCGAACCGCCAGTCAAAGGGCTTCCGACTCCGAATCAGGTCGACCAAATCCCCAGGCATGTTGGCGAAAAACTTGTCGATTACCTTTTGGGGAGCCGTTATCAGGGCAGTCGCCATCGTCTCAGTAGTTAATCCCCGATAAATCTCGCCAATTTCGTTGTCAGGGAAGTCTGCAATTTCCTCGAATTGAGTCATCACGATACTATCTCTACCTGCTGCTCGCCCGGCCACGAAGCATCAATCCCGCGGAATCTCCCGAAGACGCTCAACAAGAGACTCGCGCGTCACCGAGATTAGACCATCGGTCTCCAGATCGACCGAGGGAGATGGTTCAACAACGAAAATTTTTCCCTTGACGGCTGGAAAATTCTCGAGAATAAACTTTGCAGCATCGATAGTTCCCTCTCCCAGATCAACCACATGCAAATCACCGGATCCAATCCCAACACCTATTTTTGCTCCACCAAGCGTAATCGTGGGATCAACGGGTTGTAGCACGATAAAAAACCCCGCCGCTCCAATCCTCTCAGCAACCTGCTTACTAGATTTATCACCACCGAGAGCGTAGTAGCACACATCCACTTTTTTGATCACTTTGTATTGCCCTCTGTCGACATCTGACCGGAAGGGCACTTGCCCGAATGCTCAAATCCTTCCTTGAGGGCCCAATCCTTATTGAACAATGAGTTTGAACCTTGAAATGCCCCTCCCGGAGTGCACATAGGTTTGACCTGCCTACAAAGCAGTTCCGCCTGCGCGGGCATTGGCCTTTCGCGCAAAGGAGGGAAAATGTACAGGTACGGCAAGCCACAACAATTGTAATGACACGCAAGACGCCAAGTAATCACATCCGGTGATGGAATTATCTCAACATCGTTCCGAAGGTACTCACAATCCTTCAGATTGCGGAAATGGCTCTCGACCTTATCGATTAACTTCTTAATTTTTTCTTCCCAGGCGCGAATCGCTTCCACAAACGCATCCCACTTCGGCTTAAGCTCACCGACCTGCTTCTTCCACTCCTCAACCGTAGCATTATGTTTGCGAACATCCTCGTTGTACTCATCAATGATTTTGTTCAAACGAGCGGCATTATCAACACACCATTGATGTCTCTCCGGGGGATGAGTAGGAAGGCAACGTCTCTCGTGCTCAGCACCCTGCGTTTTAATATCGGCAAGCCGCACGTCCAGTTTCTTCTTATTTTCGTTTAGCTGCGCTTGCTCCTCTGAGAGGCTTGTGTCTTTTGCATCCAATTCGTCTGCCTCAGGCAGCATCCCGTCCCGCTCGGAGGTGATATCCACACCTTCCGCACGAAAAGCTTCTCGGAGCCCAACTTCGATATATTCCATCCGGTGGTCCTTCAAGATGCCCTGCATTGTTAAATGATTCTGATGGTTGACCAAATAATTCCGGAGTCGATTATGCAGAGGGATAATATCCCCAAAGAGCTCAACCAAGGTCTCCTGCCTAGGATCGACCGCAGGCTCAGCTTTCAGCGTAGGCTTTAATAGCCAAGGCACCATGCCTGACTCTCCAATTTCGGGAACCGTGCTGTTTTTTTCCTTGGTCTGATTCTGAGCTTGCTCTAGTACAACCGAAGCATCTATCGATTCATCAAAATTGAACTTGGACTTCGCTTGAGCTGACCGGGAAGGCGCATAGGGCCAATAGCAGTGACAGTGAGGTGAAGCGCATGAATTCCTCCGAGGGGAGGGCTGAAATTCCCATTCTCGAGTAGGCCAATATACCCATGACAACACTGCATGTCAACGACACTCCGCCAAGACCCATTTTGGGGCCGTTAGGAGAAATACGAGGAGCGCGCCGCCACGATTTTGGCGACCTCGGCGTCGGAAAGGGGGTTCTGACGGCCGAGCATCTTGGTCACGAGCATGATTTTCGCGAACTGCTCGACGGTTTCCATCCGCCCCCAGGCCTGCTTCAGATCCTTCCCGTAGGTCACGGCCCCGTGATTGGCCATCAGCATCGCGTTATGATCGCGGATGCAGCACATCAAGGTCTCGGGAAGCTCCTCCGTGCCTGGGGTTCCGTATGGGGCGAGCGGGACCTTCCCGAGTTGGAGAATCACTTCGGTGGCGATGGGCTGATCCAGCGGCACCCCCGCGCAGGCGAAGCCCGTTGAGATCGGCGGGTGGGCGTGGACGACCGCCTCCACGTCGGGCCGCTGAGCGTAAATCCGCAGGTGCATGCGGAACTCCGTCGTCGGTTTGCGGCGGCCGAAACGAGTCCGGCCCTGGAGATCCACGACGACGAGGTCCTCTTCCTTAAGCTCGCCTTTCGGGACTCCGGAAGGCGTCACCAGCACCAGCTCCCCGTGCAGCTTCACGGAAATGTTCCCGTCGGTGGCGACCACGAATCCCTGCGCGTACATCTTGCGGCCGATGTCGACGATTTCACGGCGGAGCTGTTTTTCGGTGGGTTTCATGGTTCGAAAAGAGCTTTATTATTGTATAATTTATTAGATCTTTTTATGAAAGCCCTCGTTTATCTCGGTCGGAAGGACATCCAGCTCCAGGACATTCCCATTCCCGAAATCGGGGAAGGCGAATTATTGCTTTGCGTCGAAGCGTGCGGACTCTGCGGCTCCGACCTTCTCAAGATCGATTCCGCCATCCGCGATCGCGCCGTGCCGCTCGGGCACGAAGTCGCCGGCCGCGTTCACGCCGTCGGCAAAGGCGTGACGAAGTTCAAGAAAGGCGACCGCATCGTCGTCAGTCACCACGTCCCCTGCCTCGACTGCCACTACTGCCGCCGCGGAACCGAGTCCATGTGCCGCGAGTTCAAGCGCACGAACCTCGATCCGGGCGGATTCTCCGAATTCGTCAGGATTTCCGCGCGGCACGTCGAGCATGTCGCCCTCAAACTTCCCGCGTCGCTGCCCTTCACGCACGCGACGATGATCGAGCCCCTTTCCTGCGTTTTGAGGAACCTCCGCCGCATCGGCGCCCGCCAGGACGATACCGTCGTGGTCGTCGGGCTTGGCTTCATCGGGCTGCTCACCGCACTCGCGCTCAAGCGCATCGGAGCTACGGTCGTCGGAATCGACATCGATCACATGCGCGTTCGCGCGGCGAACAAACTCGGCATTCATCACGCCTATACCGGAAAGGACGGGAGCGTCCAATCCTTGGTCGGCCGGCTCACGCAAAATCGCGGCGCCGACGCGCTGATCTCGACGGCCGGCCCGTCGTCGATGATCCCCCAACGCTTCGAGTGGGTCCGCGACGGCGGAGTGCTCAATGTTTTCGCGGGATACGCGACCCAACCGAAGGCCTCGATCGATTTGGACGCGCTCTACCACCGGGAACTCTCGATCATCTCAAGCTACTCCCCGCAGATCGAAGACCTGCGGGAGGCGCACCGGATCGTGGTCGCGGGCGAAATTGATCTCTCGCTGTTCGCCCGCGACAGCTTCGGCCTTGAAGATTTCGCCGAGGCGCTTCGCCGCGTGCGCGGCCGCGAAATCCTGAAAGCGATTTTGCTTCCGGGCAAAGGCGACGAAGGTGAAAAGAAGCGCCCTGCCGCCAAGAAGAAGAGAACCGCGGGGAAACGGTGAGCGGCCCCACGATGCGCGCCGTGATGTACCACGGCCCCAAGAACATCCGCCTCGAGGAAGTCCCCGTTCCCAAGCCGGGACTGAACGAAATTCTACTTCGCATCGGCGCCGCGCTTACCTGCGGCACCGACTTCAAGGCCTTCCGTCAGGGACATCCGGTCCTTTTGGGTTCTTTGCCCGCCCCGTTCGGCCACGAGTTCGCGGGCACCGTGGCCTCGGTCGGAGAGGGAGTGACGCGCTTTAAGCCGGGCATGCGCGTCGTCGCGGCGAACTCCGCCCCCTGCGACGGCTGCTTCCATTGCGACCGGGACGAGAACCAGCTCTGCGAAAATCTCAAGCTCCTGAACGGCGCCTACGCCGAATACCTGCTGCTCCCCGCGAACATCGCGGCCCGAAACACCTACGCGATCGACGAGGGAACAGCATTTGAAACCGCGGCCCTTTCCGAACCGTTTTCCTGCGCGATCCACGCGGTGGACGCGACGGGAATCCGCAAAGGCGACAGCGTCGCGGTGATCGGAGCCGGGATCATGGCCCGTTTTCTTTTGGAAGCGCTGAAAGCCAAAGGCGTGCGGCCCCTCATGATCGGCCGCAGCCCCGAACCGCTCGCGACGTTGACGGCCCTGGGCGCCGGCGAAACGATTTCCGCTTTGGACCGCGACCCGGTCGAAGCCGTGCGTTCTCTCACCGCCGGCCGCGGCGTCGACGCCGTCTTCGAAGCCGTCGGAAAGGCGGAAACGTGGAAGCAGGCGATTTCGATGACCCGCAAGGGCGGCAAGGTCTGCCTGTTCGGCGGATGCAAGCAGGGAACCGAGGTCCCCGTGGACGCGCACCGCGTGCACTACGGCCAACTCTCGCTGTTCGGCGTGTTCCACCACAAACCCCGCTATTTCGAGACCGCGCTTCGCCTCCTGTCGACCGGCCTGATTTCCACCGAAGGCCTCATCGAGGGTTCCATCGGCCTCGCCGACGTGCCCGGCTACTTCGAAGAACGGCAGCACCGCTCGAACCTGAAATCGGCCGTTCTCCCCCGCACGTGAACGACGACGCGCGCTTCATGCGGCGGGCCCTCGCCCTCGCGAAGCGCGGACGGGGTCTCGTGAGTCCCAACCCCATGGTCGGATGCGTTCTCGTGAAAAACGGACGCGTTGTCGGAGAAGGCTGGCACCGCAACTTCGGCGGTCCGCACGCGGAACCCATGGCGCTGGCGAAAGCGGGAAGGGCGGCCCGCGGCGCGACCGCGTTCGTCAACCTCGAGCCCTGCTGCTTTTTCGGTAAAACCGCCGCCTGTACCGAAGCCCTCAAGAAGGCGGGCGTGTCGCGCGTCGTTTTCGGAGTCCGGGACCCCAATCCGCGGGTCGCTGGGAAAGGGAAGGCCGCCTTGCGCAGGGCCGGCGTTGCAGTCGAAGAGGGGCTGCTTGCACAGCCGTGTGAAGCGCTCAACCGCGCCTTCTTCACATGGATCCGAAAGGGCCGTCCCTACGTGATTTTGAAAGCGGCGGCGAGCCTCGACGGACGCATTCAAACGGTCTCCGGACAATCGAAGTGGATCACCTCCCCCGCCGCGCGCGCGATGAGCCGAAAGATGCGCTCCGAAGTGGACGCGATTCTCGTGGGCCGCGGAACCGTTGTCGCCGACGATCCGCGTCTCACCGGCACCGGCCGGCGCCATCCCTTGCGCATCGTCTTGGATTCTCGGCAAAACACGCCCCGCGGCGCGAAGCTTCTGACCCAGCCCGGAATCTCTTTGATCGTCTCGTCGAAGGCGCCCAACGGCCGGCTCCCGGCGACGGCGGCCGTTGAGCACCTGCGGGTTCCCCTCCTCGGAAGGCGCGTCGATCTGCGCAAGGCTCTGGCCGCGATCGCAAAACGAGGCGTGACCTCTTTGCTCGTCGAAGGGGGCAGCGAGATCCATACCGCGTTTTTGGAAGCCGGGCTGGTCGACGAAGTGCGCCTGTTCCTGGCGCCGTCTCTTCTCGGAGGAGAGGCCGCGCGGTCCTTTTTCGAAGGGAAGGGTTTCGCCTCGCTCGCGAAAGCCCCCCGGCTGGAAGCGACCTCGATGCGCCGCGTCGGTCCCGACTTCCTTCTAACCGGGAGGGTTGCCTGATGTTCACCGGCATCGTGCAGCAATTGGGAGTCGTGAGCGCGAACGCGGGGCGCGTCCTCAAAATCCGCGCGAAGTTCGGGGCGCTTCCGAAGGGCGCGAGCGTCGCGGTGAACGGAACCTGTCTGACCGTCGTCTCGCGCAAAGGGGCGGAGTTGGCGTTCGACGTCGGCCCCGAAACGCACCGCCTCACGAATCTAGGAACCCTTCGCAAGGGAGACCGGGTTAATCTCGAAACGCCGTTGAAGGCCGCCGACTTCGTGGGCGGACATTGGGTCAGCGGACACGTCGACGCCTGCGACGCCGTTCTCGATCGCGGTCCGCTCCCCGACGGATTCGTTCGGATGCGCTTTCGCCTTCCGCGTAAAATCGCCCCGCTCGTGGCGCCGAAAGGCTCCGTCGCGATCGACGGGACAAGCCTCACCGTGACCAAAACCGGAGCCGGATGGTTCGAAGTGATGCTCATCCCCGAGACGCTGGAAAACACCACGCTCGGCGGGCGCGCGCCCGGGGACCGCGTCAACTTAGAGGCGGATTTGATGGCGCGCTACGTCGCGAACATTTTAGAATCAAGACGCCGCACCCGGAAACGATGAAGGCGAAAAAGCGTTCTAAGAAAAGGGCCGTCCCCACGCCACGCCTCGACCGCATCGAGGATGCGATCGCGGAAATTAAGCGAGGACGCATGGTCGTCGTCGTAGACGACCCGCGCCGCGAAAACGAAGGCGATCTGGTGATGGCGGCGGAAAAGGCCACGCCCGAGGCGATCAACTTCATGGTGCGCCACGGCCGCGGACTGGTCTGCGCCCCGATGAGCGGGGAAATCCTCGACCGTTTGCAGATCGAAGCGATGGTCCAAACGATTCCCGCGGGCCCGGGCCGAGACACCGCGTTCACGATCAGCGTAGACGCCCGCAAAGGCACGACGACCGGGATCTCCGCCTCCGACCGGGCTAGGACGATCCGGCGGCTCATCGACGCGAAATCGGGACCGGAAGACTTCATCCGCCCCGGCCACATCTTCCCGCTTCGGGGGAAAAAAGGCGGCGTCCTCGTGCGCGCCGGCCATACCGAGGCGGCGATGGATCTCGCGCGGCTCGCCGGGTTCAAATCCGCCGGCGTGATCTGCGAAATCATGAACGAAGACGGGTCCATGGCCCGAACCGGACAACTCTCGGCTTTCGCCAAACGGCACAAGCTTAAGATCGTCACGATCGAGGATTTGATCGAGTTCCGCCGCCGGCACGAACGCCTCGTGGAGCGGGTGGCCTCCGGACGGATTCCGACGCCTCACGGGGAATTCCAGCTGCACGTCTACGAGGAAAGCCTGACGGGGAAACAACACCTCGCGATGTCGATGGGTCGCCTGCCGGGCTCCAAGGATACGCTCGTGCGCGTTCACTCCTCCTGCATCACCGGCGACACGCTGTTTTCCCTCCGCTGCGACTGCGGATTTCAACTCGAAGCGGCGATGAAGGCGATCGCGAAGGCCGGCCGGGGCGTGCTTCTGTATCTCGCGCAGGAAGGCCGGGGAATCGGCTTGGTCAAGAAGATCCAAGCGTACGCGCTTCAGGATAGAGGTCTTGATACGGTCGAAGCGAACATCGCGCTCGGCTTCAAGGCGGACCTGCGGGAATACGGGATCGGGGCTCAGATTCTTTCCGACCTCGGTCTCACCTCGATCAAAATTCTCACGAACAATCCGCGAAAAATCGTCGGGATCGACGCGTTCGGATTGAAGGTCACCGGGAGCGTCCCGATCCGCATCAAGCCGAATCCTCACAATGAACGCTACTTGAAAACCAAGCGGCTCAAACTAGGGCATCTCCTTGAGGGCGTCGACGCGAATCATATCAGCCTTGAGCGCGGACGGAAGGCCCGCGGATGAAAAGGTCCCGCTTCGGAATTATCGTGTCGCGCTTCAACGAGAGCATCACCGGGAAATTGCTCGAAAACTGTCTGCGCACGCTCAACGAGGAAGGCGTGGAGAACGACCGCATCCAAGTCGTTCATGTGCCCGGAGGATTCGAGATCCCGTGGGCCGTCCAGGAGATGGCGCTCTCCGGACGCTTCGACGCGATCATCGCTTTGGGCTGCGTCCTCAAAGGTCAAACCCCGCAAAACGACTACATCTCGCAGGCGACCTACGCCCATCTGCAAAAGATTTCCCTGGAAACCCGCGTGCCCTGCGTGACCGGCATTTTGACCCCGAACAACTTCAAGCAAGCCGTCGCCCGCACGAAAGGGGAGATGGACCGCGGGTCGGAAGCGGCGCTCGCCGCGTTGGTGATGGCCGAGATGAAGCTCGGCGGCACCGGACGATTCCTGAGCGTCCGGCACCGCGACCCTTCCGGGACCGCTAGCGTCGGGAGGAAGCGCTGATGGGACGACGGCGCCAGGGCCGCGAATTCGCGCTCCAGTCTCTCTACCTGATCGACGTCGGCGGAATGAACCGCTCCGAAGCCTCTCTCACGGTGGGGCACGGCTCGAAAATGGACTCCGCCGCGCGCGAATTCGCCGAAGCGTTGATCGCCGGAACCGAGACCTACCTCGCGTCCCTTGACGAACACATCCGCGCGGTCGCCCGGAACTGGGAATTGGGGCGCATGGCGACGGTGGACCGGAACCTGCTGCGGCTGGCCTCCTACGAGTTGCTTCATTGCCCCGAAACGCCGGTCAGCGTGGTCATCGATGAAGCCTTGGAAATCGCGAAAATTTACTCCTCTCACGATTCGAGCAAGTTCATCAACGGGATCCTGGACAAAATCAAACTCGAACGGCCCGCGAACGGAATCCCGGAACAACCCCGCAAGCCGAAGACCAAGAAGGATGGGCCTCGCGAGCGTGCCTGAACGGGGGGCGTCGATCCAAGAGCGCTACGCGCCGAAGAGTTCCTGCTTCGGCTGCGGCCCCGCCAACGAGAAAGGACTGAGGATCCGTAGTTTTCTTTCGGGCGCCCCGGACGGAGAACTCGTCTGCGAGTGGACCCCGGAGCCCCACCACCAGGCGTTTCCCGGAATGCTTAACGGCGGTATCGCCGGGGCCCTGCTCGATTGCCATTCCAACTGGACGGCGGCGGTTTATCTGATGGACCGGACGGCCGCGGACTCCCCCCCGTGCACCGTGACCGCCGACTTTTCGGTCCGCCTGCTCCGCCCCACTCCCATCGACGGGCCGCTGCGAATCATCGCCCGGGTCAAGGAATCCCGTGAGGACCGCGCGCTGATCGAGGCCGAACTCCTGGCCGGCGGAAAGCGGACCGCGTCCTGCCTGGGCAACTTCGTCGCCGTGAAGCCGGGCCATCCCGCATACCACCGGTGGTGAACGCATGACCGCGATCGATTGGGCCGTTCTCGCTCTCTATACCGCGACCGTCGTCGCACTGGGGGTTTGGGCGGGACGCCGCGAAGAAGATACGGACGACTTTTTCCTCGCGGGGCGTTCCATGGGATGGATTCCGGTGGCCGCCTCCTCGCTGGCGACCTCGCTGTCGGCGCTGACCTTCATCGGCGTCCCGGGCGCGGCGTTCGGGGGGAGCTTCGTGTATCTCCAGCTCGGCGTCGGGAACTTCCTCGGATACTATCTCCTCTCGCGCTGGTTTCTTCCCCGCTTCTACGAACTGCGCGTGACGACCGTCTACGAACTCCTCGGCCACCGGTTCGGTCTAAAAAGCCGGACGGCCGCCTCGATTTTCTTCATGTTCAGCCGCGTCCTCGCCAGCGGCGTCCGGCTCGCCGGCTGCGCGATCGCGGTTTCCGTGTTTTTCGGCCTGGGGTTGAAGACCGCGATCGTCTGCATCGCCGCGTTCGCGCTACTCTACACCGTCACCGGCGGCATCAAAGCGGTCATTTGGACCGATATGCTCCAATTGGCGCTGTTCGTACTCGGCGCGAGCGCCTCCCTCATCGTCATCTGGAACGCGCTGCCCGGCGGGTTCTCTCAATTTCTTTACGACGGGGCCGCAGCCGGGAAGTTCGAAGTCTTCCGTTTTTCCTTCGACCTGGCGGATCCGAAAAATTTCTGGTCGGGAAACATTTTCGCGCTGGTCATCGGACTGGCGGTCGGGGCGTGCGACCAGGATCTGGCTCAGCGCATGCTGACCTGCAAAAACGTCGGGGAAAGCAAGAAAGCCGCCTGGGCCGCCGGCATCGCTCCGATCTTCACGTCTTTGCTGTTTTTAAGCGTCGGCGCCTCGCTGTTCGTTTACTACCAGGTCTTTCCCGACGCCGCCGCGGCTCAACTCGTCGCCGATGGCCGCAACGATTGGATATTCCCGCATTTCATCGTGACCGCGCTTCCCGCGGGCCTGCGGGGACTGCTGGTCGCGGGGCTGCTCGCCGCGGCGATGTCCTCTCTCGATTCCGCCCTCAACGGCTTGGCGTCCACCGCCTTCATCGACGTGTACAAACCGCATTGGGCGCGCGGCCGCGAAGTTCCGGACGCGGAGGCTCTGCGTTTCTCACGCGGGTTTGTGGTCGCCTTCGCCGTCATTCTCGCGGTCACGGCGATGATTTTCGGACGGCAACCGTCCATCCTGTGGTTTGGTCTTCAAGCGATGGGGTGGACTTACGGCGGACTCCTCGGACTGTTCCTTCTGGCGATTTTCACGGAGAAGCCGATTTCCGAAACCGGGAACATCGCAGCGATGGTTTCCAGCGTCGCCGTCGTCCTCTTTTTTACGAAGGACCTGTTTCCCGCGGCGACGGCCGCCCGCGAATGCGTCCTGAGAGCCCTCTCTTACCTGCCGCTCTTTCCCTTGGGCGTCAAAGTGATCGGATGGTCCTTGGGGATCGTGATCGGGACGGTTTGGACCTACGTCGTCGCCTCGTATTGGCCCGGTGGGAAAGCGAGGGCGTAGGCGCGGCGGCCGTCCGCCGCGAGACGCGGGACAGCGCGGGCGGTTCTGGTCCGTCGAGGCGGCCTTCGCTGTTTGGGCCGCCTTTATCCTCGCCAAAACCTATTCCGGCTCCGCAGGCATACTCGCCCAAGGGGCCTCCTTCTTTCCGGCGCAAGCGGCGATGGGGGCGGCGGGCGCCGTTTCGGCCGGAACGCTCGTGCTCAACGCCGTCCTGGATTTAACGATGATCGTCGTCGTCGCGGTGGCGGCTTTTGGATTTGGAATGCCGGTCGTCCGCCGGCTGTTCGCCGCGCCCGCCGGCCGCCTCGAGCGCTCTTTGCTCGCGGAAGGTCTTGGACTCGGTCTCTTCTCCCTGGGACTGCTCGTACTCGGCGTGATCGGCGTCGCGCCCGAAGCCTCGGTGTACGCGGTCTCCGGCGCGGGCATCGGACTCAACGCCTACGAACTCGTCGTGCGGCTGAGCTCCCCGCCGCCGAAATCGTCGCCGGAGGCGCCCGGCTTCTTCTCCACGCTGGAACCCCTCGAATGGACCGCGCTCGCGGCGATCGTCTACGCCGCGGCTCTGCACGTGATCGGCGCGCTGACTCCGGAAACGTTCTACGACTCCCTCGTCTACCACCTGGCCGCCCCGGCGCAATACATCCAGCGAGGGCGGATCACCCCGCTCCCGACTCCGCTTCACGCGAACTTTCCGCAGAACATGGAGATGCTTTACCTGGCGGGCCTCGTCCTGCGCGGCGAAATCGCGGCGAAGACGCTGCATTTCTGGATGGGGGCGCTTTCCTGCCTGGCGATCTACGAGTTCGGACGCACCGCCTGCTCCCGCCGCACGGCGCTGATCGCCGCCGCGCTGTTCGCGACGGCCCCCGTGGTCGGCGTGTCGTTTTGGCATACCGGCGTAGAACTCGCGGCGGCATTTTGGTCTTTGATGGGCGCCTGGTCGCTGGTGCGCGGGGTCTTCGCGCTCTCCAACCCGACCCAACGCAGGGAACAGGCTCCCCGATGGATCGTCGTTTCCGGGGTGTTCTTCGGCTTCGCGATGGGAACGAAATACACCGCACTCTGGAGCGCTGCGGCGGCGGCCGGCGCGCTCGCCTGGATCCTCGCGTCGATTCGCGCATTGGATCGCGGACTGATCGCTCGCCTGGTGCTCATCTGGGTCGTCAGCGCCGTCTCCGCACTCTCCCCGTGGCTGATGAAGAGTTTTCTCTTCACGGGCAATCCGGTCTATCCGTTTCTGGGGACGGTGTTCGGGTCCGGCAACGCCGACATCGTCGGCTTCACCGCCTCGGCGCGCGGCCATTTTTGGCACGGCGGCGCGCTCGCGTGGCGAACCTGGATATTAATGCCCTGGGAACTTTTCAGCCTCGGACGCAGTTCCTTCTCGTTTATTGGACCGCTGCTGGTGCTCTTCGCGCCCCTGGCGCTTCTCCGGCGTCGGGCCGCGTTCCCCTTCGGCATTCTTCTGGCGCTGTTCGGCGTCCAATTCGTCATGTGGGCCTGCTCGACCTCGATGATCCGGATGCTGATTCCCGCGCTGCCGCTGTTCTGCCTCTACGCGGGACACCTGCTCACCCGACTCGGACGCGACTGGAAACCCTGGGTTCCGTGGATCGCGCTTTTGCTGGTTTTTTGGAATCTCTCGTGGAACGCCGCCATGCTCAACGAAATGCGCGCCCCGGGCGTCGTTTTCGGTCGGGAAACGCGCTCCAACTATCGATCGCGCCCGCAGCACGGCTATCCCACCCCGGTCGCCGACGTGGCCGCATGGGTCGGAGACAACCTGCCGGTCGACGCCAAGATTCTTTTATCCGGAGACGCGCGCTCCTATCCGATCCCGCGCCTCGTCGTCGCCGCCTCTATCTTCGACCCCGATCCCCTGCTGGCACGCACGCGGGACGCCGCGTCTCCGGAGGAGCTGTACGTCCGGCTGAGATCCGAGGGATTCACGCATCTGATCATCGGACACGCGGAGGCCTACCGAAACCGGGCGGACGCGCTGAAGAATTTGTCCGCAGCCCAGCTTAAGACGCTCGTCTTCTTTCTCAAAGCCTATGCGAAGCCTCTATACCGAAGCTCCTACGGGACCGCCGTCTACCGTCTGGAGGCGCCGGACGGCCCGGTGCGCATCCCTATCTCCAACGGGGACCTGCCGGAACTCGTCCGCATTGCAATCGCTCACGGGGCTCGGCTCTAATTATTTAGAATACGCTATGGCTCATCGTACTCCCGCCGCGGAAGCCGCGGCCCTGCGCGAGGAAATTCGCGGGCACGACCGGCGCTATTACGTCGAGAACGACCCGATGATCTCCGACGAGGAGTACGACCGTCTGCTCAAGCGTCTCGAAGCGCTCGAACACGAGCATCCGGACCTCTGCGTCCCCGACTCCCCGACCCGGCGCGTCGGGGGAACCGCCTCGACTGATTTCAAGAGCGTCGTCCACTCGCTGCCGATGCTCTCTTTGGACAACTCCTACAACGCCGACGACATCCGAGCCTGGGACGAGCGCGTGCGTAAAGGACTCCCCGGAAGGGCCCCCGTATACTCGGTGGAAGCGAAAATCGACGGGCTCTCTCTATCCCTTCTTTACGAAGACGGCGTCCTGACGCGCGGCGCGACGCGAGGGGACGGCAAGAGGGGAGAGGACGTCACCCCGAACGTCCGGACGATCCGGGCGATCCCCCTGCGGCTCTCCGGGAAGCGCCCTCCGAAACGCCTGGAGATCCGCGGTGAAGTGTACTTGGAAAAGGCGGAGTTTCGAAGGATCAACGAAGAACTCAAAGCCGCCGCGAAGCCTCCCTTCGTCAACCCGCGCAATTGCGCCTCCGGATCGCTGCGTCAGAAAGACGCGCGCGTGACCGCGCGGCGCCGGCTGAGGTTTTTCGCTCACTCGTTCGGACTCGCGCGGGGAGGCGACGCTTACGCATCGCATTCCGAGTTCCTGGAAGGATGCGCGCGCCTCGGCTTCGCGGTCACCGAAGTACGGCGGACCTGTGGAAGCGTCGACGAACTGCTCGCCTTCTACGAGGAATTCAGGGGCAAGCAGGAGTCCCTTCCCTACGAAATCGACGGCCTCGTTGCCAAGGTGGATTCCCGCGACGCCCAGGCCGTTCTCGGACAAACCAACAAAAGCCCCCGTTGGGCGATGGCCCTCAAATACCCCGGCAAACAGGCCACGACCTTGCTTAAGGGGGTGACTTTCTCCGTCGGGCGAACGGGAACGATCACCCCGGTCGCGGCGCTCGAACCCGTTTTTCTTTCCGGCGTCACGATCTCCTCGGCGAGTCTGCATAATTTCGAGGAGATCGAAAGGCTCGGAGTCAAACTCGGCGACCGCGTCGTCATCGAGCGAGCGGGAGAGGTCATTCCGAAAGTCGTGAAGGTCGCCGAACACCGCGGAAAGAAGAGAGTGCTCCCTCCGAAGATCTGTCCGGAATGCTCGGGCCCGGTCGTCCAGGAAGAGGGGTTCGTCGCGTTCCGCTGCGAGAACCCCGCCTGCCCGGCCCAGATTAAGCGCGCACTGCTCCACTTCGCCTCCCGGGACGGACTCGACATCGAGGGGTTCGGCGAGGCCGTTGTCGAGCAGCTCGGCGGCGAGCGAGTCAGGGACGCGGCCGACATCTTCACGCTGACAAAAGCGGATCTGCTGACGCTCGAGCTCTTTAAAGACAAGAAAGCGGAGAATCTGCTCGCGCAGATCGATGGCGCCAGAAAAAGGCCGCTGTCGCGCCTGCTGTTCGCGCTCGGCATCCCCCAAGTTGGAGAAAAAACCGCCCGCGATCTCGCCGCGCGTTTTAAGACGCTCGATGCGCTCCGCGCAGCCGACCCAGAGACCCTCACCCGCGTCCCCGAGATCGGTCCTATCGTCGCGAAAGCGCTCACCGGCTATTTCGCTCAACCGAGCGTCCAGAAACTGCTCGAACGCCTCGAGCAGGCCGGGCTCAACCTCGACGAGCCGGAAGACGAGGCCCCCGCGGGCGGGAGGCTGTCCGGAAAAACCTTCGTGCTGACGGGAGAGCTCTCGTCGATGACGCGCGGCGAGGCCGAATCCGAAATCCGGCGCAGGGGCGGAAAGGCGACGGGATCGGTCTCGAAAAAGACCTCGTTCGTCGTCGTAGGCGACGCCCCCGGATCCAAAGCGAAGAAGGCAGAAAAACTCGGCGTTCCGACCCTCGATGAAGCGGCGTTTAAGAAACTCCTCACCCCATGATTCCCGAAACCCACTTCAAGAAGACGGCCCTACTCAGCGTCGCCGACACGACCGGGATCGTCGAATTCGCCCAAGGTCTTCGCGACGCTGGCTTCCGCATCATCGCCTCGGGGCTTACGGCGAAGACGCTGCGCGAAGCCCGAATAGGGGTCGAGGATGTCGCGGAGTTCACGCGCTATCCCGAGCTCTGCGGCGGCCGGGTCCGCCTGCTGCACCCCGCGCTTTTCGGCGGCTTGATCGCCGATCGCAAAGACGGCGATCAAATGCGAAGCTTGGACCGGGAAAAAATTCCGCCGATCGATTTACTCGCGGTCACGCTTTACCCTTTGTCCCAAGTGCTCGAAGCCGGCACGTTGAGCGAAGGGGAGGTCGTTGATTTTCTCGATGTGGCGGGGGCCGCCCTGCTGCGAGCGGGCGCTCGCAGCTACCACCATGCGATCACGCTCTGCGATCCGAGCGACTACGCCCCCACCCTTGACACCCTGAAACTCGGCAAGTCGCTGACGCTGGAGCGGCGCAAGGCGCTGGCCTCTAAAGCCTTCACCTACATTTCGTACTACGACTCGACGATCGCCCAGCACCTCAAAGCCGCGGTGGTCGCCGCGGAACAGCCCGACGAGATGATCGTCTCCCTAAAGAAAGCGACCGAACTCCACTACGGCGAGAACCCCCAGCAAAGCGCCGCGCTCTACTCCTGGAGCGGCGCCCGCCCGTGGGGGCTCAACGCGGCGGAACTGCTTTACGGCAAACCCCTCGCCTATACCCATCTGCTGTCGATGGATCACGCCCTCGAACTCGCCGCCGAGTTCCAGGCGCCCGCCTGCGTGATGGTGAAGTACGGAAACCCCGCCGGCGTCGCCACGACCGAACGCGTCGGGGACGCCGCGCGTTGGGCGTACGAAAGCGATCCGGAAGGCTGCACCGGCGCCGTGGCCGCGTTCAACCGGGAGGTCGACGCGGAAGCCGCCGCCGCCCTTTCCCACGAGTACCTAGAATGCATCGTCGCCTCCGAGTTCTCGGGCGAGGCGCTGACGATCCTGCGCGCAAAACGAAACGTCCGCCTCGTCCGACTTCCGTCTTTGCTCGCCTCGGCCAAGGAAAGCGACCTCAAAACGGTGGCGGGCGGCGTTCTCATTCAAGACAAGGACCTGCCGCAGCCGCCCGGCCAATTCAAGACGGTGACCAAACGCCTTCCCGGGGAGTTGGAGAAGGCCGCCCTGGAACTTGCCTGGCGCGTGGCCAAGCACGCGAAAACTCACGCGGCCGTGCTCTCGAATCCGCTCCAAACGCTGGGAATCGGCGCCGGTCAGGTCACCCGGCTCGACGCGGTGCGCTTAGCAATCGTCAAAAGCCAGGAGCGGCATCCGGTGGTGCCTCCGAACTCCCCCCGGGTTCTTGGCTGCGACGGGTGGATCTCCCCCCAAGAGATCCGCGAAGCGGCGGAACACGGAATCGCCGCGATCATCCATCCCGGCGGTTCCTCGGAAGATAAAGAAGGGATCGCCGCCGCCGACGAATTCGGGCTGGCCATGATCTTTACCGGCCGGCGTCACTTCCGGCTCTAAGTTCGGGGACAGAGTTTGGGGACAGTCCCCTCTGAGTGTACTGAGTAGAATGCCGCGCCTCCGACATCGGCCTTAAGAATTCTTCAGTCGGGTCAGCGCGAGGACGCGGTCTGCGTCGTCGTCAGCAGATTGTGGCGGCGAGCGAGGCGCTCATAGATCAACGACGAGACGTCGCGGATCACGTCTCCGCGGCTGCGGATCCAGGCCGTGTAGTTCGGATGAGCGGCCTGCTTTTCGATCACGCCGACGATCACATACGGATAGCGCTCCCCATCCTTGCCGCGGGCGACGAGTATGCCCATGTCCCCGCAGAGGTGCTTCGTGGAGCCGGTCTTGCTGTAGACGATCGTGCCGACCGGGACCTTCGCCGCGCCGTCATAAATACGGTTGCCGCTGGGCAGTTTCATCAGCCGCTTGATTTCCCAGGACCCCGGCAGTTCGTTGTGCCACAGGGAGATGAGAAATCGGTTGTAATCGCGCACGGCGGCCTTGTTCCGGTAGGTGCGTCCTCCGGGCGGGATGTACTCGACGACGCGCGTATGGGCGAACATCTCGGGATAGTTGGCCCGGAGAATCGATTGCACCTTCGCCGGTCCCCCGAGTTCGCGCAGGACCCAGTTCGCCGCCGCGTTGTTCGAGTGCTGAATCATCCGACGCATCATCGTCTTCGCCGTCGGAGTATAGACCTTGCGCTTCGCCCGGACTTCATGCATGTAGGCCAAAGCGAAGAAAGGCTTCACCATGCTCGCGGCTTGAAGCGGCTTGTCGACGTTGATCGTCACCAACCTCTGGCCGGAAGCGAAATCGTAAACAGACCAAGCGGTCGTCTCGTCGGACCGAAGTTTCCCGCGCCGGCGAAGAGATTTCACGTACTCCTCGATCTCTTCCTCCATTTCCGCGGTCGCGCCGAGGTCCGTAAGTTCGACCTCGCTCACACGCGCTTCCCCCTCCACGACGGCCCAACGCACCGACCGCGTCGGCGCGGCGCCCTCAAGCCCGTTTTCGCGCAGAACCTGGGTATGATTCCGGGCAATCCGGTACGCATCGGACCCGGCTCCATCCCGGTCGTAGATCAAACCGTAGTACCGCCGCTGCTTCACCACGAGCAGGTGCTTCGCAACCTCGGGACCGAGCGTCTTCGCGACCTGATCCCGGTACCGGAAGACGCCGTCCTTGCTTCGCGTCCAGAGATAAGAAACATCGTATCGAACCCCTCGTACGGCCCCGTCGCCGGCGAACGCGAGCAAAGGCGCCAAAACGGCCCCGGCCAAGAGGACCGCGCCCGCCGCCTTCATCCATTTTTTTCGCTTAATTTCGGTGCGCATCCGGTTCAACACAGTACGAAGGAAACTCCCTAATGTTTAACAGGAAATTCCCGTCTTTTCAATGACAGCGATGTTAAGGAGGCGGAGGCCCCCCTCGGCGGTTGGAACGGCCTACAGGCTACTAAATCAGGCCCAGCGCTTTTCCGACTTTTGCGAACTTCTCCAGAGCGAAGTCTAAATCCGCCTGCGTGTGTCCCGCGGAAACGATCGTCCGGAGACGTTCCTTCCCCCGGGCCACCGTCGGGAAATTGATCGCAAGCGCGAACACGCCTTCCTCGAAGAGCCGGTTCGAAAACTCCGTCGCCTTCTTCGTGTCGCCGACCATCACCGGGGTGATCGGCGTCTCACTCGCGCCCGTATCAAATCCGGCCTTCTTGAGGCCTTCTTTGAAGAACGCGGCGTTTTTCCAAAGTTTTTCGACCCATTGGGGCTCGGTTTCCAGCACTTCGAGGGCGGCGATGCAGGTCGCGCTCACCGACGGCGGATGGGAACTGGAAAACAAAAAAGGACGCGCCGTGGAGACCATGTATTCGCGCAGCGCCTCCGAGGAGGCGACATAGCCGCCGATCGCGGCGATGGCTTTGGAAAGCGTTCCGATCTGGATCTGAACGCGATCGGTCAGGCCGAAATGGCTCGGCGTCCCGGCGCCGTTTTTTCCCATCACGCCGGAAGCGTGCGCATCGTCCACCATGACGAAGGCGTCGTACTGGTCGGCAAGATCCTGGATGGCCGGCAGGGGCGCGATGTCCCCGTCCATCGAGAAAACACCGTCGGTCACGATCATTTTCCGGCGGGCCCTTCTCGCTTCCAGAGAGTTCAAAATCGACTCAAGGTCCTTCATGTCCTTGTGCGCGTAAATCTTGCGCACGGCCTTGGAGAGGCGCCCGCCGTCGATGATCGAGGCGTGATTGAGTTGGTCGGAAATCAGTAAATCCTCGGAGTGGGTCATCAACGATTGACAAACAGCCACGTTCGTCGCGAAGCCCGATTGGAAGACGATCGCCGATTCTGTCCCCTTAAAGCGAGCGATTCGGCGCTCAAGTTCCTGATGAATGTCCATCGTCCCGATAATCGTGCGGACCGCGGCGGTTCCGACGCCGTAGTCGTCGATCGCCTTTTTCGCGGCGGAAAGCAGTTTCGGATGCGTAGTCAGGCCGAGGTAGTTGTTCGAAGTCAGATTGACGACTTTCTTGCCGTCGATGATGGAGACGGGCCGCTGCGACCCCTCGAGGATTCGCAGCTTGATCAGCCGCCCCTCGTCCTTTAGAGTCTTCAGTTCGTCGTCCAGGAACGCCATCCGATTTCGGGACTCCGTTTCCATATCAGCCGATCTCCAGTACGACCTTTCCACAGTTTTTCGACTTCGCGTTCATGACCCGAAAGCCCTTCTTGAACTGCTTCAGCGGGAATCGGTGCGTGATGACGGAATCCACCTTGATCGCCCCCGAACGCAAAAGCGAATCCATTCGCGACCAGGTATTGAAAATCTCCCGGCCCGCGATCCCGTACACCCGGATTCCCTTGAACACGATGTCGTTGGCCCAGTCGATGCTCGGCATCTTCGAGGGGATTCCGAACGCGACGACGCGCCCGCCGCTGCGCACGGCCTTCAGCCCCAACTCGATCGCCGGGGCGGCGCCCGACATCTCGAGCACGGCGTCCACGCCGTAATTGTCGGAGATTTGCCGGATCGCGTCCAAAATCCCCGGCGCCCGGGGGTCTAAAACGTGATCGGCACCCATCTTTTTCGCCAGCGCTCTGCGAAACGGGGCCATCTCGACGGCGATGATCGGTTTCGCGCCGCCCGCCTTGGCGGCGGCGATCGCGAAAAGCCCCTGCGGGCCGCAGCCGAGCACCAGCACCGATTGACCCACGATCTCCTCGACCAGCGCGGCGTAGACGGCGTTGCCCAAGGGTTCCATGATCGACCCGACCTTGGCTAAGCGGAGGTCCTTGTGCTTCCACGCGCAGCGCGCGGGGACGACGGCGAATTCCGCGAACCCCCCGGGGCCGTCGATCCCGATGATCTTCAAGTTCCGGCAAACGTGCCGCTGTCCGTTCCGGCACTGCGAGCAAAGCCCGCAGTAGACATGCGATTCGACGGAGACGAAATCGCCCTTCTTAAAATCCCGCGTCGCGGATCCGGTCTCGGCCACTTCCCCGCAAAATTCGTGGCCGAACGTCATCGGCAGCTTCAGGCGATCAGGCGCCCAGGAGTTCCAGTTGTAAATGGGAAGATCGGAGCCGCAAATCGAGGCGCGCTTGACCTTCAGCAGCAGTTCGTCCTTGGCGATCCGGGGAATCGCGACCCGCATCAATTCCGCACCGGCTCCGGCGCGCCGTTTCGTCAAAGCCTGCATCGTCATCCGCCCGCCAAATTCTTCAACACGAACATCCAGTTCTCCTTGCGCTCTCGAATTCGCCGCGTAAAGTAAGGGAGCCAATGCGTGCCGTAGGGCACATAGACGCGCATGTTCCATCCGTCGGCGACGAGTTCCCGCCAGCGCTTGGGCCGCAGCCCGTACAGCATTTGAAATTCGAACCGGTCCGCAGCGACGCCGTTCTCCCGCGCGAACCGGATCGCCTCCGCGATCCGAGCCTCATCGTGCGTCGCGAGTCCCGGGTAGGTTCCGTCCTTCAACAAAGCGGCTGCCGACTCATCGTAACTCTTGTTCACGAGAGCCTTTTCCTGGAACGCAGCGGAGGCGGGTTCCTTGTAGGCGCCCTTGCACAGACGCACGCGCGCGCCGAGCGCGTTCAACTCCGCGACGTCTGCGGCCGTGCGCCGCAAGGAGGATTGAACGACGACCCCGCAGTTTTTATGTTCTAAAAAGACCCGCTTGAACAGATCAAGCGTCCCCTGGGTATAGGCCGAACTTTCCATATCGACGCGCACAAAGTTCCCGAGGGACTCCGCCTTCGTCACGACTCGAATAAGATTGCTTTCGGCCAACCCCGTATCCAGATTCATGCCGAATTGGGTGAGCTTCAGGCTGACGTTGCAGTCCAGCCGGGCCTTGTGGATGGAATCGAGAAGGGACTCGTATTCGAGCGTCGCGGCTTCAGCCTGAGCTTCGCTTTCACAGTCCTCGCCCAAAAAATCGAGCGTCGCTTTGATGCCCAGGCGATTGAGTTCGCAGACCGCGTCGACCGCGTCCTCCGCGTTGTCCCCCGCCACGAAACGGCTCGCGAGAAAGGTCAATGCCCGCATGCGTGAACTTTATCATTTTTCCCGAGTCCTCAAGCGGCCTCCCGGGACGCTCGCCGCCCGCGCGATATCCTTTTGCTATAGTGCGTTTTTAATGAAAGACATGACTCGAAAACGCCTTCTCTGGACGCTCGCGGGATTCGCCGTCGCCGCGGGTCCTGAAGCGGCGTTCTGGCTCGGCGCCCGCGCGGCGGTTGCGCAGCCTCCGGCCGGACGCTGCGGCCTGCTCGTTCTCGGTTACCCGTCGAATTCGGACGGGACGCTTTCGCCGGAGCAGCGGGACAGGGTCAAAACCGCGGTCGCGATCGTCCATGATTTCGACTGCGAACGCGTCGTGATTTCCGGAGCCCCGGTTCGCAACGAGCATTCGGAAGCGGCGACGATGGCCCTCGCGGCGGTGCGTCTCGGAATGCCTCGCGAACGGATCCGTCTCGAGGAGCGCGCGCGCAGCACGCTCGAAAACGCGCGCTTCTCCGCGCCGAAACTCTCGGGCCTCGACACGATCTTCGTCGTTTCCAACGGTCTGCACGCGCATCGGGGCGTGCGGGCGCTCTGCAGCGAAGCGCCGAAGCTTTGCTCCAAAGCGCGTCCCGCCGCCCGGTATTATCCGCTGCGTCGCTTCTTCCTGAAGTTTCCGGCCGCCCTTTACGAGGGCCTTGCGCGCCTTAAAGGCTGAAAGTTAGGAAGAAAGTTCTCCGCCCTTCACGCTGTCCCAGTACTCTTGGAAGTCCTTCGGCGGGGTCGCAGTATACGAAACCGTCTTGCCGGATTCTGGATGGGTGAAGCGGACCCGGTAAGCGTGCAGCATCATGCGCGGAGGCTTCGGCGCGTTCAGCCCTAGGAACACTTTGTCGCGATGAGCGTCGAAGCCTTCGGGATCTCCCAGAACCGGAATTCCCAAATGGGCCGAGTGAACGCGAATCTGATGCGTTCGTCCTGTTTTAGGACGCGCCTCGACCAAGGAGAGCCCTCGCGCGGACTCCAGAGACCGAAACTCGGTGGAGGCGTCCCGGCCGAACGGGGTGACCTCGATTTTGCGGTGCCCGGGCCTCCGGCCGACCGGCGCGTCGACGAGCGTCTTTTCGTCCAGCGTCCCCAAAACGACCGCGCGGTAGACCTTTTCCACTTCGCGGTCCCGAAACGCAGCCAGCAAATGCTCCTGCGCGTCGCGGGTTTTCGCGACGATAAGCGCGCCGCTCGTTTGGCGGTCCAGGCGGTGGACGATCCCGCAGCGTTCGAGCGTCCCGCAGGTATCGGGACGGTGGCGCAGCAGTAGGCCTGCGATGTTGGGATCGTCGGATTCGAGCGCGGCCTCCGGAGCGTTCAACCAGCTGTCGTTCATCGGATGGGTCAGGAATCCCGCGGGCTTGCGCATCACGAGCAACTGTTCGTCCTCGCGGATCACGCTCTTCGCAAACGAGATGTCCGACCAGGCTTCCGCGGGAGCTTCCAAGCCGATGTGCTCGCCGCCCTTCAAACGGTAGGCGGGCGCTTTGGGCTTGCCGTCCACCGTCACCTTCCCGCGTCGTATCAGATCCTGAATATGAGCCCGGTTGTAGCCCGGGTACAAGTCGGCGAGAAAACGATCCAACCGCTCCCCCGGCCGGTCCGCCACATGGTGCCCGCCTTTCACGCGACCTCCTTGGGGAATCGCCGCCTCGTGTAGATCCAGAGCGCCCACACCGAAACCGCCAGCGAAATGCATTGAGCGGGAGACAGTCCAAAAAAGAAACCGCCGCGGTCGTCCCCGCGAAAAAATTCAATCACGAATCGAGCGAACGAGTAAAGTCCGATGTAGAGCGCGAACGCGGAACCGGCGGGCAGCGTCCCGGCCTGCACCCGCCGGATCGTGCGCAGCGCCGCGTAGGCCACGGCGCCGACCGCGAGGGACTCGTAGAGTTGCGTCGGGTGAAGCCCCACGCCCCGCAAATGCGGAGCGACCAAGGATTCCGGATGCGTAAAGCGGATCGCCCAAGGAACCTGGGTGGGGCGTCCGGCGCAGCAGCCCGCCATCAAACAGCCCAGCCGACCAATGGAATGCCCCATCGGAAGCGCGACCCCGAAGTAATCCGCCAGCTTCAAATAAGCGGCCTTGTGCCGGCGCACCCACCAAGCGCCGGTCACGCAGGAACCGAGCAAGCCCCCGAAGAACACGAATCCGTAGCGGATGTCGCGCAAGGGATGTAAAGAGCCGTCCAGCAGGGATCGCCATTCCACGCCCCAATACATCAGCTTTCCGCCCAGGATCGCTCCGATAAACAGGGCGTAGATCAGCGACCAGAAGCGCTCTTCATCGAGGCCCATGCGCTCCCGCTCTTTCGTGAGCCAAGCGATTCCGAGAAGATATCCCGCCGCGACGATCACCCCGTAGGTCGCGATCCGAAACGAACCGATTTGGATCAAGGTTGGGAACATGAGACCTCCAAAAGGCGCCGCGCCGCGTGAAAGGTCCGGAGCGGCCTCGCGGAGAATCCGGCGCCGCGCAGATGCTTCCACAAATGGCCGCGAGCGAACGCGGCATCGGCCGACTTCGCGGCGGCGATGTCGCTTGTGCCGTCTCCCGCGAAGAGCACCTTTCGTCCCGCCCGGCGATGCGCCAAGACCCGGTCCCGCTTAAAATCGTCAAGAGAGGATCCCTTCAAATAGCCGTAGCGCACGGAGAGTCCCGAGTTTGTCATCCGCGAGGTGGCCCGGTAGCGCGGAAGATGCGCGTGCCCCCAATCTCCGAGCAAAAGGTCGAGATACAGGTCGAGCCCGCCGCTGACGATCTCCACCGGAATCGTGAGCTCCCCGCAGCGGGCGATGAAATCGTGAAACCCGGGGCGCGCCCTCGCCGTTTTCCGGACGAAGCGCCGGAGCTGTTCCGGCTCGGTTTTAACGCGACGAAACATATCGCGAACCCACTGTTCGGTTACGACGCCCGGATCGTAGGAGGCGTTGATCATCCGGCGGGACAACCCTCCGAATTCGTTGAGGATCGAATCGGCGATATCATGCGTGGTGATCGTCCCGTCAAAATCGAGGACGACGGCCCAGGAAGTCCGGCTCATGCGTTATTATAGGAATCAAAGGCCGACGAGTGCTCGGAACTTCTCCGGACCCGCGTTGAGCGCCGCGCGCAAGAACCGATTTTGCGTCTTTTCCACTCCCAAGGAGACGCTCTTTTCGGGGGAATAATTGTGCCCCGGCAGCACCGTCAGGGAATCCTCGAGTCCGCAAAGGCTCTTCAAGCTGGCCCACATTTTTTCCGGATTGGAATTTTCGAAATCCACCCGCCCGCAGCTGCGGATAAACAAGGTATCGCCGGTCATCAGATTCCCTTCAAACCGGAAGCACTGAGAGCCCTCGGTATGCCCGGGGGTGTGAAGGCAGCGCACGGACAACTTTCCCAGCTCGAGGCGATCCCCCCCGCGAACCGGAACGAGGGCGTCCCCGATCGCCGGGACGGCGAAGGCGTCTTGTTCGTGTATGTGGACTCGCGCGTCGACCAAAGAAAGAAGCGGCTCGATCGCGTTCAGATGATCGTGGTGCCCGTGCGTAATCAGCATCTGTTCGATCCGATACCCATCGGCCTTCGCCGCGTCGAAAATCGCGCGCGCATCCCAGGCGGGATCGACGACCGCGCAAACCTTCGTCTCGGGATCGCCAACCAGGTAAACGTAATTCCCCATCGGCCCAAGCTCAATCTGGCGGAGGTAGATCAACGGAAGCGTTCTTCGGGGGGAGGGGGCGGGAATCGGTACTCGATCTCGCGGTCGCGGCGAAAACCGAGCTGTTTGCGAACGACGCGCTCCAGCGCCCAGTCATCGTGCTGAACCGCGTCGATGCGCGCCTGCAGTTCGGCCTCTTCCCGCTCGAGGCGGGTCATTTCGGCGTTCAGGCGCCGCAACTGAAAATGGCCGGAGATGATCGTCCGGAACCCTCGGTTCCCGACCAGAAGCAGCACCGCGGCAAGCGCGAGACCGCCGTAGACCGCGGCGGCCCGGCGGGTGATCGCGCGAGCGGGCGCCTGGCGGCGTCCGAGCAGAGAGCGAGGACTAGGCCCCGAATTGCGAAAGTGAGCGCGTTTGTCTCGTTTAGGCATTCACCACCGCGCGGAAGGCCTTGTCACCGGCGTAGCGGGATTTACTCCCGAGTTCGTCGTGGATGCGCAGCAGCTGGTTGTATTTGGCCAGGCGCTCCGAACGGCAGGGGGCGCCCGTCTTGATCGCGCCGGCGTTCAGAGCGACGGCAAGATCGGCGATGTAGGCGTCCGCCGTCTCTCCGGAGCGATGGGAGATCACCGCCGAGAAACCCGCCTCTTGCGCCATGAGCACGGTGGCGACCGTCTCGCTGAGCGTTCCGATCTGGTTCAGCTTGATCAGGATCGAGTTCGCGGACCTTTCCTTAATGCCGCGCTCCAGGCGAGCGACATTGGTCACGAAGAGATCGTCTCCGATCACACGGACGCGCTCGCCGAGTTCGGCGGTCAAATTCTTATAGCCTTCCCAATCGTTCTCATCGAGAGGATCCTCGATCGAGGCCACCGGATACTTCGCGACCCACGCCGCGTACTTCGCAGTCATCTCGGAGGCGGAAAGCGATCCGCCCTCAAAGCCGTATTTCCCTCCGTCGCAGAACTCGCTCGCGGCGGCGTCCAAAGACAGGCGAACCTTGCCGGAATAACCGGCGGCGTCGATCGCATCGAAAATCGTCTCGATAGCCTCGTCGTGCGATTTCAGGCGCGGGGCGAAACCACCCTCGTCCCCGACGGAAGTGGATTCGCCGCGCCCGGCGAGGATTTTCTTCAAATGCTGATAAATCTCCGTGCCCCAGCGGAGCGCCTCGGGGAAGGACGGCGCACCCAGAGGCACGACCATGAATTCCTGAACGTCGAGACCGCTGTCGGCGTGCTTTCCCCCGTTGATGATGTTGAACATCGGGGCGGGGAGCAGCCACTGAGAATCGTCGATCTTAAACGCGTCGCGAAGATGGCGATAGAGCGGCTTGCCCGCAGCTTGAGCCGCGGCACGGGAGGCCGCCATAGAAACGCTCAGAATCGCGTTGGCGCCGAGCTTCCCTTTATTGGGCGTCCCATCGAGGGAGATCATTTTCTCATCGAGAGCCTTTTGCTGCGAGGCGTCCATCCCGACCAGCGCCGCGCCGAGCGCGCCCTGCGCGTTCTCGACCGCCTTCAGCACTCCCTTCCCCATAAAGCGGGCTTTGTCCCCGTCGCGCAGCTCGACGGCCTCATGCTCGCCGGTGGAGGCGCCGCTGGGCACCGCGGCGCGTCCGCAAGCGCCTCCCTCCAGACGAACCTCCGCTTCGAGAGTCGGAAATCCCCGGGAGTCCATAATCTCCCGGGCGGTGACGGAGGCGATCTTGAACTGGCTCATTTCTTTCCCTCGATGATGCGCTGCCCTTCTGCGACCAGCGCCTTCAAATCCTTCTCGTTGTGGGCCTCGGCGTAGAGACGCACCACGGGCTCGGTGCCGGAGAACCGCAGGCCGAGCCAGCGTCCGTCCTTCAGAATGAACTTATAGCCGTCGGTGTCGTCGATGCGCCACACCGAGGTGCCGTCGAGATTTGTCGGGGCTTTCACGCGCAGGCGGTCGTTGAGGTCCTTCATGAACTTCGCGTCGGGAAGTTCGAAATTCATTCGAGCGTTGTGAAATTCCCCGTAGGACTTGAAAAGCTCCTGCCGGATCTTCACGAGCGGCTTCTTCTCGAACGCGACGAGTTCCGCCATCAAAAGACAGGCCAAAAGACCGTCCTTCTCCGGGGCGTGGCCCCGAATCGAAAGCCCGCCCGACTCCTCTCCGCCCAATAGGAAATCCCCGGTGCGGAGCAGATCTCCGATGTGCTTGAACCCGACCGGCGTCTCGCGCACGCGAAGACCGTGCCCCTTCGCCACCGCATCGACGAAGTGGGAGGTCATCAAACTTCTGGCGACGCTGCCTCGCTGTCCGCGATTCTTGACGAGGTGGTGAAGGGTCAGCGCAAGCACATCGTTGGCCGAAATCCATTCCCCGCCCTGATCCAGAATGCCGAAGCGGTCCGCGTCGCCGTCGCACGCCATCCCGATGTGAAGCTTGTCCTTCTTCATCAGGGCGATCAGTTCCTTCAATTTCGAGGGATCGGGTTCGGGGGAAGCGCCGGCGAAATCGACGTCGCGCTCTTCGCGAATGCCGATGACATCGAGGCCGAGACTTTCCAGGAACGGCCTCAAATAGCCGCGCGCGGCGCCGTGCATCGCGTCCACGCCGATCTTGAGCTTGGAATTCTTGAGCGCCTTGGGGTCCAACAGGCTCCGAAGCTGCTTGAAGTAACCGGGCTTCAGGTCGGTCTGGACGATCCATTGATCCCGCTCGGCCTTGACGAGCGGCATCGTCTTCACGAGGGCGTGTCCCATGACGCCGAGGCGGTGCTCGATGTCGTCGGTGACGCCGAGCGTCGCCGGTCCGCCCCAGAACGGAGACCACTTGATGCCGTTGTAGCGGCTCGGATTGTGGCTGGCCGTCACGCAGACCCCGCCGACGGCTTTCTTTTCGAGGACGGCCCATGCCAGCGCCGGAGTGGGGACGTCTTCCTTGGACATAAGAACCCGGATCCCGTCGTGCGCGAACACGAGGGCGGCTTCGCGGGCGAATTCGTCCCCTTGGAAGCGGGGATCGTACCCGATCACCACCGTCGGCCCCTCGGAATCGGGGACCTTGCCGGCGTGCTGGCGGTAATCCGAACTCGCGTAGCCGAATTCGGGATGCTCCTTCACATGAGCCGAGATCGCGTGAATCAACCGGCGCACGTTCTGGAAGGTGAATTCCTCCGCCATGATCGCGCGCCAACCGGAAGTGCCGAATTTGATAGCCATGGGCCGTATATATAGCATACAAGAGGAAGAAGTTCAAGATTTTGCGACATTAATTTCATAGGTCTTAGGGCCTATTGACGCCTAGGCCCAATGGGCTTGCGCCGTCCAGCTTACGGCCTATACTATCGGCAAGGTAAAGAAAATGTATCGTTCGAAGGTCCTGCTTCCCGTACTCGCCGCGCTCTCCCTTCTCCTGGGAGCGGCCAAAGCGCGCGCGGAAGACCCGCCGAAGCCCCCACCGGAAGAGACCGCGACGGCGGAGACCGAAACCTCTACGTCGGAAAGCGGCACTCCCGCAGCCGCGAACGAAGCGTCGAGATTCGACCTGGGCCCCGGGATTCCCAACCCGCTTGCGCCGCCTAAAACCGAGGCGGACGTCAAGAACTTTGTGGTCGCCGCCATTAAGGCGAACGGGGAATCGACTGGCAGCCCGGTTTCCGATGAACGGCTCAAGGCGATCACCGACAGCTTGGCCATCAAGACGGGCGACGACGGCAAGCCGGATGGCCTGTCCCAGGCCTTTATGCAGGGTCTGATAGAAGACCTTCAGCGCGGAGACGATGTCCAGCCCCAGTTCGACGGTGACGGCAACATCATGGGATTCTGCAACAACACCGCGCAGTTGTGCCGCGGAAACCCCTTCGACTCGGTGGACCCCGCCGCCGGCACTCAGACGGCGGAACTTCCGGACACCACTCCCAAGCCTTCCCCCGCGGAGGGAGCGGCGGCTGCGCGGTCGATGGACTCCCCGGAAGAAGGGACACCCGACTCCGGCGAGAAGAGCGCCCCGACGCCGGACCTGATGGCGAACAACATCATCCAAAACGACGCCCCGGTCAACGATTCTCAGGTTGACAATTTTCTCAATACCCTTTCTCAGGACCAACCGCCGACCAGCATGTACAACGGCGACCCGGCGGATCATCCGGCGGCGGGAGACTGCACGACCTGCGGCGGAACCGCGAAAGGCGGCTTCGGCAACGGCTTCTCCGCCTCGAACCCCGGTGGGCCCGGCGGTCGGGAAGTGCCGATGTTCGAGCCCGGAATGGATCGCGGCATAGCCAAGGACCGCCTCCAGACGCTTCAGGCCCAATATCAGGCCGCGCAGAGCCCCGAAGCGATCGAGCGCCTGCTGCGCGGTCCTGATCCGAGCCATGTCCCGGTCGCGGGAATTCCGGAGAGACTGGGGCGTTCCCGCTCGTATCTCCAGGCGCTGGATTCCGACAACCACGGCGCGCAAGCACTGCGGGACCCCAACGACGACGGGGCTAAGGACCGCATAGAGCGTTCGCTGACCTCCTCCGCGGGCACTCCCATGCGCGAAGCGAAGGAAACCTGCACGCGCACCACCACCTTCGGAACCACGGTTCGGGGCGTGCTCGTCAACGGCGCCTGCCGCTAACTAGGCCCCTGGGCCCAATTCCGTTTAGGCCTCCTCCCTAAATCCGCTAGGCCCTTCGTCTCTTATCCCGCAACCGATCGGACGCTATCCTAAGGTCATGGACAAGAAGTGGAAACAGCCGCTGTTGATCTCTCTGATCTTTGCATTCGCGACCGGCGCCTTCGCGCTCGACTCGTCGCCTATCAAGGAAGCCCCGAAACCCCCGCAAAAAGGACCGACCTTCACGATCTGCGCCTTGCCGTTCAACTGCGGGACGAAGGGCGGAAAACGCTTCGACGACAAGAAAAACGCCCCGAAGCCCATCAAACTCGGCACGGATCCCCTCTCCAAGGCGATTCTCGCGGAGCCGGGCGTGACCACGGCGATGCGGGTCAACGGGAAGATCGTCTACGTCCAAAACGACGAATCTCTGGCGTTGCCGGAGTCGGCGTTGCCGAGCGGGCAAACCTCCCCGACCTCCGAAGCGGACGAAACGGCGTTTCAAACCGTGAATCTGAAAACCGCCGCGGCCGCTCAGGCCAACGAGATGAGCGAACGCACCGCGAAGGTGGGCGAGAGCGCCGCGGACTCCAAGACCGGCGCCGCGAAGGCGTTCGGCCTCGGCGAAAAGCCGAAGTCCTAGAATTTCACGCGCAGCGAATACCGGAAGGTGTTGCCGAGTTCCCCCATCGGCGCCCAGGCGATCGCGAATTCCGTGCGCTTGTACGCGATCCCGCCGCCCAAGGACACGCCGCCCAAGCCGTCCGCATCCGTATTCGCCGAATTGAATCCCCCGCGCAGCGCGCCGCGCAGACGCTTCGAGAAGACCCGCTCGTATTCCGCTCCCAGAGAGAACAGGAAAACATCGTCGCTCGGCTGCCGCAATTCCACCGCCGCGAGCCATCCCGCCGCGGGTCGGTAGGCGGCTCCCGCGTAAGTGACGGTCGGAAGCGGATCGGTGGTGGAACCGAGACGCACTCCGCGCCCGAAGTTGCGCAGGCCGGCGCCGAGGGATCCGCGCTTCCGGCGCCACAACACGCCGCCGTCCAACGCAAACCCCGTTCCCCCGGTTCGATCGATCGTCTGCCGGATCAGTTTCGCCGAAGCGCCCAGCGCGAGAGACTCGGTCACGGACCCGCCGTAGGAGAGCGCGTAAGCGAAATCGCTCGCTCCGAAAGAACCCTGAGGGGCGTCCGTTTCCGTAGTCCCCCGCCGTTCGAGATCGGAGATCGAAAGACTCGTCAGCGAAAACGCGGCTGTCCCGAACGCGTTGCGCTTTCGACGGGTGTTCTGCAAAGAAAGAAGCGGCACCGCGATCGCTCCATAGTTGTGCGCAATATCCTGAAAATGCGCGTCTCGCGCCGCGCCGATCTCGACCCGATCGACGAACGCGAGCCCCGCCGGATTGTAATGGGCCGCGTATACCCCTTCGGCGACGGCCCCGAACGCCTCGCCCATCGCGACCGGCCGGGCGCCGGGGGCTATTTTCAGAAATTGGGCTCCGGCCGTGCCTTTTGACGCGGAGCCGAACGCCCCCGTCCGCGCCGGGAAAGCCGCGCAGAGGAGGACGATCGAAAGCAGTCTCCTCGTTTTCATTTGATCAACGCCATCTTAAAGAACGCGGAGTGTTCGCCCACTTTCACCTGACCGATATACACGCCGCTTGCCGCGTCGTTGCCTCCGTCGTTGCGGCCGTCCCACGCCTGGTAGTAATACTTGCCGCCGGTCAAGGTTCCGAGATCGAATCCCCGCACCTGTCGGCCCGTGACGGCATAGATCCGCAGGCTCCCCGCACCCGACGCCTCCGGGGGTAAAGCAAAACGGATCAAGGTCCCGCGGACGGCGCGGGCGGGAACTCCGTGAATGGGCGTGACCGTCTTCACGCTCAGATCGAAGGGGTTCGGGAAGTTGAACGCCTCGATCCCCCCGCCGGCGAATTGATTGCCGGAGATCGCCGCAACGCCCGAATCAAACAGGACGTACGTGGAGAAATGGTCCACGCTGATCGTCACCGTCCGGTTTCCGCCGTCGATGCGGAGCCCGACGCCTCCCGCATCCGTTTGCCGCACATAGGTATTCGCCGCGGCGTTGTACCAGTAGACCCCGAGCGAAGACGCGGACGCCCCGGTCGAGTACCGCAGCGTCAATTCCGCGGGCTTGGCGAGCGTCGTCGGAACACCCGCGGGAAGCAAAACGTCGTAAAACGAACTCATGGGCGTCACCCCGGGAGGGGTCGCGGCTAGCGCGCGCGCCAAAGGACCCGGATATGCTCCGGTCGGATGGCGCAGCGCTTTGAGATTCGCTCCCTCCGGGGTGTATCCCGCGGCTTGCAGCCCGCGCGCGTCCTGCAGCAGTTCGTCGGAGCGCTCCAAGGCCACGCGCACCGTCGACGAAGCGTCCACGAAGAACGCGCCCTCGGGGAGGGACACGCGTCCCGGATCCGTTTCAAGCGAAACCTTTCCACCTGTGAGGTTCGGGATCGCCGCTTGGTGATAGCCGTCGAGCCCCGGGTAGAAGGTAAACGTGGAGACCAGACGGTACTCCGGGTCGGACGGGTCGGCGCTGTCGGGATCCCGGATCGCGCTGTACGCCGCGAAACGCAACGTGAAGCTCGATTCCGAAACACCCGGAGTATACACGCCCCTCACGCGGCGTCGGTCCGCGGCGATTTCCAGAACGGAAAGAGTTCCCTGCGCGGAGACGGTTGAAATGATGAGGGACGCGTCGCCGTCGCTGCGTTTGCGTGAGCGCAAGGGCCGGTTCGTTTCGAACGCCAGATCGAAAGCCGTTCCGGTTCGGCGCGACTTCACCAACACCGCAGGACGGGGGCGACGATAGACGAGATCAACGGTCCGCGCTTCGAAACTGCTTGTCGCCACGACGAAGCGGGCGTTCTCCGGGGAGATGATGTCCTCCGCGGAGGAGCGCAGAAGGACGCGGTATCCGGTTCCGGGATCGAGCCCCGAAACGCGATAGCCGGTCACGGTACGCGTATTGGGATCGCGCGTCAGACTGCCGAATAGCGTCCGGGACATGTCCGGCGTCGCCGCGAACACCGAGGAAATTTCATCTTCCCCCGGAGCCGTGCCGTCCGCGGAGACGATGCGCCCCGCGACGGACGCGCCCCGCGAAAGGGTGATCGTTCCGAGATCGACCGAACGCGTCGATATGATTACGGCCAGCTTGCGCAAGCCGTAGCCGTCCGCGTATACGCGAAGCGAATAGGTCCCCGTGGCGACCGCGGGGATCGTAAACAACCCGTCCGGGAAGGTCCGAAGCCGCAGATCCTCCACGGAATCCAGCGCTTCGACTTTGCCGTCTTTGCGCAGCACCACGAGCGCGCCGGGCTCCGCGCTCCGTTCTCCGGCCGAGCGCAGCGTTCCCCCATCCTCTGCGGCGACCGCGCCGGAAACCGAAAACGAACTCGGCAAAAGGGAGAAATCGACCGTCGTCGTGCTAACCACGTCCACCGAGGGCTGCACGACGGTCGCGTAAGGCCGCGTCCGCGAGCCGTTCTCATCCTCCGAGCGCGGGGCGGCGACGATATCGTAGTAGCGAACCGCGGGGTCGAGGCCGCGCAGCAAATAGCTCCCTGCGTTGTCGGTCTGGGTTTCAGGTTCGGCCCGCCTTCGGCTTTCGGTCCCCGGCGTCCTCACGGAAGGCACCGCCCGAATCGGCAGGTTCGCGACGGGCACTCCGGAAACCGCGTCCACAACCGACCCCGAGACCGCAGCAGCTCCGATCAAACGAACGATCCCGGCGTCCGTGGTCCGGTTGGATTCCACGGTGATGCCCCCGCTGACGGCCGAGACCAAATCGAGACTCCCGCGCAGCGTGTTTTCGGAACCATTCGCGATGTTGAACTCGAGGTCGTACGTGCCCGGGAGAAGCGCCGGAACGACGAACTGGCCGTTCGCGTCGATCCTCAGCCGGGCGCAGCCCTCTTCCCCGCACTCCTCGCCGAGCGCGGCGCCGTACCCGCCCAGCCGCCAAGGGTTGGCGGAAGCGACGACGCGCAATCCCGGCGGCAGCAAAACAAGGTTGTCTGGAGTGATCCCGGTGAAGGAACGCGTACCGTCCGGTCTCCTCTGCTCGACGGCGATCCGTCCCACGATGTTTCCCCCCGCGACAAGAGAGAGCTCCAAGCCTTCGCGCTCCGCTCCCGCGACGGAGACCAACAGCGGCTCCGCCGCCAGCGTCGCCCGCGCGCCGAGATCCTCTGCGGCGAGGGTATAGTCTCCATCCGCGACGCTGTCGAACACAAATCCCCGGGAGCGTTCGGCGTTGAAGCGCAACTGATTCGTCGCCGCCCTGCGTCCCCGCGAGTCGAAAAGCGAGACGCGGATCGCGCGATCAACCGCAACCCCGTCCGGAGCCCGCACGACGCCGGCGACCCGCGAGCCTGCCTTGAGCCTGAGCGACAGCGCCGCCGCGCTCGCGACGCGCAGTTCCTGATCAAACGGCGCCATCTCGTTTCCATCCGCCGCGGTCGCGTTCAAATCCCCCGGAATCCGCAGGCGGTAGACCCCCTCCGGAATCCCCGGAATCGAAAAGGATCCGTCCGCCTTTACGGCCGCCGCGTAGGCGGAGAGACCCGCGACGGCCGACGCGGAAGAAGCGGGCAGGGAAAAATCGGCGCAATTCGAAGAGGTGGAAACAAAAAGACTCCCGGGTTCGCCGGGCGCGGTCCTCTCGATCGGCAGCAATTCGACGCGAAGCGCCGGCAGCGAGACCGGAGCCGTCGAACCCAACAAACAAAACGCGCCGGTCGCGCTTTGAGAAAGCAATCCGGGGACGGAACTCACGGAGATGGAAAATCCGTCTTTTAAAAACAGGGCGCCGCCCGAGAAAGAAACCGCTCCGGAAATCGTGTATGTCGCGCGGTTGAGCGCCGCGGTCGCCGTCGCGGTCGATCCCAACGCCGCCGGCACGGTCCGTTCGTCGAACCCGCCGGAGATCCCGTCGCGCAGAAGAATACGGTGAAACCCGCCCTCCAACGGCGGGCTCAAGAACGAGAAGCTCGATTGATAGTAGGTGAAGGAGGCGCCGTCGACGCCGTCCAGAGAGGTAAGGTTCGACACGACGCGCACGCTCCCATCGGGACGCGTGAACGAGGCGCCGACCCGCGCGAAATCAGCCGCGCACGAGCATGGCGACGCGGGAGTCGATATCTCGACGACCAGACGTATCCGCGCCTCGTTGGCGCGGAAGACGATGTCGGCGCGGGACGGCGCAGCGCTGGAAACCGCGACGCGCGCGGCGCGGGCCGGATCTTTGCGGAACCCGGGAAGACGCGCGTCCACCCAATGCTCGCCGGGATCGAGGCCGGTGATCGTGAAGGTCGCGACGCTTTGCGACGCCGCCGTGGAAAGCTCCACGACCGTTCCGCCGCGGGCGAAACTCGCCGGATCATACGCGTCCACAAAGACGAAAAACCGCCCGGGCCCCGCCTTTAGATTGAGCCCGGGGATGTCCGTCTCGCCGCTGCCGTCGAGACGCCGCGTGTCGCCCAAGACCGTCACCGAACCGACCAGTACGGCGCCCAGTTCCAACGAGAGATCCAGCCCCCCCGCCCCGGTGATCGAATCGCCGATTTCTCCGGATCCCGAGACGAACAGCGCCGAGGAGGTCGACTTGAATCCGCGGCTTTCCGCGCGGATCGTCCAACTGCCCGCCGCGAGACCGAATAGAGAGTATGTCGTCGAAGTCGGAACGACTCCGGAATCTGCGGGGGATATGAATCCGCCGCCGAATACCGACGGAACCGTCTTCCCCGCCGCGATCGCCTGCACCGCCACGAAGGTTCCGTAGGTCTGCGTCGACGGGAGTATGACGCGGCCGTACAAATTCGCGCGGGGGGTCAAGGTCACCGGGTAATGGGTGATCCCGCTGGACACCGTTATCGACGGGATCGTCGAGGATATCCCCAGGGAGGCGAGTTCCACGGTCGCCGTATAGACTCCCGGCGCGATCGCGAGCACCGTCCACGTGCTCGCGTTGCGACCGAGGATCTGTCCCCCATCATCGGAGCGAGCGGCTCCTTTCGGATAGTGCAAGGTCCCGAAGGCGCGCCGCGACGCGTCCGCGCTTTCGAGAGTCACGCCGCCGAAAAGTTCGGTCGGGGCCGGGACCGGGATTCCGACGCTGATCCGGAAAGTGCCGAGGGAATCGAACCCCAATATCCCGAGCGAGGTATCCGTGGACGAGGCGATCACCCCGCCGACCACCGTGCTCAGCGTCACCGCGGCCCCGTCCACCACGCTCAGCGTCGTCGCCGTGACGGAATACGAGGCGCCGGGCCGAAGCCCTCGGATTCGGAAATAACCCGTCGACGTCGCGCGATCGAAATGTCCCGCGCCGACGCCCGGGCCGTCGGCGCGAACCAACGCGCCGGCACCCGCGGTCCCAAGCGTCCCTGAAAGGGAGGGAGTCTCCAGGATCCGCAGTTCCAGCGTACGGTCTTCGAGAACCCCGGCGGCGGCCTGCACGCGCACACCGTAGCGGCCCGCATCCAAGAAACGGCAGACGCCCGCCCCGCAGCGAATCGGATCGAACGGCACGACGCGGGTCTCCCCCTCCTCCGAAACGCCGCCCGAGCGCAACAGGGTCGAATCCATCGCCGACGAGGTTCCCACGGAAACCGACCAATCCATCGCCGCCGGAAGCGTGAAGCGAACGACGGCCCTCTCGTGCGAACCCGGCGTCAAGACGACGGACGTGCTGCCCAAGGACAGCGTCCCGGTGTCGATGGACACTCCCGTGAACGCGAGCGTACTTGTCGAGAGGCGGGCGACGCGCTCGGCGTACGCGGCCGACCCGGATAGAGTCGCGCTCGCGCGGAGGATCTCCACCTGGACTCCCGTCGTGGAAGTCCTGAAAAAGAACGACTCCGACCCGCTTTGCCCGGTCCCGATCGTGACGAAGGATGAGGAGAACCCGCCCGACTTAATAAATTCCGCCTGGAAGTCGGTGCTTCGCGCCGCGCCGCTCGAAGCCTCGGCCGAGAGGAAGACGTTGAGCGGCGCCGCGGCGGGCGTCCGGTTCCCGCAGGCGTCGGTCAGGTAAATCTGCGCGGTCGGCGCCTGCTGCAGCGGCCCGAGCGACAACTCCCGCACATCCGAGAACGCGAGGGCCGCCGGAGGACCGGTGCTCAGCGTCAGGACGGGAGTGGTCGAGATTCCGATCAAGTCCCCCGCCGCGCTTTTGCGCGTGCGAAGATCGAAGAACTGCGGGCCGGTGCCGCCCGCGCCGGCGGCGGCAATGCCGGCGTAGGTGAACGCGATCTGCTCTCCGGGGGCGAAACCGTTCGCCGCATTCGTCGCGACCGAAACCACGATCCAATTGTCGCCCAGCGTCGAACTCCCGATGGATACGGGGTTGAATACGACGGGAGAAGAAGCGGGCACCGTCCACGCCGGAGAAGTCGAAACGATGGCCGCGTAGCCCACCGCGGGAGCCGCGCCGGGTGAAAGACCGGCGGGTTTCGTCCAACCCTCCGGAATCCGAAGCGCGACCGCGCCGCCGAGACCGATTCCGGAAGGTCCGACGGTGAAGGTTACGGTCGCCACCGCGATCCCGCATCCGGGAAGCGACTCGGAGGTGAGCGAGGCTGTTCCTTCTCCATCACCCGGAGAGAAAAGAAGATCCGAGAAACGGAACGTGAATGTCGATTCGACCTGTCCTTCCAGTTCCGTAGGGTTGGTCGAGCGGGCGACCATGAAATAGCGCCGGCCTTCGACGAGTTTCTCATCCGACAACGCCACCTTCCAAATCACGTCGCGGCCCCGGAAGGGTTCGACGTCGGCCTGCCGGAAGTCCGCCGCCGGCGCGGTAAAAGTCCCGGCGTTCCAGTCGTAATACTTCCCTTCCGTTTTATCTTGAACCGCGACCCGCACGACGGCGACGGCGACCGAATCGTTCGCGCGTCCCGTGAGAGAACCGCTCAAGGTTCCGACGACTGCGTTGTTTGGGAGGTCGAAGGTGATGCTCGGACTCGAATTGGAAATCGAGAAAACCGAAAAGGTGGACCCGATCACCGGCAGGATCGAAGAATCGACGGTATGCGAGGACGTGATCGTGAACACGCCGGTGCTTCCGATCACCACGCCGGAGAACACGGTCGTCCCTCCGACGAGTTGAAGCGGAGCGGGGAAGACCGCTCCCGCGGCCGTGCTCGTCGCGAGAGCGACGCCGGCGCCGGTGGTGCTGATTAAGTTCCAATACGCGTCGGTGCCGCGAATCGTCAGAGAGAACGGCCGGTCGATCAACTCGATCTCCGGGGTTCCGATCATCCCCAAGGGAGAACCGGGCAAAACGGATTGTCCCCGGAATACCATCTGCAGACGGTCGAACGAGGAGGGATTCACCGGAACCGTCGATCCGGTCTGTCCGATCGCAGAAGGGGAAGTCGGCGTTAGAACAGAGTTCAGCGGCGAGGGTTCCGCCGTCCGCAGGACGACCGGGAAGGTCGTCGTCCCGGCGAGGAGGGCGCGGGAAGACGGCTCCACGTCGAACGGGTCGCTGGTTGCGAGCGAAACGGTAATAGAAGACGCCGAGACCGATACGAAACGGTCCGAAACGGCGAGCACCGTGACGGTAAACGTCGTCCCCGCAACCTGAGGGGTCGGCGCGCCGACCTTGCCGGTCGCTTGGACGAACGATTCGCCGGGAGCAAGGAGCATGAGATCGGAGATGAAATTCCACCCCGGCGTGTTTCCTCCGGAGACACTGCGTCCGTCGTTTACGTTGATCACCGCCCCGCCGGAGGCGTCGATGTCCTGGACGCGCGCGGCGGTGACGGTCGACTGGGTCACGACGAAACGGGCGGAAAGGCCCGTCGCCGTACTCGTTAAAACGACAGGGGACGTCAGGGAATTGCCGTTCACGGTCAACCCGAGGATCGTGAATGTTTCCCCGCTGCCGAACTGAATCGTCGTCGCAGGCGTCAACGCGGTGAAGGCATTCGCCCCGAAGCCTCGCTTAAAAACCCGAGTTCCGCTCGAAACCGTCAAGCCGTGGAAATTCTGGACCAAGGAATCAACGAAGGTCTGAGTCGTCGCCGGATTGACCAAGCTTATCGTGCTCGTCTCGCCGATAAACGCGCCGCCGGTCCCGGTCCAATTTCCCCACAACGAGACAGCGGCGTCCGAACCCCGGAGAGAACCGCCGGTCAAAAGGAGGTCGTGAAAGATCGAAACGGCGCTTCCGGTCGAGAACACGACGGGACTGGACGATGCCACCTCGAAATCATGAAACCGCGCGCTCGCCGGAACGGAAGCGGTTTGCACCGATGTCCCGGCGAAACGAACCGTACTCGACCCAAACGACGCGAAGTCGAAGGAGGAACCCTCTATCCGGAGATCGCCCTTCACCGTCAGAACCGCTCCCGTTGAATTCCGGACCGATCCGTTCTCGTAGACAAACGATCCGTCCAGCGTTAGATCCGCGAACCGAAACGACGCCTGAGGCCACTCCGGGGCGACGCGGAGGTTTCCGAACGGACCCGTAGAGAGGGTCAGTCCTCGATTGCTTCCCGAGCCGGCGAAAACGAGCCAGGAATCCGCGTCCCGGCGATACAACGAACCGGTCGACAACCGCAGGTCGGTCGTCCCGCGCAACGTAATCGTGCTCGAGCGGGCGTCCAACTCCGCGCCGGGGCCGACCGTCAGGAACTCTCCGGTCCCATCGAGGACCAGGTCTCCGGCCAGAGTCGCTTTCCCGATAATTTCCATCGAGGCGCCGATCGTACTATCCGCGGCCACGATAATTTCCCGCCCCGGCGGGGCCTGCAGCCGAAGACGATGGCCCACCGGTCCCGTAGACCGATACACGGCGCCGAAAGCGTTCAGCCGCGCCGAAGCGCCCCGCAGGGTCAAGGTTCCCGAACTCCCAAAGAGCACCGCCCCGGTGGAGATCGTCAGATCACGGTCGAGAAAGAGGGAATTGTCCAGAGAAACTCCGCCGCTAGAGTTCGCGATCACGAGGCTGTCGAGCGCGATCGTGCCGGTCGAGAGGTCCACCCGTTGAATCCCGATCCCGTCGAGCGTCACCGTCGAACCCGCGACCGAAGGATGCACGCCGCCGCGCCGGAAAAAATCCCCTCCGATGCGCAGCGAGATTCCCGGAAACGCCGCGACTCCCGATTCCATCGAGAAGGCGCCCGTGAGCACCGTGTGCGTCGCAAACGTCACGCCGGACGCGTTCGACGATACGACGGTATGGAACGCCGACCCTGTCGACTGAAACACGGTTTGCGGGGAACTTCCGTCGAACACGACGACTCCTCCGCCCGGGCGCACCGTCCCGCTCGAACTCTCTATCCAATGGCCGCGCACCCGATGGGTCGAAACGCCTAGATCGAGGATGCCCTGCAAGACGCTCAAATCCCCGCCGACGAACGCGTCGGTTGCTAAGCGAACCACCGCTTGCATCTCGTCAAGACGGAAATGATGAAATCCCGCCCCGCCGCGAACGATTGTTTGCGTGCTCCCCGCCGCGCCGAACGCGACCGTCCCCCCCGTCCCGTCGAAGGTCCCGTCGTTGATCCAGTCGCCGCTCGAGGCGAGGACAGCACTTTGCGCAAAGAGAACGCCTCCCGCGTCGATCGTCACTCCCGACGAGACTCCCAAGGTAAAACCGCTCGCCAGGCGTCCGGAGGAGCCCGGCCGTACGCGCAGCTGCCCCATCCTCGGAATTCGCAGCAGCTGCGAGGAACTCCCGTCCAAAACGAAGGCATGCGTCGAGGATTCCAGCACGGCCACCGTCGAATCGAAATCGAGATCTCCGGAAAGGAACACCGAAGTCCCCCCCGTCAGGGTCACCGTGGAAGGACCGATCGCGCGCCAATGACCGTTCAAGTCCATCGAGGAGGCGAGGAGAAAGGTCCGTCCCGCGTTCGTCACGATCCGGTTGAACGAGGCGGCGGGAGTCATCCGGACCGTCTGGCTGGACGCCCCGGCGAAGGTCACCGTCCCTTGGGTCAGGTTGAAAACACCGCCCGTTTGCGTGAAGTCGCCTCCGATTTTAAGCCCGACGTTGTTCATCGTAAAGGTCCCGCCTTCAACCGACAACGAGCCGGTGATCTCACTGCTGAAGCTGGACCAAGAAAAATTCGCCAGATACCCGGAACGGAGCGTCATCGAACCGACCTTGACGGTTCCGAACGCCCACGTGCAGTCCTTATTCGCGCCGGTCGAGTCGAACACCACAAACTCGCCGTCCTGAGGGAGCAGATTCCCCCACCAGTTTCCGGCGTCGGTGCAAAACGACAATCCGCCGCCGGTAAAGTATTTGGGGCTGATGAAGGTGGAACCCGGGCCTCCGATGTCCCCGGAGGGACCGCCGATCCCGCCGAGACCGGCGGCCGAGGAGACCGCAACGCCCAACGAGAGCGTTCCCGTCGAAACGATCGACAAGCGCCCGCCCGATCCACCGCCGCCCCCCACCCCGGAAGTCCCGCCGGTTCCGCCGTCCACCGCGAGGACTCCGGTTCCAAACAGGTCGGCCGTTTGAACGCGAATCGTTCCTCCGCTGCCGGCGCCTCCGCCGAACGCGCAGCCCCCCCCGCCGTCGGCGCCGTTCGCTTCGATGCGTCCGTTGATCGTGGCCGAATCCGCAATCAGCCGAAATCGTCCCCCGCCCGCGCCGCCGAAACACGGGGCTAGGGACCCGCCGCCGCCGCTGCCGAGGTCGAATGCGTCGCGCGCGTCGCCGTAGACCGCCCCGCCGTTAAGGATGATGCCGCCCCGACCGCCGACCGACGCATGTCCGGCCCCGCCGCCGCCCGATCCGCCGCTGCCCGCGCCGCCGCCGCCGGAGCCGAGTCCGGGGGCGACGGCCAGACCCCCGCGGAGACCCTTTCCGGAAACCGAAACGGTCGCGCCGGCCTGGAGATCGAACACCCCCGTGCGAAAAACCGCCGAGACCGTCGAAGATTCGACCGGTCCCGTGTGCGTCGCCAACGATCCGCTTTCCAGCGTCGTCAAAGCCGCCACCGCGTGTTCATTGCCGTCGAATTGAAAGACCGAGGAGGAGCGGATGAGGAGTTGTCCGGAAACGATAATGCCCGTGGACGCCACCAAGGTCGTCGAGGAGACGCCGTTGCCGACGGTCAGAGACTTCAGCGCGACCCCGGAGGCTGAATTCGCGATGACCGTCACGCTGGAGGAAATCGAAACGTCGTCGCTCGTTCCCGGAATGCCGACCGGAGTCCAGTTCGCCGCGTCGTTCCAGCTAAAACCATCTCCTTGTCCGCTCCACTGCACGGACGCGGCGCGGGCCGTCGCGCCGGGAAGCGCGAGAAGCAGAGAGAGGAGAATGGAACGTATCACGTTCATAAGCGGCCGCCCCGGGCTACTGATGCTGCGACATGAATTTCCTCCGGTCGGAGATTTTGCGCATTTCCTCGGCGAACTCGGGGTTCTTTTTCAGCACGTACTGGAAGTCGCGCGAAAGCAGCGCGAAGAGCCGGGTCGACGAAGTCGCCACGAGGGTCGCGCTTCTCGGTTCATCGGACAAGAGCGCCATCTCCCCGAAAAACGAGCCTGCCGGCAACTCCGCGACGGGTTTCGAGAAGAACAGAAACGTTGTCAAGCGGACCTGCACTCCCCCGTCGTAAACGATGTAAAACGCGTCCCCGAGATCGCCTTGACGGAACACGGTTTCTCCCGGGGCGTACCGCATGAGCAGGATGTAGGGCAAAATCATTTCCAATTGCCCGATCGTCATCGGCGCGAAGAAATCCACGGTACGCAGCGCCTTCGCGAGGTTCGCGTAATCGACGTCCGTCATCTCCAGTTTTTCCATGCCGTTCCCTCCGTCAGAATGCCAACTCGAGGCCCGTCACCGCCCTCACCGAGCCGTAGTTGTACCGGTAATACTGTTCGTAGGCCTGGTTCGACGAGGCCCATGAGCCTTCGATCTCAGAAACCAAACTCAGCCGCGTCCCCAACGGCCAGCGAAGATCGAGTCCCGTCGTCCAAACCGTTTGACTTAAAGCCGGACCGCGGTAGACGCCCGAAGCATCCTGCGCCCTGCGCCGACCCCACGCGCGCGTCGTCCGGTCGAGGCGAAGGCGCACCGTCACCGGGCTCCGCTCGTCTCCCAACTCCAACGCGACCGACGGGGACAGCGACCACTCGGTTCGGTTGTAGTACCGGGCGAGATACTCCCCCCGGTCCGCGTCGTAGCGGTTTTGATTCGATATCGAGATGGCGCCGGACAGCCCGAAGGCTCCGCGCAGGCGGAGTTCCCTGCGGATTTCCTTGGCGGCCGACCCACGCGCCGACGCGCGCGTTTCAAAGTCGACCCGGTTCGTCCCTGACAGCGTCCCGTCCCCCGTGACGACCGGCTGATCCTGAAACCCGCGGCGCTGAAACGACAACGACGCGTCGACCTCGGATTTCCCGAGGAAAGACATGGGAAACGATAGCGCCGCGTACGCGGTTTGGCTCCGGTGATCCAGAACCTTGTCGCCGGCGAGTTCCCGCGCGAGGCGGCCGCCTTGAAAGTCCGTTGGAGAACGCGCTTCTAAGGACCGGTAACGGGGAAAACTCACGAACCCGTAGTCCAAGCCCAAACGCAGCGAATATAAGTCGCGAAAGGGCAATTCCCCCTCGAAGCCGAGCGTGACCGCCTGCGAGTCGAACAGTCCCTCGAACCAGCGTTCGTCCCGGGTCTCCCGAAGCAGTTCCAATCGGTAGCGAAGCGAGGGCTTGAACCGCCAGCGATTCGCGGACGGGGCATACACCGCCTTCACGCCCGCCGCGTGCGCCATCCTCTGTTGAAACAGCGCCCCGCCCCCGGTCGGCTGCGACAGAGGCTTCGTCCCTTCGTAAGCCGTATCGAGTGAGCCCAAGAGAGACCAGCGATCCCCCAGCACGGCCGCGAGAGCCCCCCGGAACTCGGCGTCCCCGCTGACCCCGGCCCGCGCCCCCCGGAAGGCATATTGACCGCCGAGAAGACGCAGCGAGCCCGCCGGCTGCCATTGCGCCGCGGCGGCCGGACGAAGGTCGAGCGCCGACGCGAACGCGCCGGTCAATAACGCCATGAGCATTGCTCCCGGGCCTGAAAGATGCCGTTTCATCGTTGTCTCTACCGAATCAGTCCCGACAAAACCTGGAAGCGCGGGCCGAGCATCAGGTCGATTTTCCGACCCGAAAACTCGGAGGCCGTCAGGGTTTGTTCGAGGTTGAAATCGAACAAACGTCTCCGGAAGCCGTCCCCGCTCCTGATCCCGCCGAAATCACCGCTCGTCGCAGTTCCTTGATCGCCGTCGAGCGCGAACGAATCCGTCTGGAAAAACGCGCCGTCGGAATATGATTCATAGACGCTTTGCCGCATCGCCTCCGAATCCGGAAAAGTGGTGTTCTCGCTGAGGGAAGCGAGAAAGCCGGTCCCGTCCAAATACGCGTTCTGCGCCGTCAGAGCCGCCCCGCTGAATGGATCGGTGTTCGTCGACTTCGTCCGGTCCGAGAGCGCCTGCAGGTTCGCGCCGGTGTAGCCGGATTTGAGTTTTCCGTTCACGTAGACCCCGTAACGGTCGAACAGCGGGACGAACACCGCCCGGCCCGAGACCTCCGCGTAGCCGTCCGAATTCCCGTCGAACAACGACGAGACGTTGTCCGTCGCGTCCGCGTTCGCGTTCAAATCCACAAGGTGCCCGCCGTCGGCGGCGATGCGAACCGAATCCTGTCCGTTCGACATGCCGACCTCGTAGGAGGTCCTCGTGCGCGACGGCGCCGCGTCGACGGCGCCCTGCAGCTCGGCCCAAAGTCCCGAGAGGTTTCCCGGCAGCGCCGCGTTGTAAACCGCGTGGTAGTAGAAGTAGTCGATCCGGGAGCCGCGTCCGGTCAGCGAGACAAGCTTGAATTGATCCGGACCGGGGCGCAGGAGATAGCGTTCCGAGCGAACCCGGAGTCCCGTGCGGTCGATCAGGGCCTTTCCCGACTCAAGCTCTCCCGTGCGCAGCCTCGCCGCGGAACGGGCCGTACGGGCGTCTCGCTCCGCGTCAAAGCGCATTTCCCGCAGCAGACGGTCGCGCGCGTCCGCTTTGCGCATCTGAGTTCCCGTCGGAAGCCGGCGCGGCACGGCCATCCCGGTCAAATCGATCCGCAGACTCTCCTGAGGACGAAGCAGCGTCTGATGTCCCCGATTATCCTCCACTCCCAAGAGACCGTCGAACACCTGCAAGGTCGTACGCCCGCCGGAGAGCACCGAGGCGCGAAAGGTCGCCGCCTCTTCCCGCACGGCTCCGACCGCGGTCGGGGTGATCAAGCGCGTCTTCGCGCCGCGGGCTTCGAGCGTCGCGGTTCCAAGCACCAAACGGAGGATCTTCCGATCCGCGGAATCCGCCTCGAGGATCAAGGACGCGTCCCCCTCCAGGTCGACGCGCGTCCCGTCGGAGAACAGCAGCACCGCCCCGGCTCCCGGGCCGGTCCTCAGCTTCTCCCCCGGAGAAACCGTGCGAGGAACGTCCCTTACGGCTCTCCACGGACCGAATCCGATCCCTTGAATCTGCACCAGCCCCTCGACCTTGCGCAGCGAAGCCGCGAACGCGGTCGCCGAGGCGAGAACGCCCACTATTAGGGTAAGTATGGTTCTGCGAAGAATGCGTTTCATGAAACCGTGATGCTTCGTTAGGATAGCGGGGTAGGCCGGATTTGCAATACCCGGAACGCGGCGCTTAACATCGCCGCAACAGTGGAAAAACAGACGTTTTTCCTTATTTAGAACTTAACGATGACGGAGAAGCGGAAGGTGTTTCCGAGGTCGCCGAACGGCACCCAAGCGAAATCGAAGGCTGCTCGATGGAATTCGAGCCCCGCTCCCAGCGTCAGTTCGTTGAAGCCGGGATTCTCGCGGCGATGCGTGGTAAAGCCCGCGCGGAACGCTCCCGCGATGGCTTCGCTGAGTTCGCGGCGATACTGCGTCCCGATCGCGAGGAAGGGATCGGTGTCGTTGTACTTCGTCAGATCGGCGTTGACCATCCACGACTTCGGCGTGATGTTCATGCCCCACCCGAGAGTGAAGCCGGCGGGGAGAGGATCGGTGATCCCCGCGAACTTCACCTTCGTGCCGAAATTCTTCAGCACCGCCGAGAAATGCATCGGACGGGCGGCCTTCGGATACGGCGTGTAAAGCACCGCGGCATCCAGAGCGAAGGCGTCCGCATGGAACGAGTCGATGGTCTGATGGATGTACTTGCCGTTGCCGCCGACGCTGACGCGCTCGCTCACGCGGTGAGCCCCGGAAAGCGTATAGGCGTAATCGCCCGCGGAGAAAGAGCCGATCGGCGCGTCGGTATCCCCGGTGCGGCGCTGGATATCCGAAACTCCCAGGTTGTAGACGGCGAAGCCCAAAACGTTCTTCGAGGACTTCTCCCCACGGCCGAACGGGTAGGCGAACATCCCGACCTCGTAGCCGATGCCCTGGAAGTGTTCGGTGTGCGCCGCGAGCAATTCGCTCTTGGTCAACCGCGTCAAGGCGGCCGGATTGTAGTAGATCGCGCTGACGTCACCGGCGACCGCCGAGTAGGACTCCGCCATCGCTCCGGCGCGCGAGCCTGCGCCGAGTTTGAGGAAGGCCGCCCCGCTCGTGCCCGCGCGGTTGCTGATCGCCCCCGCGGGAGCCGCGGCGATCAGCGCAAGCGCGATCAGAGAGAGGAAGCGCTTCATCACAGGCCGCTCCCCTTGATCAACGCCATCTTAAAGAACTTACTCTTCCCGCCCCATTCGAGCTGGCCGATGTAGATTCCCGAGGCGACGTTGACGCCCCCCTGGTTGCGGCAGTCCCACGGCGAGTAGTAGGTGAACCCGCCCGCGAGACTCCCTTGACTGAACTCACGCACGAGTTCGCCGGCGACGTTGTAGATCCGGAATTTCGCTTCCGCGGTTTGGCCCGTCGGGAGGCTGAAGCGGATCAAGGTCCCGTTGAAGCTCACCGATCCCGTATTCGTCACCCGGTTATTGAGCGACTTCGTCTTGCCCGTGCAGTCGAACGGGTTCGGGAAGTTGAACACGTCGATATCCCCGCCGCCGAACGGAGAATTCGACGTGACGATCGGCGTCGAGGCCAACACGACGAAGGTGGAGAAGTGATCCACCGTGACGGTCACCGTCTCGTTCTGCGCGTCGACGCGGCGGTTGGTGTTCTCGATTTCGAACTTGCCCGTGGTCGTGTTGAAATGCCAGACGTTGAGGTCGTTCACCGGCGTCGTCGACGACGGCAGTTGATACGAGAAGGTCAAATCGACCTCCTTGGTCAACTGCGTGCGGATGCCCAACGGCAGGAAAATGTCGTAGAACGCGCTCGCGGCGTTAACATTCGTCGAGGCGAGCGTTTTGTAATTCGCAATCGCCATGCCGAGTTCGCCCGGGATCGACTCGCGGTCGTTGCGCGTCGCCAAGTGCTGCGGCGTGTAGCCGTAGGCGCGGAGGTACTGGGCCGACGCCTGTTCCCTAGAGCGTGCGCGGCGGACCTCGACCTGCGGATTGAGCTGGGTATCGTTGGTACCCGCTTGGCCCGGATCGACGGTGCAGCCGACATCGCCCGCGGCGCATTTCGTGAACGACCCGGGCGGGATATTCACCGAGAATTTCTCGTTGCGGCCGAGATTCGTGTCCTCCTGCGTCGGTTCCAGCTTCAACTCGCAGGTCTTCATGTTCGGACACTTGTCCTTCTTCGCCGACTCCAAGCCGGTGAAGAAGTCGAAGGTCTTTTCCAGGATGAAGTTGTCGCCGGTGGCGTTGTCGATCGTGGCCATCGTCGCCAGCAGCTTGATCGAGTACTGCGACTCGCCGGCGGCCGCCCGGTAAATCCCTTGGAACCTGCTTCGCGTACTCGCCAGCCGGTAATCGGAACCCAGCATCGCGCCGGTCCCGTTCGGGGCGATCAGGGCGGCGCCGCTCGCGGTCGCGGTCGCGATCGTAATGATCCGGGAGAGATCGCTGTCGGCGGTGATCTTGTTGCGCATCGGCTGCGAGCACTCGAACTTCACCAGGAATTGATTGTTGCCCAGCGCCTTATGATCGGCGACGCAGTCCGGCTTCGGCCGCGAGTAGGTCAGATTGATCGTCTTCGTCGTCGTCGATTCCGCGGAAGAGAAGGAGATCCCTTGGCCCTCGTTCGGCGTATAGATGTCGTCGCCTTTCTGCGGCAAAATGACCAGGTCGTAGACCAAGCCGGTCTTGAATCCCGATATCGTATAGCTCTTCACCGTCTGCGCGGTCGGGTCGTACTCGACGGTGCCGGGGAGGAATTCCTTGAAGTCCCGCGTCGCCGCCGCCACGCCGCCGACCTCGCGGTTGCTGGGGGCCGAGCCGTCGGGCAGGAGAATGCGGCCGGTCGCCTGCGCGCCCCGCTGCAGCGTCACGTTCGTCGTGCAGGCCCCGATGTTCGAGGTCGTCGAGATGCAGAACGAGTTCGGGGTCACGACCACCGTCGCCTTCGCGACATTGTAGCCGAGGCTGACCGCCTGGAGCACGTACGTCCCTGTGGAGAGACCCGGCACGGTGAAGCCGCCCGCCCCGTCGGTCAATTCCTCGACGTCGCCGAACGGGTTGGTGAGCGCCACGACCCCGGCCTTCTGCATAAACACCGCGGCGGCCGGGAAGCCCTTTTGGTCGCCGAACGGATAGCCTAAGGCCCCGCCGTCGGCAGTCGTGATCTGGGCCGTGACCGAACCCAACAGCTGATTCAAGCGGATCGCCAACGGCGCGGTCGTGACCTCGACGGTGCGCAGGTCCAGCGTCGAGTAGCGGAAGCCGTCGGAGGCGAGGTTGCCGTCGCGCGGCGCGAACTGGATGTCGTACTGCGCCGAGACCTCGGTCGAAACCCAAATCGTAAACGCGCCGGCGCCGTTGGAGTAGGTCTCGACCCGCACGTCCGAGGTCCCGAAGGAGGGGCGCGAGACCACCTTGATGTTGCCCAAGGCGGTGTGAGTCGACGCCGCGTTGACGATCGTGCCCTTGATCGACTGCCCCTGCGCCAAGCCGATAGTTCCGGCGTCCTTGATCTCCGACGACTGCATGATCTGACCCGCGAGGGTCACCGGGGCGTAATTCTGCGAGCCGTTGGCCAGGAACGCGAGGTCCCACTTCGTCTGGCCGAGGCGGATGTCGTAGGGGATGCCGGGGAACAACGGCCCGACCTTCCATGTCCCGTCGGCGAGGATCGGTCTCGCCTGCACGCTCGACGGCGCGATCGCGAAGCCGCCCTCCACCCACGGGTTGGCGGTCGCGGTAATCTGGAAATTCGGGGCCAGGAGCTTCGCGTTCGCCTCGCGGATCAGCGAACCGGTGTTCGCGTCCTTGAGTTTTCCGGTCACGAAGGTGCCGACCTTCAAGGTAAGGTTCTGCGAAATCAGATTGCCCGAGAGGCCGTTGGGCGAGGACGCGGCGTCCGGGAATCGGATCGGCGCGCCGATGTACTTCGGCGCCGCCGAGCTGTCGACGACGCTCAAGGTATAGAACTGACCGGCGGGCAAATTCGCGAAGCCGTACGCGACGGAGTTCGAGTTCTGGCCGGTGCCGGGGTTGCCCAGCAAAATCCGCGTCGAGCGCACGACCTCTTGGCGCGAGTTGCGCAGCGCGAGGGCGAGGGTGCGCGCGTCGGAGATGCTGTTCTCCAACGAGATCGAGCCGCTCACACTGAAGCCGGAGGTCAGGGCTATGCTGGACCCGACCAGGTCCGCGTTGGTCACCGTCACGATCGAGCGGCTTTCCGGGACCGCGACCGCGCAGGTGGCGCACAAACGGAGGTTTTCGGTCCGCAGCAGGTAGACTCCGGCGGGCACGTTTCGGATCGTGAAGGTCCCGCCGGTCTGGATGAAGCCGACGCGGTCGTTGGCCGGGTCGAAGGAGGTCGAGACTCCGACGGAGAACGTGTTAAAGTCCTGGCGCACCGCGATCACGCGGGCGAGCGAAGCGGTCGAAACAGGAACGTCCGTCAGCGGCGGAAGGGTGACCGCCCCTCCGGTGCGGGTCTTCAGCGGCACCAGCGCGCTGTTGTCCACCAGTTTCGGGTTGGTGTTGAAGCCGGTGTCGGTGATCTGGTTGACGATCAGGCCGGAGATCGAGAACGTGGCGTCGCGCAGATCCACGGTCGCGGTCGTCATCCCGCCGTTGACCACGGAAATCCGGCGCTTCGCGGTGCGGCCGGTGGTCCGGTAGAGGAATTCGATGTCGATCGTTTGAGAATCCAGACCGGTCACCGTAAAGGAAGCCTGACTGACCGCGCAGGTTCCCAACGCGTCGGCGTTGGCATTATTTCCGTCGCCGCAGGTAAACCCGGGCAGCTCCGTTGATTTGTCCACGCCGAATCGCTCGCCGACGCTTTCCGGACGCGCCGAGGCAATCGTCTCTCCGAACATCGAGACGCTGCCGAAATCGAATTGTCCGGCCGGCAGGAAAATCACGCCTTGAATCGTGCCGGAGGCGGCGTCGAAGGAGAAATCGAGACTCCCCTCGGGGTTCTTATTAGGAGCGGAAGTCGAGATCGTCACGCGTTTCGGGAAGCCGCCGGGAGAGCCGAACTCGCCGTCGCCGTTGCGGTCCAGGAACGCGAAGATCTGATACTCGACGCCCGGATCCAAACCCGTGATCGTAAAGGTGCTCTTGGTCGTCGTCGCGTTCTTCGTCAGCGGCACCGTCGCGAAGCCCTGGTTCCGCGTGCCCGGAGACCACGCGGAGATCTGCACGCGCATATCCGGTCCGGTGCCGCCGTCGAGCGCGGAGAACCCGAGGGTGTCCCCGTTGACCGTCACGGTGCCGGTGATCAGGTTCGCGAGGGCCGGGTCCGCGAACTTCGGGAAGGCGGTCGAAACATCGACCGCAGCGACCGTCACCGAAGCGATTTCGACGGTCTTCAGTCCTTCGGCGTTCGCGAACAACCGGAAGTCGCCGCTGGGCATGTCGGGGATCGTGACGACGGCCGAGAAATAAGTCGGCGGGAAGTAGTGGTCCCCGAATCCACCGGAGACGGTTGCCGCCGTCGAGAGCGGGATCGCGTTCACGCTGACGAAGACGCCGTCGGTATTGAAGGCCGGTGAGGGCAACTCGACCCAAGCCCTGATCGCCGGCCGCCGCGCGAACGGCGGCAAGGTAATCGTGCGCCGTCCCGACGCCACGAAGACCCCGCTGGTCGTCACCGCGTCGAAGCCGCCGAGATGGGCGGTGATGGTATAGGTGTCGGCGGGAACCTCGAAGCGGATGAACTGCTTCGCGACGAAGCGGCCGAGCGACGGGTCCCACTGTCCGCCGTCGTCGAAGGTCATCGTCCCGGCCGGCAGATGCAGCGGCCGGTTCTGCACAAAGGTGGAACTCGCGTTGGCCACCTGCAGGTCGCCCCAGAGTTCAAATTCCTGGGTGCTCCCCGCCTGCAGAGTCGGCACGATCACCAAGGACGGCGAGCGCTGCAGCAGCACCTTGAGCGCCCCGGCGGTGGTCGACGACAGCGTCACGTTCTCGGCCGCTCCGAACGCCGCAATCAGCCCGGAGGAATCGATCGTGACCGAGGCCCCGCCGATCAGGTAGTTCGCCTTGAGGAAGTTGAGCTTGTAGCCCCCGGGAGCCAAACCGCCGAACGAGAACCGGCCCAAAGAATCGGAAAGCACCGAGCCCCCGCCCAAGCGGCCGAAGGCATCGACGATCACGCCCGAGAGCGGCAAATTCGGCGTGGTCCCGGCATCGAAGACCGTGCCGTCGAGCTTCGAGGAGACGACCTTAACCAACAGCGAGTCGTTGGTCACGCCGCCGCCGACGTCCACGCGGACATAATAGAGGCCCGAGGGCACGCGCGCCCCGTTTTGGATATGCCGCGCGAAGCGGCCGTCCCAGGCGATCTGACCCAGCGCCGGCTGGCCTTGACCGCCGAATTCCTGGATCGGAGTGGGCGCCGTGCCGGTGCGCAGCGGCAGCGAGGAGATCAGCACCCGCCAGCTCAAGGACGGGTCCGAAAGGGTGAAGTTGATGAAGGCCGCTTCCGGCGTCGAGACGTCGCCGTTGGGAACGATGGTCGCCGAGGTCTTGCCGAGGCCGAACGGAACCGTGGAGACCGAGACCCCGGTCAATACGTTCGTCGGGAGCACGTCGACGGCGGTATAGCTGACTTCGGGACCCGCGACATTCCACGCGAACTTGACGTTGAACGGACCCGGCTGCGACCCCCGCGCGAAGAAGGTCGCCGAACTGCGGCCCGCCGCGAACGAGGCGATCGCGGAATTGGTCATCGTTACGTTCGTACCGGTCGAGACCAACAAGGACGCCGCCGTAGGGAAGACGCCGGTGGTCGGATCGAACCGCTTGCCGGTGAGCGTCACATGAATCGTTCCGGTCGCCGTCGCGACGTTGTCGCAGCGGTCGAAGCCCTCGAGCACCAACGCCTGCGAGGTCGCGTTCTGCGTCAAACTAAAGAACGCGTTGCGCGCCCGGAAGAACTCGGCCGATCCCGGGTTCACCGCCAGGGAAGGCTGGCCGTTGAAGAGCGGCTCGGTATTGGTCGTGCCGCTGGAAGCCGAACCCATAAAGAAGGTCTGGGTCCCCAGACGGTCGCAGGGAACGGTGAAATTCGAATAGGTGAAGGTCACGGTAGACCCGGCGGCGATGTTCGCCGTCGCGCGCGCCCCGACGGCCGGGATGCCGGCAGGGAATTCCAGGTTAAACGACGCGCCCGGAGTCACCGTCACCTGTCCGGGGCCGGCCCCGGCCTGCGGGAACGGGAAGCCGGGCGGCACGCCAAAGGTGATCAAACCCGTCGCAGAAATCCCCTCGCTGCCGACGAGATAATCGACGCTCAACGACGGGATCGAGCTGCCTGCCGTGGTGCTCGACATCGCGAGGGTCGCCGTACCCTGGCCCGCGGCCGCGGTCTGCCCCTGTTTCTTGAACGGATCGAAGAGGGTGAAGTCGATCCCCGTCAACTGACCGCTCGCCGGGACGAACACAGGCTCGGCGCCCTGGCCGCTCGGCGAGTAGACGCCCTGAGGTTCATCCGGATCGGGGAGGAAGTCATCATCGGCGTCTATAAAGGCGCGCACGAAGTACGGCTGATCGCCGGGGAGGCTCGCGTCATAGGGCCCCACGCCGGTCGGGATGCGGCGGCTGGCGATCGGTCGTCCCGAGAAGCTCGGGTCCGGCCAGAATTCAACGATGACCTGGCCCGCGCGCAGGCCGTCGTAGCTGATACGGCCGGTCACGCCGGCGAATCCGGTGGTCGCGGTGGTCGCGGCGATCGAGAAAGTCAATCCGGTGACGCTCTGGCCGGCGCGCAAAAACACCGGGGTCGCCGTCTCGCCGCCGAATTGGCCCGAGTCCTCGCCCTCTTGGATCTCGAAGTCGAAATTCACATCGATGAACGCGCCGAGATAGTAGCTGGCGCCGGTCGCCAGACTGTCGAAGAGGAACGCGCCGGGACCCGACAAGGATCGAGCGCCGAGGAACGCGCCTTCTTGGTCAAAATCGCTTTGATTGAACAACGCGACGATGACCTGTCCGCCCTGGCTGCCCGTGTAGGAGACTTCTCCCGCGATCGATCCGAGGTCGCCCGCCGAGCCCTGGAACTGCAGCTGGTAGCCGCCGGTCACGCCGCCGGACACCGATTTCGCGACGATGGTGTAGACGCCGGATTCGGGCAGCGGGAAGTTGACGATGCGGGCGTTCCCATCGCCGGAGAGCGCAACGGCGGAGTACAGCGCGTCGCCCTTCGGCCCGAGCAGTTCGAGTTCGGAACCGAAGCCCGTGAAGCCGGTCGCGTTCAGCGTCAACGAGACGAGTTGGCCGCGGGAACCGGCGAAGAAGTACTTGTCCTGGAACTGGCGGCCCGAACCGCTTTCATCGGACGAGCGGCAGTCTGAAACGCTCAAAGTGCCGTTGGTGAGCCCGGGGGGCGCCGTCGTCAGCGGATCGCGGTCGCACAAATCGAAATCGATGCCGCCGGCGGGTCCTTGCAGGAACACGCCGTCGAAACCGCCCTGGCCGAAGGCCTCCGCGGAATCGGGCAAACGGTTGTTGTTGTAGTCGACGAAGCCGCGCACGAAATAGAGTCCGGTATCCAGACCGTCGAAGGTGTAGGGAAGAGCGCCCGCGGCGAAGGGAATCGTCGTCACGCGCACCGGGATATCCCTGCCGGCTTCAAACAGCATGACCTGCACCGGACCCGTGGACGCGCTCACCCCGCGGTACTCGACGCTGCCCGAGAGGTCATTGGCGCCGCCGCCGGCCGCCGAGCCGACGTCGGTGAGCGTGCCGGACAAGTCCGAGCGGATCGGGTTGTCGGCGCTGACCGTGACCGTCGACCCGGCGTTGACGAAACCGCTCGCCTCGAACGACGGGGCGAAGAAGCTGTCGTTGTTGCCGTCCTTAAACGCCCGGAGGAAATAGTCCCCCGGGGGAACGTTCGCGATGCTGAACTGGAAGACGGCAGGGCCCCCGGTCGCGTTCTTTTGGAAGCGCGGGTTTCCGACGAAGGTGCTCGTGGTGAACGCCTGCACGACCACCGGTCCGGGTTGGCCGCCGTTGTAGGTGATGTTGCCGGCGAGTTCGCCGACCTCGCCCGCGGCGCCGCCGGCGCCGGCGTCGAAGATCACGACATTGATCCCGGTCGTCGCGCCGACGCTGGTGCCGCTGGAGACGGAGATCGGGGATTGGCGCTCGAAGAAGGGCTCCCCGAAATCGGAGCGGTTGTTGCCGTTGGAATCGACGAAGCCCCGGACGCGGAAGTTCGCATTAGCGGCCAAGAACGGAATCGTGTACGAGTAGGTCGATACGCCGACCGTGCGCGCGAGGCGGACCTGGTTCCAGAAGCCTTCCCCGTTGCCTTCGGCGCTGGCCTCGAGCAGCAGATCGCCCAACGCGGCGCCCGCGTAGGTCGCGGTTCCCGAAACGGCGCCGTTGGGCGGGTCGTAGAGCAGGAAGGTTCCCGCAGCGACGCTGCTCGAGAGCGGCACGAAGATGGGATCGGGGGCGCCGTCGTCGTTGGAGTCGTACAAGCCGATGGGCTCCTTGAAATCCCCTTCGAATTCCGGAGTCCCGTTGCCGTTGGTGTCGATGAACGCCCCGATGTAGTAGCTCGTGTTGCCGATCACGCTCTGCGTGAACGACCCCGTCGAGGTCAAGGTTTTAATATAAAGGATGTTCTCGATTTCCGGATCGGTGGCGATGCCGATAAACACCGAACCGGTCGAACTCCCCGTGTAGGAAACGGTCGCCGCGATCACCGAGTTGCCGGTCGAACCGAGGCCGGGGTCCTTGAGGAGCAGGTTCACCGTCGTGGTCGACTCGGCGGTCACCGTCACCGGGTTCGATGAAACGCGGGCCTCGAGGACGTCCGGCGCCCGGTTTCCGTTCTCGTCGACGTAGGCGCGCAGGATGTAATTCGTCGCCGGCGCGATGAAAGGAAGGGTGTAGGCGCCCGCCGCGGAAAGCGTGGCGAATTGAACCACGTCGATGTCGCCGCAATCGGAGCAGGAGCGCGGGCCGATCTCGACGCGGATGGTGCCGGTCTTCGTCCCCTGCCGCGTGAGCGTGCCGGACACCGCGCCGACCGCGGGATCGGAGAGCGTCACCGAAACACCGGAATTCTGGAGCACGCCGCCTTGGATTCTCAGGGCCGTCAGCGAGGAAGCGCTGATGCCGTACTGGCCGCTCGGCTCGTTGGCATCCTTCACGCTGTTGCCGTTTCCGTCGCGGAACGCGCGGAGGAAGAAGGTCCCGTCGGGCAAACCGCTTATCGTGAACGCGCCGATCGACGGCTCGGTCTTAATGAAGAACGGGAAGGCGTTCGTCGTCGAGGTGCTGTCGAAGAGCTGCAGGTGGACGTTCCCCCCCGCGCCGCCGGAGTAGTTGGTCACTCCGGCGATTTGGCCGGCGAAGCCGCCCACGACGCGCAGACTAAGGTCGTAGGGGCCGGTCCGGTTCGGGTCGAACGAAGTCGGCTCGAGCGTGTACACGCCCGCTTCGTTCAGGTCGACCTCGACGAACGCCCCGCCCGGGTTATTGTCGGACGCGATCACCCCGCCCTGCGGGCCGACCAAAATCAAATCCGGGCCAAAGGCGGGCGAGAACATCTCCGCCTGAACCCGGGAGCCCACTCCCAAGGATCCCGCCGCGCCGCCGCCCACCGTGAACCGGTAGAGATCGGTCCGTCGGCCGGGCCCGCGGTCGAGGGCCGGGCAGTCGGTCGCCGACAAATCCCCGAACACCACATTGCCGTTCGCGGTGATCGCGCTTTGGTCGCAGATGACGACATTGCGGCCGGACGCGGTGTTGCCGCCCAAAATCTGGATCGGGAACGGCGCGACGATGCCGCCGTGGGTGCCGGCCGGCTCGCCCGCGTTAAAGGCGCTGTTGGAATTCGTGTCGCGGAAGCCCCGCACGTAATAGGTCCCGTCGTCGAGGCCGGTGAACGAATACGGGTTCAGCGTGCTTTCAGCCAGATACGAAGACCCGACCGGCAAAGACGAAAGCCGGATTCGGAAGGCGCCCGAGGTCGTTGCGGTGAAGGTGCTGACCGAGCCCGAGATCGTGCCCCCGCCGGAGGGACGCGCGACGACGACGCCGGATGGCACGCTTTCGTTGTTGCCGAAGTCCACCGCGATGATTCGGTAGAAATTGTCGATCCCGGCCACCGGGGCCGTGTCGACGAAGTTCCCCGTGACGACCAGGCCGGTGGCGCCGCCGAGCATGAACTCGTGCGTGATCGTCTTAAACGGCAGAGAGGTGCTCGTTGTCCGCTGGACGCGGAACCCGGCGAGATCATCGAGCGGGCCGCCGTCTCCGTCCAACGAGGGTGCGCCCCAGACCAGGGCCGTTCGCCGCAGTTCCGCGGTCGGGACGACGCCCGAGGGCGAACCCGGAGCGACGGTGTCCACCTGGATGGAGAAATCATTCCCGGCGGAAGGCCCGCCTCCGACCGCGATCGCGGAACCGAAGATCCCCGCGTCCTCGCCCGGATCCGCGATTTGGTTGGAGGTCAACACGTTGACGAAGGCATGGAGGAAATAGGATTGACCGCCGCTGACCGGCAGGAAGTAGCTCTGATCCGGACTGAACGGCAAGGTGACGAAGTTTTCCAAACCCGCCAACGGATTGGAACTCGTGAACGCCTGGAGAATGATCGGCCCGCGCTGACCGCCGGAGTAGGTCAGGCGCCCGGCGACGGACGGGGCCGACGCCGCTCCGGTGACCACCGAGTTGGTCGCGGAGTACGCGCTGAACACCGCGTTGAGATTTAGCGCCCGCACCCGGTAGTAGTAGGTGGACTGCGGGGACAGCGAGATATCCGTCGCGCCCGCCACGGTGGGCGAGGCGACGAAAACGAACGGTCCCGTCTCCGCGATCGAGCGTTCCAGATGGTAGATCGTGTCCCCCGGCTGGTTGCCGACTCCGTCCCACGAGACGATGGCGCTGCTGATGAACGCGCTGGCGACGGGCTGTCCCGGAACCGCCGCGAGGGAACCGACGGCCTGCACCGTGACGCTCGAGCCCGCCCCAAGGGCGTTGAGAGCGCGGATTCCCGTGATCTCCGAGAACGCGTTCGGGGTCAGCAGATCCGAGAAGCTCGTCGCGTTCGCGCCGAGGGTTTCCCGCACACCCTCGGTCGAGGTCAGGAGATGGTACGCGGTGGCGCCGGGAGTCGTGTTCCAGGTCCAAAGCACCTCGGTCGGCGAAAGGGCCAGGCCGACGAAATTGGAAACAGCGGCCGGGACCGTCGCCCCGCGGACGACGAGATTGACGTTCGCGCCGCCCCCGGCGGGGATCGTGAACAACGACGCCGAGCCGCCGAAGCGCTCTCCGGAGTCGTAGGACTCGTCGCCGTCCGAGTCGACGAAGGCGAACACCGAGTAATCGGTGGCCGGCCGCAGCAGGCCGACCCCATAGAAGACGGACCCGCCGGCCGGGATCTGACCGGGGAATTGGAATTCGCGGTTCTCGAATTGGAACTGCGGCGAGCCGAACTGGCCGCGTCCGGCGATGATCACCACCGACTCGTTATTGAGGGCCTGCTCAAACACCAAGTCGCCGGTGATCGAGGACTTGTCGAACAAAGAGATGTCGCGGTTCGCGGCCGTGGCGCCGTTGTCCACGAAGATCGGGGTGAACAGCGCCGAGAGGTCGGAGATCGAACCGGAGGAGTCTCCGTGCACGCCGAAGGGCTCGGGGCCGTCGGGGTTCATATTGAAGTTCCCGTCGCGGAAGGCGACGATGTAGAAGGTGTTCGGCGTCGGCAGATCGCCCAGCGTAAACGCCCCGGTGGTCGTCTGCAGCGTTTCGGCCACGATCAACGGATCCTTTTCGAAGTCCGGGCTGGTTGACGCGACGATGACGAAACTACCGAAATCGAGCACGCCGGAGTACGACAAGGAACCGGTGATCGTGCCGACACCCAAGGACATCACGAAATCCTGGCCGGTCGTCGTCGACCCGGAGACGGTCTGCACCGGATGGAAGGTGCCGCCCTTCTGGTTCGGGTCGGCGTCGACGTACGCGTCCACTTCGAAAAAGCCGGGGAAGGGCAATTGCAGCGCGTACGGGTAGGAGGTGGTGCCCCCGGACAAGGTCACGACCGTCGTGCTCACGATCGGCTGACAGCCGGCCGGGGCCGGGCCGCAATCTTGAATCGCGCGCACGAACATCGGGCCGGTGTTCCCGCCCGTGTAGCCGATCGTGCCGCTCATCGCGACGATCGTCGAACCGGAAAGCTCGAAGCGGGCGAAGACCCGGCCGCTGTTGTCGTTGTAGTCCCCGTCGAAATCGTTCATCGCGAGGAAGAGATCCCCGAAGAACTCCGAGGTAAACACCGTCCCCGTTCCGACGCGGAACCACGGGCTCGGCCCGATGCGTCCGATCAGTTCCCCGCGGCGGGCATCAGGCAAAATCGTGTTCTGGCCGATCGTGCCCGCTTTGCCGGCGGGCGTCACCGTGTTCGACGCGTTATAGGACCAGGTCCCGGTCGACTCGATGGAAACCGTCAGCCCCGGATCGACATGGAAGCCCGTCGGTTTTCCCCCGTCGGTCGGCGTGACGAATTCAAACGCCGGGACCGCGAAGTTGACCGAGGCCGCGCCGCTGTCGACCGGATAGGCGCCGGCCTGCGGGAACATTTCTCCTTGCGACATCCCGAAATAACCGCTGGTCGCGATGCGCAGCGCGGCGGAGGAGACCCCGTGCTGACCGAAGAGATCCAAACCGATGAACAAAGTCGCGGTGGAGGGTGAGGCGATCTCCAACGGCTCGAAGAGGACGATCGTCGCGGTCGACACGCCGCCGTCCACGAAGGCGCCGCCGATCGGGAGATCGCCGGTCACGCCGGTGCCGCTGAAAATCGGCTCCTGGAACGTCCCGTCGTTGTTGGCATCCCGATAGGCGCGGATTTCGTAGGGGAACCCAGGCGCGACAGGTCCGTCGAAGTCGACACGAAGCGCGCTCAAGGTGATGCTGGAACCGGTCGCCATGACCTCGAGACGGAGCATCGGATTGTCCCCGGAATCGGCGATAAAGCCGGGGTGTACGGCCGTGCCCGTCACCGTGCCGGTGCCGCCGGCCACCGCCGAACCGCCGGTGATCGTGATGTCGGCGCCCGTGTGCAGGGCGTTGGCGATCCCGGTCACGACGGCCGAGGTGCCGAACGCTTCAAAGGCCGAATCGAACGCCTTGTTGTTGTTGACATCGACGAAGGCGAGCAGGTACAGGCCTGTCGCGGGTACGCTCAGGTCGTAGGGGCCGCCGTCGCCCGGCAGCGAAGAACGCGAGGATTCCACCTCCGGCCCCTGAGTCGTCGGGTCTCCGTTCCAGGCCTGGACGCGAATCGGTCCGAACTGCGTCGAGTTGTTGGTCACGACGCCGGCGACGCGCCCCCAATCCTCGATCGTGATCGCGATATCGGACACGGAATCGTTCGGGCTCACGAAGAGGGCTCGTGACCGGGTGCGGCCTGGGATGCCGTCGCCGCCGCGCGGCGCGAATTCCGCCAATTCCGGAGGCGTCGTGGTGGAACGCCAGGCCGTGAAGTACCAGGTAGCGGGGGCGTCGAGCGGCGGGAAGGAGAAGGCGCCCGGGGTCGTCGAAATCGTCATCTCCGGGCCGAAGTCGTTGCTCCCGCCCCCCCAAGCCCGGACATAATAGGAACCCGACCCCGTTCCACCGTTGGTCAGCGTCCCGGAGAAGAAGGCTTGTCCGCCGCCGTCTGGATTCCAGACCACGACTCCATTCGGGTCGTTCTCGAACGGCGAACCGCGGCGGCTGCCGATCGCGTTGAGCACGGTGATCGTCGACCCGGCCGGAATCCCCGTCGCGTCCACGTTCGTCGAAGTATCGACGCGGAACTCCAGACTCTGCAGCGTCAAAGCCGTCGGAGCGGGACGCGCGAGCACCAGCGCCGGGTAGGGATTGTAGCCGAAATTCTGCCAGGTGATCGTCGAAAGCGAGTTGATCGCCGCGAGCGAAGAGATCACGACCCCGCGCGAATCGTCGAACTGCAGATGCGCGTTCCCCCCGATGGTGACCGTCGCGTCGAGGATGCTGAAGCTCGGGAACACGCCGGGGGAGATCGGCTCGATTGAGACGAAGCCGGTTCCGCCGGCGCGGCTGCGAAAGAAGCCTCCGCCCGACACCAAGACGCCGGCCGCACCGACTCTCAGATGGTTTTGATCGAAGCCCATGTCCAGCGTTCCACCGTCGACGGAAACGCGGCCGGTCACGTTGAAGTCGCTGTTGCGTCCCAAATTCAGCTTTCCCCCGCGAACATACACATGGCTGGTGACGGTCAGCACGTTGTAGTCGTCGGGGTTGTTGGAGCCCACGAGCGTGAAGGAACCGGTATAGCTGGGGTCCATCGTCAGCAGCCCGAGTTCCAATCCGAAGATGTTCCAGTTGATATCCGCGTTCGATACCCCGCCGTCGAGCAGGACGCGCTCGCCGGTTTTGGGCGCGACGCCGCCCTGCCAGTTGGCCGCGATGTCGGCGTTGTTGCCGACCATCGGGTTCCAGACCACCACCGCCGAGGAGGCCTGCACCTTGTAATTGACCGAAATCTGACCGGCATTGTCGCTGTAGTCGCTATCGTTCATCGCCAAGAACAAAGTGCCGGCGTTGGCCGCGTCCACGGTCGAGCTCACCCCGACCTGAAACCACGGCGAATTGCCGATGCGCGCGACCAACGCGCCGATGTTCAGCGAGGCGCCGAGACCGCCGGTCGCGCCCGTTCCGTCGGCGTCGGTGCTGCCCGCGCCGGAATTCCAGAAGCCGTCGCCGGAAATCACGATCTTCTGACCCTGCGCCACCGGCAGCCCCGTGTCGAAGCCCCCCGCGGGCGCGTTCGTCGGAGTCTGGTACCCGCCGCCCGGCTGATCCTGCGGCTTCGCGAACAGCGATTGGGAGACCAACGCAAGACCCGAGAAGATCGGGAAGTCTTCGATGCCGTTTCCGATGGAACCCGACACCATGTTGAAGTCCGAGGCGTCATCGATCACGAAACCGAGTTCGCGTCCCGCGGGAACCGCCCCGTTCGGATACGAAACGGAGATGAAGAAATACGAGGTCGTCGCGTTGATCGCGCGGGTGCTGAACTCCACGTCCGCGGACGGCGGCACGCCGGCGCCGAAGAAGCGGCTGCCCAGGAATTGATCCGCTCCGCTTTGGAAGGTCTGGTCGCCGTTGCTGTCCTGATAGATCTTGGCCTGGACGCTGCCGGAAGGCGCGTCGCCGGCGAACCCGACGCGCAGTCGGGAGAATTCAGCCGCGCCCCCTTCAGCCCAAAGGCCGAGCTTAAGCAGCGGCAGATCGAAGACGTCGGTCGGCAAGGTCGCCGGGGCCAAATCGACCGCGGCGAAGAACATGCTCCCGCCGGCGCTGGAGGAGATCGAAATGTCGGCGATCGAGGTCGTGTCCGCAAGTAAATTGACGATCGTGTAGCTGCTCAGCCCGAAGTCCTCAACCGGCTGATGCGCCCCGTCCTGGTTGCCGTCGATGAACGCGCGCAGCACGATATTCGTCCCGGTCGGGAGAAAGACGCTGTAGGTGGAAACGCCGTCCGAGAACCCCCGGCGCTCCAAAATCAACTCCGGCGCCCCGTCGTTGGGGAGGCCAGACCACGCCTCGACAATCAGGCCTCCGGTCTGGTTCGAGCCGTTCGTCACCGTCCCTTCGATCCGGAACGTGTCCCGGACGGAGAAGTTCACCGCGGTAGCGGTCGCGTTCGGCGCCACGAACACCGGCGCGAGCGTGATCGACGAGCCGTAGAATCCGATGGGATCGAAGTTGCCCGGCTCGCCGCCCGAAAGATCGTGATCGAGGAACGCCCGGACATAGTAGGTCGCCGGCGCCTTCAGATTGGAGAGGACGTAGGCGCCCGACGATACCTGGGCCGGAGGTTCGAACACCTTGAACGGGTCGGTAGACGGCGCAATAAAGTAAGGGCCGGTCTTGGCGCCCGTGTACGACAGAATGCCGGAAATCGTACCGAAATGCGTCGGGGCGCTCGTGCTGACTTGAACCAATTTCCCCGCCAGGAAATCCGCGCCCCAAAGCCGGCCCGTGCCGAAATCAAACGCTAAATCGAGCAAATCGGAACCGGAGTCCACGAGTTCGCCGCTCGCTGCGAAGGCCGGCGCGAACAAAGATCCGATATTGCGGAAGAAGTACACCTCACCGCTCCCCGGAGTCGGACTGTCGGCGTCGGCGCTGGTGACGAACATGTTCCCGTCGATGTCGAACGCGAGCGCGTAGGGCTTCGCCAGCGAGACGATCGCCGCGTTCGAGGAAGTCGAGATCGTGCCGCCCGAATTCGGGAAGCGGTAAATGCCTCCGAGCAACTCGTCGGCCACCCACAAATTGTCGTTGGAATCGAAGGCCAACCCGACCGGCGCAGGGAGAGAGTTGACGAAGGTGAAGGTACTTGCGCCCGCGTCGGTGTAAAGCGGAGCTGCGATGCTGCCCCCGCGCGCGAACTTGACGATCGAGGGCTGGCCCAAGACCCCCGTGCCGTTGGCGACCCACATGTCGCCGGTATCAGGCTGGAACGCGACGGCGTGGACATCCCGCAGCAGCGCCGACAACGTCGTGTCGGAGGTTCCGGACACCGTTCCCACGCCCGAGGACGGGAAGCGCACCAATTGGTCTGCGGCGACCGCGCTCGCGCTTCCGATGGAAACCCAGAGGTTGGCGCCTGCGTCGAACTCGACCGCGAGCGCTGAATTCGCGGCGATCGTCCCGTTAGTGGCGTCGTTCTCGTGGATGGCGGTCGAGACCGGGGTGTTGTACTGCCTGACCGAGTCCTGCCGGTAGTCGGCGGCGAAGAGATTTCCGCTGTTTTCGTCGAAGGCGAGGCTGACGAAGGCACCCCCGCCCCCGCCCCCGCCCGAGCCCAAATCCTGCAGGTTCAATCGCGCGGATTGGAAGTCGGAACCCTCGTTGACGACTGTCATATAGACGTTCGACGAGTCCAATATCTGGAATCCGTTGGTCGGATGTCCCGTGCTGAAGAAGCTCTCGCAGGACAGGTCCATGCAAAACCGCACCAAGCCGGGGAACGGTCCGCTGCCGGAGAGGAAAACCCCGAATCCGGGGATCACCTGCAACGCCCGTTCATCGCTGCTGAAGGCGTTCCCGCTCGCGTTGACCGTCGCCGAACTCTGCGTGGTCAAATCTAACGAGGAGAGACGGTAGAGATGCGTGATCGCGGTCGGGCCCGCGACCGAGGAAACCGCGGTGACGAAAATCTCCGAGGAGCCGTCGGTATCGATCGTCACGCCGCCGAAGAACTCGGCCTCGGCGATCGTCCGGGAGGACTGCAGCACCAAGGATGTGTTGTAGCTGGCCACGACCAAAGAGTTGTTCGTCGTATTGATTCCCGCGATGAACAGATTGGTGCCGTCGGTCGCCAGGTTGTTGATTTGAGCGTCGGGACCGTAGGCTCCCGCGACCGTCGCGGTGGTCATGCTCACCGGATCGAAGCTGCTGTTGAACCCGTTGAGGGTCAACTGGCCGTTGGTGACCGAGGCGGCCCAACGCAGCGCGGAGTGCTCGAGAACGCCGGTGAATACGCCGGAATCAGCCGAGAACGAGTTCGAAATCGAGAGCGTGGTCGGGTCGAACTCGATCAAGGTCCGCTGCCCCCCGGCAATGAAGCCGCCGACCAAGAGTCCGCCGGAAGTCCCCGCGATCGAGAGAGGCCAGTCTTGCCCGAAACCGCTGTCAAAGGTAGTCGAGGCGAGCAGGACGCCGTCGGCGTCGTACTTGACCAAAATCCAATCGTGGTCCTGCGCGCCGAACGAGGAGTAGCCGACGACATAGGTCGTCGAGCTTCCGGAGTTGTCGACGACGATGCCTTGGGCGCGGTCGTCGTCGCCGCCGTCGAAGACCGCGGTCGTGGTGGACGCGGAGTAGTCGCCGCTAAAGCCGATCGCGAACGAATGATAAGGGAGCAACGCTAAAACCGCGACGCCCAGAAGGACGCGCACCAAGAACGAGCGAGCGTTCTGATCGAACGCACCTCGCCTTTCCGCTCGGCTTAGCGAACTCGGCGTTTTCAAGACAAGTCGTCCCCAAATACGACCCGAAAGAGTCTACCGCCTCTATCGGAATTTAGCAAGTGCTTCTTTAGTCACAACGGAACTACAAATCAAACTTAATAATCGTACGAGAACCCCAAAAGGTAATTCGCCGTCGTATAGTTGTACCGGTACGACTGCTCGAACTTCTGATTCGACTCTTGGCGGAGGATGTTCGTCTGCGCGGTCAAATGGAAGTTCGGAGCGACGGGGTACGCGTATCCGACCGACACCAGAAAACGGTTGGTCGACTGTCTCTCGTTGAGATAGGCGCCGCTGCCCGACTGGGCCAAGCGCCCCGCGTACTTCGTGCGGGACCACTTCAACCCGAGAGACGCGGTGGTCGGCTGCTTCTTGTCCCCCCACGAGAGACTCATATTGGGCCCCGCCGAGAGAGAGTAGTAGCTGTAGGAATCGGCCATGAACCGAGTCTGTCCCGCGTCGAAGGTATTTTGATTCGAACCGTTGTGCGTGAATCCCAGACTGAACCCGTAGCCGGCGCGCAGACGGCCTTGCCGGTACATTTTCGGGATTCCGACGGCGAACCCGAGACTGTTCGAAAAATCCTGCCGGCCGTTCGTCGTCGGCTGGCCGCCGAGATCGATGAGGGGCTGGTCGCGGTAGTCTTGATAGAGAATCCGGTACGACGCGGAAACGCTCATCTTCGGATCGCTCGCGGGGAAGGGCAAGGTCACCGCAGCGCTCAACTGGTGGTTCATCGTATCGAGCGTATTCACGCCCGCCCGTTCGCGGCCCAGAGGCTGTCCGGAAGGATCGACCCCGGACTGGGATTCCAGGGACCGGTAGTTGGGAAAGCGCGTGATGAAGAAATCGTAGCCGAGGCGGTAGGAGAACGGGTCCTTGTAGACGTTTTCCGCTTCGAAGCCGACCGCCGTGGTCCAGTAATCGAACAGCCCGTTCGCCCAGGTTTCGTCGCGAGTCTCTTTGAGGAATTCCCGCTTGTAGGAGACCGAAGGCTTCAGCTTCCAGTTCGAACCCTCGGCCTGACGGATGCCGGTAAACGCGAGGCGGTGATCCATCCCCTGCTGAAAGAGCGTCGAGGATCCGACCGGGTCGGTGACGTCCTTGGTCCCTCGGAAGTTTCCATTATATAGCGGGATCACGGTCCAGTTCGGGCGACTTGTGAATTTAAGCGCCGGCGCCACGCTGGCCTTCACGTTGGCGTTGAGGTTCGATTTTGCACTCGAGAAGAAATACTGGCCGCCCAAAAAACTCACCCCATACAACGGCGTCACTTCGACCGCGCGCGCCGACGCCGCCCATAGCAGGGCTGCGCAAGCGAGATAGAGGGGTTTGGCTGTCTTTCGCACGCTACGGTATTAATCCCGACTCGATCAAGGTCTTTGGCTCGTACACCAAATCGATTTTGCGCCCGTTGAATTCTGAGGCGGTGATGATCTGCTGGTAGTTCACGCGCAGCAGCCGCGCCTTAAAATCCGCTCCGCTCGTAATCCCCGAGAAAGCCGCGTGGGGGACGATGGTTCCGTCGTCGAGGATCACGTAGTTGTCGAACTTGTCCCAAATCGTGCCGGTGCCGTTTTGTCGATACACGATGTCATGAAACAACCCGGTATCACGGTTTCCGGTGCATTTGTCGAGCGAGGAACAACTGCCGCCGCTGATGATGCTGACGACCGGCGTGACGGTGCGCTGGTCGCCGGTGCCCGAGGAATTGCCGTAGCTCTGCACGCCACCGCAGCCGAAGCCCACGCCATCGGCGGTACAATTCGCCCCGCCCGCGAGGGGGTTGTACGCGCCGACGCCCGAGACCCAGGACCCGTGGCTCACGCCGTTGAAGGTAAGGCTCTCCGTGTCGTAAATCGCCTTCCAGAAAGAAGTATTCGCGTTCCGTCCGGGATTCGCCCCGGCGCTGTCCGTCGTCGCAGCGCCGACGGCGACGAAATCGTTCGCATTCGTGTCGAACGCGAAAGTCACCTCGTCGCCGGCAACCTGGTTGTTGTTCACGTCGACCAAGTGGCCGCCGGAGACCGTTTCCAAAACGGTGTCCTGGGTGTTCGAATAAGCCATCCGATAGTCCGTGATCCACCAATCGCAGGCGGTGCCGATGCAGCCTGAGGTCTGGCGCAAGGCCTGCCTCAAATCCGTCGGGAGGGTCTTGTTGAAGGTCCCTTCCTTAAAGAAGTAATCGAATCGGTCCTTGCGGCCATTCAGCGTCACCAGTTTGAACTTATTGGCAGCCGGGCGGACGATGTACTGCGATAAACGGACTCGGTTGCCGTTGACGTCGGTGATCACCTTTCCGAGCTGATACTCGGCGCTCTTGATCTCGGCGGCCGCGGCGGCGAGCACCTCCTCCTTCGACATCGAGAGGTCGACCTCGCGCTTGAGCTCGGCCCGCTTCTTGGCGTCTTCCTCGTTCTTCTTGTCGCCGCCGTCCTGAACCTTGCCCAGACCGTTCACGTCGACGGAAAGGGATTGCCCGTCCTTGAGCAAGGTCTCGTTGCCTTTGTTGTCGCCGACCCCGAGCAAGCCGGTCATCAGATCGATCTGGGTCGCCCCGCTTCCCCGCTCGACCTGAACCTGGAATTCCGTGCCGCGCACCGAGCAGACCGCGGTGGGCGTGCGCACCCGGAAACGGCGGGACATCGATTTGCGCACCCAAGCCTTCATGCGGCCCCAACCGACTTTCATGTTCGCGAAGCCGTCGCCGGAGTCGCCCGAGGACTCAACGGTGAACGATGTCTTCGGTCCCAACTCGACCCGACTCCCGTCTTTGAAATCGAGAACGACCGTGGCGCGGTCGCCGGTTTGAACTTCCTCGCCGTCGGTGAGAATATAACGTTCCGCGACCCGGTTCCAGACCGCGGCTTCTTTCTTCTTCGTGCGGACGGTGCCGTCGAGAGACTGCACGGAAACTTCCGCGGCGGCGAACGAGGCGAACAGGATGAGGAAAGAAAAGACGAGAAAAAGACGCAAGCCCGCAAAGGCTCCGCCTCGACCTGCGTGTTCGGCGCACAACGCAAGGGATCGCATCGATTGACTAACCAAATCTAGTTTAGCGCGATGTTAAATTAGTGTCAAGCGCGTACAGCATGACTATAGTCACGCCGAAAAAAAACGACTTTGAAATGCCTCAGCGAGTGGACGAACCGCCGAGCACGCGTTTCCCGTCGGTTTTCAGCGCGGGCAAGGAAGAAGGCGCCCGGTCGATCCCGTCGGCAGGTTCCGAGGATTGCCGCTGCGCCGGCCGCGTCATCGGGGGGCGGCGAGGCGGCGCCTTCCTTATATAGCGCTTATATCCCTGATACGCGACGAACAAAAACAGCACAATCGTAAGCAAAAAGACGATCGCATAAACGCCGCTATCCTCCTCTTCCCCGCGCCGCCGCATCATTTACTCCATGTAATCCTTAAGCCCGCGGGAGCGGGAGGGATGACGGAGCTTGCGGACCGCCTTGGACTCGATCTGCCGGACGCGTTCGCGCGTCACCTTGAAGATGCGGCCGACCTCTTCAAGCGTCCGGGGATAGCCGGTTCCGATGCCGAAACGCAGCTTGATGATCTTCGCCTCGCGGTCGGTCAGCGTCGCGAGCACCTTGTCGACCTCCTTCTCCCGGAGGAACGAATGCGCCGCGTTCGCCGGCACCGGACCGCCCTTATCTTCGATAAAGTCCTCGAGATAGGAATCCTCGTCTTCGCCGATCGGAGTCGATAAAGAAATCGGTTCCTGCATGATCTTCAGAACGTTCTTCACCTTGTCGATCGAGATGTGCAGCCGCTTCGCGTACTCCTCAAGCTGCGGTTCTCGCCCGAATTCCTGCCGGTAGCGGCGCGTCACCTTCATGAGCTTCGAAATCAATTCCTTCATGTGAACCGGAATGCGGATGGTGCGGGCCTGGTCGGCGATGGCCCGGTTGATCGATTGGCGGATCCACCAGGTCGCGTAGGTCGAGAACTTGAAGCCGCGCTTGTACTCGAACTTCTCGACGGCCTTCATCAGACCCAACCCGCCCTCCTGGATCAGGTCGGAGAGTTCCAGGTTTGAGTTCACGTGCTTCTTCGCGATCGACACAACGAGCCTCAGGTTGGCCTTGATCAGCTTCAGCTTGTCCTTGAGGATCTCCTCTTCCAGATTGCGGATCCGCTCATCGAGTTCGATGAACTTTTCCCGGGGGATCGGGATCGTCTTCATGATGCGCTGCAGGCGCTCGTCGATCTGGATCATATTCTCGAGCGCCGACTCGACCGCGGACGGCGCAAAGCCGGTCTTGGCCTTGAACGCTTGGGGCTTCATCTTCCCCTTCTTGACCAGAGTCATATACGTCTGTAGCTGCTGGAAGTCGGCCCCGTAGCGCTTGCCATACGCGTCGAGCTCGCGGACGCATTCCCTGATCTTCTGAGCCGTTGTTTTTATCTTATTGGTTAACCGCTTGATTTTCTCTTGATTGAGGTTCAGGCCGAGAATCTTTTTGACGATTTCCGTGCGCAGGCCCTGGATCTTCTTATTGAGCGTGCGGGCAGCCTTGTCGGAGTGCTTGCCCTTATCAAGCTTCTCCTGCAGCGCCGTCATCTTTTTCTCGGTCTTCAAAATGTACTGGGCGACCGTTTTCATTTTGCGGCGCATTCCGGCTAATTCCTGATTGGTTTTCCGGCCGCGCGGCATCAACTCCTTCGGCGTCATCTCCTCGAGCTCGATCAAGGTTTCCCAGTTTCGAATTTCACGCATTGTAATCGGGGATTCCAAAACGAGAAGACGCAGTTCCTTCTCGCGCTCCCGGACGTTGCGGGCGAGGGTCACTTCCTCCTCGCGGTTGAGCAAAGGGACCTTGCCCATTTCCGAGAGATACATGCGAATCGAGTTCGAAACGTCCGGCGTGGACTCCCACTCCTCGGTGTACTGATCCTTGCCCTGCTCTTTCGTTTTGTACTTCTTGCGGCTGACGACCTCGATGCCCAGATCCTCGAGAGTCGACATCAGGCCGTCGATCTCCTCCGAGGACATGTGCGCCTTCGTCAGAGAGCGGTTGATTTCCTCAAGGGTCAGGTAGCCGTGCTCCTTTCCCATTTCGATCAAATCGCCGAGCGCCTGCTTCGACATGTTGTTGGCCATCGTTGACTCTCCTTTACTCCCCCGACCGGCGCGCGCTCCCGCGCAGCTCAGCCTGGAGTCTCCCAAATTCCTTCTGAATTTCCCCATCGAGGGGGATCTCACCGTCGATCATCTTGAGCACCAACGGCTCCAACACCGATAACCGGCGCTGCTTGCGCCGCACGCTGACGAGTTCCCCGAGAACCGTCCCAGGGCCCTCGATCGCGCGTTCGTCGTTGAGCAGGTCCCGCAGCAATCCCGCCTCGGCCTCATCCAGCCCCTCTTCGACGCGATGGTGCCAATGGGAAGCGGCGTCCGGCTTGGAAAGCTCCTCGCGCATCCGCGTAAAAATGTTCCCGGCCCGCGGGTCCTCGAAGTCGCTTTCAGACACGAGCGTGCCCTCGCCGACGACGAGTCCCGGCTCGCGCACGAGGCAGGCGAGGATGTCCCGGTCGACCACCGGAAGCGGCTTCAGCGAAGCCCGTTCGATCTCCTCCCGCGCGGGCCGCCGGGCGGCCGGCGCCTGCGCCCCGCGATCCAATTGCCGCCGCAGGGACGCCTCATCCACCTTCAACGACTCCGCGAGATGACGCAGCCATTCCCCCCGCAGCACCTCATCGGAGCATTTGCGTATCGTCGACAAAACCTCGGCCGCGATGCGGGCCTTTTCCTCGGAGGAAATCGCGCCGCTGCGCCCCTTCAAGAGCACGCGGGTCTTGAACGCGGCTAAATCCTCGGCGGAGTCGATCGCCTCCTGAAACGCCTCCGCGCCTTCAGCCTGCAGCAATTCATCGGGGTCTTTCGCACCGGGGACCGTCGCCACGGAAACGCCCAGTCCTTGCGCGAGCGTCATTTCGGCGCCGCGAAGCGCCGCGGCGGCCCCGGCCGCGTCCGCGTCGAAAACGATCGTCACATGGTCGACGAAGCGCTTGAGCGTCGCGATGTGCTCCTCGGTCAACGCCGTGCCCAGAGGAGCGCAGGCGTTGAGAAATCCGAATTGATGGGCGGCGATCACGTCCATGTAGCCTTCGAGCAGCAGCGCCCGGCGCGCCTTGCGCATCGCGGGCAGCGCGAGGTCCATCGCATAAAGGGATTTGCGTTTCGAAAAGAACTGGGACTCGCTGGAGTTGACGTACTTCGGCTCTTCCGCGCCGAGCGTCCGGCCGCCGAAACCGACGACTTCCCCCTTTCCGTTATGGATCGGGAAGATCACGCGCTCGTCCCAGAAGAATTCCTTGATCGACCCTTGCCGTTCGGCGGCGAGACCCGCGTCCACGAGCACCGCGCTGTCGAGCCCCTTCTTGGCCGCCGCCGCCAGCAACCCGCCCCGTTTGGGCCGGTAGCCGAGCCTGAAGCGCTCGATCGTCTCGGCCGTCAGTCCGCGCCGCGAGAAATAGTCCCGTCCGGCCTGCGCCTCGGGGCGATCGATAAGAATGCGGTGGTAGTACTCCCGCGCGCTTTCGAGAGCGTCCTTGGCCTGTTGCCGCCGCTTGTCCTGGGCCGTGAGCACGCGCGGCTGGGGCTTCACCTCGATGCCGACGCGCTCACCGAGCTTCTCGAGCGCTTCGGGGAAGGAGAGCCCCTCCAGCTTCATCACAAACTTGTAGATATCGCCGCCTTCCCCGCACCCGAAGCAGTGATAGATCTGGCGCTCCTGATTCACCTGAAACGAGGCCGATTTTTCATCGTGGAACGGACAGCGCGCCCAAAACCCGCGCCCCTTCTGCTTCAGGGTCGGGATGTACTCGCGCACAAGCTCGACGATGTCGGTCTTGTCGCGGATCTCTTCTTTGATGTTTTCGGCGATGCGGGCCATCGGGTAAAAACGCTCAAGTGCGCCCCCCGCCGCGCGGGGGGCGCACTGTCGCGTGAACTGCGTCTTAACGACTGCTGCGGCGGCGCTTGAGACGGCGCAGTTTGCGTTCGGCTTCCTTCTGCTTGATCTTGCGAAGGACGCTCGGAGACGTGTGATGCTCGCGCCGACGGATCTCCTTGAGGATTCCGTTGCGCTCGCAATCGCGCTTGAAGCGGCGGAGAGCCTCTTCGATCGACTCTCCCTCGCGAATTTTAATGAACACCATGTAATTCAATCACCGCCTTCTGCCGCATGCAGAATCAAATTCGGCCCGGTTCATCCCGGAGGCCAATTCATCCGCCTGCCCGCAAGCAGGTGGTAGTGCACGTGGAAGACCGACTGTCCGGCCCCTCGGCCGTTGTTGGTCACCACGCGAAAATCTTTGAGGCCCTGATCGGCGGCGATTTTCGCCGCGGCGACCTGCACCTTTCCGAGAACGCCCGCGTCCGCGTCGGTCGCGGTCGATACGCTGTCGATGTGGCGTTTCGGAATCACCAGCACATGCGTGGGCGCCACCGGATGGAGATCTTCAAAGGCGAGCACATCCTCGTCTTCGTAGACCTCTTTAGACGGAATCTCTCCAGCGACGATTTTGCAGAAAATGCAGTCCGATGACAACCGAAAAACCTCGGAAAACATTATAAATCATTTAGTCGCCGAGGCCAACACCGAACCGCCTTCGATCTTAATTAGTTGAGCCCAGGAAAGGATTTTTTGAGGATTTCGATCCAAAACCACTCTCAGGAAATGCTCCGTCGTCCCCTCCACCCGGGATCCGCGGGCTTCCACCAGCACGCGGCGGCGCTTCCCGAGATGCCGATTCGCGAAGGCGGCGCAAAACTCCAAGTCGATGGCGCGCATGCGGTCCGCGCGGGCGCGCAGCGTTTCGGCGGGAAGATGCCCTGAGCCCCGCGCGGCAGGAGTGCCGTCGCGATCCGAGTAGCGGAAAATATGAAGTCCGTCGAAGCCGATCTCCCGCACAAAGGATTCGCTTTCGAGCGCTTCGTCCTCGCTCTCGCCCGGGAAACCGACCATGAGGTCGGTGAAAAGACCGACGTCGATTCCGCGCGCGCGCAGCGCGGCGATTCTATGGGCGTAGAAACGGGTGGAGTACCAGCGCTTCATCCGTTGGAGCACGGCTTGCGAGCCGCTTTGCAGGGGCAGATGAAACGAGGGCGCGACCTTCCCCTCGCTTTTCTCGAAGAGATCGAGGAAGCGCTCAGTGATGTCGGTGATCTCGAACGACGAAAGCCGAATGCGGAAATCGCCTTCGATGCCGAGCAGCCTCTCAAGCATCGCGCAAAAATCGACGCGCCTGCCGGATGCGTCCTGCGTGAGGTAGCGCCCGAGCCGGACGCCGCACAAGACGATCTCGCCGTAGCCGCCCTCGACGAGAACGCGGATCTCGCGCTCGAGGTCCGCGATCGGCTTCGTCGTCATCGTGGGACGGACAGACGGGATGATGCAGTAGGTGCAGTGCATGTTGCAGCCGTCCTGCACTTTCACGAACGCGCGCGAGCGATCCGCGTAGCCGCGAATGCCGGCGTACTCCGGAGCGCTTTGGCACCCGAGCATCGCCGGGATGTCGTCCTTATTCTCATTGGAAACGATCGTCGCCGCGGGAGCGGCCGCGCGCACGGACTCGGGATGGCGCGTCGCAAGGCAGCCGGTGACGACGAGGCGCGCGGCCGGATTGCGGCGCGAGATGCGGCGCAGCAACAGAAGCGCGTCCTTGTCGGCCTCTCCGGTAACCGTGCAGGTATTCACGACGCACAGATCGGCGGTCTCGAAATCGCGGACGGCGACCGAAACCCCGTCGGCGAGCAGTTTTTCCTTGATCCCCTCGGTCTCGTACTGGTTGACCCGGCACCCGAAGGTCTTCGTATACAACTTCATCGGCTCAATCCGGGTCGGGTTTGCGGTTGGGAAGTTCGTTGCGGCATTCTTCGCAGAGGTCGAGAAGCACCATGCGGTTGGCGCTGGAAAGGTCCGGAACCTCGGTTTTATAGAGCTCCATGTCGGGACGACGACAGAAAAGGCAGCGGCCGATGATCAAAGGGCCCCCAGTTCATACAAGATGATCGACGCGGCGGAAATCGCCGCGGTCTCGGCGCGCAGCACGTTCGGGCCGAGACTGAAGAAATTCGCGTCCTCGTATTCGGCGATCTCCAGTTCCTCCTTCGAGAAGCCGCCTTCGGGACCGATGAAGAGACTCACCGTCAGCCCCTTCTTATTCTCCTCACGCGCCTTGCGCAGCGTCTCCCGCAGTCCCGCGTAGGTCGACGCTCCCGGATGCCGTTCCCAACCGAGCAGCAGCAGCCCTCGCTTCGCCGCCGACGGGACGGCCTCGCGGAAATTCTGCGGCTCGTTCAGCGTCGGAAAGATGCCGCGCTCGCACTGCTTCGCCGCGCCTTCAATGATTTTGTGCCAGCGCTCGGTCTTGTTCTTCGAAATCTCGCGGGTCTGGACGATGGTGCGGGGAGTGATGACCGGCGTAAACGAAGCGATGCCGAGTTCTGTTCCCTTCTCCAAAGCCCACTCCCAATGCGCCGGTTTCTTCAGCACGCCGAGGTATAAATGCAGATCGACGGAAATCGCCTTCAACGGAGCTTGGGAGCGCTTGACGATGTCTCCCTCCACTGTGCCGTCCCCGAGGATTTTGCGGATGACCCCGGAGTACTTTCCCCCTTCCCCGTCGAAAAGCTCGACCTCGGAGCCCTCGGTCCGGCGCAGGACCCGGGTCACGTGAAACGCCTCGGGGCCGCGCAGCACAAAACGCTGCCCGTCGATGTCTTCAAGCTTCAGAATGAATTGAGGCATAACCGCGGTCCTCTTATGCTGGATCAAGCGCCGGCGGAATCAATCTCCCCCGAAGATTTTCTTGAAGATTCCGCCGCCTTCGTCCTTGGGCTTCTTCGGGGTTTTGCGCCGTTCACGCTTGGCAGTTCCGGAGGGCTCTCCGTTTTCTCCCAGCGTGCGCTGAAACCGTTCCAAAATGTCCCTCTGCTCGGGGCTCAGTTCGTTAGGCACCTCGATGCGCACCTTCACGAGCATGTCGCCGAACCCGCGGCCGCGCAGCCGCGGCATCCCCTTCTCCTTCATGCGCAGCATCATTCCATCGCGCGCTCCCCCGGGGACCTTGATCTTAGACGCCTCACCCGAGATCGTCCGGACTTCGATGCTCCCCCCCAACGCCGCCTGGGGAAAGGAAATCTGGCGCTCGACGATGAGATCATCCTCGTCGCGTTCGAAACGGGGATCCGGCTTCACGCGCACCACCACGTAGAGGTCTCCCGGCTCGCCGCCGCGCGCGCCGGTCTCGCCTTCGCCCGCGATGCGCAGGGTCGCACCGTCGTAGACGCCCGCGGGAATTCGGATCGTCACCTTGTGGGAGTTTTTCACGCGACCGGCGCCGCGGCAGGAGCTGCAGGGTGTTTCCACGGTCCGGCCTTCGCCGCCGCAGGACGAACAGGTCTGCGTCATCGCAAAGAAACCTTGTGAAAACTGCACTCGTCCGGAACCGTTGCAGGTTCCGCACCGACGCATTCCGGAGCCCGGCTTCGCTCCGGAACCGTCGCAAGTTCCGCAGGGCTCAATGCGGTCGTACTGCAGCGGGAACCGAGTCCCCTCGTACGCGTCTTCCAGGCTGACCTCGACCTCGTATTTTAGATCGTGCCCGCGCTTGGAACGCTGGCGGCGTCCGCCGCCCTGCCCCCCGAAGCCTCCGGCGAAGAAGTTTTCGAAGAGATCCCCGAAAATATCTCCGGCGTCCGCGCCTTGGCCGAAGCCCCCCGGAAAACCGCCGGGACCCCCGGCCGCGCCCGAGACGCCGGCCTCGCCGTACTGGTCGTAGAGCTTTCGCCTTTTGGCGTCGGAGAGAACTTCGTATGCGGTGTTCGCCTCTTTGAACCGTTGTTCCGCGGCGCCGTCCCCGGGATTGCGGTCCGGATGGTGCTTTAACGCGAGCTTCCGATAGGCCTTCTTGATCTCGGCCTCGGTGGCGTTGCGCGGAACCCCCAGCAGCTCGTAATAGTCGGCCATCGGCTTCCCCGGCGAACCGCCGCGCTACTCCTTCTCGTCCTCGACGACTTCCGCGTCCACCGCGTCGTCCTTCGCGGATTTCTTGCCTCCGTCGGCGGCGGTCGCCTTCCCGTTGGCTTCAGTCCCATTGGGCGCTGCCCCCGAAGGCTGCTGCGCCGCGGATTCCTTGTAGATGGCCTCGCCCAGCTTCTGGGAGGCTTTCATCACCTCGTCCTTGGCCTTGTTGATCTTCTCCGGATCATCGGATTTCAATGCTTCCTTAAGATCGGAAACAGCGTTGTCGATCGCCCCGCGTTCTTCTTGGGGAATTTTCCCGCCGTGCTCCTTAAGCGCCTTCTCGGTCGAGAACAGCACCGAGTCGGCTTCGTTTTTCGCCTCGACCTTGGCCTTGGTTTTTTTGTCCTCTTCGGAAAACTTCTCGGCTTCCTTGACGAACTTCTGGATCTCGTCTTCGGACAATTTGTTTTTTGCCGTGATGGTAATGTGCTGCGCCTTCTTCGTCCCGAGATCTTCGGCCTTGACGTTGACGCTGCCGTTGGCGTCGATCGAGAAGGTCACCTTGATTTGCGGGGTTCCGCGCGGAGCCGGCGGGATGCCGTCCAAGTCGAATTTCCCCAGCGAGACGTTGTCTTTCGACATCGGCCGTTCGCCCTGAAGGACGTGGACCGTGACCGCCGGCTGATTGTCCGCGGCGGTCGAGAAGGTCTGGGATTTTTCCACGGGGATCGTCGTGTTCCGCTCAATCAGCGGCGTCATAACGCCTCCCAGCGTCTCGATGCCCAAAGTCAGCGGGGTCACATCGAGAAGTAAAACATCCTTCACCTCTCCGGTGAGCACGGCGGCCTGGATCGCAGCCCCTTGGGAAACGCATTCCATCGGGTCCACGCCGCGTTCGACCTTTTTGCCGACATAATCCTCCACGAACTTCTGGACGATCGGCATTCGCGTCGGGCCGCCTACGAGGATGATCTTCGTGATGTCGGAGGTCTTGAGCTTCGCGTCGCCCAGCGCGTTTTGGATCGATTCCCGACACCGGTCCACGATCGCGGAAACGAGCGACTCGAGCTTCGCTCGGGTCAGTTTGTGCACCAAATGCTTGGGCTGGTTGTTCTCAGCCGTGATAAACGGAAGATTGAGGTCGGTCTCGAACACGTTCGAGAGCTCGATCTTAGCCTTCTCGGCCGCCTCGCGCACACGCTGCATCGCCATTTCGTCTTTGGAGAGGTCGATGCCGGTTTCCTTCTTGAACTCGCCGCAGATGTGATCAATCAGGGCGTTGTCCATGTCCGTGCCGCCGAGCTTCGTATCCCCCGAGGTGGACATTACCTCGAACACGCCGCCGCCGAACTCCATCACCGTCACGTCGAGGGTGCCGCCGCCGAGGTCGAACACCATGATCTTCTCGTCGCCGCCCTTCTTGTCGATACCGTAGGCGAGGCACGCGGCCGTCGGCTCGTTGATGATGCGCACGACCTCGAGTCCCGCTATCTGGCCGGCATCCTTCGTCGCCTGACGCTGGTTGTCGTTAAAGTACGCGGGCACCGTGATCACGGCCTTGTCGACGGTGTCTCCGAGGAACGCCTCCGCGTCTTTCTTCACCTTCTGGAGCACGAACGCCGACAGCTGCTGCGGGGTGTATTCCTCTCCGTGAAGCTTGTATTTGTAGGCCTCGCCCATTTGGCGCTTAAACCGGGCCGCGGTCCCCTCGATGTTCGCGACGGCCTGCCGGCGCGCGGGCTCCCCGACGAGCCGCTGCCCGTCCTTAGTGAACGCGACATAGGACGGGAACGCCTTTCCGCCGACGCTCGTTCCTTCCGCCGAAGGGATCACCGAGGGCTTCCCTCCCTCCATGACCGCCGCGGCAGTATTGGAAGTCCCCAGATCGATTCCGATAATTTTGCTCATAATGTTCTCCTCTTCGCGATGCGGACCTTGGCGGCGCGAAAAACGCGTCCGCCGATGAGGTATCCGCGCTGTAGTTCCTCGACGACGACGCCTTCGTCGTATTCGTCGGTTTCCACTTGACCGAGCACTTCGTGCCGGTCGAAATCGTACCGCTCGCCGACCGCGGCGATCGCGCAGACGCCTTCGGCCTTGAACAGCTTGGTGAACTCTTGAAAAATCATTTCCAGCCCGCGCACGAGTTCGTCCGCCGCAGCGCCCTCGCCGTCGCCGGCCCGCCGCGCGATTTGATCATGCGCCGAGAGCAGCACATCGTAGAGCGGAATCATCTTTTCGAGGAGTTCCGTTTTCCCGTGGCGGATCAGTTCCGGCTTCTCTCGGTCGACGCGCTTGCGGTAGTTCTCGTAGTCCGCCTTCAGCCGCAGCAACTGCTCGAAGTACTGCTTCTTTTCCGCTTCAAGGGCCTCGATGCGAGTGCGCTGCTCCGAACCGGATTCGACCGGAACGCCGCCGTTATCCGACTCGACCGGCTCGACCGCCTCTTCTTCTTGCCGCTGCTCAGCTTCGCTCATTGTCGTCCCACGATTCCAAGGTCCGGCTCACGACGCGGCCGACATAGTCGACCAAGGACATCATTCGAGAATACTCCATGCGCTTGCCGCCCAAAACGCCGAGCGCGCCGACCGGGCGTCCGCCGACCCGATAGACGGTCGTCACCAGGCTTAAATTCCGCAGTTCGGGCATCGCGTTTTCTTCGCCGATCCGCACCTGTACGGCCTTCTGCTCCGGCCCGATTGAATCGACGGCAAAACGCACTTCGTCCTGCAAAAGCGATGCGAGGGCCTTGCGCTCCTCCATCACACGCATCAGGGACTGAATGTCGGCCAAGTCTCCAAGTTCCGCGCCCCCATCCACAAGACTCACCGTTCCGTCAAGGAACAACTTCTCCGGCGCATCGGCCAGATCGAGTTCTTCCAGCAGTTGATTGGCGAGTTGATGAAGTTCCCGCAATTCCCGTTCCGTGATCTCGATCTGCGACGCCAGGGCGCGGCGCACTTCAGAAATGGAGCGTCCAAAAGCGTTGTCGTTTAAAAACCGATTCAGAACGTTTAGCCGCTCGGCAGAAGGGTCAAACGACAGCTTGATGGGCCAATGGCGAACCTGTCCGTTCTGCGTGACGACGATCGCCAGAACCTGCTGATACCCGACGGGAATCAACTCGAGGCGCTTGAGCGTCTCGCAGTCGAAGTCCGGAGAAAGAACCAGCCCCGTCTTGTGAGATAAATGAGCCAGAACCTTCGAGGTCTGAAGCAGCAGGCGATCGAGTTCGGCGAGACGGTTTCCGTATTGCTTCTCAATCCGCGCCTTTTCGTTGGAGGCCAGGCGCTGCACATCGTGCAGATAGTCGACGTAGACCCGATAGCCCCGGTCGGTCGGGATGCGCCCGGCCGAGGTATGCGGCTGTTGGAGGTAGCCCTCGTCCTCAAGCTCCTTAAGGATGTTTCGGAGCGTCGCGCTGGAAAGATCAAGCCCCCCTTCCTCGGCGATCGTCGACGAGGCGATCGGACGAGAGGTCTCGATAAAATGGTGCACCACCCACTGGAGAACACGGTGTTTGCGGTCGGCGGCGACGGTAGGATCAAGTTGGCGCATAATTAGCAATCCACGGTGTTGACTGCTAAATTATATTCACCCAGCGCTCGGATGTCAATCCCGCCAAATTCAATAAATAACGGTATTTTTAGCGACTTTCACCCGAAAACCCGCGGGGCCTCCCGTCGGTTGAAGCAGGCGCGGGAACAATTCTATAATTTTGGCATGCCGTAGACGTTTCTCTGGAGGCCAAATGACTGATCACGCTAAACTTAAAGCATGGGTCGATGACATGGCCCAGCTCTGCCAGCCGGATGAAGTGGTGTGGCTGGACGGGTCGGAACAAGAACGCAAGAAATTAGAAGACGAGGCCGTAACCACCGGGGAGCTGCTCAGACTGAACGAGGAAAAGCTCCCCGGCTGCTTTTACCACCGCACCGATCCGAAGGACGTCGCCCGGGTCGAAAACCTCACCTTCATCTGCACCTCGAAGGAAGAGGACGCGGGACCGACCAACAACTGGATGAAGCCTTCCGAAGGATACGCAAAGGCGAGCGAGATTTTCAAAGACTCGATGAAGGGGCGTACGATGTACGTGATCCCCTTCTCGATGGGCCCGGTCGGTTCCTCCTTCTCGAAGATCGGCGTGCAGTTGACCGACTCGATTTACGTCTGCCTGAGCATGCGCATCATGACCCGCATGGGACAGACCGTGCTCGATGCCCTGGGTTCCGACGGGGAGTTTACGAAATGCCTTCACGGCAAGGCGGACCTCAACCCCGAGCGGCGCCTGATCCTGCACTTCCCGGAGGACAATGCGATCTGGTCGGTCGGTTCCGGCTACGGCGGGAACGCCCTGCTTGGAAAAAAATGCCTCAGCCTTCGCATCGCCTCCTGGCTCGCGAAGCAGGAAGGATGGCTCGCCGAGCATATGCTGATCCTCGGCCTTGAGAAGGACGGCAAAACCCGCTACATCACCGCCGCCTTCCCCAGCGCCTGCGGAAAAACCAACCTCGCGATGCTCATCCCGCCGGAAGGGCTGAAGCATAAGGGCTACAAGATCACGACCGTCGGCGACGACATCGCCTGGCTGCGCCAGGGACCCGACGGACGCCTCTGGGCGGTGAATCCTGAAAACGGCTTCTTCGGCGTCGCGCCGGGCACAAACTCGAAAAGCAACCCGAATGCGCTCGCCACCGCCCAGAAGAACACGATCTTCACCAACGTCGTTTTCGACACCGAACACAAGACGGTCTGGTGGGAAGACGGCGAAGGCGAGGCCCCGAAGCAGGCGCTCGACTGGCTCGGCCGCCCTTGGAAAGAGGGCATCACCTACGAGGACGGCAAGCCCGTTAAGGGCGCGCATCCGAACAGCCGCTTCACCTCGCCGATCTCTCAGTGCCCGGCTGCTTCCAATAAAATCGACGACCCAAAAGGCGTCCCGATCGACGCGATGATCTTCGGCGGACGCCGCGCCCGGTTGGCGCCGCTGGTCTACGAAACGCTCTCGTGGGATCACGGCGTCTACGCCGCCGCCACCGTCGCCTCCGAACGGACGGCGGCTCAGTACGGCAAGCAGGGAGAGGTGCGCCGCGACCCGATGGCAATGCTGCCGTTCTGCGGCTACAACATGGGCGACTACTTCGCCCATTGGATCAAAATGGGCAAGAAGACGCCTAAGCCCCCGAAGATCTTCCACGTGAACTGGTTCCGCCGGGACAAGGACAACAAGTTCCTGTGGCCCGGATTCGGAGAGAACCTCCGCGTCCTTGAGTGGGTCATCGAGCGTTGCGAAGGCAAGGGCGAGGCGGAGGAAACCCCGATCGGCTTCGTGCCGAAGAAGGGTGCGCTCGATATGACCGGCCTCGACCTTCCCGAGGGGACGATGGAGCAGGTGCTCGAAGTAAACCCCGAGGAGTGGAAGGCTGAACTCGAGGATCACAAAAAGTTCTTCGAGAAGTTCGGCTCGAAACTCCCGAAGGAACTCCGCGAACAGCTCACCGCCCTCGAGGAGCGCCTTGCCGCCGTCCCGGCTTGAAGGACGCGGAAGGACCCTCAATAGAAAATGGCGGCCCCGGAAAGGGCCGCCATTTTTCTATTTGGAAGAAATCCCTAGACGGCGATCAGATCCCCGACGGACAGTGTCCCGCCGGATAGAACCTCCGCGCGCAGCCCGCCGCGGTGGATCAGCTTCTCGCGCGCGCCGGGCAAAGAGAGCTTCTCCATATGCTTGCAGGGCTCACAGTAGTCGAGCCCTTTCAGCCGCACCGGCCCCACGGAAAACTCGACGCCGATCAGGTGGTTCAGCGGCACGCCGCGCGTGAGCAGGTTCCGCCGGCTCTGCTCGGGCTTCAGCGCGGTCCCGGCCTTTTCCGCCGCGGCCAGCGCCTCCTCCTCGATCAGCGTGATCTGCCGGTCCGGCCGGTCCTTGTCGTGTTCCTTTGTGAAGGTGCCCGCGCGCTTAAAGTAGCGGTCGCCTTCGATCCCCCCTCCGGCCGCCGCGATCGCGGAGTCGAGCCGCCGCATCGGCGCGGCCTTCTCTTCGGCGATGAAGATTGCGATCAGTTCCCCTTTGAACATGAGGACATTCTACCAATCATAGCAGCAGCTCCCAGTAGCCGACGTCGATGCGTTCGCCGAACTTGAAGCCGATCTCGTGAAAGTGGGCGGCCTTCTTGAACCCGAGCTTCTCGTGCAGGCGCACGCTGGCGTCGTTGGGTAAAGCAATTCCGCCCAAAACGAAATGGCGGCCGCGAACGCGGAGTTCTTCGAGCAGTTTCGCGTAGAGCGCGCTCCCAAGCCCGCTGCCGGACGCGTCCTCCTTCAAATAAACCGCGCTTTCGACCGCGTCGCGGTACGCGCAGCGGGACTTCCATTTCGCGGCGTACGCGTAGCCGAGCACGGTCCCGTTCTCCTCGGCGAGCAGCCAGGGATTGCCGTCTCTTTCGACTTCCTTCATCCGCGTTCGGATTGCGGCCGCGTCGATCGCCTCTTCTTCGAAGGTGATGACGGTTTTTAGGATGTACGGAGATTGGGTGTCAGGCCGTCACTTTGTCACTTTTGAATCGACGCGCTCGCGAAAGCGACCTTCGGTACCGCACCCGACCGGCCTTCCGTCTTCGTCGTCGCGAAGTGGGTACTAAAGCAGCTATCCGATCCGATTGACCTTTTCCAACATTGCGTGGCGTTGGCGCTCAATCTCCGCTGCACCGGCATGTCCGCGCTGCACCAATTCACATTCCGCCATGTAAAAGATGGCCAGAAAGTCTGAGCCCGTCGGGCCGAGAATCCCCGGAAGTATATGGAACTCGGCCGTGCACAACAAAGATGTCGTGGCACGCAGGATGGAGCGGAGGATGAACTCATGGGGGGACTCGTCGTGGCTGTCGTCCGCCCGGAAGGAAACTCCCTCGACTCCCGACGAATTCAACTCCATCTCCACGTGGTCTAGGACTGCTTCGGAATTGGATACATCAGCGAAGCGGGGCCAGATTTCGGCAAGAGCTGCTCGACGATCGACGATCACTTGGGAATCGCTATTTGGCATCATTCACTCCCCCCATCAGTCATGATGGGTCTCTTCCGGAAAGAACCAATTAACCCTGGCCTAAAAAGCGGGAGGACGTCGGCGGGGCGGATAGCGGTCATGGATGCGATTCCAGGAGAGCCTTCTGTGCGAATCTGTGCAAATCCGGGTCCGCCATCGCCTTAAGCTTCTTTTTTACAACGCGCGAATAGTACTCACGCTCCGTTTTCGTCAGTTCTTCTCCACGCATTCTCTTCTTCACCAACTGCTTTTGCCTTGGGGTCAGCAGCAACGATAGAAAATAGGCCAGTCGAAGCTCCTCTTCGAAGCTCGCTTTTTCCTCTTCCCTCCGCTTTTTCTCAACCTCGTTTCTTAGAAAATAGGAAACAAACGTATTGCGCAATCTCCCGGAATCCAACCGCAGGTCTTCGGAGACTTCCAATGGCTGATCATGAGCGAAGCAGTCTCGGTAGCTCCGCAATTTGGACTCCTCCAACCAACTTGGACGCTTCTCCCCCTTCGCCGCTCCGTACCAGTCGAATAACACGAACGACAAATGCACAAGCGCTCGAAACCGATTTTTATCCTTCTCCGATTCGAATGACTTTTCGGCTTCCTCCAAGGAAACGGCGGCCTCTGTTTGCCGCAACGCGTTGCCTAATACGACGGGAAACCCTTCAAGAACGCGCGCGTCCGAACTTGCGCTCATTCGTGCAAGCAAGTCATTCGGTTCGCGGAATCTTTTTGGCTGCAATAGGGAATATCCGAATTCCGCCAATGCCCCGAACAATTCCGATGAATCTCCGGTCGGCATTTACTCCTCCGATCTTCTCATCAATTGCGTCAGGCTTCCGATTGCGGCATCCGGATTCAACTGGTACTGAGCGGCTTCTCGATATCGCTCTTCGAGTTTTTTGCGATCGAACGACTCTCCTCTAGCACGAATGAGCCTCAAGCAATCCTCTTCATCGACAAGCGTCCCTCTGAACATTTTTGAAATGATGAAGTCCTCGTCGTTAAGTACGCCGACATAGATTTTTTTCAGCTGCCGAATCTTAATGTGGTTGTCCGGATCCAAAGGCGACTCCAGCAGTTCCGTGGTGAAAATTTGTCGCCCTGTAAAAAGATCGATCTCGAATCCGCCCGGTCCCGTCCACTTAAAGCCGCTTATCTTTCGGTAATCGAGCTTCTTGAGCGTCTTAATCAGCTTTCGATATTCATCGTCTTTGGGTACGAGGAAATCGATATCCTTGGTCGAGGCCTTGAAATTTTGGAGGGTTAAAGCGGTCCCGCCACAAGCGATCAGACGAATTGGCGATGGGAGGTATTTGTCCCATGTCTCGATAACGGTCCAGAGCCAGTCTTTATCTATTATTGCGTATTGCATACAAAAAATTGTATTAATTCATACAATATATTGTATTTATAATATGAGACTCCCATTCTGTCAATAACAAAATTTGGCTGGCCCTCACCTAGCGGCGTTCGGGTCGGCAACCTCCGGAAAGTGACAAAGTGACGGCCTGACACCCTATTTGACACCCTATTTGACACCCTATTTGCTAACTGTTAGGCGACTTCACTTTGCCTTTGTGGCCCGCACCTCAATTGCCCTATCGTCGGGACCATATTCAACTTCAACTCGAGTCGTCACGTAGGAAAATGAAAATAGCCGACTGGAAGGATCTCCGAGATCCGCCGGAAACGGTGGACTGATGTAATACTTAACCTTTTTCTTTTTCTTCACGTCTTCAATTTTCTTCCCGCACTTACCAACTAAAGCCTCAACCTCGTCACGCGACATGCCCTGCTCAATGGCGCACTTTTCATCGAGAAGGTTTGTTTCCCATTTTGGATACATGGATCTTCCGGCCAAGGCAAAAGCCTGGGATAAGATCAAATAACCGGAAAACAAACCAAACGTAATCCGAACGGATGACCAAATCCAAAACTCCTTAGGCTTCTTGCAAACGAACCAAGCCAATGACGCACCGAGAGAGACAAATATCGGGATAAGAGCCGGGTATCGCGCGCCTAACGACATCGGCAGACAGAGAAGGCCAACCGCAATTAAGACTGGTATGAGAATGTAGATCAAGCTTTCTGTTCCCAGTTCGCCTAACGCATGGATGACCCGCGCGTGCTAACGGATTCCATAAACGGCGCGCGTCGGGTCCATCCGAAGTTAGGCCGCCTTTGATTTGACACCAATTTTCTCCCGAAATGAGTCGCGAAGGCGTTTCTTGATTTCAACGACTTCAGCCTTCATCTTGTCCATGACAGCCTTCCAGACAAGAACATCTCCCTTCAAGTTTCGGTGCTGGAAATCGATAAACGCATCGCCCAGTTCGCAGATGAATTTGTCCACCTGCTCTGCCAGTTCCTGCTCCAAGTAGATTTCATGTTCTTGGAAAAATTCCTGAAGGGCATTGAGGCAGTCTGCGGCCTTTTTCCCGCGGTCTTCCTCAGATGGCTCTCCTGACATGACAAATGGCTTGACGTAGTTTTGAACCGATCTGTGCGCCTGAACAATTAGCCGATAGAGACGCGCAATAGTCACGAACACTTTAGCGTGCAGCTGGCCGAATCGAATTCGATGTTCCTCGGATGCTCGGTCAAGCTCAGCCTTGTGCAGAGTAAGCATTCGCTCATTCTCAGACTGCAGCGCCAGTCGGTGTTTTTCGACATCTTTGTCGAGCAAATGTGAGACGAGCGATTTCGCCAGCCACGCCATGACGGCCAGGGCGACTGACGAAGCTCCGAATGCGACAAGGATTTGGGTTAGCATTTCATTTTGCATCCACCATCATGTCGGCCTAACGGCTTTGCTCGGCCGCCGGCACTATTAGATTCCGCACCGGTGCCGCGACGGCCGGAGCGGAAGGCTTGTCTTTTGACAAACTCATCCATGGAATTTTGTCATCACCCAATTAAAAACAACGGTAGTTGAATGTTTCGGGATCAACAACCACAAGGTAAAAAAGCCGGCGATAAACGCCCCCTCAAAAAGAACCGAATGCGGCCTCTTAAGCTTCGTTCGCGCCACTGCGCGCTTGCTCAACCAGGCAATCGAAAAGAAGATTCCCCAGACGGCACACACCGTTACACAAATCTCAAAAATAGTCTGAAGGTGGGCCAGATTTCCCCAGATCATCAACACGTTCAAAAAGAGCGCATATGATGCTGGCAGGACCGCAAAAATAGCGTTCTCTGCAGCAGCCGTTTCCCGGTTCATTCGTTGGGAGAGGAAGTTTGAAGCTGCCAGCATAAGCGAAAAAACCACAGCAAGAACACCGAACGCCAACAAGTTGCCTAAAAGCGCCACTTCCCCTCGCTCTCCCTAATGCCTTACGCTAGGCCGCCGGCACTATTAGTTTCCGCGCCGGTGCCGCGACGGCCGGAGCGGGAGCTGGAGCCACGGGCCTTTTTTTCCGCAAAATTGGCAACCTCACCCAACGGCATATCTTTGACCTTTCCGAACCAGGACATATCAACGACCATTTCTCCCGTTTCCTCGCCAAATAGAATGTCCTTGACCCGCTCGTTCCGCAAATCCAAATCTCTTACCGACTTCTGAAAGGCATTACTTTTAGTTCGCCCACCCTTCGATGTACGAAAAAAGAGGATATAGCTCTCGGGCTGAACCAAAACCCAATAATCGGGTTTGGCCTGTTCGATCAAGGGAGTAAGAATAGCGTTGACTTCGGAATCGATCCCTTCCGGGACGATTGCGCAAAGAACCGTGAATTCCTCAATTCGTCCAGACATGAAAGCTTCCAGCTAACGCCGAGGATGAGCGGCGGCGGCTATCAAGATATTCCTCACCGAGCCGCCGGCCGCTCTATCCATTAGTTAGGCGCTCCGTCACGTCAGAATCCGAGAATCCAAATGACTTCATGCGTCTTTGCCTTCTCGTTCATCCACATCGTCAGTTCGGATATCACTCCAAGAAGTGACTCCTTGTTTCTCCCGAAGTCCTGTGCAAACTCATTCCGTCCTTCCGCGAGGTCGGCGAATTGAATGATCCCGTCCAGTTCAGAAACAGACTTTGCATCAGCAAGGAGCTTTGATAACCGCTCCAACCGAACAATAGCCTTCATGCATGTTGCCCGGGGCAATTCGTTTGGCCCGAATCGAGTAAGCCCGGGTACTGCTTTTGATAGTGCTGGCTCGATATACCCAAAGACTTCATCCTGTAAAAAAATGGAATCTTCATTCCAATGCGATCCTTTCGGAGCGCCGGCGGCGAATTCAACGAAATCGCCTTTCTTCATACCTCGACGTAGTTCTATTTCAATCATCTCTAGATGCGCCTAACAATTAGTATGCCGTTCCGTGTATCACAATAAAATCCGTATCAATAACTTCAAAAAGTATAGGCATCATTTGGATTATCCGCCATGGGGAATTTGCGGAAAAAACAGCAAGTACAGAAGAATTCTTCTGCATATCACGAATCGACGCATTCCAAACCCAATTCACATAGGTAGGCAGTCGCCTGCTTTCCCTGTAACACCACCGTGCGTACGGGTCCGTACACGGCGGTTCGGCGGATTAAGCATTGTTCGGAACAGTCAGTCTGGGCAGTCCAAGTGACACGA